>Ga0209086_10000973_pt1 | contig 23544 bp, 38 predicted proteins | sample M_130207_XF_Meta_FD_187312 | JGI IMG/M metagenome (GOLD analysis project Ga0209086, IMG submission 187312) | Freshwater microbial communities from Lake Montjoie, Canada to study carbon cycling - M_130207_XF_MetaG (SPAdes) (version 2) | ecosystem: Environmental > Aquatic > Freshwater > Lake... | reverse complement strand
AGTAGATTAGAAGGCGTGAGTAAAAACTATGATGCTACATTAGTAGTTGGCGAAGATACTTATAAAGACATTTCAAATCAATTCAACTTTTCTAAATTAGATGATGTACAAGTAAAAGGCAAATCAAATATGGTATCAATCTACACAGTAAAGGATAACAATGTTAACCCTACTACAAGTAAGAAAGTTACGAAAGATAGCAAAAAGACAAATTAGAAATGAAAAGAAACTTAAATTATACTTATTAAATTTAAACTGGATACAGATAAGAAAACAAAAAGAGAGAAGAAAAAGACGAACATTAACCAAACTATGGAAAATGGAAAGACTACGACTTATGCACAATCAACAACTATTTACTAAAGTAGCGTAGTAAACAATCTAACATAACAAAAAAGGCAATATGGAAATTTTAATTTCCGTAATAATCATTGTTGTCGCCGGGTATATTATAATAAAAGAATAACAAAGGAGAAAAGAGTACAAATGTATTCCAATTATGCCAAAAGTTTACAAAATAATAACCGTTATATTTTTTATTTTGAGTATTTTGATAGGCGCCCAATGGGCACATATAGACGAGCTAATTAACATAAATATAAGTAACAGCAAAAAATACATAACTACGCCTAGCGTACCAAAGTAATTTTTAAATTGCTGATTAAAAAACATCTCTTAGAGAGATAGAACAAGTATGGACAACGACAACTTAGATATAAGAGTAGAGTTAGAAGGTATTAAAAAAGACCTTGAAAACGTTAGCAGCATCAATAACCGTTTAGATATGGCTATTGAGAAACTTGCTGACGTGTCATCTTGTATTAAGTCTATGTTGGCCGTACACGAAGAAAAAATTGAAAGACAAGAAAAAACAGACGAAATTATATTTGAAAAGATAAAAGATAGAGCTGAAGAAATCGACAGTGTCTATAGAGAATTACAAAGAGAAATTAGTCAAGTTGAAAGACGTTTACTCATAGAAATCAAAGCATTACGAAATGATATAGGCAGTAGAGTTAGTATGCTTGAAAAGGCCAGATGGATATTATTAGGTGCTGCCATTGTAATAGTATTTCTAATAACAAAAGACTTCAATAAACTATTAAGCCTATTTAATTAGGTTGACAAATCAGACAAAATGTAGTATATTAATACTGTGTTATGTCATCTTATATTGATTTAAAATTTATTAATTTATTATCGTCTAGGTTGAGTAAGTTCAAAAGAAAAAACGACCACTTATTTAATTTTAGATGTCCTCATTGTGGTGATTCACAGAAGAATAAAACAAAAGCAAGAGCCTATCTTTATAGAGTTAAGAACGATATGTTCTTTAAATGCCATAATTGTGGTATGGGTCAAAATCTGGCCAACTTTATTAAGTTTATAGACCCTAAACTATATAGTGAATTTATATTAGAGAGATATAAAGGATCAGCACCAGCAACACCAGAACCAAAATTTGATTTTAAACCACCAGTGTTTAAAGAAGTTAGTGTTATAGAAGAATTACCTACTATATCAGAATTGCCAGATAAACATCCTGCTAAGAAGTATATTATCAAAAGAAAAATACCAGATAAGTTTTTTGATATACTTTATTATACAGATCAATTTATGTCTTTGGTTAATAAAATTAAACCAAATACATTTAATAATTTTAAAGGTGAACATCCAAGATTAATAATACCTTTCTATGATACAACAGGTAATTTATTTACATTTCAAGGTAGAGCATTTGGTAATGAACAACCAAAATATTTAACAATTAAGCTTGACGAAACTAAACAAAAGGTATATGGTTTAGAAAGAGTTAATTTTCAAAAGCATATATACATAACAGAAGGCCCAATTGATAGTTTGTTTATAGATAATTGTTTAGCGGCAGCAGGTGCTGATTTAACTTTAAAAACAAATCCTGATAATGTAACTTATATTTTTGATAATGAACCTAGAAATAAAGAGATTGTAAAACGTATGTATAAAATAATTGATAATAATTATAATGTTTTTATATGGCCAGAATCTATACAATCAAAAGATATAAACGATTTAATTACTTCAGGTAAATTAATTCCAGAGGTTAAAAGTATTATAAGTAATAACACATACAATAAGTTATCAGCATTAACTCGATTAAACACTTGGAAGAAATGTAATATATGACAACTGAAAAAATATTAGTTCAGAAAAGAAATTCCAGAGAAAAAGAACCTCTTAATATTGAAAAGATACACCAGATGGTGGAGTTTGCTTGTGAAGATATATCAGGTGTGTCAGCATCACAAGTTGAAATGAAAAGTGGTTTACAATTTTTTGATGGTATATCTACAGATCAAATACAACAAATTCTTATTAAGTCGGCTTCAGATTTAATTTCATTAGAAACACCTAATTATCAATACGTTGCTGCTAGATTATTATTATTCAGTTTAAGAAAAAGTATTTTTAGAAAACTTTGGGACCATCCACACTTATACGATCACACAAAAAAATGTGTAGATAAAAAAGTTTACGATCCAGAAATTTTAAAATTATACGACAAGTCAGAATTTGATCGTATGAATATGTGGATAGACCACACAAGAGATTACAATTTTACATATGCTGGGTTAAGACAAGTGATAGACAAATACCTAGTACAAGATAGAAGTTCAGGTGAAATTTATGAAACACCTCAGTTTATGTATATGCTTATATCAGCAACGATATTTGCAAAATACTCAAAAGAAAAAAGGATGACTTATGTTAAAAAGTATTATGATGCTATTTCGAGGTTTAAAATTAATATTCCAACTCCTGTTATGGCTGGCGTTAGGACTCCTGTTAAGCAGTATGCTAGTTGTGTTCTCGTTGATATTGATGATACTCTTCCTAGTATTTTTAGTGGTGATATGGCTATTGGCCGTTATATATCACAACGTGCCGGCATCGGTATTAACGCTGGTCGTATAAGAGGAATCAATTCACGTATACGAGGTGGAGAAGTTCAACATACTGGTGTTATTCCATTTCTTAAAAAGTTTGAGGCAACAGTTAAATGTTGTACACAAAATGGTGTAAGAGGTGGTAGTGCAACAGTTCACTTTCCTATTTGGCACCAAGAAATATCTGATATATTAGTTTTAAAAAACAATAAAGGTTCAGAAGATAATAGAGTAAGAAAATTAGATTACTCAATACAACTATCTAAATTATTTTATCAAAGATTTATTAATGATGAACAAATAACTTTATTCTCACCACACGAAGTACCAGATTTATATGAAGCTTGGGGTACTCCCAAATTTGATAAATTATATGAAGAATATGAAAAAAAAACATCTATTAAAAAGAAAAAAATATCAGCACAAGAATTAATACAAAGTGTTTTAAAAGAAAGAGCCGAAACAGGCCGTATCTATATTATGAATATAGATCATTGTAATACACACTCATCATTTAAAGATACAATTACTATGTCTAACCTTTGCCAAGAGATTACATTACCTACTAAACCAATTCAACATATAGATGGTGATGGAGAAATAGCATTATGTATATTATCGGCGATCAATTTAGGTATATTAAAAGATTTAGATGAATTAGAATTACTGTGTGATCTATCAGTAAGATCGTTAGATGAAATTATAGATCACCAAGAATATCCAGTTAGAGCAGCAGAAATATCAACTAAGGCTAGAAGAAGTTTAGGTATAGGTTATATTGGTCTAGCACATTATCTAGCAAGAGAAAAAGTAATGTACCACGAGAAGGCAGCTTGGAAATTAGTAGATGAATTAACAGAAGCATTCCAATACTATCTTTTAAAAGCAAGTAACGAATTAGCAAAAGAAAAAGGTAAGTGTGAGTACTTTAATCGTACAAAATATTCTGATGGTATCTTACCAATTGATACCTATAAAAAAGAGGTAGACGAAATAGTTACCAGAAAACTATCATTTAATTGGGAGAAATTGAGGAAGGATATTGTTGAGACCGGCCTCCGACATAGCACACTCTCGGCTCAAATGCCATCAGAATCTTCAAGCGTTGTATCTAATGAAACAAATGGTATAGAACCACCTAGAGATTACTTGTCTATAAAGAAATCTAAAAAAGGGCCATTAAAACAAGTGGTGCCTAATTATAATCAATTGAAGAATTTTTACACCTTACTTTGGGATATGAAATCAAATGAAGGATATATAAATGTAGTAGCAGTAATGCAAAAGTATTTTGACCAAGCAATAAGTGGTAATTGGTCTTATAATCCAGAAAATTATGATAGTGGCCAGACGCCATTATCAGAAATGATAAACGACCTATTGACCACCTATAAGTATGGTTGGAAGACGTCCTATTATCAAAATACATATGATGGTAAGAGAGATGAAGATGAACCGGCACATCCAGTAGGTTTTAAAGATAACGTGCCAGAAACAACACCAACAATTGATGATGACGATTGTGAGTCTTGTAAAATATAATGGAGAAAAATGAGTAGATCAGTATTTAATAAATCAAAAGGTTTAGATTTTACTAAAGCAAGTATGTTCTTTGGTGAAGATTTAGCCGTTCAAAGATATGATACGTTTAAGTATCCTATTTTTGATAAGTTAACACAGCAACAATTAGGTTTCTTTTGGAGACCAGAAGAAGTATCATTACAAAAAGATCGTAACGATTACTTAGATTTAAGACCAGAACAAAAAAATATATTTACATCTAATTTAAAATACCAAACAATGTTAGATAGCGTACAAGGACGTGGACCTTGTTTGGCATTTTTACCGTTTTGTTCTTTACCTGAATTAGAAGGTTGTATTGTAACTTGGGATTTTATGGAAACAATACACAGTAGATCATACACTTACATTATTAAAAATCTTTATGCTAATCCTGGAGAAATCTTTGATACAATTATTGAAGATAAGAAGATAGAAGAAAGAGCTGAGTCTGTAACAAAATCTTATGATGACCTTATTGAAATGGGTTACAAGTATCAATTAACACCAGATAAAGTTGATATGTATGAATTGAAGAAAAGATTATGGAAGGCTTTAATAACAGTAAACATATTAGAAGGACTAAGATTCTATGTATCGTTTGCTTGTAGTTTTGCTTTTGGTGAATTAAAACTATTAGAAGGTTCAGCAAAGATTATATCTTTCATTGCTAGAGATGAAAGTCAACATCTAGCAGTATCACAAAGAATAATTAATAACTATAAAGATGTAGAGAACGATAAGATGATGTTAAAGATTATTAAAGATACCGAAAAAGAAGTTTATAAAATGTATGATGATGCTGTAGCTTCAGAAAAACAGTGGGCAACTTATTTGTTTTCACAAGGTTCAATGATAGGACTATCAGAAAAACTTTTACACCAATTTGTAGAGTATATGGCCAATAGACGAATGAAGGCTATAGGATTAGATCCTATATATGATACAAAGATAAATCCATTACCTTGGGTAGATCATTGGTTGAATAGTAAAGGTCAACAAAATGCTCCACAAGAAACAGAAATAGAAAGTTATGTTATTGGTGGAATTAAACAAGATGTAACTAAAGATCAATTTAAAAAGTTTAAACTATAATGATTACTAAACAAACAAAAACTTGTCCTTCCTGTCAAACTAAATATGTAATAGCGTGGAACAACGAGATACACGAAATGAATCCGATTACGTGTCCATTTTGTAGTCACGAGATAGATGAGGAAGCAAGTGAAACAGACAACGATAGTTGGGATTGATTTTAGTTTAAACTCACCGGCCATTTGTGTCAGTGATGTTAGTCTTAAATTTGAAGATTGTAAATTCTTTTACTTAACAAGTAAGAAGAAACATATAGGTAATATGATGAAGAATATATTAGGTACTGAACATATTGAATATAAAAATCCTATAGAAAGATTTGCTAACCTATCTACTTGGGCATTATCTATCATAAACAAACTAACAAAGCCTAAAATTTTCATTGAAGGCTATTCTTATGGTAGTAAAGGTCAAGCCGTATTTCAAATAGCAGAAAACGGTGGCATATTAAAGTATAGATTAAGTCAATACGATTATAGAATATTAGTACCAAGTGTAATTAAAAAGTTTGCTACAGGTAAAGGTAACGCTGATAAACAAATGATGTATGAACAGTTTACAAAAGATACCAATACAAATCTTATGAAAGCCTTTGATATACCTACACTTAACAATCCGATTACAGATATAGTAGATGCTTACTATATAGCTAAAAAAGGGTATTTTGAAAGTAGAATATGTGGAACTTAAATGAAAATATTAAAAGCTAAAAATCATCTATCTGAAATAAAAATACCAATACAATTATTTGATGTACAATCTTTAATTACTATACCACCAGATAATTGGTTGGAAAATAGAGTTAAAGAGTTTGGATATTTTGATAGTTTTGAAAAAGCAGGTATGTTATATCCAATAGTTGTAACTGATGAAACTGAACAGTGGGTAATAGACAGAATATTACCAAAAAATCCACAACATAAAGATACTGATAATAAACTTAAAAAAGGTTTATATGTACACTTAGGCAATAAACGTGCTTTATGGGCTAAAGAAAAAGGTTATGAAAAAATAGAAGGATATTTTATTAAAGAAAGAAAAGATAAAGAACTAATAAAATCATTAACACATATTAAACATACAAGGATTCCTAAATGATTGCTTTAGTTACAGGTTCACAAGGTTTGGTTGGTTCTGAATCAGTTAAGTTTTTAATCAATAAAGGATTAGATGTAATTGGTATCGATAATGATAGCAGAAAATATTTTTTTGGTAAAGAGGCCAGTACAGAAAACGTTAAGAAAGAATTACTAAAGTTTCAACACCGATACAAACATAAAAGTGTAGATATTAGATCATATTCTGGTTTAGAAAAAATATTTAAAGAATATGGCAAAGATATAGTTTTAATTATTCACGCCGCTGCTCAACCATCACACGATTGGGCTATTAAAGAACCTCATACAGATTTTAATATCAATGCTGTAGGTACTTTAAATTTATTAGAACTTACAAAGATATATTCTAATCAATCAGTCTTTATTCAAGTATCTACAAATAAAGTTTATGGTGATACACCAAACAGATTGCCTTTAAAAGAAAAAGAAACAAGATATGAAATAGATACTTCACACGAATATTATTATGGTATAGATGAAACAATGTCTATAGACAACTCAACACATAGTTTATTCGGAGTATCTAAATGTGCTGGTGATTTATTAGCACAAGAGTATGGTAGAAACATAGGATTAAAAACAGGTATCTTTAGAGCTGGTTGTATAACAGGCCCCAATCACGCTGGTGCCGAATTGCACGGTTTTTTAAATTACTTAGTTAAAGCAAATATAGAGAAGATACCATATACAATATATGGTTACAAAGGTAAACAAGTAAGAGACAATATACACAGTTATGATTTAGTAAATTGTTTTTGGCATTTCTATGAACTACCTAAGAACGGTGAAGTATATAATATAGGTGGTGGAAGAGACAACAGTTGTTCTATCTTAGAGGCAATAAAAATTATAGAAGATTATACTAAAGTACAAATGAATTATACTGTAAAAGAACAGAATAGAATAGGCGATCATCAATGGTATATTTCTAACGTAGGTAAATTATATACTCATTTTGATTGGGAAATAAAATATACTCTAAAAGAAACTATAAAAGAAATAGTAGGTAGATATAAATGATTTCATTAATTTGTCCAACCAGAGGCCGTGTAGAAAATGTAAGAAGAATGATAAATGACTTTCGTAATACACAAATCAATCAAAATGAATTGTGGTTTTATATACAAGATGACGATCCAGTTAAAGATGATTATGTAAATTTATTTAAACAATTAAAACATAATGAATATATGGTTGATATATTTACATTTACAGGTCATATGTGGACTATATTAGCTGGCAAATGCAAAGGTGATATAATAATGTTAATGGGAGATGATGCTGGTATAGTTACTAAAGGTTGGGACATTAAAATGGAAGAGGCCGCTAAACAATATAATAAAGACAATATATTTTTTATGGGTGTGAAAGATGAAAGAGGTAGGCATCCTTTTCCAGCTATGAGTAGAACGGTATTTAATCTCTTAGGTTTCTTTTATGCTCCTCAATTTTTACACAGATACGGAGATACATACTTAGTAAAATTAGGACAAGAAATAGGAAGATTTATTGTTGTAGATGTATTGTTTAAACATCCTAAAGCTCAATATGCTGAAGATACTACTGGTAAAAAATCAAGGCAGTGGATTTGGTTTGACAAACATTCTTGGGAAAAAAGTGATAGATATTTTAAAGCAGATGTTGAACTATTAAGGAGTAATCTAAAAGAATAATATGTGTGCTATTCACGGTATATTTTGGCCTTCTAAAGAGTCTATGTCAAAGATGATAAAACAGGCACACCATAGGGGTCCTGATGGTAATGGACAATGGAATGATGAACATATTACATTAGGTCATAATCTATTGTCAATAGTAGATGAAGTAAAGGCCTCCTCACAACCTTGGTTTCACAATGATTATGTATTAATTTATAATGGAGAAATATATAACTATAAAGAATTACAATCAACGGTAAATCATTCATTTAAAACTAACACAGATACAGAAGTATTGGTGGCTGGTATAGAACAATATGGTAAAAGTTTTATACACAAACTAGATGGTATGTTTGCCTTTGCTTGTTATAATAAAAAAACTAAAAAGTTAATTATAGCAAGAGATAGTAACGGTGCTAAACCTTTTTACTATTGTAATTTTAACAACAGATTTGTTTTTTCATCAGAAATTAAAAGTATATTATCTTTAGGATTTCCACGTAAAGTTTCTAAAGAAGGATTTAAACATTATTATCATTCAGGTTTAGTTGCTGGTTATTTAACTATGTTTGAAGGAATTAATAAATTAGTGCCTGGTGAAATATTAGAAATTGATGTTACTACAAATACTAAACATTCAACAAATGTAAACAACGATAGAATAATACCTTTTGATGGTAACGTAAAAGATATACCAGATTTAATAAGAGAAAAACTAAAAAAGGCCGTTGAAATGACTCTTATGGGCCGTAGAGAGATAGGTTTATTTTTAAGTGGTGGATTAGATAGTTCATCTATATTTTATGAATTAATACATTCATCAAAAACAAAACCAAATACATTTTCTACAAGATTCGTAGAGCCACATAAAGATAGTAATTATAATGAAGATGCTAACTTAGCAAAGATGTTATCAGAACAATTTAATTCAAATCACAAAGAAGTATTAATTGGTGAGCAAGAATGGATTGACAATTTAGAAAAATGTGTTTTAGCTTTAGAAGAACCTAGACAAGGTAAAAGCTTTCCAGCATACTATGCTACTAATAAACTATTATCAAATAATGGTATGACTGTAACATTAAGTGGTGATGGAGGAGATGAGTTATTGGCCGGATACAAACATCATCAAGTACCTATATTGAGAAAAGATGATAGAACATTTAAAAAGAAATTAGAAATGTTAAGATCAGGTCATAAAGGTTTAAACAATAAAGATTTAAATATATCGGTAAATGAACAGTGGGAGTATCTAATGTCTTGGTTGCCCAAAGGCAAATTGACAGGCGATCCATTAAATGATTTTATGTATATAGAATGCTTACAAGTATTATCAGAAGATTTTTTAATACGTAATGATAAATTAGGTATGGCATTTAGTATGGAGGCCAGATTTCCTATGATGTGTAATGTTTTTAAAGATTTTATAAGAAGTATTCCGGGTATAGAAAAAGTAAATAATGAATTTTTAAAAGTAAATCATTCTTTACATAATAAACATTTATTGAGAAAAGCTTATAAACATAAATTACCAGACAGTATTGTAAATAAAGTAAAATCAGGTTGGCGTTCGCCAACAGATGATTGGATGGTAGGTAGTAAAGCACACCCAGCTAAAAACAATTCATCTATGAAAGACTATTTTAGATCACTTCTAAATAGTAAAGAAATTATGGACATATTTGAAATAACAAAAGATGATATTGAAAATAGATATTTTAATAATAAAAATTTTGATACCTTTATAGGCAAAACGCCAATAGGTTTAGTATCACAAAAAGAATTGTTTATTGTGACTATGTTTGCTTCTTGGTATAAATTATTTAATATGAGTATATAAATGAAAATATTAGTAATAACATCTTTTAATGAAAAATTATATAATGAATATGCTCATAGGTTTTTAAAAACTTATAACTGGCCATTTGATCTAAACATATATTCAGAAAAGAAATTTAATATAGCCTATAAAGATTTTAAAGTAATAGAATTAGGACAAGATAGTAAAGACTTTGTACAAAGAAATAAAAATAGACCTGTTAAAGATTTTTGGGTTGATGGTGTTAGATTTAGTTACAAAGTGTATAGTGTTATTGAATCTGGTCTACAGGCCATAAATCATAATACTTATGACATATTAATATGGGTAGATGCTGATAGTGTATTTCATAATCCACTTACATTAGACTACATAAAAGAACATATATATAAAGAAGATAGTATGATGACTTATTTGGGTAGAGGTGGTATGTATAGTGAATGTGGATTTTTATCTTGGAATTTAAAACATAAAGACACAAAGAATTATTTTGAGGATATGAAAAAAATGTATAATGAAGATTTAATATATAATGAAAAAGAATACCACGATAGTTACATATGGGATTTAATTAGAATAAGATTTGAAAGAGATTTTAATACAAAAAATATAAACATAGGTGATGAAGCAAAAGGCCACGTACAGGCCAGATCGGTACTAGGTGAAATATACGATCACGTAAAAGGGCCTAGAAGAAAGTTACAAGGATTTAGTGCTGAATCTAAACATTTTAATCCAAATTCGAAAGGAAGAAAATAATGAAAGCTGGAAAAATATGGGGTAATACAAAACTAATACACGCTAATGGTGTTTTGGAGTTTCATAGAATAGAATTTAAAGCAGGGTATAAATGTTCCGAACACGAACATAAATTTAAATGGAATGGTTTTTATGTAGAATCAGGTAAAATGTTAGTAAGAGTTTGGCAAGACGATCAAGGTGGTTTAGTAGATGAAACTATATTAGAAGCAGGAGATTTTACACAAGTTAAACCTAGCAAAATACATCAATTTGAAGGACTAGAAAATGGAGTTGCCTTTGAATTATATTGGGCTGAATTTAACCATAATGATATAGTGAGAAGAACAATAGGAACTAAAGTATGATAAACATTTTTATAGGTTATGATAGTAAAGAAAAGATAGCATATCACGTGTTATCAGAAAGTATATTGAAACATAGTACAAAACCAGTTTCAATTACACCAATCTATTTACCAAATATTAAAGATGATTTTGTAAGAGAAAGAAACAATCTTTCATCAACAGAATTTTCATTTAGTAGATTTATAATACCACACCTGATGAATTATCAAGGTTGGGCTTTGTTTATGGATTGTGATATGTTAATGATGACTGATATAGCAGAACTATGGCGATTAAGAGATGACAAATATGCTGTACAGGTTTGTAAACACGATTATGTTCCTAAAGAAGAAACAAAATTTTTAGGACAAATACAAACAAAATATCCTAAAAAGAATTGGTCAAGTTTTATGTTAATGAATTGTAAAAAATGTACAACATTAACACCAGATTATGTAAACAAGGCCAGTGGTTTAGAACTTCATCAATTTAAATGGTTAGAAGGAGAACATCTTATAGGAGAAATACCACTTGAATGGAATTGGTTAGTAGGTGAATATGAATATAAAGAAAATGTAAAATGTGTTCACTACACAAAGGGTGGGCCTTATTTTGAAAATTATAAAGGATATGATTATACTATTGATTGGTTCAAATTATATCATCAAACAGTAGAAGTAAACTTAAAGTGATACAAGGATTTGAAACAAGAGAACTTACAGATCAAGTAATAAGGCCTTTTGTAAAAAGTGCCAATGGTATATTGCACATTAAATTAAAAAGCGTTGAACAATATGAACAAACAAATTGGCCTACATTTGATAAAAACAATCTAACAAAATACCCTATAGCAGTATTTGGTATATTAAGAGGTACTGGTGAATTAATTAAAGAGTGCCAACGAATCAATCATACTTATTATCATTTTGACCACGCTTATTATTTTAAAGAACAAAAACACGGTAAAAATTCTATATTTAATGAAAGAATATATCGCTTGACAAAAAATGGTATGATGTTAACCTATATAGATAAATTAGATGATATAGATAAACAAAGATTAATAAAATTTAAAAAATATATACAAATTAAACCTTGGACTAAAAAAGGAGATTACATTTTAGTATTGCCACCATCAGAACACGTTAATTTATGGTATGATTTTACAAATTGGGAGAAAGAAACAATTAATAAATTAAAACAATACACACAAAGAGAAATAAGAATAAGAAAAAAAGATAGTAAAATACCTTTTATGGAAGAACTTAAAAGTGCTTGGGCTGTTGTAACTTCACAATCAACTGCTGCTGTTGACGCCATCATAAATGGTGTGCCATCCTTCTGTGATAATATGTCTTTTGCTGTACCAGTATCTTACACTGATTTATCTTATATAGAAACACCTTTATATAGTGATAAGAGAGAAGAATGGATAGATAGTTTATTAGCAAATCAATATTTAATGAGTGAAATAGAAAATGGTTTTGCTTGGAATAGGTTAAAAAACAAATGAACACTTTTCATTTTATGAATTGGACAAAATGTTTGTCCCACCAAATATGGCCAGCATTACAAAAAGGTTGGCCTGAAAAAGATAAACCTGTACATTTCTTTTGGGGATTAGGTGGTAATAATACTACAAAGATAAAAGAGATAATAGAAAAGGGAGAAGAATGGTGGTACGTAGATGTGGGATATTTAACAGAACAGATTGTAAGATATCCAGAACCTAGAATCATCAATAAAGATAAAACATATTTTAGAATTGTAAAAGGAAAATTACATACAACTGGTGGAAAAGTAACAGAAGGACATAGACTAGCAGAATTAAGGTCAAAAGGCATAGATGTAGAATTTAAAGGTTGGTATACTGGAGAGTGTAAACATATATTATTAGCACCATCATCAGAAACAGTTACATATCATATAAATGGAGTTACACAGGCCGATTGGATTAATATGGTGACAACTGAAATAAGAAAATTTACAGATAGAGAAATAAGGGTTAGAAATAAACCAAGGCCAGGAAATGAATTTTGGAATACAGATATAAAAGATCAATTAAAAGATTGTCATTGTTTAGTAACTAATATGAGTTTATCAGCAATAGATGCTGTAATGAATAAAGTACCAGTTATTTGTAGCAAAACAAACGTTGTAGCACCTATTGCTTCACACGGTATTAAGTTTATAGATAAACCTTTTAAACCTGGCAGAAAAACAATGGAAGATTGGTTAAAGTATGTTGCTGAAAATCAATTTACTATAGAAGAAATGGCCAATGGTACGGCTTATAAAACATTGAAGGCACAAAGAGATGATTAACGTTTGCTGTGTATATTATGGTGACAAATATAAACCAGAATATGTACAAATTTTATATAATATGGTACAAAGACATTTAACAGTACCACATCAATTTTATTGTTTTACAGATCATACCAATTTATTTGATTTAGTATATGGCAAAATACATTTTAAATCATTTCCACGACACGATATGGAAGGTTGGTGGAATAAACTACAACTATTCAATCCTGACACTGGCCTTGAAGGAGTAAATTTTTATTTAGATTTAGATGTGGTTATTTTGAAAAATATAGATTGTTTTGTAAATTGGGGTGATGAAGATACCTTTGGTATCATTAATGATTTTGGTCAACCAGATACGTGGTTTAATTCTAGTGTAATGAAATGGAATAATAAAACAACATCTAATATAATATGGGAACCATATATGAAAGATAGACCAAGATGGAGAAAAGTACAAGGAGACCAAAATGTAATAAGTGATTTAACAAGAAAAGAAAAAATATTAAAAGTTTATCCTGATGAGTGGACACAATCATATAAATGGTTAGATAGAACACAAAAAAGATTTCATAAATCAAAATGGACATTTGAACAATCACCTGAAGCTAAGATATCCGTATTTCACGGAAGACCTAATCCACACGAATCAGATCAACAATGGGTCAAAGATAACTGGAAATAATTCACTCATCACCTTCAGTAGAACAAAACGTGAACGAATAATACGGCTAAGACATTGATTTTAAACACAAGAATCTTTGCTGGAACGCTTGATTTATTGTATAAAAGATGTTATATTATATGTATAACTAATTGAAAAGGACTATATTATGATATATTTAAACAAAGATGACGTTGGTAAAAACGTTTATAGAGTTGTACAAGATTACACTGTACAATTATCTTACTATGTTAAAGCTAAAAACGCTGATGAAGCAAGAGACATTTCTTTAGAATACGGTGGTTTTAACACAGATAGTTTTAGAGAACTTATAAGAGAAGATTCAGGCCAGTTAGAGTTAGATTACTATGATACTGGTTATGATAATCAAACTGAAGAAATGTTAGGCAAAGTTGTGGTTGATACACTTGACCAAGATGAAGTTGAACTTGACAAATATGCTACAGAAGGAACAATATAATGACAAACATTGAACTCATACAAATAGATATACTTAATCAAATCATTAGTCAAATTGACCATAGTGATTTAGAAGAAGCTAGAAATACGGCCGTTAGATTTAGAGATAAACTACAAGAAGATGTAGATAAAGCAGAATCAGATATTGATATACAATTACAATTAGAAACTGAAAGTAAATACGGTAAATAATATGTGTGATAGAACTATAAAAATGAAATTAAAAAAAGGTTCTATATTAAATGAGGTTAACTCAAATACAAATTCTATTGAACTTAATGTAAAAGGTTTAGATACAAAATCTTTTAATTATAAAAAACAATCACACGTGAATACAAAAGAAAAAAATGTTGACAAATAAACAAAAATTAGATTTGGCCAGATTACAACACTGTAAATGGTTAAAATCATTGGGTTTAAATTTGACCGCTAAAGGAAAAATAATTAACAGGCATCTTGGTTTTGATATACCTGATTATAAAGTAAGAGATTCTATACGTACAAGTGATAGAATAGTTGGCGACACTTATAAAAGAACTTATGCTACTAAGTTGCCAGCTGGTAAAACAATTGGTATTGCCTATAATAAAGGTGCCTATCAAGTTGTAGATAGTAGCGATATTAAAACAATGGGAAGGAAAGTATAATGTGGAATAGAAAATGGGACTTAATAGGAGCTAGCTTATTTGCTCTAATGTTAATTTTAATTTTATTATTTGCTCCTAAAGCTGTGGCAAATGAAACATCTAATTTAAACGATTGGTTTGAAAAACAATATAATGAATTTATATCTTTTCAAAAACAAGGTTGGGAAGATAGTAAAGCTCAATTGGCAGTAAATAAAGAACAAATTATTAATATGCCAGAAACAATAACTGTAAGCGTAACACAAACATTTAACGATATATCTAATTTATTTGTAAGTGCTGTTGATACTTTAAACATTTCAATAACAGGTATCTTAAATGACAAATAAAGACTTATTTAAAGATATAGATAAAAAAAGAAAAAGTAAAAAAAGTGTAGATGGTTATTACTTTGATGGTAAAAATTCATTTACATTATATAAAGATAATAATGGTAAAACATCAATGAAAAAAAAAGGTAAAAAATGATTTGGTTTTTTCTAGGCCTGATTGTAGGAATATGGGCTGGATGGAAATACGAACACGTGGTAAATGACGTTATTGAGTCATACTTTAAATAGCTATATAAATCAGTCACTTGAAGTCATTGTTTTTAAATACTTATTTCTTTGACTTTAGGCTTGTAATTTGAACAAAAAAGTATTACCTTATATAGGAAGACTAACTTAACTAAAATATATATTATGATAACTTATGATAAAGATACTCTTTTCAAAGAGTTTAAAGACGCCAAAGCAAAAGACGTTGCTCTTTCAACCAGAAAGAGATTAGAAGATAAAGAAACCGATATATACACAAATCGTATTCAATTCTTTAAAGACCATATAAAAAATAAATCTGTTAATCCTAGAACTTATGACAATTTAGATATTAATTTTGAAGAATTGTTAAAAGCATACGAAAGTGAAAATCCTAGAGATTACTTTTATTTGTCAGTATTTGGTAAAACTTATGACCAAAAAATGTGGGAAGAAGAAGCTGAATTAGAAAATGAAAAACTGGCGAATATTTAATTTACTTTTCTTACTGTTAGTTGTTAATCAGTGTGCTAATAATCGTAGTCATACTGGCGCTTTTTTAGGTGCCACGACTACGACAGCCGCTTGTTTACAATTTACAGATAGTCCAGTTGTAGCGGCCGCTTGTGCTGTGTCAGGTGCTTTTGTAGGTGCTGAATTGATGTATGATTCAGATTATGATGTACATAATGCTGTATTTGTAGACCATTTAAATAGAGGTTCATCTTCATCTTATACAAATTGGTATAATGAAAAGACCGCCAATTCAGGTAATATAAAAACTTATAGTACATATTTGGAGGGCCCCTTTAAATGTAAAGACTATGAAGCGACTATTGATATTACAAGTCAATGGCCTTTAATAGGAATAGGCGGAGTAAATAGAAAAGTGGTATTTGGTACTGCTTGTCAACAACCAGATGGAAAGTGGGTGGAAAAAGGTTATGATAGACCAAGAAACAATTAATAGACTAAAAGAAAGAGAAAAAGCAATAATAGAGGAATTAGAGTTTAGTCCTCTTAGAAGTTTAGAAAACGAACTTTACGAAATAAGAGATACATTATCTAAACTTGAAAACACAGAACCATTAATTTATAATGAATATGGAGTTTATAATGTTGATGATTCACCAAATGTAATAAAATACGGTTCAGAATGATTCAATTAAATCCTAGAGAAAAAAAACAATTAGAATCGGTATGTGTAGGCATATGCTTATATTTTATATTAATTTTAATGTTAATAGCAATATTTAAATGAGTGGTTATATAAAAAAATTACCTAATTTTTTAAAACCTTATTTTATAGAATTAATTGATACTTTAATTTATATGATAAGAGGTATTTTTTCTTTAATTATATTAATGTTACCTAAAAAACAATTGATATATTCTTGGAGATTAAAAAGAGTAATACCTAATATTAGAAAATATTTTTTAATTATATTTTTAGTATATTTTGCTTTATCTATTGGTATATCTAAAGTAAGAGCAAATGAAACATTTATTATGCCTAAAGTTGAAATGTCAGAAGAAGAAAAACAACACGACAATGCTTTATATAAAAAAGTTATTAAAGATATAGACGATTTGAATAATAAAAATACTTTTGAATTAAGTAGAACTATTAAACCAAAAGAAAGTGCTAATCAAAATTGTTATGTTGTAATAAAAATTACAAATGAAGGAAATAGTGTAGTTAAAAAAGAAATTTTGGAGTGTGCTGACGGTAGAAAGGGGTTATTAACTCCTGGTTATTGGGAACTGTTTGCTCAATTCTATTATAGAGATGTATCGGCTCCAGAATACTGCCGATATTATAGTAGACCAAATCACGTTTTTAAATCGTTCGGAAAGACGTGCCTTAACAAGAACGGTGAATGGGAGGTACAATAATGTTTAAAAACATTATTATATTAACACTTCTTTGGGTTATACTATTTGACGTGTCCAGTAAAGACTTTTTTGGTTATATGAAAAAAGGACTTGACAAAACACAAGAATTAGTATATGATATAAAAAGGAGTACAAAATAAAACTATATGATGATAAGAACAACAATGACAATAGTACTTGGCCTTTTATTAGGGGCTTGTGCTAATACAGGTTTAAATCAAACCTATGAAATTAAAGCAGAAAAAGAAAACGCATTGACCGTTATTCCTGCTTGGTACGTAAATCAAATAAAACAAAAAGAAGTTTGTGATCTTAATACAAAAGCATCAAGAGGAACAGACAAAGAATGTTTATTTGGTACAGGTACCTCAGTATCGCCAGATTTGAACCTTGCTATTGAAAAAGCAAAAATGTTAGCAAAAGCAGATATTGCTGATGTTATTAAAGGCGAAATGAACAAACAATCTAAACAGTTTATAACTGAATTAGGAAAATCAGAACAAAAAACTGTAGTATCACAAGTTGAATCTACTTTAGTAAACGTGATACAAAATACACCTGTTAGAGGTTATGAAGTGTTTGCTCAGGAAGTTACATTAACTAATCAAGGCTATTATAGAGCTTGGGTTGGATTAAAGTTACCTTTAGGTGAATATAATAAGATGTATAACTACAATATTGAAGAAGTAGCCAACTCTTATAAACTAAAGGAAAAAGCAGATACAGCTTTTAAAGAAATAGTTAAAGAAAAAACAGTACAATAATATGACCATTATATCTAGTGTTACAATTTACACAAAAGATAATTGTGGTTATTGTGTAAAGGCCAAATTGTTATTAAATAATCTTGGCCTTACATACACAGAAAAAAAATTAGAGAATTTTTTAACAACTGAAGCATTAGTTGAAGATATTGGTAAAAATGTTAGATCAATGCCACAGATTAAGATTAATGGTGAACTTATTGGTGGTTACAATCAATTGGTTGAATATCTACACGATAAAGATTTAGTAGATTTTGAAGGTAAAGTTACAAGATCAGATAATTAATGAGTGATAACGATAAAGTAATTCTATTTCCAACGGAAAGAATTGTTAATAAAAAGACAGCAAAAGAAGATCCAGCAGCAGGTGAAAGAGTTAGATTAGAAAATACAAAAGAATTTGTTGAAGGAAATGTTGACGAAATTGCTATGATGGTGTTAAGAAAATTTGTAGAAATGGCAATGAAAACAGAAACACAAGAATTTACAAAAGATTTAGGTTTATTGGTAGATATTATGAGAGGTATGATTTATAGAGATTTTGAAGTTGACCACCCAGCACAAAGACTTGCTGATAAAATAGTTGATGTTAAAATGACAAGATTCGGCCCACAAGTTATCATTAATTACAATAGAGTAATACCAGAAGAAAACCATAAACCACATAAACCTTTTAGTAAAGATGTTAAAGATGAAATTAAAAGAACAAATGATGGTTGGACAAACTTTGAACCAGATTTTGATTTACCTGAAGAACCTAATGACAGATAGATCACACGAAATTCCCTATGGAATCGCCGTCGCCGGTTGTAAAATAGTAAATGAAAATAAGGAGAAAATATAATGTTTAATACATTAAAAAATCTAGTAGTTATTAAAACTGCTAAAAGAGCTACTTCTACACGTGGTAGAAAAGCTTTATCAAAAAAAGCAAAAGTACTAAACCTTTTATCTAAAGGTGAGAACATCGCTTGGAAAACTTTAAGATCAAGATTTGATCTTGAATCACCAAGAGCTATGATCGATACTTTAAGATCAGAAGGCTATATGATTTACGGTAACAAAGTTGCTGGTAAAACATTTTATAGACTTGGAACACCAACAAGAGCAATTATTGCTGCTGGTATTCAAGCTTTATACGGAACACCGTTCAAATATTCTAACCATAAAGTAAGTGTTAGAAAATCTGAACTTTCTCCGATTAATGCGTAGTTAGTTAATAATGGAGGCGAGAAATATATAACGCTCGCCTCCATTTCTTATTTAAATGATCCTTATTGACCTGAATCAAGTTTTAATATCAAATCTTATGGCACAGACCAGAGGTAAATCTGATATTAAACCTAATAAAGAAATGGTAAGGCATATGGTCATTAATTCATTACGAGGTTTTAATTTAAAATTTAAAGAACAGTACGGAGATAAAATTATATTATGTGCTGATGCTGGAGACCCTTGGCGTAGAGACATTTACCCCAATTACAAACACGCTAGAAGAAAAGGTAGAGTAGATTCTGCCACAGATTGGGATAATATATTCAAAATTATTACAGAAATTAAAAATGAAATTGCCGAAAACTTTCCCTATATAATGATGTATATAGAAAAGGCCGAAGCAGATGATATAATAGCTACACTTATAAAACATACAGATGAACCTATTATGATTATAAGTGGTGATAAAGACTTTATACAATTACAAACTAAACCAAATGTTAAACAATATAGTCCTATACAAAAGGTGTTTGTTGGTGAAGGATTAGACCCTAAAAAATTTCTACACGAACAGATTATAAAAGGTGACCGTTCAGATGGTATACCCAATATATTAAGTCCTGATGACATCTTTTTAACAGGTGAGAAACAAAGACCTATTAATAAGAAAAGACTTGAAGAATGGGCCAATGTTAGTAATATACCTCTTGGCAGTGAAACCAGTAAATATTATGAGAGAAATAAGAGATTAATAGACCTTTCTTGTATACCAGAAGAGCTAGAAAGAACTATTATAAATACCTATAAGAACTATAAAATACCTAGCAGGTCCAAACTGTTACCTTATTTTATGGAACATAAACTAAAAGCATTAATGACAAACATTGGTGATTTTTAATATTTGAATATTGGAGTAAATAATTATGGCAGAAACACAACAAGACAGGCACTCAAGCCTGATGAGTAAAAAAGGAATGGCAGCGGCAGCACGTACGGCTACTAATGCTAGACCTTTAGCACACGAAATATTTACCAAAGTAAATAACGCTAAAGACAAACCTTTAAAAATAGAAGTTTTAAGAAAAAACGATAGTCAAGGTCTAAGAAAGCTATTAAAAGCAGCTTTTGATCCTAAAATTACTTGGGATATACCAGAAGGAACACCTCCTTATATGGCCAACGAAGCGCCAGCTGGAACAGACCATACTTCTTTATTAGATGAATCTAAAAAACTTTATATATTCATTAAAGGTGGAAGTAATATACCAAAAATTAAAAAAGAAACTCTTTTTATACAAATGCTAGAAGCATTACATAAAGATGACGCTCAAGCATTACTTGATATAAAAGACAAGAAATTGAATCTTACCTATAAAGGACTTACAGAAAATTGTGTAAAAGAAGCCTTTAATTGGAACGACAATTTTATGAGAAACTAAGGTTTTAAGGGTTTTCCTAAAAAACCCTTTAAAAACAATGACTTCAAGTCATTGATTTCAAACACTTATTTCTTTATTATAACACTTGACCTAAACACATTAAAGTGTTACCTTATCCATATAAACAACAAACAATAAATATATGAAGAAGTTTTTGATTTACATTACTATACTAGGCTTACTAGTGTATGGCCTTTTGACCCTTTTTATGAAATCGGTTAAGGCTAGTGAATATAATACGGCTGTTATAGGCCACGTGATAACACAAAAAGTATCAGGCCAACCGATTGATGCTTCTAAATTGATGGAACAAGAACTGGCACGAGTTGCTCATCTGTTCGCTCTTGACAGTATTAATATATTACAAAAGTATTTACCCGCTATATTAGATAAAGCGGCTGCCGAATTAAGACTTGAAGCAGACAAATCATATAAATGTAGTTTACTAAAGGATACAAAAGTACAAGACGATTGTAAGTAATGTATGATAAAGGTAACAAAACAAAAAGTTTTAACTGTTAAGAAAAAACTTAAGCCATTGTTAACTTCAAAAGAGAAATATAAAACCACATATAAAGATATTAAAAATTTTTTTAAAATGTTAAATCTTGGCATTTTTAATAACAAATTAATACCATTTAATGATATAGAAATCAAAGAACTTAAATATCAAAAATGTATGGGTCAAGTTGTTATGTTTGAATATAAAGGAAAAGGTACTAGAGTATATAAATTAGAAATGGATAAACAATACGACAGTAAAAGAGATTTCTTGGATACATTAGCCCACGAAATGATACATCTTTATCAGTTTACACAGGTAAATGATAATGGTGCCCACAACAAACTATTTTACAGTTTTAAGCCAAAATTGAAACACGTAGGTTTAAAATTATAAAAAACATAGAAAGATATTATGAACGAAGTGAAAACAAAAAAGTTTAAAGATCCTTATTTAAAACCATTAGTACTAGAAGCGATAAAGAAAGTAGAAGAATTTGCTTGGTTTAAAAATAAAGGTGAACAGGCAATTTATTATGAGGGCAATTTCCAAGAAGATGTTTTAAATAACTTTTCTCAAAAAGAATCTGAAAGAATATTTACCACTATGTCCAGATATTTAAACGATAATAGGTTATTATTTTTACAGAAAAAAGTTAAAGTAGTTGTAAAAGAAACTGAATTTACTGAATTACAATCTCCAAGAAATTATTACGAATATATAGTGAGTAAAAGATAATGAAACATAGACCTTTAAAGTGGTATTTTAAATATAAATGGCCACGTAAGATAAGATTTCACACTAGACAGATAATTGCAATTACTGGTATATGTTTAATAGGTTTTGGTATTGGTACATTTTATCCTAATTACATATCTAAAATAAACATAGAAGAAAAAGCTGCTGATAAAACTATTTTATGGGCAAAAGAAATTGGTTTTTCAGAACCTAGAATTACAGTTGGTTCAGATGAAGAATTTATAAAAACAATGCAAAGGTGTATTGCTTATCTTAATTTAGAATTACATAAGAACGAGAGAATACCAGATGATCTTATTATTGCTCAGGCCATTATTGAGAGTAACGCTGGCTTAAGTAGATTTGCTCGTGAAGGAAATAATTTATTTGGTATACGAGTATGGAATAAAGAAGCTGGTATGTTACCACACGGTTATGCTGATACATTATCTTGGCGTGTTAAATCATATAATACTAAATGTGCTTCAGTCCGTGATTACATTAAAATCCTTAATACTAAACAGGCATATACGGAATTTAGAAGATTAAGAGATAAACAAAATAGATGGTATGGTAAAGTTGATGCTATAGAATTAGCAAGTAGCCTTAATAGTTGGAGTACTACAAAAGACTATGACCAGCAAGTTATAAATATAATTAAGAAATTAAGACAAGATGGAAAGGTAGTTATTAAAAGATGAACGAAGTACTATTTTTTAGTGGAGCAATTCTAATTATAGGATTAAGTTATTATCTAGGTTTTAAAAGTGGTTTAACAAAAAATTATAAAGAACATATAAAAGACTTTATTATGGGTATGACAGTATCAAAAATGACAGCCGACTATTTTGAGAGATGTGCTAAAAATGAAACAAGACAATTTTTAAAATTTTTAGGCATAAAAAAACCAAACGAAAAATTTATCGTTGTACCTAAACGACCTACAGTAGAAGAAATAGATAGATTAGACAAATAATTAAATGATTTTAACGATATTACTTTTCATATCAGGTATTGCCGTATCCGTTGTAGGAGCTTATTATTCTATACTAGGACTAGCAGCATTGTTTGCTGGTGCCTATTGGGCAGTCATTACAATGGGTGTTACA
>Ga0209086_10000972_pt1 | contig 23573 bp, 34 predicted proteins | sample M_130207_XF_Meta_FD_187312 | JGI IMG/M metagenome (GOLD analysis project Ga0209086, IMG submission 187312) | Freshwater microbial communities from Lake Montjoie, Canada to study carbon cycling - M_130207_XF_MetaG (SPAdes) (version 2) | ecosystem: Environmental > Aquatic > Freshwater > Lake... | reverse complement strand
TCCCAACCATGACCCGACCCGAGTTCGCACGGAAGCGCAATTCGGGAGTCCTGGGAGCATCGGAGCGGCGGTGTCGGTCATGGTGGGAGGATTTTTGCGTTCTGTGCAAGTTCCTTCATAACGCTGGAAATCTTCCAAAACCGTTCCTCGTATTGGTTGCGGAAATCTTGCAATGAGTCGCCAAGTTTTTCAGTAAATCCATCTGCTTCAACATGCACGTAAAACAACGGTTTGCCTCTGAAATACGCGGCAAAATGCCATTGATCGACTTCGCAGATTGCCATGCCTGCATGAACCTGGAGCTTGTATTCGTCAGGTAGTCCACCATCGGCCAGATAGCCATAGAAAGTCGCCAGCGTCGGGCATTTGACTTCGGCTCCGGCCACAAGTATGCCGTCATGGTAAATTAGTCCATCCGGCGAGCATGAAACAACGCCGTTCGGATCCTCGCCCATGATGCACATGCCCACGGGGTCAATCTGCATCCCGATTCGTTCTTGCAATGCTGCCAGCGCGTCCGGCTCCAAGTCATTGCCGCGGCGGGTATGTTTGTTTCCGCTGAATTTCTCCCCGGTGTAATGAGATAGCCATTCTTGTAGTCCATACTCGTCCAGTCCTGCAATCGCGTCGGGATTCGTGCGGATCTCGTTTGCAGCGTCGAGGCCGGAAATCAGCTTGTCGATTGCTGCAATGGCCGCACTTGACTTCGATAGCTGGCCCGTAGCGGTGATGTTCGATTTCAGCGCGCTCCCAGTCAAACGCCATAGCCGCGCCGTGATCCAGTCCATGCTCCCTTGTTCGGTGTCGAGGATAATCATTCTTCCACCTCCCATTGGTTGATTGTTCTTGAAAAGGCTTCTGCTCGTTGCGCGGCGGTGGCGGTAAGCGCAATTTCAAAGCCATCCCCTACGTTGAGCTTGTCCTCTTCTAGCCCACGGTCACGAACAGCAATGTGTGCCAGCCAATATGCGTAATCACTATTAAATGCCATTTCCTTGACCTTCTCGGCCTCATGCATGGCGTTGAGGTCGTTGCAATAGTCTGGGATGCCAACGCTCCAGACAGTCCGTTCACTCAGCCACAACTCAACAGCAGCGTCTTTTTGCTTTGCGGCTCTCCAATATCCATTGCTGTCCTGCTCCGCCGTCCAGCCGCACGCTTTCGCAATCGCTATTCTTTGTTGTTCTGGTTTCATGGCTCAATCCCTCCTTTTTGTTCTGTTGCGTCGAGGATGGCCGTGGCGGCGTTTTCCGTTGTTTCCGGTGTGGATAGCGCAAACGGGTTAATTGCAGGCTGCGGCGTCGGCGTGACGTTGCGATATTCTGTTTCCTCATCGCGCCGGATAACGTCTTGGATCTCCGGTGACAACGGTAGCCATTTCGATGCACGGCGAAAAACTGTCTTTTTTGCCATCTCATCGAAGTCGCTCACCCATGGCCCAGAACTGCCGGCGCGTGATCGTTTGCGGATTGCCTCGCATTCGTCGCGGGTCATAACTTCGCTTTTTTCCGTGCCGTCCTTGAACGTGATAAGAACGTAGTAAGCGTAGCTGTTGCCGCGTGGTGCTTTGTAATCGACAACGTGCTTTTCGATCTTGCCGCGATTGCTGACAAACTGGTCGTGTTCGCAAACCTTATCGGCGTGAATGCTGCTTACCGTTCCTGATCGCATGACAAGCTCGGCAATTCCTTTGTAGTCCAAGATGAGAGTGCATTCTTTTCCGTAGGGAATTAAATGCGCCCTTCTGCCATCCGGCTCAATGCCAAGTGCCGACAGATCGAGCAGGCATTTCATGAAGCTCTCCGGTGTGCATTCTTGCAGCTTCGGAGTCCTTGTAAGCGCGGTGATTGCCACCCGTGCAAATCGGTCTGCGTTAAGATGCTTCGGCAATGCTAGCGCAAATTGCGCCTTTACGTTTTCTTCCGACAGCAAGCCTTTCAAGGTGCGCGGTTTTTTTGTTTCGGTGATTTCGTTCATAGTGTTTTTTTCTTAGATTAAAAGGGAATGGAATCATCGTCATCTGTGGTCGTCCGTTTCGGTGCCGATGATTGCGGCATGTTGCGGTCAGGAAAAACGTAGGTCTTTGCATTGCCAAGAATAGGGGTTTTCTCCTTGGCTAGTCGCTGTTCCTTCGTTGGAGAAATAACCAGCATGTGAGTGTTTCCATATTGGTCCTCGCCGTCGCGGTTTTCGCGCATGTCGATGTCGAGGTAAAGCGCGGTTTTGCCTTGGAATAGCTGGCTTTCTTCAACGTCAATTATGAGGTATGTCCTGCCGTTTTTGCCCGGCTTAATTGCGGCAGACGGGATTTTCAATAGGTCGATTTTTAGTTTGTGGAGTTGATTGCTCATAGTGTTTTGATTTCGATTTGTGCGTATATTTGTTCGAGTTTTCTGATCGTGTGTGTGATTTCCTGCTTTGCATTGTCGAGCTTTTCTCGTAGCTGATTAATTTCATCAGCGGCAGCAATGATAAGCTCGGACTGCAATGTGAGCTTGTATGGCTCTAATTGCTGAGCGTCCTGTGCGATGTAAAGAAACAAAGTCACCGGGTTTCCCTCCGCTGCCGACGCCTGAACAGTTGGCGACAACGGAGGGCCTGTTTCCCGGTCTGCCACACGGCAGTGAGAGTGTTCTGGAATCATGACAGCACGATCCCCCTTTGCTTGAGTAAAGATTTGATTGCGGCGATCCTGCCAATGTCCCATCGGTCGTGCTGGTGCTTGCGCTGTAAGTCGCGAAGAATCTTGACAAGGCTGTCAGTCGAGTAATCCCGCAATGCGTTTTTATGGTCGGTCATGCGCCCTCCTTTCTTGCGGCGAGCATTGCATCTGCAAAATCGTAGCAATCAGATACCTGCACATCGGTTTGAGTGATTCCTTTGATTCCGTAATGAGCGCATAGTCCCTGCAAAGCCGCCGCCGCGAAGTAGTCGCGAATGGATAATCCTCCCACAGATGTCACTTTTTCTTCTGCAATTACGTTTTCCGCAACATGCCGCTGGCATATCAGATCCGCGGTGACGCTGCCGCCGTCGTCAATTTGTTTTTGTTTTTTCATATTCAGTCGTTTTCGATTGTTGATTTTTCGTTAATGTCCTCATTCCAAACGCCGTCCGTGAAGTTCCCTGGCCTGCATGTCGGGCAGTCGTCAGCCCCGCAAAAGCCATCTTTGCAGCGGATGTAGTTGCGGACTTCCTCGCGGTAGTCGTCGTCTCGGTCATCATCCCACATAGCGGCTTGCGTAATAGGTTGCCGCGCCGATTGCCAGTGTCGTGGCAATGCGCGTGATGATTGTTTTCGTGCGGGTGTGCCGCTTCCGGTTTCTGTTTCTGTTCTGGCTGGTTGTCAGCGCGTATTGTTCGATGTATGTTTTCATGGTGTTAATGTTGGTTGTGCTGGATATTTAAAAAATGATTCGGTTACTTGGCATGGGTGATATAATTACTTGTTAGCGGGAGAAATAGCCTTTGATATGGCCTCTTGGCATAGCTTCCATGCGTGATCGGGTATGATGCCGTCATTGTTCTCAAGATTCTGCAACGCTTCCAGCAAGTCGGGCGCGGCGGCGATCAATCTGGCGTTGGCTTCGTCCGCGATCCGGCAGATTTGCGGGTATTCATCGGGCGGCGTGTGGTGCGGCCCAGTGTAGCACACATCCGCGATCATGCGCGACCCGCGTTGCCCACTTTGCCGGACATAATAGCCGTCGGATTTCCACGGCCCCGGCGTAAAAAAACCGCTAACAAATTGCTCCTGGCAATCCTGCCTAAACTTTTGTTTGTGCGGAGTTTTCGCCTCCGTAGGAACTTTATTTTTTTTCATAGTTTGGATTCGATGAATTTAGATGGAGATTTTTCGCCGCGCTTGCGTTCGATCTTTGCCCACGTGTCGCGATGCAACGTGATACTTCGAGCAATCTTGTTGCGCGCCTTTTTAATGCCAGGCTTGCGGCCTGATCCGATGCGTTTGCCGCCGCGTTGTTTTGTTTGGTTCATGATTAGCGTTTGAGAAAATTGGCAATGTCGCGCAATTCATTGACGACATGTTCCGCGCTGCCAACGTGTCCCCAATTAAGGTAGTCGCTTTCTGGTGCTGGCAAGTCGTAAAAACTATCGCGGATTTGCTGCATGACAGTTTCAAATTGTGCCGCGTGTTTGGTCATTTCGTTGTCGATTTTTCTTGCTTTGGTCATAGTTGTTGTATTGGTTGAGATTGAAATTGCGCGTTGCAGTCGCGCCCCTGTTTTGGTTATGCTGGAATGTAAAGCGCGTAGCCTCTCGTGACTTCGACAATTTGCTCAGGTGTTGCATTAGTCAAAATGCCGTCACTGTCGAGTGTTGCACAAGCTCCAAGCTCGATTAGCCATTTGCAAAAATGGCAAAGAATGTTGCTATGGATGCCTTGGAAAGATATAACTTGTGTTTTGTTTTTCATGGTTGTTGTTGGTTGGCGGCGCAAAAGTAGCGCGGATTATGAAAAAACGCAAGAACTTTTTTCAACTATTTTCATTTTCCCTTATTCTACAAGGATTCCACGGTGAAAAAATAGTTGCTTTTTTCTGAGAATATGGCATTTTTCTGTCGTTCGCAAGCTCTTACCTTGCTACGAGATTTTCCGCTGCGTGTGTCACATCAGCTAAAAAGCCGTCCGAGGTAAGAGATCGGGCGGCTTTTTCCTTTTGTAACCATTGGATCAAGTCACATAGCAAGCCATGAGTCCGATGATGCAAGTTGGATAGTGCCGCTGGTTACAATGGGGAAAAGTTTACCGCGACTTTTCTGAAATAGTATGTGACTTCTCATTTGTTTGATTCCGCCTTACAGCTACAGCCCACGGATAGAATGAGATGCGATTGAAAAATCGTTGCGATCTGGTTATGCGAACTCGTTTATGAGGAAGTAACAAGTGAGACAGTCTAAGCCTAACAATTAGGCGGATTGTCTTTCGGTTGTCGAATCTGTTTGTAGGAAGATGACAAGTGTTGATCCTGATTGGATACCATTTCGGTAGTGTCAACGATATGGTTGTAAGCATTGCGGAACCTTGAAAAATGGCAATCAACTCGCCAAGCATGACGAAACAATGCACAAAACGCCGGTAAATCGTCTTTTTTGCCGACTTGTCAATGCACCTTGCCGTTGATAATCATCAGATTAAACAACGAAAAATTGCCATCATCATGCATGTCCTGAATAGCAAATCCATGTGTCCAGTTGTTGCTGATTGCGTATTCTGGCGAGAGGTCACAAAGACAGCCGGTAGTCCAGCAGCTTGTCACTTTTTTATCGCCTGCGCTGATGATGCCGATTGCGTCGGTATAATTCGAGTGCTGATGGAAGTGGCCGCAGATTGAAGTTGTCCTAAGTCTGTCATATAACCGCTTTGCCGCGCATACCGGATTGGCAAGTCCTTTCGGCAGTTCGTGGCCGTGCAGGACTAGCAAGTTGCCGCTTTTGATGACCTGCTTGGATCTGACAACTTTGATTTTCAATTCGTCTAATTTCAACAAAGACTCCAACGAACATTCCGGCACGTCGAGCAACAACGGCGCGTTTTTCTTTAGGTATTGCTCAAGACGGTCGTCGTGGTTGCCAAACTTGAAATAGATGTCAGCCTTCGGAAATGCCGAACGAATCATGGCAAGACCTTCCCGGCACGTTTGTAATTCGTGCTGCAAGTTGCGCCGGCGTGGATCGGGCTCCCACCTTGAAACGCCGTAGTTTTCAATCGTGTCGCCGTTGAGGATGACGGTGTCGCATTCTTCTTTGTGGCCGTGCTCCAGTGCCACCATCAGCGCGGCTTCGTCGTGGAATGGAAAGTGGATGTCCGAAAGAATCAGCACTTTGCGCTTGCCGGAAATGAGAACTGGTTCTGTGATTTCTGCCGTCGATTTCGGCATGAGACTTTGCCACGGCGTCTCGCGGATGAACCTAGCTACTGGAGTTACGCTTTTTTTAACTGCACTTTTAGTCCCGACGTTACCCTGCGATCCACGTATTGCCCGAATCATTGTTCTTGCATTTTCCATTGATGGGAAGATTCCAGGATATGACTTGTGCAGTTTTTTTGCCATCATGTGATTAGAGACGTTCGGCATTCGATCCATTTCTTCCATTGCAATTTCTTTTTTTGTCATGGCGATGTTAGGTTGAGTGTTTGATTGTTGATTGCGTCCCACGCTGGGAAAAAAAGGTTTTCGATTGCGCGAACGATCGGCTCCTCGTCGTATCGTCTCATGTGTGAAATTCCTGCGATTTCTAATGCCGCGTGAATCATTTCATGACGTAGCGTAGTCATGCAGACGGATGGATCGGTGACGTTGCTGCTGATAACAATCTGCCGCTCGTCGAAGCGCATTAGTCCGTATTCGTGTATGTTCTCACGGACAATTTCAAATCTTAATCCGCCGATGAATATGTGGGTCATTGGCGGCATGTTGGATTAGGTTATGCGTTGACTGTCAAAACGTAGGGAATCACGCTCTGGTCGTAGCGATCCATGAGCATGTAAACCGTGCTGCGGAACGATTCCCACTGTGCAGGCGGTATAGTCTGACAGCCAAGCGAGCTTGTCCCGTTGATGCCTCCCTTGTGGATGTTTATGGCGATTCCGAAACTAGGCTTGCCGCTGCGTGTCACTGGCAACTCCTCGTTAGGCGTTGCTGGTCTGAATGCAGCGTAACCAAGCGGTGATGCAATCTTGTGCTTGCCTTTGCGGTATAGGTGAACGCCAGGCGACAACACGGAAACATCCGGCTTTTGTCTGTCGGAGTAGCTGGGGTCGGTGTTGGCGTTCCAGCTACCAAAGAAATCAGGAGCAATGACGAACATTGCGTCGTCGTAAATTCCACGGTCGTTCTTTCCGACCTCGCCCATCGAATCCCGGTAGTAGCCGCGGATTCCGACCAGAATGACATGATATTTTTGAACAACCCAAGTCGGCACCTTCGCCAGAATCTCATGCCGCTTTGCCTGTGGCCTGCTGGATGGAATGTTGCTCATGGTATCTGTGTAAATACTTCCTGATAAGTCGTCTCATCGCCGCTGTCAAAGTCGTCACTGTAATCTTTTTCCTCAATCATTTGTTGTCGAGGATTGTGATGATTGCAGGAATGACTTCCTTGTCCACGGTAAAGCTCGCGCCCGGAGTTGCGATGGTGCAGGACGATAGAATCAATGCTGCAAGGATGAATGCTAGGCTATGTTTTAGTTTCATGGTTTTCGTCTTCTGCTTTCTTTGTTGCGCGCTCGTGAAGTTCTTCGATGCGCTTGTCTTTCAATTCCAGCTTTTCAAAAAGGTGCTTTACGGTTTTTCCGAGGATGTAAATCGTTGTCAGAGCAAGTCCCCAGCCTGTCAGACCTGATGCAAATTTCACAAGCTCAAATTGCGGAGGAGCTTCGTTAGCGATGAAAAGCGTTGCGCCGCTGGCAAACATGGTGCAAACGGCTTTTGTTAGGCCATCGTAAAAGTCGGGCATGATTTTTCCTATGGCGGCGAGATTGTTCAATTCGTTCATAAGTTTATTGATCTTGTTCCGGCTCTGGGATCGGCACGACGGTAAAAACACTGTTTGCAAAAACAACGTCGCGCATGGTTCCGATTGCGGCCCGTGCGTCAATTCCGCATCGTTCGGCCAGGTCGTTGAGCAATGCCGCCGATGCCGCGTGGTTTTCAAACACGGCTTGCAGTTTGACTGCGCCGATTTCTGCAAACATAGCGTTCAGACGGTCATCTGTAAACGACCAGAAAACGCTGCGGGAATTGTTCAGATGTTCAATTGCCGAAACGATGTTCGCGATGACCGGACGCAAGGCTGCATTCACGGTGTCAATGTCTTGCTGAGCCTGTGTTTTTTCGGTTAGTTCGATCATAATTTTACCAAGTTGCGATTGCTGTTCTTTTCCAAGTGTTTGCGGCTGTGCAAACGTAAATATAGTTTGCATCCCAACAAATAGTCCCTGCGGTTCCAGTTGCTGCCGCGCTTGCTGGCGTTTGCGATGTGGCAATGCGGATTTGATTCCCGTTTGCTGTTATTATCCCCGCCACAAGTAGATTCGTTGCGCCTGCGTCGGTTGTGGTGCCGATTGATACGCCGCCGGACGTTGCATTAATTCTCATCCGTTCTGTCGATGCCGTTCCAAGCGTAAGCGGAACGCCGCTAGCAGAATTAACAAAAGTTGTGTTTGCAAAACTGCCAGCGGTTGTCCCCGCATATCCAAATGAACCGCGCTGCACGTTGCCGCTATCAATAAATCCAATAGAGCTATACGATGCGGTGGTAGTGCCTTGAATGCGTAAAGTATCAACTCCGCTTGTTGGCCCCGATAAAAGCAACGCCGCGCTGGATGTGCTGGCCGTGGATGCCGTAGGATTGCTAATCGTCGGCGAGGTAGTCCCGACTGGCCCACCCGTTCCGCTTGGCGTGCCTGTGAGCAATGTCGCTACTCCTGTGCCTAGTCCGCTCACTCCAGTGCTGATTGGCAAGCCTGTGCAGCTTGTGAGCGTTCCGCTGCTAGGCGTGCCGAGTGCGCCACCGTTGACAACAAATGCCCCTGCTGTGCCGACGTTGACCGCTAGTGCCGTAGTAACGCCCGTCCCTAGTCCGCTGACTCCGGTGGAGATTGGCAGTCCGGTGCAGTTCGTCAGCGTGCCGCTTGCTGGTGTGCCAAGTGCGCCGCCGCTGTAAATAAGCGTAATTGCCGAGCTTGTCCCGTTCTTAAATTGTGGCTCTCCAGACGCGTTTGAAAACCATGCGGATCGCCCAGCAACAAGCGTCGGCGTTGTGCCGTTTTTTGTCAGGAAATGCCCAGCCTCGGCTGTGCTTGGATTGCTGAAAAAATGTCCGGTCGTTGACCAGTTACCGGTTCCAGTCAGCGCAACAAATGCAGCTCCGCCGGATGCGTCACGCTTGACAATAGTGTTAACTGTTGCCGCGCTTGTTGCGTCTGAAATATCCGCGCTGGCAATGGCCCCAGTTGTTGACGCGCAAAGGGCAAGGTTGCCTGATGCGTTGGGAAAGTTGATGAAACGATCTTCGGTCGGCGAAAACTGCAAATACGTGTTGAAAGCCGTGAATTGCTCAAAACTGATTTCGCTGTTGAGTCTGATCGAAAACACCCCGGGGGTAAAATCAATTGATTGCCCGGTGATGGTAGAATTGATTTGATTGGAAGTCAAAGAATTAAAAGCGGCGTCGCCGCTCGCGTCACGACGGACAACCGTGTTAGCCGTTGCCGAGCTTGTAGGTGTTTCCCATGCCGTCGCGTAGTTTGTCGCGCTGGTCTTTTTAAGGATGTCGTTTGCGGATCCACCTACTGCTACTCCGGCTCCGGTTGCGCCTGTTATGCCCCTTGCGCCTGTTGGCTGGATTGTCAGCACTCTGACGGCCTCGGATTCGCTTCCTAGATATCTGACCTCGCCTTGTGCGGTAACGACTAAAATCCTGCTGCTCATTATGGTTCGCGGGTGACTGTTCCGGTTACGATTGCTTTTCCTTCAAGAAGTTGAGTCTTGCCTCCGCCGCTATCAATTTCAAGCAAATCCCAATAATACGTTGCCGGCGCAATTCCGATATTTGCGGCTGCCAAACTCTCCAAGGTGATGACGCCAGACCCTATGGCCGAAACGTCCACCGTCAAGCTGAGCGTAATAGTCGCGGCGTTTTTTGCAGTGCGAATCTGCGCGTGGTATTCCGTGCCGGTGAATGGCATTATCGTTCCCGATCCTCGGCAATAATCTGAATACTGTGTTATCGCCAATGAGAAATCTCGGTCATTATCGATGAAAATGTTCAGGATGTTTCCCATGTCTAATAGTTGTCGGTGTCAAATAGCGCAAATGCTTGTTCGATCCGGTTGATGTTTTTAGCAATCGGCAGCGTCGCGGCAAGTCCGCGCTCCTGTCCTATTTGCCATTGAGTGACAAGCTCTTCTCTAGTCGTCAATCCGCCGCTGTAGTGCAATGCCATCAGGTTCAGGTAACTTTCAGCGCACCGGCATTTTGCAAGTGATTCTGCGGCAATCCTTGCGCGAATAATTTGACTCCTTTTTGCGCTCCAGCATCCACCCCACACTTGCACTTTGTGATGATCAATCTTCATTGCGCGCCCGTTGTCTGTTGTCTGAAACCACGAGCTTGCTTCATGAGATAACCAAACGTCACAATCGATTCTCATGATCAATTCGTCGCCAGTTGAATTGGCAATCAAGCCATCGAGAATTCCAATCGCGCAATCATTCCCTGTCATTCTGCGCTCAGGAGTTGCGTAATTTGCATGCACAACATCGTTTGGCAATGTCTCCCACTGACTAGGGTCAATCATGATTTTCGCAGTCCATCCAAGATTTATCATCCTCGCCCGGCATGCGTTCGCAATCGGGAAATCCTGCTCAGTTGATAGAATAATTGCTGTCATGCTCATGAACAATGCACTAGGTTGTTTTCTTCCAGCGTTTCTGCCATCGATCTTGCTGACTCTGTTTCTCCGACGCTCACAAGCATGCCGCTGACAAATGACGCGCGCAATAAGATCGGTGCGGTTTCATTCGTTTCTGGATAAACCGGGCAGTCCCGAATCACAAGGTCAGCGGTCAATCCTGTCTGGTGATAAATGTGTGATCCAGCCAAAAATGGGACAAGCCTAACGCTTCCTTCATATGCTTCAAGCTCGGCCAGTTTGTAAAAATACGATCCGGCTTGCGGCGTTGGCCCCGGTATGTAATTTGTTGACATTTTTTCCTTGTCATCAATCACAAGCGTTATGTCTGCGCCAGGTTTAATCGCGCCGTAATCATCCTCAAGAATGTTTACGAAAATCGCTTCTCCAGTTTGTATTGTGAATTTTTCGGGGTTTCCTGATATGTCGAATTGATTGTCACATACGTGGAAAAACAAAGCATCCTCGGCAAGTCCGGCAGCCATTTGACGTTCGCAAATTTTACCAGCTGACACAACAACGTAGTAACTACCAGTTCCTGGTGTCAATCCAAGCGTCACTTCAAATGGCTTCGGAATGTTGATTGCTTGATTGCCGGTCAAAACTGGCTGTCGATCACGTAGGCGTTGCAATGCGCCACGAATTGAGTTCGCCCACCTTGCTGTTATCTGATCGCCTACTTTCACGAGCTCTGGCAATTTAATGTCTGTGTCTCCGTTTCTGATTTTCATTTTGTTTTAATCGTAAAGGAAATCATCATGTCCACCTTCATCACTGAGTGACCATTCTAGCGTGGTGCGGTAAAGCTCGCCAGATTGCGATTGTGTTGCGCTTGTCAGCATCCAGTCTCTGTCTCCATTAGGCTCAGGAGGATTTCCCCGTGGAGTTGAAATTTGCCCGAGATTGTTGATTTGTGCTGGAGTTAATTGATCTTTTCCTTCAGTTGTTTCAGTCCATGTATAGGTAGATTTTTGATACGTTGTTTGACCTTGTTGAATCCTGATTGCAAATTCAATGCCATCGGCACTGTTCAACTGATCGATATATCCGACTTTTGCATTTGCCTCGTTGTTCAAATACAAAATGCCATCAGCTATATCATAGTTGAGCAAGCCGGAAATAAGCATGCCAAGTAATCTCTTGTCACCATCGATAAGTGCTTTCCATTTTCGATGTTGGTTGAAATCGGCGTTTGTGAGTTGTCCGGTAAGCTGATATGTCGGTGCAACTCCAGGAGCTAATTCTTCATTTTCAAATTGTGAAGTCCCTCCAGTTGCGTTCACGTTGAAAGTGATCAAGTCTCCCTCTGATCTGACAAAAGTTACTGTGTCGATTGTGAGGAATTCATCGAAAGGAGAAGGGACGTTTGGATCTACCAATGAAAGCAAATTACCCCTTGCAAAGTTGGCTGACAAATCAGCAAAATCAGACGCCTTAATTACAATTTCATGCGTTGCGGTCCATGCGCCATTTTCTGAGCGAACGATTGAAAGCCCCGGCTGTGCTTTCATCTCGTTAAAATCAAATCCTAGGATTGTTGCTGCCATGTAATTTTCTTAGTTGGTGAATTTTGCGCCGGTTGGCTGTCGGCTCCATGCTTCAAGGATGCCCTTTTTGACCGCATCACTCATGGTGGAGTCGATTCCTGTTTTGATGCCACGCATGATTTGCCCCTCGATGTTTACTTTTTCAAGTGCGCCGGTGACGCTTGGTTTTACCATTGCGCTGTCCATTTGCTCGCGAAATGTCGTTCCGCTGGATGTGAAATCGCGGATTGCTGCGCCGACTTTTTTGGCTGACTCTGGTGCTACGACCGATAATGGGCTTAAATTTTCCGCAAAATAAGCATACCCTTTTCCAAGAAAGGTTCCTAAATTGTCGAGCCCGGCTATGATCGATGCCTGCAATCCGGCGACAATTAGTTCGCCAGTTGCCGTTCCAAGTGCCGCGAATTTATCACTGTTCCCGGCCATTGAATCAGTGATTGCCGCGCCGATAAATTCTCCTGATTGCGTGAATTTCTCGGTGAGTTGCGGGAGAAAGGTGTTTGTCGCATCCAGCGCAACTTTCAATCCGTCGTTAAAGCCCGTTCCGAATGCGACTTGCAATTGAGTTACAGCCGCTACTGTCTGATTGATTTTCGCGTTGGTGGTGGTGCTTCCTTTTTCAATCGCTTTATAGAATCTCCCGCCTACGCTGGTTGCAACTTTTAATGCTTGCGCGACAACGCCAATGGTTATCTTGCCGGATTCCATGTCCTTGAACAAATCAGAGTATGACCTGCCCGTTTTTTCTGCAATAATTTGCAGCGGGTTAAATCCACTTTCAGCAAGTTGGTTCAGCTCTTGCCCCATTAGCTTTCCTTTTGCTGCAATTTGAGCAAACGCCACGGACAATCTGCCGAATCTCTCACTGTTTCCAAGGGAAATATCGCCAATCATTTGCAGCAATGGCGTAACATCTTTAATTGCAACGCCGAATCCAAGCAGGAGCTTTGCGCCCTCTGCGTAGTCTTGCAAATTCAGCGGCGATTTCTTTTCTTCTTCCCTAAACGTCTTGATAAGGTGTTTAGCGATTTTTACGCTTCCAGTCAAAACCTCAAATTGCAATGTCAAATCCTCTACGGAAGCTGCGGCATTTGAGCTAGAGACGACAAGCGCACCGAGTCCAGCAGCACCAGCAGCGCCCATTGCGGTCAATCCAGCAACTCCAGTTGCCGTTGCGCTGCCAAGCTCTCCGATGCGCCCCTTTGCAAGTCGTAGCGTCTTCTCCAAGTGCGATGCGTTTCCGCGTATATCTACTGTAAAAGCCATGTGATTCCCTCTGTTATGTCGTCGGTGTCAATTTGTTCTTGTTGCTCTGCAATTCTTTCGGATAGCGGTTTTTCAAAGTAGTCCGTGGCGATGATTTTCCGATAGCATTTGACGCCCTTTCGATAAAGCAACGCATGAAACAATCTCGCCTCTTCGTCAATTGGTAGCGCGTTGATTTGCTCTGTTGTCCACCCATATTCTGCCGCGAATAAGTCGATCAAGAAATCTCTGTCGTATGGTGGATCTCCTCGGTCAGTTTCTTTCCCTCACCGCCTGTCTCGATCTGTGCCGCCTCCCATCGGTTGACAACTGATTGCACATATTCGCCAATCTCGTTTTCCTCTTCTTCACTGAGCAGCAATCCGACGTTCGCCATTGCGTCAAAGAAATCGTCATCGGAGCGCATGGCTTTTTTGACTTCGATGTTATCGCTCATGGCAAGTGCCGCGTAACCGTAAATTAAGATCGTGCTGTGAGATTTTCCGCGCCGTTTTTCGTCGGGTAGAAATTCACAAAGCCTGGACCATACGAAATGCGTTAGTGGTCGCAATTCTTTTCCTTGGATTGTTGGTGTATTGTTCATTTTCTGTAGAGTAGTTTTTCAAGCGTGAGAATTGTTTTCTGGTCGTCATCTTTTCCGACATAAGCGGTTCGGTTTTTATGCTTAACTGCCGTGTGTGTTACTGACTTGATGTCGGATAAAAGCTGTTTCCAGTTCAGCAATGCGGCTTTGATGTAAGACAAATCAGCGTGGGGTAATTTCAAATGAATCTCATTGTCCATCCACAAATCGAGATCCACCGCCGCCGCTCTGTCAAAGTGCCACCACGTCGAGCCTCCGTATTCCGACGATCCAAGGCACGGGTGATCCAGACCGACCATAGTCGCTGCAATCGCTGTGCCGGCGGTTTTAATGGTGTCTGCATTAATGCATTCTTCAACATAACGCATCCCGCCTTTGCTTTGTTCTGCCATCGAAAACATGGCCGTAAATGCTCGCTTGATTCGCGCTAGGGTATGCGTTGAATTCTTGGCAATCCATTCATCATCGTGCCATGCCTTAGCCACGATTTGCGCTGTGTTGCCAGTTGGCGATGCTCCAGCAAATTGCCAAATAATACGGCGCGTTTTGATTCCATCGCCAACAACGACCTGCATAGGGGCCGCCTGGTGCAATGGAATATCTATTGCAATAATAGTTGCCGCAAGTTGCGGATTGCTGATTTCCGATGTGACGTGCGCTATTGCAGCACCACGAATGGAGCTTAAAGGTGTATTCATTTCGTTGTTGGTAATTAAGCTGTCAGAGTCGGCGAGTATTCGGCTTCAAATGATACTTTGCGGTAATCTTCATTCGACTGACCAGATTTGACGCCCATAATGATGGTTAAGCCTGCGCTAATTGATCCAATAAGATGATCTGTCGGCACTGTGATCAAAGTAACCACTGCGGAGATCGTGCCAGCAAAAGGTGAACTAGCTGGGATGCTGCCTCCAATGGAAATTTTGCATGTCTCATCGAAAAAGGTGATCCCGGTTCTGTCTCCGCTGATGTTTTTGACCATCTTGTTTTCGCTCTGGTAATCCCAGTCAACTGAATCAGTGATGATTCCAGTCTGTTGAGCTGGAATGCCAAAAACGCCATTTGTCGCACCTAATTGAGTCGCCATGATATTATTGCCACGGTGTCAAATTTTAGGTTGTCTGAAAAACTATGTCGCAATCGAATGAGCATTCCAGGCTGTCATTTTCCCATTGCGGTATGCCGCCATTATTGGCAAAATAATCAATGAAAATTCCGTTTAGTTCGGCATTCATTAAGGTTTTGAAATTAGCAGCAAGAATTGTTTCCAGCTCGTTTGTGATGTCGTTGATTTGATCGACCGTCAACGTATCGCCGCTGTGCGCCCGTAGCTTAATTTCTACCGTTCCGCGGTATGCTTTTGTTAAAGTAAATGAAATGCGCTCACTGGTCATTGTGACGCCAATAAATGGCAATTCAATTTCTTCAAATTGCTGCGCGTCCACGGTTGGAATTGCTGAGATTTGTGAATTTAGTATATTCACAATTGCCGTTTTGATTGTTTGCGTTGTCATTGTAGTTTTTTCAATCTTGCTTTGATTATTGAGATTGTCCGCTTGTATCCATCGGCAATTGCACCTTGCACGGCTTGCCCATTAGTTCCGGATTTGCTGTATGCGTAATCAACTTTGTTCGTCAGGTGAATTGTCGAATTGAGTCCGCCTTTTCGGATAAATGCCGATGACCCTTTGTTGGAGTTTACATGCCGCCGAATCCACGGCGCAATTCCTTTTATGCGCCTAGAAATTCCCTTTGCGGTTTTAAGCAATGGCGAATCAATGCTCTCACCCGCCGCGATCCATCCAGCTTTTGCTATGCCGGCGTTTGCCTGTTTTTTCTTGGCTTCAGTTAAAACTTCCGGCCTGACAAATGGTTTCCTTTTTGGCTGTATTTTGTCAGGAGCGCGCACGGTCACTGCCCCATTTTTGTTTCTGTATCGTGCATGCACATCACTGACCTCGCCTGGCGCGCCTTTGTAAGTAGCGTATCGTGCCGCCTTGCTGACTTGCTTGAGGATGTTAAGCTCAAATTTGTCGCCTTGTTTTTTGCTCAGTCCCCAAGGCTGCACTTTTCTTGCCAGCTCTTTTGCGACCGATTGGCCAATGATCGCCACGGTTTCAGCAACAGCAATTCCTGACCTAGAAGCGAACTTTCTCAATTCTGATTCCAGCTTTCTACGTTGCGCGGGTGATATTCTGACCTCAATCATTTTTCGTTCGGATCAGTCAGTGTAAAATTGATTCCAACAGTCCCGACGTCAACGCTTGAGACGCGATACGACAAACCGTCAACTGTGCATCGTTTATTGAGCATCAGAAGCGGAGTGATGACGTTTGCTGGCTGCGCCGTGACCGTTCCCCTTATTTGCGGTTCAAGGCCGCCAAATTCGCCATCAACGCTCTTGCTGAAAAGATTGTTCACGACGTCAAAAGTCTGACCATTGCAGACCATGGAAACTACGCCCATTGTTGCATCGCACTCATCATTGTGCGACAACATGAAATCATCAAGAAGGCTCATGCCTTTTGCGTGGTGTCAACAAAAAGCCCCGCACCGTTTCCAGTGCGAGGCCAGTATGACACAAGCAAGAATTAGCCCAACAAAATTGCAGCGTGGGCAGGTTTTGCGGCGACCCAGCCCCAGAGAGCGTGGATACGATACAGAACCATGCCGTCACCAGGGTAAACGCGAAGGTCAAAACTGATACCGGTTCGCGGGTCGGTGATGATCTCGTTGTCGATTGCCAGGTCACCTTGTGCGGGGAACATTGGCAGGCGAGTAGCAAGAATCAAAGCGTCCGAGCTGAATGCAATGTTGCGCGCGCTCGTGGCATTTACGGTCACTGCGGCATTGTCAGCGACTGCGGCGACAAGTCCAGGAGTGTTGATGACAACTACGTTAGAAGCAAGCGCGGTTGCGACAACGTATTTGTTTGATCCAATTGTGATGATGTCGCCAGCAAGGATGGTGCCGGTGCCGGTGTCAAGCGTTAGCGATGTAGATCCGATGGCGTATCCTGAAGCATTGTTGATCAGGTAGCCTGAGCCAGTTCCGGCTGTAGCATCATTGATCTGCGCCGATTCACGAACGCTGAATCCTTGCAGGTTCAGAAGTTCACCATCGCGCAGGGTCATGGTATTGCCTGCTTCGTTGGCTTTGGTCAATTGACCAAGCGTGCGAAGTGCAGCTCCGGCGCTTGTGTTGACCACAAGTGAGCGGCTCGATGTAGGAGCGCCGTTGTCATCAAGAATCTTGCGCACTTGCGCGGAGTCTCCGAGGTTTGATGCGAATGGAGTCGTGGCAGAGGTTCCATATGCACGGGACGCGCCGAGAGCCAAAGCATCGCAAACATCGTTCTCCATCTCGTTGACCAGAGCGCGGAACGCTTGTGCAATTTGATTTTGCTCGATGGTCAAAAAGCCCGGGCCTTGATCCATTGCGTAGATTTCTTCACCAGTCCAAGAAAAGCCAGCATATTTGTTTTTGCTGAGAGTCAAAGCGGCATTGCCAACAGTTTGATCAATCGCACTAGGAACGGCCATTGATGGCGTATAGGTCGAGGTCGTGTTGGTTGGAGCTTGCGGAATGCGCAGCGTTTGGTTCGATGCAATCCGATCAGCCTTAGCGTCACGAGTTACGCCGGGCAATGCGCCGACAAGTTCGCGGGAAACTACGTCGAGAGCGGCGTAGACATTAGGAATCAGGTTTGTAAGGGTGTTAGCCATGATGTTTAGTTTTCAGTTGAAGTACCGCCATTAGCGCGGAAAAGTTGTTGTTGTTCGGGTGTTAGTTTTAGAAGTTCTGCAATCGGCATGATTAGAATTTGATCTAGTGTTTTTTGCACGTTTTCAGATTCATCATCAGGTTCGAGTTGTTGAGTTTTTTTTGGTCTTGCCATAAAAGAGTTAAACAATTTTGCCGCCGTTTTTGCAGAAATCGGATTTCTGCTTTGCGTTGAGCTGGTTAAATTCTGCGCGGGTTTTGGTGTTGGTTGATTCTGATTCGTTTGGATCAACTGCGAGCGGAGCAAGTCCGGCTTGTGCGGCAATCTCAAGCGCCTTGATATTCGCGCACTCTTGCGCTGCGGTGACAGCGCTTTCAAGTTCTGTGATCTTTTCTTTCGATGCTGTCAGCTCACTTGTTGCCGTGTCGCGCTCTGCGGAAAGTTCAGTGATCTTGCTTTCAAATTCTGCAACTATGCTTTTGGCTTCCGTCAATTCACTGATTGCAGTTGCTAAGTAGTTTTGCGATTCAACAAGTTGCGCTGAAATTTCAGTAACTTGATTTTCGGTTTCGGCAAGAATCGCTTCCAAGCCTGTAACCTTTTCAACAAGTGCTGCGTCCGGTCTGAATTTGTCGAGAATGCTCATCACATTTCTTTTCGTGTCAAAAATTTCATCCGCAAATCCCATCTCGACCGCTTGTTTTGCGCTCATCCATGTCTCTTTTTTCATGAGCGCGCGGATCTCATCTTTTGGCATTTTTGTTTTTTCGGTGTAAATCTCCGCCAGTTCGTCGCTGATGCTTTCGAGTAACTCCGCGTATCGCGCCAGCGTTTCAGCGTCGCCATGCGCCGCGCCGCTTGCTTCATGAATCATGATTTTTCCATTGCTGGCAATTTCCACTTTGTCCGCGCCCATAGCAATGACGCTGCCCATTGAAGCGGCCAGCGTGTTGATGCGCGCCGTCACGTAAACGCCGCGTTCACGTAGTGATTTTAGCTCGTTGTAAATCCTGCCGCCTTCAAAGACGCTGCCGCCGCCGGTGTGGATTTCGATTTCTAGGGTATCAACTGCGTTGTCAGCACAAGCGACAATCTCGCCAAATGCGTAGTGGTTTTCTACGGCTTTCATGCCGTAAACTTTCGAGATTTCCTCAATCACTTTGTCCACGCTGAACTTGTCCACGTGGTCGTTTAGCTTCACCTTTGCCGCTTTGTTTTCGATTGTGATCATGTTTTCGAGTTGTTTTGATTGTTGATTTGCCCATGATTTGCCGGGATCGCCGCCCCATAATGCCCATGCGATTCGCCCTGCTGACGGATAGCCTTCTTCTCCTGGTCTGAATCCTTGTGCCTCCTTGTCAATTTCGTGCCTTGCAAAGTAGCTTACCATGCGCCGGATTGTGTCCGGTGATAGATTTACACGATTGCTAATATCACGCGCCCTAGCAACTCCAACAGCAGTCCCCCCTCGGTTGTATTCTGCACGCCAAGCCAATCCTTGACGCGCTTCATCTGCCATTTCTGCCGTTGGTTTCATTATACTTCAACTGCTGCGACCATAACCAAAACGGATGCAGTGTTTGCTTTTGCGTAAAGAGTCGCCGAGGATGGCGTAAATAGACATGAGAGACCGGCTAACAATTTGATTTTGAAAACGGTCAATCCAGAGTCACCGCCAAGCTCGATATAATTAGTTGCATCAAGGTTTTTGATCATGACCTGCTGCGGCGCTCCTGTGATGTCGCCAAATGTCACCACCTCCGCGGTCGTGCCGATGTTCTGCGTGTTTTGCATCATGTCGCTTCCGGTCATGTCTGCGACCATGTTTGACGATTGATTGATGATTGCGCCGTTTTTTACGGCTTTCAAATTGCATGAAAATGTTACTTCGTTCGCCATATTATTGTGCTGCTGGTTGTTGTGTTTCGTTTGGTGTCAACATTGCCATTTCTCGATCTTCAATTCTGATTCCGAGATTAGATTCGTTGATTGCTTTTTGCTTTGTTTTTTGTTCCACCAAATAAGCTATGCGCTCGTTTAGGTGTTCATCAGTAGATTTGCCAAGATAACCAAGCACATCCTGAGGATTCAAGAATCCGCTTTTCCACATTTCGATCAATTCTTTCGAGACTCGGCCATCGTCGATTGTGATTTTTTTAGGATATGTAAATTTCCATTTATACCAGTTTTCAGCAATTGGCAGTCGGCCAAGATTGACAAATTTTGCCGTAACGTAATTGATGATTCGGTTTGCGGCGTATTCCAGTAAATCTTGCCTATCCTCGACCGCACGTTGCGCCCTACCGAGATCCGCGCGCTCCGCGGTTCCTTGCCCGGTTGCGTGCCACACCATCGAATATGGCCAGTTGATTCCGGCAAGCGCCTTGCGGTAAATCCGATTCTGAAACGATTCCCACATATCGCCAGGCCGATCGTTTTTGATTGTTTCTAGTTTGCCGCCGCTTTTTGCCGCGAAATACTTTACCTGACCGCCTTGATACGTTTCGGTTATGATTCCGCGCTCTGGGGTCGTCGCGTCGCCATTGATCACGTTTTGATTGTCATCGATGTCGGGTAATCCCGTTTCGTTTGTCTCAATCATCGCGATGGATGAAAGCATGAGCTGCGCATATCTCTCCCATTCGTGCGATTGCAAGGAGTCGCGCAGGTCGTTTAGCGCGTGCGTAAATGCTGGCAATCCTCGTCCTTGCTCTTGCCATGACGGATCGAAAATGTGAATTACATTTTGCGAATCCAAGTATTGCAACAACTCGCCTCTTTGATCATTAAAACAATAAGCCAGTGGGGCGCCGTTCGAGTAAATGATTCCGTCAATTAGGTTCTTGCCTTTGTGAGTTCCGCTTGTGATCTTTCCATCAGGCATGCCGTTTGGGTTGGCAATTCGATGGCTGGGTATTTGCTGAATCTTAGGATAATCGTTATCGGTTTTGGTAAGCAAAATAAATGCTTCGCCGTCCCGATCCACCGCGCAAGACGTTGTGTAAAGGTTTGTTTGAAACGTGTTTTGACCGCCTCGGACGTCGCAGATTTTATACCATTCATCATTGATTAAATTTTCAGCTTGTCTGGCAAATTCTCGATCTGTCGATTTTGATTGCGCCTGCCATGAGCGGCCAACCGAATACATGGCTTTTTGCTGAATCGCCCCAAGCAAAATTCCTTCGTTCAAGTATAGCCTGCGAGAAAATGAGACAAGCGTTTTTCTATCGCGCGCCGGAACAAGTTCGCCAATGTCGCGCATTGGCGTAGGCTGCCACGGCCTCGATGTCGTCTGCGTGATCGCTCCTTGCGCTTGTTTGTAACTATTCCCGAATTGATCAACAATCATAGTTTTGCATGGTTCCTATTGTTTTTGATGCAGGTCTGACTCCAAGTCGGATCCAGTTGATCGCCGTGTTTAGGATCGTGATGCGTGTTGTTTCGGGCATTGAAACAAGGACGGAGTAGCTGATTCCGTTTTTTTGTGAATTGGTCAGCGTGTTGCCGCCGCCTTTTGAAAGCATGCCAGTTAGGGCCTCGGTCCTTGCATCGACAAGCGCGCCCAAGATTGTTGGATCGTCTTGCGCTGCGTCATAATACGCCTGAATCAGCGTTTTAGGCGATACATCCATGAAAGATGTCCCGTGTCAAATATCATTCTTCCGTATCTTGCTGCGTGCCAATTATGCCAAGCATTGAAGCCAGGACGGTTTGCATGGCTTCGCAGTCGGTCGCGTGGTTGTCGTTGTGCTTTTTTTTCCACACTGCCGTCTTGCCCTCGCCGCGTCTGACTTCTGCATCAATCTGCCGCAAGTATTCACGGCCTGCATCTTCTGGAATTTCCCAGCTTACTCCTTTTTGGTTTCTAAGCTGAAATAAAATGTCCTTGTGCGCCAGGTTCGACCAAAAACAAACCATTGTTTTTTTACCATCCGAGGCGTTGACATTCTGATAGCGTGAATATGATTTGTATATTGGCTTGCCCGATTTTGTTGGATGCGGGTAATTGTCGCGCTGGTCGCCGCGTAGTGCGAGCCAGCCGTATTGTGCGCAGCGTTTGTAAACCTCGTCCTTTTGATAGCCGCAGTCGATTTGCGTCTTGCGGTTCTCGACTTTGTATTTTTCTTGAATAACCTTTACGCGCTCCCATGTGTCGATCTTTCCGAACCACAACATCCGGCTGCTTCCGTCGTTCGACCATGCCCGAATGACCGCCCAGAAGTGATCTTGCTGGCGGTCGATCGTCATAAATCGATGCGTTTCATCTTCCCACTTCTCACCATCATCGTATTCTGCCAGACTGTATCCGCTGCCGGTCAGGATCGCGCGGTTGTCCTCCTGCTCATCGCTCCAGAAATCGGCCAATCGTTTTTGAATAAACTGCCGCAACAAATCCAGATTGCCCCGGTTGACTTCGTCCATTGCCTCGCAACGCTCGATCACGAGTCGCCAGAGTGGAAGTCTCCAGTTTGCCAACGCGCTGTAATGGTAGCCTTTTGAATCCGGCATGCCATCGGTCTGCTGAATGTATTTTCCAGCGGTCGCAAGTTGGCGTCGAACCTGCGGCTTGTCATCTATGTGGTAGTCACAATCAGCATTCGAGCATTTGATTCGGGCCGTCTGAGCCATCGTGACGCGATCCGCGATGGAGTCATCGTAAACCACATTCTCCCATCGCCAGCCCTGCCATGTCTCGCACGCTGGGCAGCAGAAAGAGAACTCATGCTGTGAAGTTGCCGCCCATTTCTTGTGCCAATCATCACCAACGTAGCCACCCTGACTGAGCAAGTAGAACTGCCGGTTCCAGCGGTCGTGCAGTCGCCCTTGCGCCTCTCGGATCATGCCTTTGTCCCATGTCCAAACCTCGTCACACAATACGCGGCGCATCGACTTTGCTTGCAGTCCTGAGATGTTCGCGCCTGTCAGAAACATGGACATGTGCGGGAAGATGATCGCGTCCTTGCGTAGCTTGTGCCGGTGCTTTCCGGTTGGCAAAAGTGATGCTGTTTCCTTGGTGTTTCGCAAGGTGTATTGCATGCGCGTTTCGCTCCAGTCTTTAATGTCAGCGTCGGTCTGCCCTACAATCATTGTGCCGCCTGGATCTTCGGAGACGATGAAAGCCAACGCCGCCTCGATCATCGTGGTCTTGCCAGTGCCTACGGGAGCAAGCAAGCAAACTTCTTTTGCGTCAATGTCAGCAAAGGCGTCGAGCGGTTCTTTCAGCCATGGCGCGGAGTCCGCTTCGTAGGTTGGCGAGAGTCCTTCGTAGAGTGACACCCTGCCAGTTGCCCATTCGCTCGGTGTTGTTTTTGCCGGTGGACGGCACGCGGATCGGAATGCTGAGAATAGGATCTCTGTTTTATTCATCTACCGCATGCGCGGTGTCAATCAACAAGCCACAATTCCGATTCTGTTTCGCTCAGTTCTGTGAGTAGCTTCTCCGATGACTCGCCGATGATCTTCGCCATTCGGCTCGGTGATTGCCCCTCCAATGCCGGCGGTAGGTCGGCTTGCATGCGCATGATCCCTGCGCGTATTATACTGCCTAGTTTTGTGAATGCGTCTTTCACGTCGATCATGCTGATATAACTTGCGTTTAGCACTTCGAGCTTTTGCGCGGAAAGCAATCCGTCAATCTGAGTTTTAATTCGCCGCGCCTCTTTCTCATCGAGAGTGCGAAGCAATGCTACTTTGAGCGCTGCGATGTCAGGCGTTTCCTCTGCTTGATCTGTTGGCGTAAGGTATTCAGGGTTTATTCCCTTTGGCGTTCTTTGCAGTTTGGCAACATGCGCCTTTACGCTCTCGTCATCCTCGATATTGCACCCGTCATTTTCCCAATGTGCCAGCGTCGAAGTGTTCACGCCAATTGCCAAGGCACGACTGCGCATTATCTCCATGCGCGTTGTTTTCGGTCTGCCCTTTGGCAATTTTTTATGTTTGTCTGACATGAAATGCTGTTTTACCCGCAGTTAATGAAAAAAAGTTGTCATAAGCACAAGGCGCGATGAATCCATCAC
>Ga0209086_10000971_pt1 | contig 23580 bp, 18 predicted proteins | sample M_130207_XF_Meta_FD_187312 | JGI IMG/M metagenome (GOLD analysis project Ga0209086, IMG submission 187312) | Freshwater microbial communities from Lake Montjoie, Canada to study carbon cycling - M_130207_XF_MetaG (SPAdes) (version 2) | ecosystem: Environmental > Aquatic > Freshwater > Lake... | reverse complement strand
CCCAAACGCATTCAGCGGGGAGGCTCATTCATGTGCAGTGACGACTACTGCACCGGCTATCGAGTCTCGGCACGGATGAAGGGCGATGTTTTGTCAGGGACGTTTCACTGCGGCTTCCGAACCGTCCTGACACCACAGATGCGGGACGAGCATGAGGCATCTCAACCATCGTCGAGCAAGGCCGCGCGTTGACCATCGCGGTTGGGTGGCCGGGGCTGGACTGCGTCTTTGCGAAGTAAGCCCCGGGGTTTCGCAAAGACACTCCAACCCCGGCCACCGACCGCGTGAGAGACATCAACCGCTCAAAACATCCCGGCCAACTGTGCAATGAGACTGGCCGCTGGACCCGTTGGGTCCGCTCCGTCCCACATGGATGAGACCCCCGCCCACATGATCATCCCGTTCGCCGCGAGGAACAGCGAACCGGCGATCAGACCGACGGACATCCCCATTCCCCAGGAGGGTTCGCGGGGACCGAGTGCCTTGGCCGCAGCGGCGGCTCCTGCAGCCGCCGTGAGGTACCCTTCGCCATCGTCGTCCTCGACGGCATCCACTTCATCGCTGAAGGTTTCTTCCGAGGCATCGAAGACTTCGTCCTCTTCAATTTCGGCAACCTCGTCGTCTTCCGCATCGACTCCGGCTTCCAATTCGTCGGCGATGTCGAGGTCTTCCACTTCCAGCGAATCATCGAGCTTGAACGCCTCGGTCAAGCCCGGCCCATCCTTCTTGTTTCGTCCCTTCTTGACGACCGTGGCGGCGGTCTCTTCAACGTCATCTTCATCGCCAATCTGAAACTCAGCGGTCTGTTCCACGTCGGACAGATTCATGTCGAACGAGGAGTCGTCATCGAACTCGTTGGAGATATCCAGCGTTTGAGTTCGCCCCGCGTCGTTGTCGCCATCGAACAACGACGACGTGAAGTCTCCTTCGGACAGGGTCTTGTCGGGCGATGAGAGGCTGATTCCAGAGTCGCCGGACGATTCCAAAGACAGACCGCTGTCATCCGCTTCCAGCGACAGACCACTGTCATCCATGCCCAACGTAATGCCGCTTTCATCGTCCATGACGGAGGCTGCCGATCCCGCCTGCAGCGCGATGCCGCTGTCCGCCAACGGCGACTCCAACGCGAGGCCGCTATCACCGGCAGGTGCCAAACTCACGCCGCTGTCATCGGACAAACCACCCAGCGTGGAACCGGGGCCATCCAACAAGACCGAGCTTCCTGCTCCGGGAATTCCCAGATGTGATCCCCCATCTAAGGCGATCCCGCTGGCATCGAGACCGAACAAGCTGATCCCGCTGTCATCCGCACCCAGCCGCAACGCGCTGCCACTGTCAGAGTCACTTGCGACACCCGAGAGTGCGACATCGCTGTCGTCACCCAGTCCGCTGAGCGCCCCCGATCCAGACCAGATTCCGGAGCCTTGTTCGATCTCGTCTCCATCCTGATCCGAAAACGGTTCGTTCATGCCCGCCGTTTGGGGCAGTCGCAACGACGATCCGGACGCCGACACGGTCGCTCCGGCACCGAAATCGAAGTCGAGCACGATCCCGGAATTGTCGGACACCGCGACCGGTTCGCTGTCGGCGATCTTCACGTCGCTGTCGCTGTCCGTTGCAATCCGGACATCACTGTCGCTGGCAGGCTTGCTCGACGCGATCCGAATGTCGCTGTCGCTATCCAACATGCGCGGGGCGATCCGGACATCGCTGTCACTGTCGGTCCGGTTGGATCTGGTCGCCACTCCGGAAAGGCCGACATCGCTGCGGTTGCCCTTCTTCGCCGACTCGTCCCAGTCGAGTACGTTGTCGGACAGAATCGCGTCGTCAGCCAGCCGCACGTCGCTGTCACTCGATTGGAGTGAACGAGCAACATCGGGATCCAGTTCGCCGGTGTAGATGCGAATATCGCTCGCCGATTGCGAGGGATCCGTCACTTCCGAACTCATCTCGCGAGCGTCCGAGGGGGCGAACCAATCTTCGGGATTGCTCATCTCATCGACGGGCGTCCGATCCTCGAACGGACTCTTCTTCGTGATCATCGTGGCATGTTCGGCCAGCGCATCCTCATCGAGTTCGATGTACGACAACTCATCATCAGCGTCCGCACCGACATTCAGAATCTCGTCGTTCGACGAGGCGTCATCCAACCAGATTTCGGCGTTGGGCGGAGCCACTTTGCCCGCATCGAGCAACGCCTGAAGTTCGTCGCGGCGGTACTTCCACGTGCCGCGATCCGCGAGCGCCCGCACTTCACCCGAGTCCACGAAACCTTGCAGCGCCGTTTCATCGACCCCGAACTCGGCGGCAACTTCAGCGACGGTTAAAAACTTCTTGTTGTCCATGTCGGTGACTCAATGTGAGCAAGTGTGGCAACGGAGCAGGTGCGGCAACAAAGGAGAGCAAGGCCGATCTCTTAAGATCCCATCCGGAAACACGAACAGGTCTTTTAGAACCGACTGACATCAACGACGACTCGAGACCTCAGGTCTTTTCCAACCTTTATCGGCGGAACGAGCGACCCAACCTTACCAGTGCCCCCGTTCTTCGCGATGAGATTTCTCAGAGCGTCGGCCGCGTAGCGTAAAATCGTCAGTGACGGATCGCCAGTAGTTTCTGGTGCGACCGACGAGAATCGTCCAGCCCGGATGACTCGTCACTACAACAGACAGAACGCCCAGCCGCATCAAAGCCTGACGCGCAAGCGAAGTCCCGTTTGTTGCTCACGCTCCCTTCGCCTGCGCGTCAGGCTGTGATGAGTCGAGACCGTTCACAATCAGCACAACCGGTAACGTTGGTCACTCCGGCCGAACCTTCAGCCCGTCGAGCTTCACTTCCAGTGGCACGTCCAAGATCAAGGTCGGGGCTTCGTAGACGAACAGGTAGCGCGTCGCGGGAGCGGTGAGTTTTTCCCAGCGATAGCCGACCGACACGCCGCCGTCTCCCTGTTGAGTCGTGTCGTATTCCGTGAAGTCGATTCGCTGCCCGGCCTCTGTTTCCAGATAGACCGCGTTGTGGAACATCCACGTTCGGTGTGATTCAAACGCCGGACCACCCACGTCGTAACTCACCGCGACCCCGATCTCCGCACGGAGCAAATCGGTGGCGGACGGCTCGAACTTCACCTCGCGCAATCGCACGGTGACGCCCCCGCGACGCCGCGCGGTCCCCGCCGTTTGCGAGGTCTTGTCAAACACGATTCGTTCCGTCCCGGCAGCCAGTTGCAACACGATCCGACCTTTCAGATCGAACTTCAAATTGGCAGTCGCAGCCGCTTGATCCGGCTTGCCATTCTTGGGTGATGCGACGGACGCGGGTAGCACGTAGTCAAACTGAACCGGCACAACGCGACCGGCATCGCTAACGGGCAGTTCGTACTTTGCGGCCGGGTTCCACGCAGCAACCGCAGCTCCCGTTGAAGCGATGGCCTGCACATCACCCGCCGCGAAATGCAGGAACAGCGGCCGGACGCGCGGTTCGACAGCCAGACGGCCCGCTACACGCAACAAGCGGCGGTCCGTCGTTCCCAAGACAGGCCGGACCTCGACCGAGTGGATTGCCAGTCGAAACGGCCCGCTGCGTTGCACCGCCAACTCGGCGAGGTCACTCGGTTGGCGCGGAGTCAGCAACAACCCGGCTCGTTGCGCATCGAACTCCGCCCGAAGTTGCCACCGCTGGCAGACTTCATCGAGGCACTCCCAGAACGGTCGCTTGTCGAACTCGAAGTTCCGCGTTTGCCGCGCCGCGTCGGCCCTCACGGCACTGCGTGCGGCATCCGACAACTCAACTCGATTGCGAGTCTGCTGGAACAACTCTGTCAGCAGTGACTCAATCGTCCACTCACCGTGCAACGTGACGCGCGACGCCAAAGCCGACTCCCGTGCGGCACGTTGTTCAAGCTGCCGACGCACGCGCTTCACCGCTTCGCGCACGGCAGGGCTGCGCACGAGATCGGGTGCGGGGAGCAGCGGCAGCACGTCGGGACCAAGGTCGAGCAACTGCCGTTCGGCCCGCGAACGCTCTGCCAAACTGTGAGCATCCAACTCGCCCAACCGCGCTTCCACCAGGACTCGCAGCGACACAGCGGATTGTTCCTCAGCCGCGCGCGACCCCTGCGCGACGAGGCCCAGCACGAACGTCACAACCAGCACATGACACACGACTCTCACAACAGCACTCCTTCCAAGGCGGGACCAGTCTACTGAGGCCGTGGAATGAACGGAAACGGCCCTCGAACATCAATCGTCCCGCAGATCGCGGCGAGACGTGAGCTACGTTTCATCGGGGCGAGTCGGAATTATTCGGAGGCACGTCATGCAGATCAGACCTCGCGCGGTCAATGATGAGACATCTGAGCGGGGTGGCGTAAGCCCCCTGGTTCTTGGGCGTAAGCCCTCTTGGAAAGAACCGGACGGCTTACGCCGCCCTGCTCGGAAACCTCTCGCTTTGCGCTGCGTGAGGTATCGATCGGTGAAGACAACGTCGTTGTTGGTGGTGGCGTTCCTCATCACGGGACTGGGAACCAACACGTCCTGCTGGGCCGAGCCGCCTCGTTCACTAATCGAGATCAAAGTCGGCAAGGAACAGTTCTCGGGACGCATTGTCGCGGCCGACGATCGCGATTGCTGGGTCTTCCAACGCGACGGCCGGATGTCGCGGGTGCGCATGGACGACGTGGACGATTGCAGCGAAGTCGATCCCCGCTTCCGTCCGTTTCCGTCGCTCGAACTGCGCGATCAACTCAAGACCGAGTTCGGCCGCGACTTTGAAGTGAAAGCGACCTCGCACTACATCGTCGTCGCTCGGAATGAGTCGGCCGAGCGCTATGCCAAGCTGTTCGAGCAGGTCTACCGCCAGTTCCATTCGTACTTCGTCCCTCGCGGATTTCGGATGGAAGAGCCGGAGTTCCCGCTCGTGGCCGTCGTCTTTCCCGATCAAGCCAGCTTCACCAAGTACTGCCGCGCCGAGGGAGCGAACCCCAAACCGGGCGTTGTCGGTTTTTACCTGCCGGTGTCGAATCGCGTCGCGTTGTATGACCGAACCACATCCGGGCGCACGCGCGATGACGACACGAACGACACCGTGATTCACGAGGCCACGCACCAAGTCGCCTTCAACACGGGAGTCCACTCGCGCATCGGGCAAAGTCCGCAATGGGTGGTCGAGGGACTCGCCACGCTGTTCGAGTCCGACGGCATCCGCGCGAAGCAATCGGGCGGTTCGTCCCTCGATCGGATCAACCCCGAGCGGTTCGAGTGGTTTCAAACCTACCGCCGTCAACGCCGCGTTCCCGCTTCATTGGAGTCGTTCGTTCGTAATGACAGCGCCTTCCAACGCGCGGCTCTCGACGCCTACAGCGAAGCGTGGGCACTGACGTTCTATCTCGCCGAAAGCCGCTCCGCAGAACTCGCCGCCTACCTGAGATCCATCGCCGCGCGAGACCCACTCAAACCCTACACCGCCGCCGAACGCCTCCAAGATTTTCGAGCCGCCTTCGGTGCCGATCTCACTCTCATCGAGAGCGGCTTCCTCCGCTTCCACGACCGGCTCGCAAAGTAACGTGAGTGAATGAACACCAACCCGCCGCGTGAGCGAGGAACGTGAGCGAGGAAATCGACGCAGCGAGTGGACCGCGCCTCCTCGCTCACGCGGCGGGTTGGTGTTCGTCTACTTCGAGTAGCCTGACACGTTGCGGCATTGCGGCAACGCGGCTCGGACTTCCGTCGGTGAGACTTTGGCGGGGACCACGAGCGTGTCCAACGACGCGAGCGACTCCAACGACGTGAGTCCGTTGACCGTCACGCGCGTGCGGCCGAGCGCGAGCGAATTCAAATCTGTCAGACTACGCAGCGGCTTCAGCCCGGCATCCGTGAGGTCCGTCTCATTCAGGAACAACGAAGTCGCGTTTGGGAAGGCCCGCGCGACATGGACCAGCCCGGCGTCGTCGAGCGAAGTCTTGTTCAACGAGATTTGCGTCACCGTCCGCAGCGGCATCATCCCTTTGAATCCGGCACCGGTGACCTTGGTCCCGTCCAAGTCCAACGACTTCAAATCCAAACTTGCGGTCAGATGGCGGAGCGCAGCTTCGGGCAGCGTCGAGTCATTGATGCCGAGCGACTCGACTCGCGACTCGGCACACAACGCTTTGAGCTTGGCCTCGTCGAACGCGACTTCCTGAAACGTGAGCGATTGAAGTGAGGCGATCTCTCCGATCCGCGTCGCGCCCGCGACGCTCAATCGCACGCTGCGCAGGTTGAGTCGCTTCAATGGAAGCGACTCGAAAAATGAGCGGAAGCCTTCGCCGGTGAGTAATTCGTCGGCCAGACTCAGTTCGCTGAGATGCTCCAATTTGGCGAAGACCGCCAAGTCCCAATCCTTCAGGTTGAGGTTCTCCGCACGCAACTGAGTGAGCTGCGAAGTTTCCAAAAACTCGATCCCGCCAGCGGTCACGCGCGTCCGGCTGATCCCCAAGAATTCGAGCGACGGGAACGTGGCCATCCGTTCGAGAGCCACGTCGGACACTGTCGAGTCGGAGAGATCGAGCGTTCTCAAGTGTGGTAACTTCGGCAGAGTCGCGACGGTCGCATCGCTGGCTCCTGCGTTGACGAGCGACAGTTGTGTCAGCGTTTCTGCCGACGGGAATTCCTTCCAGAACTCCGCCGGGAACTCGACGCCGTGCGAGTGCAGGCTTTCGAGTCGTGCGAGCTGGGCGATCTTCAAAAAGTCTTCGGTCACAATCGTGTCATGCCCCACGAACTTGGAATTCATGCTGACGAGTGTGATCGCGAACGGCGTCTCGGGAAGCACGGTCGCGCGCGACACGAACGTCAACTTGTCCTGTCCCACCGTCTTGATGCCGACTTGCACGCGCGCGTTCAGCAGCTTCGGGACCATTTCGCGATCCAGCTCACCAGTAAACGGGGCCGCTGGTTTTCCTTTCGACTTTGACATCCCAGACGACAGGCCGAAGCCCTTCAGCACGAGCGTCCCATCGCGAAGCGAGCGCACTCGCGCTTGAAGTTCGACCGCCTCGGGATACTGCTTCTTGATCGACTCCATCCGCTGATGGGTCTTCGTGCGCAACAAGCCTTTCAGTTCGGGAGCGACCGCGGTGTACCAGTCGTTCGCCCGCAGCAGCAGTTGCTGCTTCTCAATCCCCGACTCGGACTGCGCGAGATTCCACCACGCATCGGCCAGTGCAAGCTGCTCATCCGGCGTGGTTCGCTGCTCGACATCTTGTCGCGCGACGGCCGTCAACTTCGTGGCCGTGCCGCGCGCCAACAGCGGCAGTCCGTTGTCCCAATCGCCCGCGGTCAAACAGAGATAACGACCATAGTTCGTATTGGCCGCTTCATCTTCGGGCGACTTTGCGAGCGTCACCTTGGCCTTCGCGACGGCAGCCCATTGCGGCTGAAGCAGCTTCAGTTCGGCGTGACGAGTCTGGAACGGCTTCCGCTGCGCGGCGTCCTTCAGCTTGCCCGCCGAGACCAACAGCAGCGGCACCAGTTTGGACGTGACTTCAAACTGCTCCTCACGCGCCGCCGACTCGATCGCCTTTTGAATCAACTCGCAAAACTCAACCTGCTCGGCCGCGTCTCGCATTCCTTTGGAGTTGGCCACGAGGACCGCCATCTTCAGTTCCGACCCGTTGACCTCGTACTGCGTTGCTAGAGATTCGATCACATTGAAGGCGAACTTGTTGGCATCCGCCTCAGTCGCCAAGACCCGAGCCGCGTCCAACAGGGCGTACCGCGCAGTGGCATCTTCGTCGGTGTTCACTGTGTGATTCCACAGCTTCCCGGCCAAGTCCGCCTTCTCAGCCGGTTTCTTCGCGGCGGCGAACTCGGTTTGAAAGATCTCCCGAATTTGCTTCTCGGCCGCGCGCAGTGCCTCTGTCTTGGGAACGGGAAGCCGTGGCGGTTCATCGCTCTGTCCCAACACCACGCCGACAAACGTCAGACTCAACCACGCGATCATGATCGGCAGCGTCAGTACGAATCGACTGCGCGCGACAAGGTTTGTTGCAACGAAAAGCAGGTGCATGGCAGATCGCTCGCCTGAATTGAGGAAAGGAAGCGAAGTGAACCGGACATCCGGACACCTTCTGCTTCTGCTTCACCACAGCTAGGCCGTGTGGACAATCACAGGACGTTGACCATGAGTACCGCGAGCCAGATGAAACCGGCGAAGTTTTGGAGGGTCTTTTCGTAGCGGGTGGCGACTCGGCGGAATTGTTTGATTCGGCCGAAGAAGCGTTCGATCTGGTTTCGGTTTCGGTAGCGGACCTTGTCGTAGCGTTTCTTCGTGGTCCGGTTTTTGTGTGGCTTGATGCAGGCCTTCGCCTTCAGTTGCCGAACACAGGCTCGCGTTTCATCACCGTCGTAGGCGGTGTCGCCCAACACATGTTTGATCTGCCCCGGCTCGAACGATTCCAGCAGTTGTCGACCCAGGGGGCCGTCGCCGTCCTGGCCCGGAGTCAGGATCATTTTCACCAGACGGCCTTTCCCGTCGATCGCCGCGTGGAGCTTGGTATTCAGGCCTCCACGGGAGCGACCGACCCCGCGACGACGGTCGGCATCTTCTTTTTTTCAGCGGCCAGCCGTCGTCCACCGACCGCAGCCAGATGCACCTTGATGGACGTGGAATCGAGCTGCAATTCCTCCAAGTCCACGTCCCCCAGTTCCTTCACCACGCACTCCCAAACCCCCTTCGCACTCCAACGATCAAACCGACGCCAGATCGAATTCCAGTTCCCAAAACGTTCCGGCAAGTCCCGCCAAGGCACGCCGGTCTTCGCAATGAACAACACCGCATCGACAAACAGACGGTTGTCTCTCCCCGACTGCCCCGGGTCTCCGACCTGACCAGGCAGCAGCCCTTGAATCCGGTTCCATTGTCCATCCGTGAGTGCATGACGAGGCGACATGTCGGGTTCCTTCCCTGATCCACTTGGAAACTCCTAACCTTCCAATTCAACGCTACGTATCCTCCTTTTCCTCGCTCTTTCTTGATAGAGGAATGTCCACACGGCCTAGGGTGTCGTCGAGGCTTTGCGAGAAGCACCATCTGAACCAACCTTTGGGATTGGTGCGTCTCGAAGACTCGACGCACCCTACGGAACTAAATCCGTTCGCTATCGTCGTGTTTTCCGCAGCGATTCACACACTCAGCGCGGCTATTCTTTCTTAGAAAGGAGTCTTAACAGTCCCGCGATTTCTGTTACCGTTCTGTAGTTTCGTTGTAATGGCTGTGCTAATGCAGAATGCCTATCCGGTGTTTTAAAGTCTAGGTGTGCGTGCGGACGACCTTCTTGTAGATGAACAACAAAAAGAAACTTCTGGGTTTCAATGATCTCTTTTCCATCTTCATTCGTGCAGTAGAGCCCAATGGTGCCACCGAGTCCTTGGGGATCTTTGGAGTTTGCCAAAGGATAGTCAAAATCGTCAAAAGGAATGGTGTCGCCGGGCGGAATTGTCTTTTTCGCAATTGGTGACCGTAAATCCAATTTGCCTTCCCAGCCACCGACAGGTTCGGCACCCACATTGAGCCTGTCGAATGTCACTGTTGCTACAACATTGTAGGCGGCTCCTCTACCGATGTTTCTGATCCGCACTTTGCCATCCGTCAGAAGATGACCGGCAGCACTCATTTCAACACGCTCCACCGGACATTCGACCAATAAGCGAGGCAAAACTTCAAGATCGCGACTCTTCTCGATTGATGAACGGAGGATTTCTATCTGCTGAGCGAATAACTGAATCTGTCGGTCGCTATCGTTTTTTCCCTGCTTCAAATCACTAATCTGCTTCCATTGAAACAACAGGCCAATGAAGGCGATACAGAAGGCACCAAATGTACTCCAGTTGGAGACGTGACTTGACTTGTCGCTCAATCGCCTCCACAAATTCTGAGGGCCTGCGATTTCCTCGTTCGACAAAACGCGCGCTGATGCGTTCTTGGGAGCGGCATTGGGGTTGCTCTGCGGTCCCTTGTTTTTTCGATTCTTGGCCATTCATTTCCTCCGTGATTCTTTTCTGTACCGCAACGTATTATAGCCGTGTTCGGATCACAAAGGATTACTGAGGCAGAATCAGAGAAAAGCAAGATCGGAACGAGGTCGCACGGCTCAACCTCTACCTCACGCGGCCGAAGCTGAGAAACTGGCGAGCCGCATGCCGTCAGGCTGCAGGTTCTTGATCGTCGCAGGAAACCCGTGGCCTGACGGCACACGGCTCGCCAAAGCCATCTCACTCACGGCCGCGTTGGAGTTTTGGCGTGCCGGGTAGGGTGTGTGCAGCAACGCGCAACACACCAGTCGTGCCCGACCCACATCCGCTGAATCCATTCAGCATCGTGGCGTGTTCCGCGTTGCTGCACACACCCTACCTAGCTCGCCCGATTGCCAAGTTACGAGGAGCATTCATGTCGCGACATACTCGCATTTTTTTGATCAGTGTTGGGGTGATTGCCAGCGTGGGGATGCTGATCGCTCGGCCTTGGGGACGTGGGCAACCCCTCGATTTTTCCGACCCAGACAAATTCCTAGTTCGTACCACTGACGAGAGTGGCAAGGAACTCGTTTTGAAACGCGTGAATAACTTTGCCAGCGACTTTGAAACGGGGATCGCTCGCAAGATCGAGGGATGGCACCAAACGCTCACACTTTCGTCGGGTACAAAATCGGGAAACGCCGCCAATCGGGTTGAGACAACCACCGAACAGGTTCATTCGGGAGAGTTCTCACTGAAGACGTATACACCCAAGGATCCAAACGATCTGCAAAAAGCCACTCTGTTACGTGAGCTGTTCTTCTTTCCACCGGGAAGCGATTGCTGGTACTCGGCTTGGTACTTTATCCCCGGTCAGGCGAGCATCGAGAATCTGTTCATCTTCGATTTGGAAGCCACACAGAATCACGGCTTGGGACGTCGCCTCATGTTCACCGGCCGCAACGGCCAATACCTGATGCTCGAAGGGAAACGATCAACCGGCCCTCAGTATGCCCAAAAAGAAAACCCGGTCGCCTTTCCTCGAAACCAGTGGGTGCATGTGAAGCTTCACTTACATTTGTCTGCGAGTGGCGACGGCAAGGTCGAATTGTGGCAGGACGGCAAGTTGGTGCTAGATAAGCAGGGAGCCAATATGCCGTCCAACACTTTCTACGATCGGATTGAAGTCGGCCAGACTGCGAACACCACGCACCAGGAACAGACGGTCTACGTCGATGACGTTCGCGTCTCAGACAAACCGATTGAGTAGCGGCGGAGTGGCACGGTTTGATTCATCCAGAGATGACAGCTTCGAAGCCATGAAACGCAAACCGCCAGCCAACTCGGCGACTTGGGAAACAGTCCAAGAGATTGCGCGCGCGCTGCCCGGAGCGGTGGAAGGAACGTCGTATGGCACTCCGGCGTTTCATGTCCGCAAGAAGCTGTTCGTCAGGCTCCATCAGAGCGGTGAGTCGATCGTCATCATGATCGACCTGGCCGAGCGAGAAGCTCTGATGACGCTCGATCCGGAGACCTGCTTCATCACGGAGCAATATCTCAACTACCCGGCGATGCTCGTGCGGCTCGCGACCCCAGGCGCTGCGCGAACTGATCGCAGACTCGTGGCGATCCCGTGCTCCCGCGAGCCTTGTAGCGGAGTACGACGACAAGGGCTAAACGTGGGAACGTCTTATTCCCTGTGGTGCCTTGGTTTGATTCATGTAGCCTTCATCGCTCCGCGTGAAGTTAGCCGAGTGAGTATGGACATCTGTTTCAACAATAGCCGCCGAACTCGTGCCCGGCATTCTTCACGCGGAGCGGTGAAGGCTACTTGGGCGGAGTCCAATGCCCGTGCCGGAACGGAAACCCGATGGTTTCGGAAGTCCACCGACGATTCCGGCTTTACCGACCCGACAGACAAGACTAGCCTGATATGTGGGGGCTCTTGCTAATAATCCAGCAAGCCGGGCGGCGTCAGCCTCTGGACATTTCGGACGCACAAGAATCCGGGGGCTGACGCCGCCCGGCTCACCAAGTCAGTCTGATGAGGCTCCTGCATGCTCCCGACACACAGCCATTCGCATCTCGGTCGGCATGCGTTTGAGAACTTTCACGGGCATGAGCGTGAAGGGGTGGCGGTCGTTGGGCGGCGGAGCATGCTCAAGGCGGGATTGGCCGGGATGGCGGGGCTGTCTCTGCCGGGATTGCTGGCCGCGAAAGAGACGGCCGGCGGGGCAGGGGGGGCGGTGCCTCGGCAGAAGAGTGTGATCCTGATCTGGATGACGGGGGGGCCGAGTCAGATCGACACGTGGGACGTGAAGCCGAACGCGCCGATCGAAGTGCGCGGGCCGTTCGATGTGATTTCGACGGCGATCCCCGGCGTGCAGTTCTGTGAGTTCCTGCCGAAGCAGGCGGCGATGATGGACCGGATGACCGTCATTCGGTCGGTCGATTGCCGGTTCTCGAATCACGAACCGAACATGGTCATGCAGACGGCGAACCTCGCCGCAGAGCCGCGCATCAATAAAGAGGCCGAGAAGTTTCCGGCCCTCGCGTCGATCATCGCGAAGCAACGGGCTGGGCAATCTCGCGAGCTGCCGCCGTACGTCGTGCTCAACATGAAGTCGCGGTCGCACGTCGCGTGGGGCGGCTATCTCGGACACAGCTACGATCCGTTCCTTGGCAACGACGTGAGCAAGCTGTTTCAGTTGCCGAGCGGCCTTTCGACCGAACGGCTCGAATCGCGACGGCTCCTCACAACGGACCTCGACCGCCTGCGGCGCGATCTCGATCTGAATGGGTCAATGGACTCGACCGACCGCTTCACGCGGCAGGCGATTGATCTCGTGACGGGGCCTCACGCACGGCGCGCCTTCGACATTTCGCAAGAGCCGGACTCGGTGAAGGCCCGCTATGGCGATCACGAATGGGCGAAGCAGGCGCTGCTCGCGCGGCGGCTGGTCGAGGCGGGAGTCAGCTTCGTCACGATCGACCTCAGCCATCACGGAGCCTCGGGAACATGGGACACTCACGGCGACAACATCCCGCCCTACGGCGGCATCTGGAACGGACTGCGACCGCTGCTCCCGGTCTTCGATCACCTGCTCACGACGCTGGTGAGTGACCTCGGCGAGCGAGGGTTGCTCGACGACGTGCTGGTCCTCGCGATGGGCGAGTTCGGCCGCACGCCGCAGATCGGAACTCAGGGGAGCACTGACGGCCGCAATCACTGGCCGATCGTGATGTCGATGACGGTCGCCGGCGGCGGACTGCGACACGGCCAGGTGATCGGCTCAACCGAACGAGACGGCGGCCAGATCCAGGAGCGACCCGTCACACCGGGCGACCTCGCCGCGACGATCTTCCGCCACATGGATGTCCCGCGCGACGTGACCTATCTCGACAACCGAGGCCGCCCGCGCTTCGTCATCGAAGCCGGACAACCGATGGCCGAGTTGTGCGGGTGATCGCGCGGCTCATCAAAGTCGCCTTCATCACTCCGCGTGAAGAAAGCCGTGCGCGAGTTGGCCATCGATCACACCAACGATGCCGCATTCGCCACCGGCTCACTTCACGCGGAGCGATGAAGGCAACTTTAGCCCAGCAGCCACGCCGACGGGTTGGCGATGGCGTTGACCACGTCTTGCAGGAAGCGGGCGGCGGGAGCTCCATCGACGATGCGATGATCGAACGTGAGGCTCAACGTCAGTTGATGTCGAGCGGCGATCTGGCCATCGTCGAGCACGACCGGTTCGCGGCGAATCGCCCCCAGTCCGAGAATGGCAGCCTCGGGAAGGTTGATGACCGGCGTGAAGGCGTCGATGCCGAACGCGCCCAGATTCGTGATCGTGAAGACGCCACCCTGCATCTCGGTGGCGACGAGCTTCCCAGCGCGAGCCTGATCGGCGAGTCGTCGTGACTGACCGGCCAATTCGCTGAGTGATAGTCCGCCCACGTTACGAATGACCGGAACGAGCAACCCATCCTCCGTATCGACCGCCAGGCCGAGATGCAGTTCATCGTCGGCAGGCAGAACGATCGCGTCCTCGTCCCAACGACTGGCAAGCCGCGGATGCCGCTTGAGAACCTCGGCCACGAGCTTGGTGATGATGTCCTGATAGCTGGGAATCGGAGTCGAACCGCCGACCGATTTCAACGGCTCGCGCCGCTTGAATTGCTCGCGCAGGTTGACGAGGTTTGTGGCATCCGCTTTCGTGGTTAGCGTGACGGGAACCGTCTGTTGACGGCTGGCGACCATGCGCTGCGCGATGACCCGACGACGACTCGTCAGCGGCAATCGTTGTCCGGCGCGAGCCGCCGAGGTCGATGAGTGGCCCGAAGCGGCGGCGGCCCGGACATCACGTTCGCGAATGCGGCCATTGGCACCGGTCCCCGTGAGCGTGCTCCAATTCAAGCCGAGTTCCGCGGCGACTCGCCTCGCGCGCGGTGATGCAACTGCTGACCGGCCGTGGGTGGGACGGGGGTTCGCAATCGGCAGGGCGGTGACCGGTTCCTGCTGCTGCGGAGATGTCCGCGTTCGATGAACATCCGCTGCCATGACGCGGCCTCCGGGGCCGGTTCCAGCCACGTCGTTGATCGCGATGCCCGCCTCTCTTGCCTGCCGCCGAACGGATGGAGCCGCCGCCGGCGGCAAAGCGGATTCCAGCGCCGGTGGACTGTTTGTCATTGGACTCGGGACGGTCCACGGAGTCTCTTCCCCCGCCGCGACGAGATACCCGACGACGGCTCCGACCTTGAGCAGACTGCCGGGCTTTGGTCCCGTGGGCGGGATTCTCAGGATTCCTTCATCGACCGCCTCGATGTCCTGCGAGGCCTTTTCGCCCTCCAGTTCGAACACGGCATCGCCGCGTCGCACGAGGTCGCCGTCCTTCTTCAACCAGCCGACGAACGTCCCCTCTTCCATCGACCAACCGAGACGCGGGATCACGATTTCGTGGGACATGATTACTCCTTCACCAGCGAACGAATCGCGTCCGCGATCATTGCGGCTGTCGGCACGACGGCGGCTTCGAGCGGCGGACTGTACGGGGTGGGGGTGAAGACGCCGGTCAGACGACGGATCGGAGCATCGAGATCATCGAAGCCGGCGTCAGTGACCTGAGCTGCAATCTCGGCCGCGAAGCCGCACGGGGCGGGCGGCTCATCGACGATCAACAGGCGACCCGTCTTCGCGACCGATTGCAGGATCGTGTCGGTGTCGAGCGGTGAGACCGTGCGCGGATCGACCAGTTCGACCGAGATGCCGTCGCGTTCCAGTTCCTCACACACCGACAGGGTGAGATGGACCATCCGAGCGAGCGCGACGACCGTGACGTCTCGCCCCGCGCGAACGATCGCCGCGCGGCCGAACTCGATCTCGTAGTCTTCCGTCGGGACGTGACACTTTGTTGTGAGGATCTCGCGATGTTCGAGGAACATCACCGGGTCGTCGCACCGCAGCGCGTGCTTCAGCAGTCCCTTCGCGTCGTAGGCGTTGGACGGCACGACGACGCGCAAGCCGGGGACTTGAGCGTACATCGCGTAGTAACTGCCGGAATGATGCGTCGCCGCCGAGTGACCGATGCCGATGCAGCCTCGCAGCAGGACCGGCATCTTCAGACGACCGCTCGACATGTACTGCATCTTGGCGATCTGGTTCACGATTTCGCCGACCGAGTCGAGGATGAAGTCGGCGAACATGAAGTCGATCACTGGCCGAGTCCCCGTCATCGCCGCGCCGCCTGCAAGTCCCACGAAGCCTCGTTCGGAGATCGGCGTGTCGCAGAGACGCTCGGGACCGTAGAGGTCGTACAGTCCGGCCGTCGTCTTGAAGTTGCCGCCGCGAATCCCGATCCCCTCGCCCATGACGAAGATCGTCGGGTTCACAGCCATCTCTTCGGAGAGGGCTTCGTGTGTCGCCTGTGTGAAGGTGATGACGCGTGATGGATCGCCTGAGGATGGGCGATTCTGCCCGTCCGCGTTTGAAGCGGGACGGGCAGGAATGCCCGTCTTCCGCGTCGCATAGACATTCACCGCCGCTGTCGCCGCGTCCGGCAACGGGCTGCTCTCGGCGAACTGACGCGACTCGGCCACGAGTGCGGTGATCTCGGACTCGACCTGCTGAAGCTGTGCTTCGGCGATGCCGAACTCGGTCAGCAGTCGTTGCCGCAGCGAGGCGATCGGGCAGCGAAGTTTCCACTCATCGACCTGCTCGCGAGTGCGATAGGTGAAATCACCCATCCCTTCGGCGTGAGCACGCGTGCGATACGTCTTGCACTCGATGAGCGTCGCGCCGCCACCGGACCGCGCCCGAGCCACCGCCTCGCGCGCGACCTCCGTGACGGCCAGCACGTCGTTGCCATCGACCTCAAAACCGGGCAGGCCATAGTTGGCCGCCCGACGCCCGACGTGAGGACTGCCGCTGGAATACGAGAACGGCACCTCGGTCGCGAACTGATTGTTCTCGCAGATGAACAGGACCGGCAGCTTCCAGATGGCGGCCATATTCAGTCCCTCATGAAACGCGCCGTTGTTGACGGCCCCGTCGCCGAAGAACGCCGCTGCGACTCGCCCCGTCTTCATCAGCTTCGAGCTGTACCCGCCGCCGCACGCCTGCAAGATGCACGGCCCCACGATGCCGCTCGTCCCCATCATGCCGATCTCGGGCGAGAAGAGGTGCATCGAACCACCCCGCCCGCGCGAGCACCCGGTCGCCCGGCCGAACAACTCGGCCATGAGTTCTCGCGGTGGCATCCCCTTCGCCAGAGCATGCCCATGCCCACGGTGCGTGCTGAAAATTGGATCGTCGTTCGTCAGATGAGCACACACGCCGGTCGAGATCGCCTCCTGCCCGACATAGGTGTGACACGCCCCGAAGATGAGCCCTCGCTGATGGCAGCGCGCGAGTTCCTCCTCCGTATGCCGGATGATGAGCATCGTGCGGAAGAGGGAAAGGAATTGGTCATTCGTCATTCGTCACCTTCATTTGGAGTGCGGAGGTTCGACTCCGCATGGGCATTTTATTTTTCGCTTCGTCGCCTTGAATCTCGATTTCCTGTCTCACTGCTCGAATCCAAAATGTCGCACAGCGGCAAAGCGGAGTCGAGCCTTCGCACTCCAAAGGGTCATTTGGCTTCGGCGCGAAATGTTTGAACGTCTCGTTGTTCGTGTCCGGGTGTGCCTCCCGCATTCATCGCCATGTTGCCGCCGTCCATTGGGATGATCGCTCCGGTGATCCACTCGGACGCGTCGGAGGCGAGCAACACCGCCAGCCCCATGATGTCGCGCGGCTGGCCGAGTCGTCCGGCGGGGATCCCTTTGAGAAACCGGCCTTCGAGAGTGGGGTCCGCTTCCATGCGCGCGGCCAAGCTCGGGTTGACGACCTGTGCTGGCGTGACGCAATTCACCCGGACGCCGCGATGGCTCCACTCCGTACTCAGTTCGCGAGTCATCTGCACGACCGCCCCCATCGCCATGCTGTAGGCAATGTGCCCGCGGCCCAGCGCCGTCGTGCTGGCGAGCGATCCGATGTTCATGATCGAACCTCGTCCCTGCGCCAGCATCCGCCGCCCCGCCTCCTGACACATCGCAAACCGACCGACGACGAGATTCTGCATGACTCGATGCAGATCCTCGATCGTCAGATCTTCCGGCTTGGCGAGATGCCCGTCACCGGCGATGTTGCCGAGAAAATCGACGCGCCCGAACTCGGCATCGACCTGTCGGAACAATTCCCGAATCGCGTCCGGGTCCGAAACGTTAGTGTTCGCGGCAACCGCCTTCCGGCCCAGTGAACGAATCTGCTCGGCGGTCGCTTCCGCACCTTCCAAGTTGCGGTCGACCAACATGACATCAGCGCCAGATTCCGCAACAGCGAGCGCAGTGGCCCGCCCCAGTCCTTGAGCGGCACCAGAGACAACCGCCACCCGGCTGGTGAGATCAAACAGTTTCATATCCCCTCAACTTTCTTGCCACGACACAATCAGCGCGGGCCTACGATTAGTGGCCAGATTTTGAATACGAACACAAGCGTCGTCAGTCCTAAGTAAAACACGCCGCAACCCAAAACTCCCGCCGAGTGATACCAGCGCGGCCGCAGTTCGCGCGGCAGCAGCGTGTGGTTGATCCACAGCAGTTGAAACGACGTGACGCCGAGCGCCAAGTTGTTGCAGTTGGCGATGAAGTCGGTCATCAGCCTCGGAGCATTGCTGAAGAGGTACGCACAGACGAACGACCATAGGACGTAGCTGCCGAGGATCGTGTAGTAGATGTACTTCACTTGATGAGCCTGCATGGACTCGCGCACGCGCCGATTGGCCGACCAGATGGCGTCGGTCCAGCGGCGGCTGAAGTCATCGACGATCGACATCTGGCTGGGGAGCATCACCGTCAGGCCGGTGAAGATTGCGGTGATCCACAACACTTTTCCCAGTACGGGAGAGAACCCTGCGTTGCGCAACCCGTCAGCCGTGATGAGGGCCTGCGCCATCCCCGCCTGCTCGTAAGTGATCGTCGAGTATTGGGCGAACTGCATCGACAACAACGCGGGCAACGCCATCCCCATGAAGCAACCCGGTGCCCAGACGATCAATTGGTCGGTCAGCACGTACCGCCACCAGCCGCGCCACCGACGCATGTTCTCGGCGGTCAACTCGAAAACCTTACCAACATGGCTCAGTGTCACACTGCGACCCCCGACCGCACTGGGAATCGCACCGACTTGGCTGCCCATGCCCCAACCCTTGTCGCGGACGAAGTTCGAGTACGTTGAGTTCGCCAAGCCACCCCCACCCGCATAGCCCGCGAAGGCTCCGATCACAATGATGCTGGCGGATGACATCACCGGCCACTCGCCGTGTTCCCACCAATGCAGGAAGCCGTTCGTCAACACCTCGCCGCCGTGACCATCACTGACCGGCACGTTGCCAAACTTCACGAACCCGCTGAAGACATTCCACCAGCTCGACGCACTCACGCAGGTCACACCCAGAAACAGGCAGAAGCCGAGTACGACGACAACCTTCACCGTCATCACGCCCTGCAAGACGTTGTAAACCTTGCCTCCCAACAACACCGGCAGCGCGACCCCCAACAAGCACGCATACGCCAGCGGCGTGATGAGCCAGCGGTCATCGACGGTCGGCGGTCGATCCAGAATGAGCGACGCAATCATGGCCGCGCCGTGCGTCGAGAGTCCCGGCACGAGTGCCGACACATTCAAGAACAGCATCAACCCAACCCAAAACCTCGGTCCCGGCGAACAGCGCATGAAACCGGTGAAGACCGGCTCACCGCAATAGAGGGCGTAGCGCCCGCATTCGAGGTTATAGAAGACTTGAAAGATGATGGCCGCCGTCGCGATCCACATCAGCCCGCCGCCGTACTTGGCCGTGACGGCTGGCCCGAGCAACCACTCGCCCCCGCCAATCTGAATCCCCATCATCACGATGCCCGGCCCAATGAAGCTGGACCAATTCTTCCACGAGAGCGGCTTCGGCTCGGGGAGTTCGGCGGTGGTCCACGGAGGCAGGCGATGGGAGTCACTAGTCATTGGTCATTCGGTATGAGAGGTCATTCGGTGTGAGTGTCGATGGCGAATAAGACGACATCGGACGATTTCATTCTTGTCCCCGCTCCCGCCCACTTCGGAGGGGAGCGGGGACAAGATTTGCGAATGTGATTCGTCATGGACTAACTCGGCTCCGTCATTCCAAAACAATTGCTCGTCCCGGCCCGCCGTGGCAGTCGCGAATCTTGAGTGGGGCGAACAGGAAGTACCCGCCGGATGAAAGTTTTCCGAAGTTGTGCAGGAACTCGACGCCAACCATCTCGCGGCTACCGAGAGCCCAGTAGGTCATCAGGGCTTGCTTCGGGCTCACTCCACCGAGATCCGGGGCATCGGTGGCGACGCAGCGGATTCCCTTGCTCTTGAGGTAGACAATCGCATCGGGGCCGGGGGCAGGCCAGCCTTCGCTCTTGCCGCTGAGTGGATCGGCCCAAACGCCGGTGTCGTTTGGCTGAGGTTTGAAGTGTTTTTCGAGATGGCCGGTGTGGAACAGCACCACATCGCCCGGCTTGAGGTCTCCGCTCTGCTTCTCGAATGCCTGAATGTGAGCCGTCGTGATCTCGGGAGACGCGGGCCACGACTTGGCATCTGTACTGCCGACGAGCGGTCTCACGTCGATGACTCGCGCCGGACCGCTGGTCCAGTCAAGCGGCACCTGTTCGGTCGTCATCGAACTCGCACCGCGCGGGCCGTAATTCTTTTCGTAGTCGATCAGCCAGCCTCGCACCTCGGGAGAGTACGCGGGCTTCGCCCCATCCGGCGGCAGTGCGAACGACGGCGGGACGAGATGCGTGCCGGCCATCGAGTCCATCAGGTGCGCGTGGTGCCAGAGATCGAGGTACTCGGAATAAAGGAAATCGATCTTGAGGTAAGTCTGCCGATGATTGCCGGTGCCGATTCCCGGCGACGTGATGGGCAGGTTCGGAGCGAGCGTGGGCGAGAGATCAATCGCCCGCTTGTTCTTCGCCGCATCGATCAGCCGCTTGGGAAGATCGCCACCAACAATCGAGAACGCTCGGCCTTCTCCATACGGAGCACCCTGATGCTTTGGGCCGAGCATGCAGTAGAAGGCGCCGGTCGGCGGCAAGGCTCCCAGATTCGTCGCGCTCTCGGTCCAAATCATGCCGTGCTTGAGTCCCGCGAAGTGAGTTGGCTCGGCCAGATCGGGCAACGGTCCCATGCTGGCACTGTCGGTCCCGAGCGTCATCACGCCGCGAGTCGCCAGCAATTCCATGCACTCCGGATTCGGATCGGGGAAGCCGGGAGCCTTGCGATCGAGCGCATCGGCGATGAAGCGGCTTCCCTCGGGAAACGGCCGGTAGTACTTGTCGGAGTAATCACTGCGGAACAGCACGACGTCGCCGAATCGCAATCGGCGATGCTGCTTCTCGAACCGCTCAACATGCTCGGGTTTCACGAGCGGGCTGACTCCCTTCGCCGCCTGATCGAGCAAGTCACGCACATCGACCACGCACGCCTCACCGCCGAACTGCCACGCTTCGATTTTGTCGGTGTAGGCCAAGCCGAGCGGTCCCGACTTCTCCCGCTTGAGATCCGGCCGCGCGACCGAATGCGGCGGGACATCCAACTGAGTTCCGGTGTTGCCGTCGATCAGCAGCACATCAATGTTGTAGGCCGAGTCCGGCCCAATGACCCGCTGGTGCGTGATCTGAAATCTCGGAAACGGAGCCGACGGCCACGTGCAGGGAAACTCGGGCGCGATGAGCAGCGAGTGATCGACAAACTTGGTCGCCTCGGTCGATTGAGCGATCGCTTCGCGGGCTCCCGCGATGAAGAGCATCAACATACTGAGCAACGCCAGCCAATCACGAACGGTAGGAAACTGATTGGGCATGATCCGAAACTCTCCGGTTGGTTCTTGGTCACTGGTCACGGAACGACTTCACAAAGTAGGCATAGGAATTGATGGTGATTGTCGGACTATTCAGCCCGGTCGGTTTTTTCAGCCCGGATGGCTAATGGCCAAGGACCAACGATTACAGACTCAACTCCACATCAAACTCCTTCGCCACGACTTCCAACTTCGCAATGACATCGGGAGGCAACGCGATCCCCTCTGTCTGTGCGCGTCGCAACAATACTCCCTCACGCTCGCCGGGAAGGAGGACACGTTCGATGCCGTCGGCTGTCTTAGCTCCGTGAATTTCGTCGATCAGCTTTCGCAGGCGCTGTTGGAATTGTTCGGGAGGGACCATCGCCGCGATGTCGATTGCGATGAAGGACGCGTTGTGTCGGGACGGCTGCGAGGTGTCGTCGAACATCCAACTGCCGATCTCCCAGGTGATGCGGCCACCGGGGAGGATGCCCGACAGGATCTCGCACCACAGTCCAAAACCGTAGCCCTTGTGCCCGGCCATCGGAGCGAGCGACGCCTGATACGGGTAGAGGCTGCCGTCGGTCGTCGGCTGGCCGTCGGGGCCGATCAGCCACGTCGGCGGGATCGGTTCGCCTCGTTGATGCGCCGCGTAGACCTTGCCTCCCGCGACCGCCGCCGTCGCCATGTCGAGAATGATCGGATCGCCGTCGAAGACCGGGACGCCGTAAGCGATCGGATTGCTGCCGAGGACCGCTCCACGCGAACCGGGTGCCGCGACGCTCGGCATGTCGTTGCCGGTGATCATTCCGATCAAGCCTTCGCGCGCTGCGAGGACTGCGTAGTAACCGGCCGCTCCGATGTGCCCCGTGTTCGTCAGGCCGACATACGCGATGCCGACCTGCTTCGCCTTCGCTATTGCCGTCCGCATGGCAAACACGCTGCCGACCTGCCCGAGCGCCGACTCGCCATCGATAATCGCCCAACCCGGCCCTTCACGCTCGATCCGCGGCGCGGCCGTCGCCCGATACCCGCCCCCCTGGAGACGGTTGAGATACCCGCCCAACAACTTCGTCCCGTGCGTGAAGACGCCCATCGCGTCTGTCGTGACGAGGGCGTTCGCAGTCGTCTCCGCATCCGCGCGAGACATGCCAACCTTGGTCAGGGCGGTGATGCAGAAGGTGGTGAGGGATTCGATGGAGATCGTCATGACTGCTTCCGATAGAACTCGACCGTCTGCCGCACACCCTCTTCCAACGTTGTCGCTCGCCAGTCGGGGAAGAGTTCCGAAATGTAGTGCGGCTTCGGCGGGATGTTGGAGGGAATTGAAGGACCATCGACGGTGATCCGCGAACCCGCACCGGAAACGACTCGATCGATGACGTTGACGAACTCTTCGGTCGTCGCGAGTTGGCTTGGCAGATCGACGACGGTCGAACCACGCGGCGTCTCGAGCGCCGATTGAACGAATGCGCGGGCCACATCCTCAACGTAATCGTATCCAACGCGGCCGGTGTAGTTGATCGAGTACGGCTCGCCCAGCGCAGCCGCCCGACAAGCCTGCGAGGGACCGGCGGTGAGTCCCACGGTCCGCTCCGGCCCGTAAGCGACATGCGGCCGAATGCCGACCGATGCGATGCCGAAGTGCCGCCAATACTGCTCGGCGATCGAATCGACCGCCATCTTGAACGCCCCGTAAAACGACGGCGGCCGATTGTCGGCGGCCGTCAGTCCCAGCGAATTGTCGTCCGCTTCGGGACCGTAGACCGCATAGGAACTGGCATACGAAATCCCCTTGATCTGCCCGGCACACGCCCGCGCCAACTCAAACAGAGCGACACTTCCCAGCACGTTAACCTCGCACCCGGCATACGGATCCTGCTGACAGTTCGGGGTCAGCAGCGCGGCGAGATGAATGATGTGCGAGACGTGCTGCTCGTCGGCTGTCCGCTGCAACAGCCCGCGATCCAGCAGGCTTCCCGCGACGAACGCGACCTTCGACGCCTCGCCCCCGAGAATGCGCTGCCAACGCTCATCGTTCTTCTGGACGTCAAACGCCACCGGCTGGAACCCGCGCGACAACAACTCGCGCAGCACCCACGTGCCGATGAACCCGCCGCCACCCGTGACCAGAACCGAATCGCTCATCTTGCCCTCTGCTACCCGTCGCTCGCCCTAATCTAGGCCGACCT
>Ga0209086_10000967_pt1 | contig 23609 bp, 14 predicted proteins | sample M_130207_XF_Meta_FD_187312 | JGI IMG/M metagenome (GOLD analysis project Ga0209086, IMG submission 187312) | Freshwater microbial communities from Lake Montjoie, Canada to study carbon cycling - M_130207_XF_MetaG (SPAdes) (version 2) | ecosystem: Environmental > Aquatic > Freshwater > Lake... | reverse complement strand
CGACGTTTGCGCCGATGGCTTTCAATTCAAAGGCGAGGTCGCAGCGGTCCTCACGGGTCTCCCCCATGCCGATGATGCCCCCGGAACAGATCTTGATGCCGGCCTTCTTGAGATAGCCGATGGTTTCCAGCCGGTCGTCGAACGTGTGAGTGGTGCAGGTCTGAGGGAAAAAGCGGCGCGAGCTTTCAAGATTGTGTCCGTAACATTCCAGGCCGGCCTCCTTCAGTCGGTTCGCCACTTCCTGTTTCTTGATGATGCCGAGCGACGCATCAGGGCGCGTCTTGCCTCCCGCCTTCAGTTCCTTGATGCGGTCGCACACCTCATCCAGCATCGGGCCCTCGTTCAGCCCCTTCCACGCGGCAACCAGGCCGACGGCGGTGACTTGATTCCGGTTCGCTTCCTCCGCGGCTTCGTTCACGGGCTCCGGTTCGATGAACCCGTATTTGGGAGAGCCGGTCTGGTAATGGGAGGACTGGGAGCAGAAACTGCAGTTCTCCGAGCAGGCGCCGGCCTTGGCGTTGACGATGGAACACAGATGGATTTTATTCCCCTTGAATTTTTCACGGATGCGATTGGCCCACGACAGCAGATCCAGAATGTCGGCGGATGTTTCGAGATGGAAGAGCCACGCCGCCTCCTCCCGTGAAATATGCCCGCCGCCCAAAACCCTCTGCCCGAGAGTGGACAACCTCTGGTGATTTCCTGCGTCAACTGATATCGCCGTCATGGTTGACAGCATAATCAGCAGGGGGGAATCCGCAAGCGCGGTCTGCGGGCCCCCGACGGCGTCCTCCCCGCCGCGAGTGTCGGGGCGGGGACCGGTTCCCACCGGGGGAGAATTACTGCGGCGGGGCGGGGACTTTGGAGGGGATGACCGTGTTCAGGTAGGCGGCGAGCGAGGCAATCTGCACGTCATTCATCGGCCCGCCCTCGGCGCTGGAAAACGCGGGCATGAGTGATCCGGGCTTGCCATGCTGGATCCAGGTGCGCCAGAAGTCCTCGTTGGTTGGGGTTTTGAGGGAATGCAAATCCGTGACCATCGAGGCGCGATGCGGCGATTCGTGGCAGATCCCGCAGGCGACCTCGTACAGCTCTTTGCCATATTTGCCCACGCCGGGTTTCACATGGCAGCTGGCGCAATCGCCCTTGAAAACCGCCTGCCGGTCCACCTTGGCCGCTTCCATCGCCCGGGCGCGGTCGGCGTCGGTCATGATGGCAACGACCGGCGGCAGCAGATTGATCCGCACTGAGAGGTTCAAATTGCCCTGGTCGGTGGCGACATTGATCGTTTTGAACAAAGTGCCGCTTTTGCCGGCGAGATTGACAGTGATTTTCAACGAGTGGCTCGACCCCGAAGAGATTGTCCAAGGCACCGGTGGGAGTTCGGCGGTCGTGCAACCGCACGAGGGATGCACGGAAAGAATCGTCACGGGAATCGGCACGCTATTGGTGAACTCAACCCGGTTGGTGCTTGCCCCTACGCTATCGCCCCGCCCCCTTTTTTTACCGCGGAACCCGGCGACGCTCCCGGGCGTCACGTTGGTGATCCAGCCGGTCTCAATCTTCTTTGCGATGTTGGTGAAGCTGAAGATGAACCGGGCAAAATCCTGGCCGTTGGTGGCGTCAACCGTCTTGAAAATACCATCCCACGCAAGAACGCCCTCCGGCAGTGGCTGGCCCGCCCGCGACAGGTCCGGCACATAAACTGCCGGGGTGGTGGCCGCGGTGGGGGCAGACGGCGGGGCTGCGGGAACGATCGCCTGGGAGGTGTCAGAGGGGGTGGCGCAGCCGCCTCCCCAGAAAAGCAAAGCCCCGCACAAAACCACAGCCGCAATCCAATGATGAATAAACTTCATAAGAGACAGGCGGAGCATAATGAGCGCTCTTGGGCTTGACCAGAGACAAATCGACAGGGGAAAAATGCCGTTCTATCCGGCCTCCAAAGCAACGGTAAGGATGGCGTCTAGCGCCACCCCGGATCAGTGCCGCTGTATTGATCGGGTTGAAAAAGAGCGATCCAGCGGCAGGGTCAGTCGACTCTGGGTTTTCCAAGACAGGATCAGTCGCTATCGCCCGTGCTGAAGGTGATGGTGACTCCGAGCACGCTGGCGAGATCCACTTTAATGAGAATTTCCAAGGCGTGCACCTGGTCGAGGGCTTTCTGGAGGGCTTCGCGTTTGTCCACGGCGGCCTGTTCGAGCGGCTCACTAATGGCGCGGGTTGCAGCGAGTGCGGCGGCGAACTGATCCGTGATGCGCTGGCCCAAAGCGGGATTCAGGGGCTGGACCAGGGCGGCCAGGCCCGGTCCATGGACGCCTCGGTAAAATTTTTCAACGCCCTCGAGGGAGGCGATCACGCCGGAGAGCGAACTGCCGCTGGGGCTCCGCTCCACGCGATATTGTTGCCGGGAAATTGGTGCAGGGAGCACGAGCACAAAATTCAAATGCTTTTGATCCAGGTCTTCCAGCGCCTGGGCAAGTTGGTTGACCACCTGATTGAGGCTGGCCTCGCCGGCAGCGGCAAATTGTGCGGCGGCTCCGGAATCGCCGGGCGTATTCCAATCCGCAGCCACTTGCCCGGCCTTGACGGCCACCTCCTCCGCCAGAGCCCCTAGATAAGATCGGCGGCGCGCCGAGTCCGGGCCGCTGAGCATTCCCAGCACAGCCGAAGCCGGGACCGGCGTCATGCTGGGATATCCCGTGTGCCCGAATAGCAGGTATTGAATGCCAAACAGGCCTTTGACGTTGGGGCTGAGTTCATCGAGCAATGACGGGCTCAGGGCGTTGGTGGCGCGCAGCGCGCCTTCCAGGAAAGGAGGCGACACGCGGCCAAAATAAAACGTGGCGGCGGATTCCCGGCTGGCCAGCGGCCCGGTCTGGAAGCAGCGCATTTCGGCGGCGGCATCGGCGGCCGCAATCCATGCCGCGCGAGCTTGGGCGAGCGTTGCGGAAGTGGGAGTTTGATTTAATTCCCCCACGGCATGGGTCAGCGCCCGGCATTTTGCGTCGAGAGAGTCATACCCGGCAGCAATCACGTTGCGAGCGAGATCGCGGAGGACCGTCTCGCGGGAAACTTTTGGGTCGGCCGCAAAGAGAGGGGTTGCCAGTGCCGACAGCACCAGCAGCGCCAGTAAGGCGCGGCGGCGCCCGCGATGGGTCTGTGTCTGATGGGCGAGATAAGAGTTCATTGCCGGGTTTGGAAGATGATTCCGTTTGGGTATGTGGCCGTTCGTATGGAGGAAATTAATTCCTGCCGCATCCCTGCATTCGAACAACACCGAGAGACCAGTTCAAGCCCAAACACGCTTTGAAGACGTCCCTCATGGCTGTAAAGCAGGTCAGCGGTGTCCCGCCTTTCCGTGACATGCTGTTTCCTCTCACTCACGATAGTCTCGGAAATAGATTTAACCCGGATTCTGAAATGGGTAGGGATGGCGCGCTGCGCCGTCTCGGTCGCCGAGCGCAGCGCCAGGCGACGAAGCGAGTGGGGTGGCGCGTGAAACCGGACACACTTTGTTCCGCCCGCTCCCTACGGACAGGGACAGCGCGCTGTCCCTACCACGCGGGCGCGAACTCCTATTTCGGTGTTCGGGTTTAAGATACTGGACTAATTATTTTTTGACTGGGGCCGGTTTATCCCCTGCGATTTATTGAGAATAAAGTCGGTCCCTTTATGAATAAAAAGATCGGGTGGGATGTTGGGATTGAACAGGCAAGCTAGTGGGCAATGCGCCGCGGAGGAACCGCCTCCACAAAAAGTCGTCCATCTAGAAACTTGTGAACCGAAGAGTCCTCTTTAAAACTGTCTGTGTCCCTGCCATAGGCAAATAACAGAGCATGATGAACGAAAAAAGTGCAGCCCTCGGCTTCGCCCTCCTGATTCTGGGCGGGGCGGGCCTTGCCGCGCCCGTGCATCTGGTGACGCAGGAACCTGTGGCCATCACGAATGTGGCACCGGGCATTGCCCTGGTGGATTTTGGCCGCGTCGCCTTTGGCAATGTGCGCCTGAGACCGCCCGCGAATGCCACCAACACCCTCACGGTTCATTTCGGCGAGGCCTTGAAGAACGGCCGCATCCACCGCACCCCGCCCGGCAGTGTTCGCTATTCCAGGATGTTGGTTAATCTCAATGGCGCCGCGTCGGTCGTCGCCGCCCCCCTGCCCGATGCCCGCAACACGGAACAAATCAGCACCAACCATCCGCCCGCCGTGCTCACGCCGGCGGAGTGGGGCGTGGTCACGCCGTTCCGCTGGGTGGAAATCGAAGGCTGGCCCGGCGACTTGCGCCCGGAACACATCGCCCGGCGGGCGGGGTTCTCTGCGACGTGGGATGAGGACGCCGCCCGTTTCCATTCGTCCGATGAACAGCTCAACCGCGTCTGGGAGCTGTGCCGGTATTCCATCAAGGCGACGACGTTCGCCGGCGTATATGTGGATGGCGACCGCGAGCGCATTCCCTATGAGGCCGATGCGTCTCTGAATCAACGGAGCCATTACGCCACCGACAATGACCGGGAGATGGCGCGGGACACGCTGGATCATTTGCTGAAACATCCGACGTGGCCGACGGAATGGGCCGCCCACGTTATTTTCATGGCGCATGCGGACTGGATGCTGACCGGCGATACCTACTGGCTGGCATCCCGCTACGACGCGCTCAAGTCCAAGCTGCTGCTGGAACGCGCGGGCCCGGATGGCCTTCTGGTCAGCACGGCAGACCAGATTAAAAAGGGCGATCTGGTGGATTGGCCCAAGGAAGAACGCGACGGCTATGTTTTCAAGCCGGTCAACACGGTGGTGAATGCTTTTTATCTGCGGTCATTGGCGCTGATGGCGGAAATGGCCGGCGCCCTCGGCAATGAAGCGGACGCCCGGAAGTTTGCCGGTCTCGCGCAAAAGGCCGGCGCGGTGTTTCAGGAAAAACTTTTCCATCAAGAGGCGGGGCTTTATCGCGATGGCCTTGGGACGGATCACTCCTCGGTTCATGCCAATCTCTTTCCGCTCGCGCTGGGCCTTGTGCCCGAAGCCCGTCGGGCGACGGTGGCCGAATGGCTTGCGCGGCGCGGCATGAGGTGCTCGGTGTATGCGGCGCAGTATCTGTTGGAGGGATTGTTTGAGAACGGACAGGACGCCGCAGCACTGGAGCTGATGGTGGCGCCCGGGGATCGCAGCTGGTGGCACATGGTCGAGAGCGGCACCACCCTCACGTGGGAAGCGTGGGATCAAAAATACAAGCCAAACCAGGATTGGAATCATGCGTGGGGCGCCGCGCCCGCGAACCTGCTGCCGCGCTATGTGCTCGGAGTGCAAGCCCTTTCGCCGGGATGGGGTCGCGCACAAGTTCGGCCCCATCCCGGCGGGTTGAAATTTGCCAGCGGCAAAATACCTACGCCCCGGGGACCGGTTTATGTCGAGTGGCGTCAGGATAAGACGTTTACTTTCACCCTCACGCTCCCGGCGGGCATGTGCGCCCGGGTGGAATTGCCAGCCACGAAAAAATCCACCGGGGTTTTTGCTGGAGAACGTCAGGTCGCTGCACAGCGGAAGAACTCGCGTTGGATTCTCGAAGAGCCTATCTCTGGCAAAGTGACGTTCGATGTCCGGTAAGCTGACTCAAAAAAACAAATGAAATCCCTCCAAACACTACTTGTTGTCGGTCTTATTTCTTGCGCCGCGCTGTCTGCGCAAGCAGAAGATCCGAAGCCCGCTGAGGTCGCCGCCGCGCTCAAGCGCTCGGCCGACTGGCATCTCGCCAGCCCCAGCGGCATTGACACGCGCGACTGGGTGATTGCGCCGCTTTACGACGGGCTTCTCCGGGTCGCCATCGCCACGGGCGACCCCAAGTATCTCGCCGCCGTGCTGCGGTTCGGCACGCAGTCGGGCTGGATGGCGGATAACCGGATTTATCATGCGGACGATCATGCCGTGGGCCATGCGTGGCTGGATATTTATCTGATGAACACCAACCGCGTGGAGCGCCTGACCCCGATGCGGGAGCGTCTGGATGAGGTCATCACCCATCCCCTCACCGAGGCGCTCATGTTCGGTAAAAAGCCCAGGACACCGGGCGTTGCTGTCACGGACCGCTGGACGTGGTGTGACTCCCTTTACATGGCGCCGCCGACGCTGACCCGCCTCTATGCAGCGACCGGCGACCCCAAGTATCTGGAATTTCTCGATCGCGAATTCCGGTTCACCTGCGAGAGCCTCTGGGACAAGCAGGAGAAATTATTTTTTCGGGATGCGACATTTTTCGACAAGAAAACGCCTTCAGGGAAGAAAACCTTCTGGTCGCGCGGCAACGGATGGGTTTACGGCGGCCTCTGCCTAGTGCTGGAGTCGCTGCCAAAAGAGCATCCCACCCGCGCATTTTATGAAAACTTGTTCAAGGAAATGACGCAGTCCGTGCTGGCCACGCAGCAGCCGGATGGCTTGTGGCGGCCGAGCCTGCTGGACCCGGATCAGATCCCCATAGGCGAGACCAGCGGCAGCGGATTCTTCGTCTTCGGCCTCGCCTGGGGCGTCAACCACGGAGTGCTCAAGCGGGAAGAGATTTGGACCGCCATCGCGCGCGGCTGGGCCGGACTGCTCACCCGCGTGAAGCCGGACGGCTACGTGGGCTATGTCCAGCCGATCGGGTCGTCGCCCGACAAGCTGGGCGCCGATTCCCGCCAGGATTACGGCACCGGCGCGTTCCTGCTTGCGGGGAGCGAGGTCCTGCGGGCGCTGGGCGGCGCCGCGCCAGTGGATGGCGGCGCGTTGCTGGCGGCGGCGGAGAAGCTGGCTGCCGAGGACAGGACGCCGCGCGCCTATGCCCGGCTGGTGCCGGAGCGGAAGGACGATCTCGCTTGGGAGAATGACAAGGTAGCGTTCCGCGTCTATGGTCCGGCGCTGCGTTCGGGTGCGGAGGACAGCGGCATGGACGCGTGGTGCAAGCGAGTGAGCTATCCGATTCTAGACAAATGGTATGATCAGGACCGCCTCAAAAAAATCAGCTACCACCAGGACCACGGCGAGGGTTACGACGGATACCACGTGGGCGACACCCGGGGCTGCGGCGGTCTGGGGTTGTGGGTGGACGGCAAACTCGTGACGGCCGACACTTACCTTGCAGCGGAAATCTTCTGGACCAGCCCGGCCGTGGCGGAATTCAAGACCGTATATGAATACCCGGTGAAAGTCGGCGGCAAGACCGTTTATGAAAACCGCCTGACGCGGCTCCGCTTGAATGAACGGTTTACAGAAATCGAAACATTCTTCTCTTTCGGGACCGCCCGCGGCGCAAAGCCGATCGAGAATTTCCCATATGAAGTCGCCATCGGCATCGTCACCCAGAACAAAGGGGCTCAGATTGCCTCCCTGCCCGAGAGGGGCGCGATTTCGGTATACGAACGTTTGGATGGCAAGGGGTTGGGCACAGGGGTGATGGTGCCCCCCTCGCTGTTCATCCGGAGCGTCGAGCTTCCCGCCCAGGACAAGGAGGGCAAGCATGCGCAGGCCGTGATCATCACCCGTCCCAATACGGAGGGCCGGGTGATTTATCGCGCCGGTTTTGCGTGGGCGGGTGATGGGGAGATGACCGCTGCCGACCAGTGGCTGGATTACCTGAAGCAGCAGTCCGCCCGCTAAGCGGCCTCCGCTGTCACGTAAATCCGTGACATGAGGTTTCAGAAATCATCCATCAAAATGGTGTTTAAGCCTAATTTCGGATCCTGCTGACCCACGCCCTGCAGTGGCGCTCGCAGGGGACAATCTCGTTGGCTGAAGTGCACAGTCGGAATTTAAAACCGTATATTAAATAATACAAACAAAGTTGTCCTCACACGTCACAGGTCTGGGACTCGTCTTTGCCTTAGCCGCGGGACTCGCGCAGGCCGCCAATCCCATCGTGCCGAAGCGCGGGCTGAACGATCCCCATATCCACATCTTCGGCGATCGCGCCTATGTCTTCGCCTCGCATGACCGCTCCCCGACCAACAAGGCCTTCGTCATGGACAACTGGTGGGTCTGGTCCTCGCCGGACCTGGTCCATTGGACCAACGAGTGCGTCATCCAGCCGGAGCAGACCTTCATCGGCAAATCGTTCACCGGCTGCTGGGCGGTGGATGCAGCCTGTCGCAATGGAAAATATTACTTTTATTACTCGCAGAGGAACGAGCAGACCGGCGTGATGGTGGGCGATTCCCCTGCCGGTCCGTGGCGCGATCCGCTGGGGAAACCGCTGCTGTCCTCCGATTTGACGCCGACCCATGAGTACGACATCTGCGTCTTTCAGGATGCCGACGGCAATCCCTATATTATTTTTGGCGTGTGGGATTATTATATTGCCCGGCTGAACAAGGACATGATTTCGCTGGCTGAGACGCCGCGCCTGCTGGAGCTCGACCGCAAGTTCGGTCCCTATGGCGAAGGCAAAACCGACGACAAGCCGAATCTTCACAAAGCAAACGGACACTACTATCTCACATGGGGCTGCTTCTACGCGATGGCAGACAACGTCTATGGGCCTTACGTCTTCAAGGGCTCGGTGATGGATACGAACACGAGCTTCGCCCCGGGCTACGCCAGCCCCACCTGGCCGAACGGCCCGCTACAGGGGCGGCATGGGAATTATTTCACCTGGCACGGTCAGTGGTATTTCACCTACTGCGACATGAGCCAGTCGGGCAACCGCTACTTCCGCGACGCGTTCATCAGCTACATCCACTACAAGGCCAACGGCGAAATCGCGCCCATCCGCGTGGATGGCACCGGGGTTGGGGAATACCGCGCTCCGGGAAATATCGAAGCCGAAGATTTCTTTGCCGCGACCAATATCACCCCGCAGGAAATCCCCGGCGGCTTTGGCGTGAGCGCCACCAAGGCCGGCGGCAATCTGATTTTTCCCAATGTGTATGGGTTGACCCAGTGCCTGCAACTCACGCTGGAATTGAGTTCCGTCGGCGCGGGCGGGCAGATAGAAATTCGCGAGCAGGGGCCGGACGGCCCGTTGCTGGCGGAGTGCCACGTTGAGAAAGGCGAAAAGTCAGCCGGGCGGACGACCGTGGCGATACGATTTACCCATCGTACTTCCAGTGAAACGTTATGCCTTAAAATTTCCGGCTCCCCGGCAATGGTGCTGGATGCTTTTAACCTCCAACCCTAATTCGCTCATTTTACCTTGAACCCGAATTTCGAAGCGAGCTTTTGCGAAAAATGGTATGGACAGCGCGCTGCGCTGTCCCCGACCACGCGTAGCGGGCGGAACAAATTGTACCAGGTTTCCCGCGCCACCCCACTCGCTTCGTCGCCTGGCGCTGCGCTCGGCGACCGGGACGGCGCAGCGCGCCATCCCTGCCCCATTTCGGAGTTCGGGTTGAATTGAATGCGGTCCTGGCGAAACCATTGGTTCTGGAATCCTCTCACCCCAATCCCTTAATATTCGATTCACTGTGAGAATCTCAAGTCTGATAGCGGTCGTCTGCGGCATTTTCACGCAGGCCGGATTTTCCGCGCCGCTGTTCACCCAGACCGGCAGCGACCCCGCCTTTCAGGAAATCTTGAAAAGTGGAGCACTGCCAAAAGATCAAAACTCGAAGGTTGGCGTGAAGGGGTCCCCCATCGACGTGAAGAACGAACGCGTGGAGCTCACTCCGGAGTCCCGGCGACCGATCTGCAAGGAAATCATGATCCATACTTTGGGGAACAGCGCGATTCCCCGGGCCGACTTCGGGAAATGGTCGCGCTGGTATCAGGAGGACGGGGCCACACAAATTTTCCGCCTCTTCGCGGGTGAGGAGAATGTGCGCAACACCCGCCCGAAGTCGGCGCGGATTGAAGCCTTTAGCGATGAACACTGGCAGCAGGGAGACTGGCACGAGTGGAGCGGTACTTACACCATCCTCAAGCCGCACGGCGCCGCAATTTTTCAGGTCAAGAACAACGTCAATGACTGGGCGGTTCAGTTGAACATGAACTCTGCCGGCGACATCATCCTCAACCGCCGGCGAGGCGAGGACCAGGTAATCGCCACCAACATGGTGGAGAAACCTTTCTTCGTCCGCGTGCGCGACAACGGCCTGAATTACGAGGTGTATCTGAATGGCAACAAGGCCGGCGATGGATCATTTGCCCGTCCAGCGGGGACCACCGCTTTCCGCTGGGGCATGTATCTCGGCGAACACGACGTGACTCATGATGCCATGATTTTCGTCTCCGGCGCCACGGTGGGCGGCGGGCGTGGCAAAAGCAATGAGATGGACAGCACGATTATACGATGAAATCCATTTTAACAACCGTGGCGCTCTTCTTGATCCTAGGACTCTCGGTTGTGCATGCGCTACCCCCTGACGCCCTGGATGCTGGCTTCACTAATCCGCCCGTTCAGACTCGTCCTTGGTGCTACTGGTATTGGATTAGCGACAACATTTCCAGGGAAGGCATCACCAAGGATCTGGAGGCGATGAAGCGAGTCGGAATCGGTGAGGCGTTGATCGGAAATATTTTTCTCGATAACCAGCCCGCCGGCCGCGTCAAGGTCCTCAGCGAGGAATGGTGGGGACTGGTGGAGCACGCCATTCGCGAGGGCGGCCGCATCGGCGTGGACATCGGAATGTTTAACTGTCCCGGCTGGAGCCAATCCGGCGGGCCGTGGATCAAGCCGGAGCAGACCATGCGCTATGTGATTGCGTCGGAGACGCGCGTGGCCGGGCCAAAAAAGTTTTCCGAAAAGCTCGTCGCGCCGAAAGAACTGTTCCAAGACATCGCGGTGCTGGCGTTTCCCGCGCCGCAAAACGACGCCGATGCTTTGGCTGCCCATTCGCCGCGGGTGACCTGCAAGTCAGCTGTAGTTGAAGCGATGAAGCTTGCGGATGGTGATCTGAGGACTGCGGTGAGCATCGCCACCGGCCCGGCTAAGAAGCTCAAGCCAGTAACAATTGACATCGAACTGTCTTCGCCGTTGACCGCGCGCAGCCTGGAGATTTATCCAACCGATCAGCCGTTTGGCGCGGAGGGTGAACTGTGGGTGAAGTCGGATGATGGAAGTTTTCAATCGGTGCGGAAGTTCAGTTGTGATCGCTCCAATCCCTCCATCAACACAGGGTTCCTGCCGCGCGGGCCGGTGGTGATTTCATTTCCCACCGTGACCAGCCGGCATTTCCGAGTGGTATTTTCCAATTTTTTTGGCAAAACGCAAATAGCCGAGTTGGCGGAAATCCATCTCTCAGGCGCGGCGCAGGTGGAATCCTTCATTGAAAAACAGCTCGCCAAAATGCACGCCACGCCGCTGCCGCTGTGGGACGCCTACCTCTGGCCGGCGACGGCAGAGCCGGATTCGTCAAAGCTTGTAGTGCCGCCGGCCGAGGTGAAAAACCTGACCGCGCTGCTTTCCATCGACGGCACGCTGACGTGGGATGTGCCTGCGGGCGAGTGGATCCTCCAGCGCCTCGGCATGACTCCGACGGGCATGAGCAATTCACCGGCATCGCCCGAGGGAAAAGGTCTCGAGGTGGACAAGATGAACGGCAAACTTGCCCGAAAACATTTTGACGCGTTCATCGGCCAATTGATCAAGCGTATGCCGGCGTCCGATCGCAAGGCTTTCAAGCAGGTTGTGGCCGACAGCTATGAGATGGGTTCGCAGAACTGGACGGATGGGTTTGAAAAAACATTCCGCCAACAATACGGCTACGATCCGTTGCCGTGGTTGCCGGTGCTGTCGGGGCGGATTGTGGGAAGTGCGGATCAGAGCGATCGATTTCTCTGGGACTTGCGCCGACTGGTTGCCGACCGTGTGGCAATCGATTACGTCGGCGGTCTGCGGGCGGCGGCCAACGATCATGGCCTTGGCCTATGGCTGGAAAATTACGGTCACTGGGGTTTTCCCGGCGAGTTTTTAAAATACGGCAGTCAGTCGGATCGCATCGGCGGCGAATTTTGGGTGACGGGCGATCTGGGTTCGATTGAATGTCGCGCCGCGTCCTCGTGTGCGAACACGTATGGCAAGCCCTTCGTCTCGGCGGAATCGTTCACCGGCGGACCGCCGTTTCAGAACTCACCAAAAGATTTGAAGGCGCGCGGCGACTGGTCCTTCTGCGAAGGCATTAATCACGTCGTGCTCCACGTCTACATCCAGCAGCCGGACGACTCCAAATTTCCCGGCCTCAACGCGCCGTGGGGCACTGAGTTCAATCGCCATAACACGTGGTTTGAGCAAGGCGGCAGGGCGTGGATTGACTATGAACGCCGCTGCTGCTGGATGCTGCAGCAGGGCTGGCGCGTGGCCGACGTGGCGTATTTCATCGGCGAGGATGCGCCCAAAATGACCGGCATCCGTAATCCGGAACTGCCCCCCGGTCGCGACTTCGATTACATCAACGCCGAAGTGATCGAGAAAAACCTATCCGTGAAAGACGGGCGCCTGGTACTCCCTCATGGCGTCAGCTATCGCGTGCTGGTCCTGCCCAAGCTGGCGACGATGCGCCCGGAACTGCTCCGCAAACTCCGCGATTTGCTGAAAGCCGGAGCTACGGTGGTGGGCGAGCCACCGTCGCAGTCGCCCAGCATGGAAAATTTTCCCGGGTGCGATGAGCAAGTGCGGCAACTCGCCGCAGAAATCTGGGGCGCGGAAAAATTACCGGCCCGCGGCGAACGCCCGCTGGGAAAAGGCCGTATCATCTGGGGCAAAACCCTGGCGGATATTTTTGATGAGAACCAAATCCCGCCAGATTTCGAGTGTCGCAATGCGGAAGCGGATTCCAAAATTCTGTTCACGCACCGTCACTCGGCGGACGCGGATATTTATTTCATCTCGAATCAGAAGGACCGCGCGGAGCGGGTGAATTGTGCCTTTCGCGTCGGCGGCAGACAGCCCGAACTGTGGAACGCCGTCACCGGAGAGCGGCGTGTGTTGCCGCAATGGCACGAAACCAACGGGCAGACGCGGGTGACGCTCGACTTCGCCCCGCAGCAATCGTGGTTTGTCGTCTTTCGCCAGCCGGGCAAGCCGGGGTCTAGCGCTCTGCAGAATTTTCCGGAGGCCCAGCCGGTCCTGACGCTCAATCGCCCGTGGCAGGTCGCCTTTGATCCGAAATGGGGAGGACTGGAACGCGCCGAGTTTGTGTCGTTGAGCGACTGGACTAGCCGCCCCGAAGAGGGCATCCAATTCTATTCGGGCACGGCGACGTATCGGACCTCATTGGACCTTCCCGCCACGGCTATTCCCGCGCCGGGCGGAAAACTAGTGCTCGACCTTGGCAAAGTCTGCGATGTCGCGACCGTGCGGCTGAATGGCCAGGAACTGGGCACGCTCTGGACGCCGCCGTGGACGGTGGATATTTCCACTGCCGCAAGGGCAGGCAGCAATGCTCTGGAAATCGCCGTCGTCAATCCGTGGAACAACCGGTTGGTGGGCGATAGCCATTTGCCGGTGAAACGCCGGCTTACCTCGCTTTCGTTGCCGACGGTAAAAACCAACGCGCCGTTACGGCCAGCCGGACTGCTTGGGCCGGTCACCGTGCTGGTCAGCAACACCGGAAAATGAAACCCATCCTCACCTTCTTTGCATCCCTTTGCATTCTGTGTGGTCCGATCTTCGCTGCGGACAGGCCTAGCGATGGCTTCAGCCTTGCGGAGGAATCAGCGCAATGGATCGCGGCTGAGGCGCAGGCTACCAATGCTGCCAATTTTGTGACGCATTTCCGGCTGCGCCTTCCGCTCGCGGCCAAGCCGGGAAAGTTTGTGGTCCGCGTCAGTGCTGATTCCGTCTATCGCCTGTTCGTCAACGGGCTGCCGATCGCCTCGGGGCCTGCCTCCGGCGATCCTGGCAAATGGCGCTACGACGAAATGGATCTGGCCCCCCGGTTAGTGGCGGGCGACAACGTGCTGGCAGCCGTGGTCTGGCATCCGGGGGGCTCGTGGGCCGGGCCGATTTGTATGATGGGCAAAGCGCCGGGATTTTTTATGCAAGGGGATTCTTATCCGATAATGAACACGGGGAAGGGTCATTGGCGGGTTTATGTGAATCCGGCCTATAGCCCGCTGGAAGCCAAGGTGAATGGTTACTATGCGCTCGGTCATTTTGAGCGGATGGATGCCCGGCTTTATCCGTGGGGCTGGGAAACTGCCGCCTTCGATGATCGCGCCTGGCCTAAGGCCGTCGTCAGTCCGGAAAAATACACCCTGGTACCGCGCGAGATTCCGCCGCTGGAACACCGTTACGAGCGGCTGGCTCACGTGCGGAAGTCCGATGGCGTGACGGTTCCAGAGGCGTTTCTAGCGGGGAAACAGCCGGTGATGATTCCTCCCGAGACCAAGGCCACAATCCTGTTGGATCGCGGGGAGCTGCTCAATGCCTATCCCGAGCTGATCATCAGCGGAGGCAAAGGGAGCCATGTGAAGATGGGCTATGCCGAAGCGCTGTTCGGTGAAAAGGGAGCAAAAGGTAATCGCGACATTGTTGACGGGAAAACGTGGGCGGGTGCTGCCGATGAGATCATCGCCGATGGCGGGACGAACCGGCTCTATCGGCCGCTCTGGTTCCGGACCTTTCGCTATCTTCAGTTGGAGATTCAAACGGCGGCCGAACCGCTGACGCTGGTGGATCTGCGGGGCGAGTTCACCGGCTATCCGTTTGTCGAACGCGCCGCCTTTGACGCGGGCGATGTTGAATTGAAGCGGATTTGGGACGTGGGCTGGCGGACGCTGCGGCTGTGCGCGGTGGATAATTTTTATGACTGCCCTTACTACGAACGGCTGCAATATGCCGGCGACACGCGCATTGAGGCGCTGGTTTCCGTGTATGTGTCCGGCGATGACCGGCTCCTGCGCAAGGCGATTGATCTGTTCAACGATTCGCTGGGAGAGGGAGGACTGACGGCAAGCCGCTATCCGAGCAAGCTCCGGCAAATCATTCCGACGTTCTGCAACTGGTGGATTGCGATGATTGATGACTACCGGCTGCTGAACGGCGACAAGGAGTTTATTTGGAAGATGGTGCCTGCGATGGAGACGGTGCTGAAGCGATTTGAAACGTTTACCGACCCCGCCACCGGCCTCATCACCTTCAGCCGGGCCGGCGAATGGGACTTTGTGGATTGGGCCGGACATTTGAGCCATGGAAAAGAAAGAAAAGAGGGCTCACGAGCGCCTTCGGGGCTGATTTCATTGAATCATGTCTATGCGCTGGATCGGGCGGCGGAAATCATGCGTTATCTCGGCGATGAACCGAAGGCGATGGAATACCAGGCCCGGAGCGAGCGCATCCGCAACGCGGTGTCTGCCCGGTGCTGGGACCCGGAGAAAGGCATTCTAGCCGACGACCCGCGGATGGAGCGCTACACGGAACACATGAATTTGCTAGGCATCCTGACGGATGCCATTCCGTTGGCGCAACAGCCGGGTGTGATGGAAAAAATCCTCGCCGGCGAACCGAAGATGACAAAAGCCACCATCTATTTTCGGTTTTACTACAACCGGGCACTCGTAAAAACCGGCCTGGCCGACCGGTATCTCGATTCGCTGACGCTGTGGCGAGATCAGTTAAAGCTCAACCTGACCACCTGGGCCGAAACGCCGGAGCCCTCCCGCTCCGATTGCCATGCTTGGGGATCCTCACCCAATTACGAGTTCCTGGCCACGGTCGCCGGCATTACGCCCGCCGCTCCCGGATTTTCCCGGGTGCGGATTGCCCCGGCCCTCGGACCGCTGCAAAAAATCACGGCCCGGATGCCACATTCATACGGAATGATCGAGGTGAAACTTCAGCGAACCGGCGCGGTGGGGATCACCGGAGTCGTGACCCTCCCGGCCGGCTTGAGCGGCACGTTTGAGTGGGGCGGCCAAACCATTGTGCTCAAACCCGGCCCGCAGTTGATAAACGTGAAATGACCGGATCGTCAAACTTGTCGGGAGACTATGATTTATGATAGTCTGCAGCGTTGTGTGGAATCCAAACCGAATCTGTGTCAGCATCTTCCCCTCGGCTTGGCATGGACAAACGATCGTTAAGTAAGACTGATTCAAACGATAAATCATCCGGTTGAAAAAAGAATCCCAATTCATTTCCACAGTTAAAACCATGTCAGTTCAACTGAACCTTGGCACATCGGCGGGTCGGGCGGGCAGTCCCCTGCCCGCCGCCGTTGCCAATCCACGACAGCATTTTTACCACGACCGTGCGCACGGAGCCCCCACCTGTCCCACAGTTGCCAAGAACTGCTTGATGAAAACAAAACTACTGGCCGCATTGCTCGCGGCGACCTTAATCCCGGCGCATGCCGCAACTTCGGCTAACTCCGCGCCCGCCGAAGGCGTCACGGTCGACGACTCGGCGGTGAAGGGCCGGTCCGCTGAGACGTCCGACCAGCATGACGCGCGCATGGCGTGGTGGCGCGAGGCGAAGTTTGGACTGTTCATTCACTGGGGCGTTTATGCCGTGCCGGCCGGCAAATACGGCGACAGCACCAATCATGGCGAGTGGATCATGAACCGGGCCCGGATTCCCGTCGCCACGTATCGCGAGTTCGCCCGACAATTCAATCCCGTGAAATACAACCCGGAGCAATGGGTGAAAACGGCGCAGGACGCGGGAATGAAATACATCATCATCACCTCGAAACATCATGACGGCTTCACGCTGTACCCTTCCGAAGCAAGCAAGTGGAACATCGCCGAAGCGACGCCTTACAAAAAGGATTTGCTTGGCCCGCTCGTGCAAGACGCGCACGCGGCCGGATTGAAGATCGGTTTCTATTATTCGCAATCGCAGGACTGGAACAATCCGGGCGGCGCCAAGAGCGGCTTCCCGGAAGGCGGCGGCTGGGACGATGCGCACAAGGGCAGCTACGACGACTACCTAAAGAATATTGCCGCGCCGCAGGTGAGGGAAATCCTGACCCGTTATCCAATTGATATTCTGTGGTGGGACACGCCCATGTTCATGACGCCGCAGCGGGTCGCGCCGCTCGCCGCGCTAACCCAATTGCGCCCGGGACTCATCATGAACAATCGCCTCGGGGGCAGTCTGGGCGACACCGCCACACCCGAGCAGTTCGTGCCCGTCACCGGTTATCCCGGCGATTGGGAAACCTGCATGACCCTGAACAATCATTGGGGCTACAACGCCTATGACTCCCATTGGAAATCATCTGCCGACCTCATCCGCAAGCTCGCGGACGTCTGCGCCAAGGGCGGCAATTACCTTCTCAACGTCGGCCCGACGGCGGAGGGTGAATTTCCCCCCGCCTGCGTCGAGCGCCTGCACGACATCGGCCAGTGGCTGCGCGTGAATGGGGATGCCATCTACGGCACGACCCGCGGGCCGTTCCCATACCTTTCGTGGGGCGTGGCAACGCGCAAGGGCGGCACGCTGTATCTGCATGTCTTCGATTGGCCAAAGGACGGCAAGCTCCGCGTGCCCTTGATCAATGCTGCGACGTCCGCAAAATTGCTAGCCACTGGCAAAGAGCTTTCCATCAAGAGTGCGGAGGGGGAAATGACCATTGCAGTCCCCGCCAACGCGCCGGATGCGGTGGATACCGTTATCGCCTTGCAAATCAAAGGCGAGCCGGTCACGCCTCCTTTGCCGACTGTGGGCGCGCGCGTCACGGCGTCGGCCTCGCTTCCCGGCAGCGGGCCGGAGAACGCGACGGATGGCACGGGGGCAAAGCGCTGGCGCGCTCCGAAAGATGTGAAATCCGCGTGGTTAGAGATTGAGCTGACCAGGGCGACGACGATAGGCGCATTTGGTTTGGACGAGCCCGATGTCTGGCCGCGCATGAAACAGCCGTTCACATTGGAAGCCTGGGTGAATGGCGACTGGAAGCACGTAGCGGAAGGCGAGACCACCGGCCATGGAGCGAAAGATAACATTTCGCCGGTCACGGCGCAGAAATTCCGCCTGACAATGCAATGCGAAACGGGATCTCCCGGCGTGGCCGAGCTGCAGTTGTATGCCGCTGAGGTCAATTAAGACCAAGCAAGTCACGGCAAGATGACTGGATATCCGATCCGCTTGAAAAAGCCGCGCAAAGGGAAGGTTCGGGTGAATGGTGAAGGGAAGTCAATGAAGTCGGACACATGAAGTCGGACACATTTTTTAGCTCAATCAATTAACACGCTGGCCCAGAATATGAAATCCAACCTGATACTCCTCGCCGCGTTCTTGCTGGCGACGTGCTCAATGCTCCCCGCCGCGGAGAAAAAGCTCAACGTCCTGTTCATCGCGGTGGACGATATGAACAACGACCTCGGCTGCTTCGGGAGTCCGCTGGTGAAATCGCCGAACATTGACCGGCTGGCGGCTCGCGGCGTGAAGTTCGACCGCGCCTACTGCCAGTTCCCGCTGTGTTCGCCCAGCCGTTCGTCGCTGCTGACCGGTTTGCGGCCCGACACCACCCGCGTCTTCGATCTTCAGTATCACTTCCGCCAGGGACTGCCCGGGGTGCTGACGCTGCCGCAGCTGTTCATGACCAACGGCTATTATACGGCGCGGGTCGGGAAGCTGTATCACTACGGCAACCCGGGGCAGATTGGCACGAGCGGCCTAGATGATCCGGCGTCGTGGCAGGAGTTCTACAATCCCGCTGGGCGCGACAAGACCGCCTTAGAATTGGACGTCATCCGGTACACCGGTAAGAAGGGTGGAAATCTTGGTGCGGCGATGACTTATCTCAATGACACCACGGGCAAGGACGAGGAGCACACCGACGGCAAGGTGGCCACGCAGGCGATCGAACTGCTCGCAAAGCACAAGGGCCAGCCGTTCTTTCTTGCGGTTGGATTTTACCGGCCGCACTGCCCGTGGATCACGCCCGGCGGCTATTTCGAGAAGTATTCGCTCGACACGATGAAGCTGCCGGACATCGCGCCGGGTTACACTAACAGCGTCCCCGCAGCGGCACTTGGTTCCACAAAACCATGGCCGTATCTGGGCGTGACGCCCGACCATGCGCGCGAATGCAAGCTGGCTTACTACGCCGCAATTTCGTTCGTGGACGCGCAGATCGGCCGCGTGCTGGATGCGCTCGACCGCCTCGGCTTGCGCGACAACACCCTCATCGTTTTCTGGAGCGATCACGGCTATCAACTCGGCGAGCACGGGCTGTGGTTCAAGCAAAGCTGCTTTGAGGAAAGCGCCCGCGTGCCGATGATTATCGCATCGCCGGCGATGAAGAACGCGGGCAAAACCTGCGCGCGCACTGTGGAATTGGTGGACCTTTACCCCACGCTGGCCGATCTCGCCGGGCTGAAGCCGCCGAAAGGCCTGGAAGGCGTGAGCCTCTGCCCGCTGCTGGAGAATCCTACTGCGACGTGGGCGCGCGCGGCGTTCACGCAGGTTGAACGCGGCAATTTTCCAGGCCACAGCGTGCGCACCGAACGCTGGCGCTATACGGAATGGGATTTTGCCAAGAAAGGCGCGGAGCTATACGATCACGCCGCCGACCCTCAGGAAGTGCACAATCTGGCCGCCGATCCCCAACACGCCGCGACGGTGATGGAAATGAAAGTGCTGTTGAAAACCATCCATCCCGCTCCGGTGCAAGGCGGCAAGGCGCGCCCCGGCTTCGCCGAATCGCTCGGAGTAAAGACGGAATGGTAATCAGTCACCGGTGACCTCGTTGCACACTTCGGGACAAGCCCAGCGCAGACGCTATTACTATTCCGAGGGGCGGCGGGACCATCGACATCCGGCGTTCCACCGCCCGGGCAGCAAGGAGACCATGCGAAGCGGCATTGTATTAGAGCCTGTCTGAAAATGTAGTGGCGGGCGTTCACGCCTGCCGTAGAGGGCGGCCCTCGCTGACCCCGCCGAGATCTTGCGCCGCCGGACAACTGTTTGGGAGCGGCTCGTGGCAGCCTTCGCCGTTCAGGTAGCGGCTCGGCTCTCGCTTATCTATCTTTATCTGTTTTCGAGGCTCATTCGATGAGGTTCACTGTCGTTGCAACCGGATCGTTCAGCCGGCGTCGTGCTTTCGGGTCCCGCCTCACGGCTTCTTCCCGGACACAGTTTTCGGTCGTGAACCCTCTCATTCGACAGGCGGAACTCCTACCCGCGTGGCATCCAGCTTCACCAGCGCACACCCGGACACCAAAAGTGGGCCACGATCCCGCTCAAACTCCCCCTCGTGAAAACTAGCCGGGACAGGGGCAGCCCTACGAACCAACAAAGCGCCTCCTCTCCGCGCCCTCTCCTCCATTTTCAGGGAAGAGAGGGAGCAAAGGCAGCAACGTGTCGCCGTTGCATCCCAATCTCAACTCAAGAATCGAGATTGAAATTAAAACGTTGGACCCCGCACCCTGCCCCACGCCCCGCTCAGCTTGAGCGGAGCGTGGGGCTTGCCACATTGAACCAAGTGGTAGCCCATGCCCCTTTTGTTCCACCTGTTCAGCGCTGTCCCTGCTCGGATTGGCGAGCCTCTGTTTCGGAATTCGTATTCAGTTGAACTGCCATAGGAAACCCGCTGTGGCCCGATGGATTTTCCCGCCTAAAATATTTTTTAGTGGGACAGCCTTTGTCCCACCCCCCTTGGCATAATGGTGCGCATGAAAGAGAACACGATGAAAAACAACAACCCAAACAGCGGTCAACTTGAATTGGGCTTCAGCGGTCGGCCGCGGCAGCGGAACCTCCCCCGCCACGGGGGACGGGTGACACGCGCCACCTGGTGGTTTGCCAAAATGCGCGAGGCCGTGGAGGAGGCAATCGAATGGCCGGCAGCCCACCCGCCCCGCGCGGAGCAGATCTGGCTGCGCGGAGCGAATCGCGAAGTGAAAATCTAAGCCGGAAGCATGTAGACCGAATGAACCGCCAAGGTGCCAAGGACGCCAAGGGGACAGACCTAAGCCGGATTCATGCCGTCATTAAAGGAAGCCCGCTCTCAAAACGAACCCGGCGCTATTTTAACGCCTCCTCCAATGGAATCGCCAAAAGATCACCAATCCGTGTGGAAATCCTACGGCAATGCCGTCGGATGGAGTTCTGTAAGGGGTTCTGGTTGTCTTGTTGAATTCGGCGGGCTTGCAACTCAACTGCAGGGTTTCGGCTAAGAGCCCGCCCGCCCCGCCCATAAACCCGAGCCCTAATGGTTCGGCAGCCTGACACTTTCGCCGCGCCCTGACGGCGGCGGTGGGCAGTTCAGGTTTGATCGGGGTAGCCGGCCCGCACAAAATTCCGGATGAGGGAAAGCTCCGCCTCGCCCTGAATGGTGTGGACTTTCTGGAATTCCCGCCAGTCCACGTTGAGTCCGGCGGCGCGGAGCGGCGCAATCTGCGGGCGGACTTTTTCGATGGGGATCAGCGGATCTTCCGTGCCGTGGGTCAGTAGCAGACGCTGTTGACGCGCGTGTGCGGAGGGGGTTTTGACCAGGGTTTCCAAGTCAAAAACCCAGCCACTGATGCCCACCAGCCCCGCAAACCGGTGCGGGTAGCGCAGCCCCACGTCCACCGTCATCAGGCAGCCCTGGGAAAACCCGCCCAGCGTGATCTGCTCCGTTGGAAAACCCCGGGCACGCAAATCGTCGAGCAGTTTAAAAAGCAACCCCCGGCTGCGCACCACGCCGGGCGCAATGTCCTCGGGATAATCAAACCACGAATAGCCCCCGTAATACTCGTCGGGCGCATTGACCAGCAAATGATTCAGCCATGGCACCCCCATTGCCTGAGGCCACCAGCGGTAGCCCTCCAGGCTGTCCCCGAGACCATGCAACATCACCATCAATCGCCGGGAATTGCGGTCGGCGGCGGGAATCCATTCGGTGTGCAAGGGCGTCATGGCGTGGGCGCGGGGGTCTGGTCTTTTTGGGCTTCCGCCTCACTCCAGTCGAGCAGTTCCTGGCGTTGCCGCTCGGAAATCCGCGCCTCGGGATGGAGCAGCGTGTATTTTTTGGGCGGCATTTCGCGATAATCGAGGACCTCATTGATGCGGTCGAATTTTTTGGCGGCCCGATCAGGCGCGGACGGCCAGTCGGAAAAATTGAGATGCTCGCGGCCCTCCATCACATCCGCGACCACCAGCCACGAGGACGGCGCCACGCGGCTGTACCATGGCCATTGCGTCTCATGGGAATGGCAGTCGTAACAAGCGGCCCGCAGCACGGCGGCAATGGCCGGCGGTGGCGGGACGGCCGTCAGCAGATCCCTCGCCACCGGGGGATTGGTGCGCACCGGATTGGTGAACTGCAACAGCCCAAGCGCGGCAATCGGAGCCGCCAGAAACAATGCGATTTTTCTTTTCATGAAACCGGACGCACAGCATGGGAAAAAAATCGCGTGCGACGCAATGCTGATTTCGGGTCCGAGGCGCCGCCGGCCCCCTCCCGCTGCGAATGAAGAGGAGGAGGGCTTGCCCCAGAGCAGACCGTCACGGGATGATTACCCGGCGCACGCGGAGAGAAAGCGCTCGGCATCGATCGCCGCCGCGCATCCCGCGCCGGCCGCGGTGATGGCCTGTCGATACACATGATCCGAGCAATCGCCCGCCACGAAGACGCCCGGGACATTGGTCATTGTGCCGGTTTTGGGAAGGATGAACCCGTTCGTATCCGTGTCAATTGAACCCTTGAACACCTGGGTGTTCGGGCTATGACCCACGGCGATGAAGACACCGGCGCAGTCCAGGACGGACTCGGCGCCAGTTTTAAGATTCTTCAATTTCACGCCCGTCACCTTGTCCTGTTTCACGTCGAGGATTTCAGTCACGGCGGAATCCCAGATCGGTTTGATCTTGGGATTAGCCAGAGTTCTGTCGGCCATGATTTTGGAGGCGCGCAAACAATCGCGGCGATGGACCAGGTAAACCATCGAGCCGAAGCGGGTCAAATACATCGCCTCCTCGCACGCGGAATCGCCGCCGCCCACCACAACCAGCGGCTGATTGCGGAACACGGGCAGCGCGCCGTCGCAGGTGGCGCAATACGTCACGCCCTTGGTCTCCAACACATCCTCACCGGGCACGTCCAAATGCTTGTGGCTGGAGCCGGTGGCGATAATGACTGTCTGGGCCTCGACTTTTTCGCCATCCACAGTGAGCACGAACGGGCTCTTCGAAAAATCAACCGCTTCCACCAGGCCAAAGTTGGCGCGCGCGCCAAAGCGTTCGGCCTGCTTTTGCATGCGGGTCATGAGTTCGTAGCCGTCCACCCCCTCGGGGAAGCCGGGGAAATTCTCCACGATGCTGGTGGTGGTGAGCAGTCCGCCGGGCTGTTTCCCCAGGAGGACGAGCGGTTTCAAATTGGCGCGCGCGGTGTAAACGGCCGCCGTCCACCCCGCACAACCGGATCCGATGATGACAACTTTTTCCATATAAGAATCCTCAAGGTAGCGGGCGGGAGGACCAGTGGCAAGTGTCCGTAAGGACGCCAGTTTTAGCCGGATATATTCTGACGAATCCCGCCCGAAAAGCCTCATGTGAGGCTCATGTGAACGAAGTGAGGATTGGATCTGGATTGTTCGACCCAATGAACGGCCATCGCCCTCGCTGGATGGCAGTGACGGAGGGAGTTGCTCCGTGCGCGCCGTCTCGGTGCAATCTAAAACGGAGGCATGTAGTCTGAATGAACCACCAATGCGCCCAGGACGCCCAGGGGCAAGACCTGTGCCGGATTCATGCCGTCATTGAAGGAAACCCGCTCA
>Ga0209086_10000966_pt1 | contig 23615 bp, 21 predicted proteins | sample M_130207_XF_Meta_FD_187312 | JGI IMG/M metagenome (GOLD analysis project Ga0209086, IMG submission 187312) | Freshwater microbial communities from Lake Montjoie, Canada to study carbon cycling - M_130207_XF_MetaG (SPAdes) (version 2) | ecosystem: Environmental > Aquatic > Freshwater > Lake... | reverse complement strand
AACCGGTGTCACATCATCAATCCGGCTCTTGTCATGTAGCCGAAGTTCTATGGTATCATCGCTTTTCAGTTGTTTTTCCGAAAAAGTCATTAAATAGAGAAATACCGTGACAGTACGTAACTCCTCGGGTAACCCCTGATGACTACAGATACGCCGGGCGCGCCCAATGACCTGCTCAATGCGGACAGGGTGCCAATAAGGCTCGGTAATATGGACATAACGCACATTTTTCAGCGAAATACCTTCCGCGCCTGACGATGTGATCATCAAGACCTTAATAATCTCTCCTAGCATGTTGTTAGGAGCAATAAGTTTGAGTTTTTTGGTAATAGAATCCGGCACATATTTCCAGGCATTATTCAAGACATTACGAATAATTTCCTTTTCTTCAGCGGTTTCCGTACCAGTGTATAAGGCAAAAGTCGGCTTACCTGCATCCGCTTCGGGAATCACCAGATCCCATGTTTCGCCGACTTTTTTAATTTTGAATTGCGTAAACCCATTGGCTTCTAACACCAATTTTAAAATCCCGATACCTTCTAGCGCCCGAAATTGTGTATAAATAAGATGAATACCTTGATGTTCAGCATCTTTGATATTTTCCAAAATATGAAGAAATTTCGGACTATAGACTTGCAATGAGTCAGGTGTCAAATATTTCGCCTTATTTTGTTCCAAGGCTTTTAAGGCGTTTTGGATCCGATCTTTATAAGCGACTTTAACAACGGCAGCAGTGAGCGGTTTATTTAGTCCTTCTTCTGCCTCTAATTCGTCCAAATCATCCAGGGCTTCATCGCGGTTAGCTTTTTCGGCACTAGATACAGCGTCCAAGGCATCTTCGTCAATTCGGTCTACATTAATTGCCTCCGCCAAATCAGTTTCTTCGCCGATTTTATTTTTTTTGTCGGGCATCGGGCGGGTAATCGCTGGGCGTGGAAAAACGAAATTGCAAAAAGCCCGCGAGAAAATTCGGTAAGTGGAGACGGTATTTTCATACAAATCATCCACCCCAGGTTTTTTAACCTTGCGTTTTTTCGCATTATCCTTTTCTATTTTTCTTTCCTGTATGCGAGCTTCTTCATATACACTAAATTGAAAATCACTCATGGGTATTTTGATAAGTTGGAAATCCGCCGGATTTTCTTTCGTGTATTTCGGCATTAAACTCTCTTGTGCACTGCGAAAATAAGAAGTCAAGCCGAGAATACGGCGCTTAAACATGGCGGGGTTTTTCATACTACCATTCGCTTCAAGGAAATAATTTTTAAATTCGTCCAAAGTGTCAGGTAACGCTTTATACTCGTGGGCAGTCACGCCGTTCGCTTGAACATTAATACTATTTTTCTTGAGAATGCGCGTCACTAAATCAATAAAATTGGCATTACTGATTTCACCGCGTTCACCGACTTCTAATTTCACCCCCGCATACATATTATCTTTACCAGGTACTTTATTGACAAATCCAAAGGGATTACGGGTAATAACTAAAGTGGTGGAAGACGGCTTGTATTCAATTAAATCTACGATATTTCCGCCCAATACTGTGCTTTTAAAGAGCGATTGAAAATAGGCTGTATTAATTTGTCTTTGTTCCATTATATCTAATTTAAGTGACCAGGAGGTAATGAAACCGCGTAAAATATTGAAAAGAATACCAATTTCATTGGGAAAGTTGATAATCGGTGTACCAGTTAACAAGACGATTTTCGCATTTTGGGCTTTCATGAGGAGCGAATAAAGAGTTAAAGCAATCGTCGCCTTTTTCTTTCCGAGTTTATTTACGATGCGACTAATTAAATTATGCGCTTCATCTATAATAACCACTGCATTATCAAAGGGATTGACCGTATTATTTTTAGTTAATTCGGCTATTTTACTCATACGCAGACCATTGTAGTTAATAAACCGATACTTGTGTAAAATCATCTGATCAATTTGTTGATCCAATTTTAATTTATCCGCCGGCGACAATTCATCGTAATTAGAAGGTTTGGACATATTAACTAACCAAGCGCCACCGTTTTTATTTATATAATCCACCGAAATAGCCAAGACACTGGAAAGGGTTTCCACTACTTCGGTCATTTCTTTCTCGGTGGAAATAAATTCCCAATATTGATTCTTCTTGTACATTTCGTCGCCACATTTTTTTAATTCTTCACGATAGTTCACTTGGAGTGATGCAGGTGTCATCACTATAACGGGTTTGCTGGTTTTCATACCTTCGGCAATTGCAATAGAGGAACAGGTTTTACCTGAACCCAGCCCATGATATAGTAATAAACCCCGATAGGGCGTGTATAAATTAAGATAATCACGTACAATTTGTTGATGGGTCATGAGCGAAAATTCATTACTTTCGGTATCACCACCGGGACATGTGGCTGGGGCAGCCGCTTCATCTGCCAGCTTTTTCTTATATTTACTAAACAACGAGAACATAAAATTACTAAAAATTTCGCGGTTATTCATATAATAAGCGGATGCCGGTATTATAACTGGTGCCTCTGTTTTTTTCTTTAAACGTGTTTCTATATCGGTATCACCGATCGTTAGCAAGCCTAGGGGACCTTCTTTTACCCCAATGACGGGTTTTTTGGTACGCCGAATAGTAATTTTGGTTGCAGTTGCTTCTTCCTCTTGTGCTGGTACTGGTGCTGGTGCTGGTACTGGTAATATATTGATAGGCACGGGCAATGGTGCTGGTTCTTTTATTTTTAGTTTTCTTGTTGTATTTTTCTTAGGTTTAATGGGTTGTGGCTGGACAGGCACGGGTGGAGCTGGAGGCTCAGCGGCTACCAATGTATTTACAATCTTAGGTTTTTGAAAGTTTTTTAAAAAAGTATTTCTATCAAACTGCAAATTCATTGATTCATCAATTATTTTCATGGCGGGTTTAATAGGTCCTGCCATTTTTGGCTCACCGGGTTCCTTTTGCATCCCAAGTTCCTTTTGCACCCCAAATTCCTTTTGTACATTTTGCACCCCTTCGTCTTCTAATCCTTCCGCCTTTCCTCTTATTTTTATTTCCACCAATTGTTTTGCTGCGGGTGGTTTATTTATTTTTAATTTAGCTAAAAGAGCAGCAGCCATATCTTATATTATATAAACTTTAAAAAGTTCATAAGAATTATACATTATTTATACTATCAATGCTTTTAATGGAAATTTCGCTCGCAATTTGTTCAGCCTTTTTCTTTATTTTATGTACACCACTTCCCAGAAATACAAAGACACAATTATTTTTCATAAATTCTTCTTGTATTTTTGGAAAGGATCCGTATACACTAAAAGGCACACTTTCGCTAATTTTCATCTGATGAAGTGGTTTGCCTAAGCACAAATACACCCCCATTTCATAACCTTGTTCAGCATGATGACTAATTTCTAGATAATCCGGTGTAGTTTTAAACTCTTTCTGTATTTTTACCTGTAAAATATTCTTATAATTATCATCCGTGTTAATGATTTTAGTCCAATCTACATGTGCTTCAAATACACTTTCCACAAAAATTTGCGCCATCTGAAAGCCGGGACCTGTAACAAAAACATTCTGAAACCAGCCTTCTTCATCTTTCACCGAAATCTTATTAAAATCTAAAAATAAAGCCCCGATAAAAGCTTCAAACAAACAACCTAATTTTTTTAAATTGGTTCGTATTTTTTTCTCCTCCGCGTATTTAGAAATAATTAACCATTTATTAATATGCATATCATAAGCTAATTTACCAATATGCTCGTTTTTTACAAGTGCTATTTTCTTTTCCGTCATAAAACCTTCATCCGCTTTAGGAAAACGCCGATACAAATAATATTTGGTAATGAGTTCCAAGACACCGTCGCCAATAAACTCTAACCGTTCATTAGATTTAGTTTTTAAGGGCAAACAATCCCCCGGACACGGCATAATAGTAATATTATTGTTCGCGTTTTCGTGTTGAGCTCGTTTAGTGTAGGAACTATGTACGAAAGCTCGTTTGTAAAGTTCTATATTATGCACAGGCGCCGTTATTCCATAGCGTTTAAGAATAGATTGAACATCGTTCAATGTAATCTCGCGGTTTTCATTGTTAAAAGGATTGAATATTAATTGTTCACCACATTTAGTAACATCGCCATCTTGTAAAATTGCTTTCATATCCGCGAATTTTATATCTTCAGCCTCCATGATGATTATATTTAGTATAAATGAAATTATATTTAAGTCATTTGAAAAAATATATTTATATGCGTATAGTATATAAAATGACTTTAATGAACTCTCCTAAACGAGTTAAAATGGCAGGCACACAAAACAACACTTATGGTGGTGTAAAAAAACAAGGATTAGCTTCAACCGTTGGATTGGTTGCCTCCGTAAGTGGGGTTTACCGTAAGCGATTGGGTTGCCCTTGCCCCGCGGCGAAACTCTTTGTCAGCAAGACTAGGGCACCAGGCTGCAGCGTAGGTTGCAACGCTGGCATTGTCTACCGATAAACATGTATACCGATAAACATAATATCAAACCTATTTAAGTATAATAAGCGCTATAAAGTAATGCTTATTAAACTAGATTGCCGAGAGATTAAGCTGCATGAATTGTGCCAATTACATTTGGCAGATAAACCCGAAATTGAAATGCAAAGCGAAAGTTTACCACTCGGTGATATTATTCTTTGTGACAAGGATGGTAAAGAAAAAGTCATCATTGAGCGCAAAAGTTTAGCTGATTTAGCTGCCAGCATTCGTGACGGACGTTATGCCGAACAAGGTTATCGGCTGAATCAATGTGACCTCCCTAACCATCAGATTTATTATGTTATTGAAGGCGATCTGCGATATTATAAACCCTTCAAGGGATTACCCGACAAAAAAACTCTTTTATCGGCGATGGTGAGTATTAGTTATTATAAAGGCTTTTCTCTTTACCGAACAAATAATTTAGAAGAAACAGCTGAATGGGTCGTGCAATTTGCACATAAACTCGGTAAAGAAGGTGTGGGGGCATTACCTTATTACAACGCACCGAGTGTTATGCCTACGTCGCATAGCGATATTTCTTATTCCCAAGTGATTGGGAAACGCATAAAGAGTGAGAATATTACACCTGTAAATATAGGCGAGATTATGCTTGCTCAGATTCCAAATGTCAGCAGTGCTTCAGCAATGGCTATTATGAAAAAATTTAGCAATATGGTTGCTTTAATAGACGCACTACGCGCCGATCAAACGTGTCTAAATACCATTACACTTGAAAACAAAAACGGACAAGCTAAGAAGCTGACAAAACCGTGCATTAATAATATTTATAATTTTCTCATCAAACCTACAAATATTAGTGTAGAAACGTAAAAAAAAATGTTAAAAGTATATTATATAATGGATTCGGATGAATTTTATAAATTTATAGGTTATGCAGTAGCGGTGATTTTTTTTATTTATTTGATTTCCAAAGCCTTCAGCCTGAATGTCCGCGTTATAGAAGGTATGGCGGGCGGTAAAAAAGGCGGCAAAAAAGGCGGTGGCGCCAGCAGTGGTCCTGGTGCCGGACGTCCAAAGCAATGTAAACCCAAAGAGAAGAAAAAAGAAGAAATCAAAAAAAAACAAACAGACGAAGAAAGAAAAGCCGAAGAAGCAAAGAGAAAACAAGATAAAGAAGATAAAGAAGCACAAAGAAAGGTTGAGAGAAAACGTCTTAAAGACATCAGTGAAGGACGATGGGATGAAATTTGCGTAATGTATGATGGTATTAATTCAGACATAGGAGAGGATGCAGATCAAAAGACTGCTATAAATGAAGCTATAGATGCAGTAATATATGGTTATAAATTGTCCGCAATATCGGCGTGTGAAAGCATCACTGAGACAAGCATGAGATCAATGGATGGTTTGATAGGAGATATTAAAAATTTCATAACCAATATAAACACTCTGGAAGAATGCAAACAATATTTAACTGAGATATTTCCTTAAATTTTTAAAATGCTTATCGCCTGACAACTTCATTTTCTTTATAATAGCCTGCTTGCACTAATTTCTCGGTAAAGTCCATGCCGCCCCAATTGTGATCCATCGGATTCGGACTTAAGTTATTAAAACAGGTCTTCTCTATCGAGTCTTTTTCTCCCACAATTAAAGCTTGAGTATTGAACCCTGGGAAATTATCATTTTCATTCACTATAATACTGCCACCCGCGCCATTGGGCATACTATTCGCACCACCATTTGTGGGGTGATTGAAACTGTTCGGGACAATATCATTAAAAATATTAGCGCAAGAAGCACCCGCAGAGCTATTAGCACCCGCAGAGACACTGGTGTAGCCTTGCACCGGAACCGGCATCGGCGGTGGCATGAGATTGGGATTGCTCATGAGGTTTGCGATTGTTTCGCTGTTGACAATACCATTCGGCAGACTATTATGATCTACATAATAATCTGGTAAACCGCCTTGCAAATTTGTCGGGCTAGGTCGGGCTTTATAGACCGGCTCACCTTGCGCATTATACGCATGCTGCAAATATAAAATCGGACAGAGAATACCTTGACTGCGCTGCCAATCAGTGAATTCTACATATTCTTCCAGATTTTCAAACCGTATCGGATTGACACCGGGAACAGTCCCGCGTTTAGAATTATACAAAAACAAAGAACTACCTTTTTGAATTAAAACATCCGGGCAATTTGAAGTCATTTTAGTTTGTTTATCCGATGTATCTGGCGCATCTGTAAAGGTTTCCACACTATTTGATTTGGAAATAAAATATAAACCCAAGATAAATATAACGGCAATAACAAGTAATTTATACATATATATAAAATTAAATATTTTAATCTCTAAAGAATGTATAATATGGGGATAGAAGTCGTGCATATAGACGAGGGAAATAAAGAAATAGATGTAAAAAATATAGAAAAATTAATTGAAATAACAGACCCTAAGGTGAAAATGGATCCAAGTGAGGTGTTAAAAATATATAATAAAGGCACGACACCGATGTTTGTGGAATTTTATGCCAATTGGTGCGGACACTGTAAATCGCTTGCTCCTATATGGAAAAATTTAACAAGCACACTTGAAAAGGATTTTAAAAACAAGGATCTCGCAATGGTTGCGGTAGAAAACGCGGTTATGAAAAATAAAGATATACAATCGGTTCTCTCTGCTATCAAATTAGAAGTAAGAGGTTTTCCCACCATCGGCTTAATTAAAAATAAAAAATTTACCGAATATAACGGCGGACGCGATGAAAAATCCATGTTGGCATTTATTAAGAAACAAGCATGGGGTATAATGGAAGGCGGTAAAAGGCGAAAATCTATAAAAAGGCGAAAATCTATAAAAAGGCGAAAACCCGTAAAAAGGCGAAAAACCGTAAAAAGGCGTTAAATAATAAAATTGATTCAAATATAAAAATAACAGGATTTAGTATAATAAACCGAAAATGCAAGATTCGTTTAAACTGCTTTCCTTTGATACCAATGACACGATGATCACCAACGATGATGATAATAAATACCAAAAAGTATTTACTATCCAAATGTTTGGTGTAAATGAACAAGGCAAAACTGCCTGCATTAATGTAAATAAATATTCACCCTTCTTCTATGTCAAGGTTGGTGATGATTGGGACGAAAGTAAAAAAACACAATTCATGTCCCAATTGTCCGGAGACTTGGGTGATTCCTACGCAGCCGCAATTAACGACGCCCGCTTAATAAAGCGGAAAAAATTATATGGTTTTGACGGAGGTAGACAATATAATTTTATACAATTGTCTTTCCAAAATGAACAAGCCATGAAAAAAACCAAGGGTCTTTGGTACCTGCCTTCTAGCCCTTCGGGTGAGCGACAGTTGAATCCCGACGGTTATTTGTTTGAAGATACTTCTACCATCTTGTATGAAGCTCAAATCCCGCCCCTCTTGCGACTCTTCCATATTAAAGAAATTAGTCCATCCGGGTGGATTGCACTGCCGCGTACAAAAACCAAAAAGATCACGAAAAAAACAACGAGTTGTGATTATGAATTTGCCATTAATTATAAAGACATTGTCCCTTTACCCTACAAAGAGACACCGGTGCCTTTTAAAATCTGCAGTTTTGATATTGAAGCCAGCAGCAGTCATGGCGACTTTCCCTTGCCCGTCAAAAATTATAAAAAATTGGCAACAAACATTATAGATGTTTGTGCCGACCAGGAAAACTATACGCCGGAATTTATCAAAGGCATTGTCCTGGCAGCCTTCTTCGGACATGTTAAGACCGAGTATGCAAATGTGGATTTAGTCTATCCCGTGACGCCGGCTTCGGTTAAAAAGATTGAAACATATTTTAGCGAGTGGATAGAAATTAAACCGTCCACCTATGCCACTGCACCCAATGTAATCTTGGATATTGGTATAAATGATATAAAACATCAAGCCGTGTCCTCTGCTGCCGATGAAGACGAGGAAGAGTCGTCTGCAGATGCAGCAGAGTCTGCCGGTATAAGTGAGGAGGTCGGCGAAATGTCGGGTGCAAACAATTGGCTATTCTACAAAAAAAAACCCAAGTCCTATAAAAAACGCGGCACCTTGGTGGATTTATTAACCGATCCCGAGGCAACCCGGGAAACCAAATTAATGGAGTTGACTCGCACACTCAGCTCGGTTTTCCCCCCTTTGCAAGGGGACAATGTCACTTTTATCGGTTCCACTTTTGTTCGTTACGGCGCGGATAAACCCTACCTCAATCATTGTATTGCCCGCGATACCTGTGATCCAGTGCCCAATGCCGTCATTGAAAGTTATAAAACCGAAAAAGAAGTCTTACTCGCATGGACAAAACTGATCCAAAAAGAAGACCCAGACATTATTATCGGCTATAACATCTTTGGCTTTGATTATCAGTTCATGTATTTGCGTGCCAAAGAACTCGGCTGTGAGCGGGCTTTCTTACAACTTTCCCGGCGTAAGAACGAAATATGTTTGAAACGGGATTGGCGAACGGGTAAAGAAAGTCTAGAAGAAAGTACACTCGTAATTGCTAGTGGCGAACACGAACTAAAGTTTGCAAAAATGACCGGGCGATTGCAAGTTGATTTATACAATTATTTGCGGCGCGATTATCAGCTCTCGCAATATAAATTGGATTATGTTTCCGGTTATTTTATCGGCGATGGTGTTAAAAAACTGGAATATATTGAAAGTGCAGAGGGCTCTTTTAAAACCAAGGTCTATAGTAAAAATTTAACCGGACTAGAAAATGGTAGCTTCATTAATTTTGAAGAAGAAGCCCATACAAGCGATTCCTATAAAAATGGAAAAAAATTTGAAGTGCACGAGATTAACCGTGCTGAATCCAGCTTCCTTATCAATGGCAAAGCCGAGCCCGACATAAAAACTAAAAAAGTGCGGTGGGGTTTAGCCAAAGACGATGTGACACCTCAAGATATATTCCGCATGACAAATGAGGGTCCAGCGGAGCGGGCAATCATCGCCAAATACTGTATTCAAGATTGTAATCTGGTCCATCATTTAATGCGAAAAATAGACGTGCTCACTGGCTACAGTGAAATGGCATCACTCTGCAGTGTACCGATGGACTTTCTGGTTATGCGTGGACAAAGTATCAAATTAACCAGTTATATCGCCAAAAAATGCAGAGAAAAGAAAACGTTAATGCCGGTTATTAACAAAGGCGACCTGAACGAAGGCTACGAGGGTGCAACTGTATTAGAGCCGAAATGCAGCTTGTATCTAGATACACCCATCGCCTGTTTAGATTATGGGTCCTTGTATCCCTCTAGCATGATCAGTGAAAATATCTCTCACGATAGCAAAGTCTTAACCCGTGAATATAATTTAAAAGGCGATTTAATTGCCGAAACAGGTGAAAAAGACCCCGACACCGGTCTCTATAGGTATGATAATTTGCCGGGCTATACTTATGTAGACATCACTTACAATACTTATACATGGCGCCGCAAAAACGATAACCCCAAATTAGCGATGGAAAAAATCAAAGTCGGGCATAAGGTGTGTCGGTATGCACAATTTCCAAATGATCCCACCACCGGTAAACCCACCTTCGCAGTCATGCCTGCCATATTAGATGAGCTTTTAAAACACCGAAAAGCGACCAAAAAAAAGATGGAATCACAGACGGACGATTTTATGAAAAATATATTAGATAAACGTCAGCTCAGTATTAAAGTGACTGCCAACTCCTTGTATGGGCAAACGGGTGCAAAAACCTCTTCCTTTTATGAAAAAGACTGTGCCGCTTCCACCACTGCTATTGGTCGTAAATTGTTGAACTACGGTAAACGGGTCATTGAAGAAGCGTATGCCGATGTCATTGTGCCGACCCGGGAGTATGGACTTGTGCACACTGATGCGGAATATGTCTATGGTGATACGGATTCGGTCTTCTTCAGGTTCAATTTGAAAGATGCCGAGACCCGAGAACCCATTATTGGACAAAAAGCCTTGGAAATTACGATTGAACTAGCCCAACAAGCCGGTGAATTAGCCACCAAGTTTTTGAAAAAACCGCACGATTTAGAATACGAAAAAACCTTCTTACCCTTTTGTCTACTCTCTAAAAAACGCTATGTCGGCATGCTCTATGAAACAGACCCGCATAAATGCAAGAACAAATCTATGGGTATTGTTTTAAAGCGGCGTGATAATGCACCTGTTGTTAAAGATGTCTACGGCGGTATTATAGACATCTTGATGAAAGATAATAACATTGAAAAGGCAGTAGACTTTCTCAAAACCTCTTTGCAAAATATGGTGGATGAAAAGGTCGGTATGGATAAGTTAATTATCACCAAATCATTGCGCTCGGGCTATAAAAACCCGGGGCAAATTGCACACAAAGTCTTAGCAGATCGGATCGGACGAAGGGATCCAGGTAATAAACCTAGTGTCGGTGATCGGATCCCTTTTGTGTATATTGAAAATCCCAACCGCAAGGCACTCCAAGGCGACCGTATTGAAACCCCGGATTATATTCTCGCGAATAAGACTAGTGTAAAAATAAATTACTCCCATTATATTGAATGCCAAATTATGAAACCCGTACAGCAACTCTTTGCACTGGTCTTAGAACAAATGAAAGATTTCAAGAAAAAAAAGGGTTATACCCTACATAAATGGCGAAAAGAACTAGAAACTTTGCGTGCTGCTTGCGATGACGACGAAAAATATAAAGAAAAAGAGGAAAAGTTGCGTAATAAAGAAGTAAAGGCGTTATTATTTGACCCATATTTACGGCATACAAATAATATGAAATTAGGCAATACTGCCATCACAACCTTCTTTAAGTAATCCTAGTGTTTAGACAATGCATTGTGAACCAATCCTTCACTTTTTTTTTATTTATAATTTTGCTATTTTTCTCTCTGACATTTTTAATGGATTGTTGAATTTCTCCCGCGGTAGGAATCCTATAATCACTGTCGTAAAAGGTTGATGCTAACGCTCTGAGTTCTTTGGGATTAAACATTAGTATAAATATATTTCATATAAATATGTTTAAATACAATTTGGCATTTAATATTAAAAATGACAACAACAACAACAACAGAATCTCTCGTCCCTTTTAATAAATATTCTAATCGCGGTTTATCGGGCTTGGCGAATATAGGAAATACCTGTTACCTGAATTCGTGTATGCAAATTTTATCACACTGTTATGAATTAAATACTTTATTAGAGACAGGCGAGTATAAAACAAAATTAAACCGGGTACCGGATTCAATTATTTTATTGGAGTGGGATAAATTACGTATGGCGTTATGGAATACCAATTGTACCATCGCGCCGTATGGCTTCGTAAGAGCAATTCAAAAGATTGCAGAAATTAAAAAGAGAGATATATTTACCGGGTTTGCGCAAAATGATGTCCAAGAATTTCTCCTTTTTATGGTGGACTGCTTTCATAATGCCCTATCACGGGAAGTGGAAATGCAAATCAATGGACAAATGAAAAATGACACCGATCATTTAGCCACATTGTGTTATACAATGATGAAGAATATGTATAATAAGGAATATTCGGAAATGTTGAACATATTTTATGGTATTCATGTTTCCGAAATCGTGTCAAATACGACAAATGAAACCCTGAGCCTTAGACCGGAACCATTTTCTATAATTAGTTTATCCATTCCGTCGGCAATGGCGAATCCATCTCTCTTTGATTGTTTTGATTTATACTGTAAACCAGAACATTTAAACCAAGTAAACGGGAATGCCTGGTATAATGACAAAACACAGCAAAAAGAAGATGTGCAGCGTAAAATATGCTTCTGGAGTTTACCCGACATATTGATCATTGATTTAAAACGCTGGAATGGTGCAAACCATACCCGAAAATCTCAACATTTGATTAGCGCGCCTTTAATAAATGCGGATTTTTCCCACTATGTAAAAGGTTATAACCCAAGTTCTTATGTATATGATTTATTTGGTGTAGGCAATCACACTGGCGGTGTAATGGGTGGGCATTATACAGCAAATATAAAAAATGCAAACGGTAAATGGTATAATTGCAATGATACACAAATTGCGGAAATAAATGAAGGCAATGTAATCACAACACAAGCTTATTGTCTCTTCTATCGCAAAAAAAAATAACACTTTTTATATATAAATGGATGACGACAATGACATACAGGATTTTGTTAGAAAAATAGAAGATAAATCGGTCGGGTTTGAACCTATGCTTTTGATTGCGGTTATTGCCTTGCTAATTATATATTATTTTATTTTTTCGTCTTTAGGGAATAATGAAGATGGTCAGGCGTCCTCACTAAAAGTGTTTTTTGAAACAATGCTGTGGTTATTGTTTATCATTCTTTTATTGTTGAATGGCATTAGTTATATTTTTGGCATTGATATTATAAAAAGTGTTAAAAAGTTATTTGGTTATTACAAAGACGCCGACGACGAAGACGATGAAGATGGTGATTACGAACCGGAAGAAAAAGAAAAGATTATAAAATCCATCTTAAAAAACCAGGTTTTTCATCTGCCTTCACAAAGATATAATTATGACGATGCGTCTGCTGCCTGCAGTGCTTATGGTGCTCGTTTAGCCACGTTTGAAGAATTAGATGAAGCACAGAAAAACGGTGCGGATTGGTGTAGTTATGGCTGGTCTGATAACCAAATGGCATTATACCCTACCCAATTAGAAAAATGGAAAAGATTGCAAACTATGCCGGGTCACGAAAAAGAATGTGGACGTCCGGGGATAAACGGCGGCTATATAAAAGACAGCAGCGGCAACTATGGTGTCAACTGTTTTGGACGTAAACCCAATATTTCACGGCATAATGTTGATTATATGCGTAATAATCCATTCATAAAGAAAAGTAATAAAGAAAAATATTTTGATAAAAAAGTTGATTTTTGGCGTAGGAATTTATCTCAAATAGAAATCGCTCCCTTTAATCACAACAATTGGAGTATGTTGTAAAATGGAATAATGTTTATGCTGGATGCTTTATACTTTATTCATTATCTTCATTACTACTCTCATAGGCGTCCTCTAGCTCATCTTCTTCTTCTGTATCCTCCTCTTCGTCTTCGTCTTCTTCCGACGTGGCATAGTTTACCATGATACATTGTATTCGTTTACGGAAATTCACTGCACTGTTATTTGCCAAAGTGCCTTTTTCCAAAGTCTTGTAAAGGCGTTTTTCGTATTGTTCATCGGTGTGGAATTTATTAGCATAATGCATCCACATTGCTCGGCGATTGACAGCCAATCCATCTATATAATCTGTCAAAACCAGTGCCAAGAACCCGCCAATCTTTTTCAAGAACCCTGGCTTTATTTTTTTCACCGTAATTTGTTCTTTCAAATCCGCGGTCAGCTTTATATACCAGCGCATAAATTCTTTTGTACGTTCTTTGACTGCCTCAGTAATAATGACCGCTGTGTTTGAACCGCTTTCACTAATCACATAGTGGGCGTTATTGATATAAGACGGTGTAATACAATCGCTATTACCGGTAGCGAGCGCCAACATTACTCCTACCATATTCGCTAACCCTGTACGTGTCTTTCCACTACCAATATCCCCAAAGATTTTTTTCATTGGCACATAAAATTCGGGGTCATTTTTTATTTGCATGAGCATTTTCAATAAAGGCTCATCCAAGCAATTGTGATATTTGTCATTGTCGGTAAGAGGTTTGCCGCTATTAATGCGTCCGAATATAGTTCGGCAAATATTTTTAAATTCTTCTACCGATACGCCTGGTTTTTTTCGGATGAGTTCTACTCGTACAGGGTAATTGTTAAAACGTGCCCGCTCACTCTCGGTCAAATCCGTGTAGAACTTTTCTCGCCAAGTGAATTTTCCTTTTATAAAATCCTGCAAAATACTTAAGCGGGTTTGCCCGTCCTGAATAAAATTCACTTGCACATGTTCGTCGTTAACTGGTACTATGTCCTGTGTCAATAATATACCGCTCATTGGAAAATCCTGCATAATAGTGTCTACTAATGGTTCCTTTTTTTTTGCTTCCCAACTTGGAAAGCGCTGATGAACTGGGACTTGATTTTCTTTTGTGGATGGCACACCACGTTCCGCTTCATTATCAAATACATCTAGATTAATGATATCAATCAATGGTTTAGAAGAGGACGCGCGGGTGGTTTTGGAAGCGATCATTGATTCCATGTTGCTTACTGATTTTAAGCGGTTATATAATAGTAACTTTCTTATTTAATTACCTTTCAATTTTTTATAGTATTACTTTTTCTTTCTATGTGTTTTATTTTTGCTGCCTACTTTCTTATGATGACGCTTACTGAGTTTTTTCGTCGGTCTCGTTTCTGCCAGGGCTAATAGCTGTTCATATAACCCTATGGGAACCGTTTCTTGTTCGGGTTCATTTGTACCAATGTCATTTGCACCCATGTCATTTGTACCAATGTCATTTGCACCCATATTATGACAAGTGGTTTGGGTGACACATACTAATCCTGACGGCACAGCTAATTCTTCCAAAGGTGCACTTTTTTTACCGCCACCCCCACCACTCATAAATAAGGGTTTATCTTGTTGTAAGAGAATGGAATTGACTGGATAACCTAAAGCCGTTGGTATACCATCGGAATTTTTAACAACGGTCAAGTCTGAATAATTTAGCATTTAAAATAACTCTATATATTTATGTGATCAATTATTCGTATAGCGTTTAATATCGGCGGTATAGCTTACCTCGCGGGAATCTTTAATCACATTCATTATTTGTTTAACCTGCGCCTCGTTGCTCACACATTTATTTAAACATTCTTCTACATATTTTAGGGTTAAGGGCTGCGTTTGTTTTGTATTCACAAACCTTAATTTACCATTGGTAATATTGATGGTGGCATTTTTTAATTTATTCGTTTCCGCATAGTTTAATATTGTTTCTTCGGTTGTGTTTTTCTCTCCACGCAGTTGTTTGGTCTGATCGGCTAATGTTTTTAATTGATTATCAATCGCTACCCATTTCTTAATATGCTCTTCAAAACTCATTAATAATATAGATATAGCATTTATATCTAAATTATTATCATAATCCTTTATTTAATACTTTCGGCGGCGAAAGGTGCGCTTAAATGAGCGACCAATCTTTCGCACCCCGCGCTTAGATGTTTTACTGCCCTTAAAATAACGTTGCAAGGCTAAAAGTCCAAAAGGTACCGCGGCGGTGGCAATAACCCCTTCACCACCCTTGGTTTGACGTTTACTATTGCCTCGTCGTCCCTTTCCCTTTCCATTGCGTTTTCGGCTGCCACCATTCATTCCGTGAACCCGTCCTCCTGTAAATTCACCTCCCTTCATCTTTATATACAATACTTTAGAAATTAATAAAATTCTTAGCCATTATTTTTCAATGAAAAGTGAAAAGATTTATTACGCAGGAGTAAGACAAAGATGCCTAAATGCAATAAAAAACTAATAATCACAAACATCATACATAAATAAAGATAGGGATTGATTTGAGCTAAAATAATATCTATAACCGGTGCTATAAAGGTTTTAAATTCGGACTTTACGTCGTCGCGCTTTAAAATACTTATACATTCCTGAATAAGGGTATTTTTAAGCATTATTGATATAGCCAACTACATTTTTTGGCAAATTTAATTGTATTTTTTCTTGCTCCGTTGCCTTATGATTCGTTGCTTTATACTTCGTTGCCTTATACTTCGGCGCCTTATACTTCGGCGCCTTATACTTTTTTTCTTGCCTTTTGTCCTTCTACTTTTTCGCCCACCTGTATTTGCAGTTGTTGTTTTGCCTCGTTTATTTGACTCGGCAGCAGTGGCGACAGATTTGCGTTTAGCACCAGTAGTTTTTTTATATACATCCGGCAACTCAATCATTCTCGCATGTAATAGTGTGTATAATTCCATCGCTTGTTCCGGTTTCAATCCGGCAGCTGTTTCTTCTTGTATAAAAGCGGTCGGATCACCCGAAAATGCCATAGCTCTAACTTTCGTTGCCGAAATCGCACCCTCGGGTCTAGGTATATTGTGGTAAAAAGTTTTTTGTTTTGGCGGTAGATAGCTTTTTGTTCCAGGTTCTCCTGTGCCTAAGAATTTTTTAAAATCAGCAACACGGTCTTCGCCTATAAATAAATTTAAATTAACATCGTCTATCTCTTTGACCTTTTCCAATGTACACATATAACATATATGTTTAAGTATGATATTGGGTATAGTATCACAATTAGTTTTAGTAATTTTTTCATCATCAGCGCATATTATTTTAATTTCCAATCCTTCTTGATCCATGCGGTTGTTTTGTATCATCAATTCCAAGTATTCTTTTTTTTCTGCACAGAATAATGGATTCATTTTTTCTCCTCCAGCTTTGTCACCTGCTTGTAATAAAATATAGACGGTATGCTCACCAGCAGCTTTGGCTTCTGCCATCAAATGTCTTATTAGTCCCATATGTCCACTAGTCGGTGGATTCATTCTAGCAATTGTAAAAAAAATATTATGTGTTTTAGCGGCGTCTTCATTTGCCATTTCCACTATATATATTGCGTGTTAAAATATTACTTATTTTATCTAATTCATCTTTAAAAATGGAAATTGTATCAGCCACTTCCAATTTTGATTTTCAAACGACCAGTTTAGCTGATCCCCAGCCTTTAACAGGTCAAGCCGGTTTTTATTTTACGGCACTCACTGTTGGCGATGAAAATAAATCCTTGTGTTTACAATTACCCGAGTGTGTTACTAAACAAGGTATTGTTAATTTGAAAAATGCAAAATATATGGATTTGATGTTTGAACGCGATAAACATGACGATTTGATGCGCTGGGTAGAAAAATTAGAATATACTTGTCAAGACATAATTGATACCAAGAAAGACTTGTGGTTTCAAACCGAATTAACCCGTGACGATATTGAGACGATGATGACACAGCTTACCCGACTCTATCAATCTGGCAAATATGTTTTAATGCGAGTTTTCATAGAAACATCTAAATCAGGTTCCAAATGTATTGCTTATGATGAAAATGAAATAGGATTTGATTTAGATATACTGGAAGCGAATAAATCAATCATTCCTTTAGTTATGATTGAAGGCGTTAAATTCTCTTCCCGTAGTTTTGAAATTTCTTTAAAGCTGGTGCAAGTAATGGTTTTAGGAAATACCGAAAAAAAATCAGCATGTTTAATTAAACGCTCGGCTATAATGGGAGTAAACAGTAGTATGGAATCGGATAATACTTTTGCAAGTGTAGAAGATGCAAGTGTAGAAGAAGCAAGTGTAGCAGATGCAAGTGTAGAAGAAGCAAGTATAGAGGAAGCAAGTGTAGCAGATGCAAAGCTTTATATTCCAACTATAGCCCAAGAAAGTATAAGCAAGCCTGTGGCAAGTGTAAGCAAGCCTGTGGCAAGTGTAAGCAAGCCTCTGGCAAGTGTAAGCAAGCCTGTGGCAAGTGTAGTCCAACCGATAGAAAGTCTAGCCAAGGCAACTATAGGAGGAAAAGAACTAAAACCCATTCTAAAATCTGTTTCCATGCCGGCGACCGCCAAAGCTTTACCCATTTTAGAGCCAGTGAAAAAAGAACTGGAAGAAGTCACTATTAATTTTTCGGATCTATCTGATTCCATTAGTTTAAAAAACCCCAACGAGGTTTATTATGAAATATACAAAAAAGCGCGCGAAAACGCCAAACTATGCAGAATGAAAGCCATTGAGGCTTTTTTAGAAGCCAAACAGATTAAGACAAAATATATGTTGAATGATTTGGACGATTCCGACGAAGATTCTCTGGAGGACGAGGACGAAGATTATAAGAGTGATTTATTAAAAAACCTTAGCTAATTATTTAGCATAAAATAAACACTTCTGATAAAAATATTTTATCATTAATTTAATATAATGAGTTTCTTAAAGAGTTTGCAGAAAAACATTAAATCTCACCACTTTATCGCTTTAATCGGTGTTTTAGTTTTAGCCTTAGCCATTATGCAATATTCTGGTAGAAAAACGACATATAGCGATGGATTTGGTAACGGGTATTCAAATTCACCCAGCAATGTCCCTGGGAGTCAAGGAGTCGCGATTGGCGCTGCTCCTGCACAGCCTAACAAACCAATGCAAGCTGTCGGCGCTGCTGAACCCGTAGGGCAAAACGAGGTATATTCCAATGTTCCTGCTGGCTCTATGACCAACACCTACGGTTTAACCCCCACCGCCAGACCCGGTGCAAGCTATGACCCCTCCGAGTTGTTACCCAAGGATTTAAATAGTCAATGGGCGCAGCTCAATCCTGCAGGCAATGCTGACTTTAAAAATGTTAACCTCTTGAAAGCCGGTTACTTAATCGGCATTGACACTATTGGCAGCACCCTTCGCAATGCTAACTTGCAAGAGCGTTCTGAACCACCTAATCCCACTACCTCGGTGAGCCCTTGGTTGAATACCACAATTGAACCCGACTTGATGCGTTTACCTTTAGAAATTGGTTCACGCGGTGGGGCGCCTCAGTAAATTTTTTTACATTATATAAGTTTAATAATTATATAATATATGTGCATAAATGCAGAAACATCTTTAACCTCTTTTTTATTAGGCACCATTTGTAACATAGTTGTCTATAAAAAAACCCGAAACCCCAATTATTTAATGGTAGCAACCATTTATGAATTTATTCTAGCTATGCAATTAGTAGATTTTCTTTGTTGGAGTGATCAAAAATGTGGATTACAAAATCGGTTCGCAACTAAATTTGGATTTATTTTTAACATGTTGGCACCCGTTGTCATCGTGCTCATTCTATTAAATTATACGCAAGTGACAAATAAAAATGTTAAATGGTTTGTTAGTTTCTTACTAGTATGCTATGTTTCCACTGTTTTTTATAATTTTTATTACAACAATAAAGGTATACCTATAACATGTTTGAAACCGACCTCCAGCTGTAAACATTTAAAATATGATTGGTGGGATTTATTCAAGGGTAAATTAGGTATTTTTATTTTCTTATTACCGATCATTGGCGGCTTTTATTTTTTATTAAAAAGTAAAAATTTCGCGATTATTCATTTATTTTATATAATAGCTTCTTTTCTAATTAGCGGAGTTGTGTATTCCTGCGGTATTCCTTCAGTCTTTTGTTTATTTGCTACAGGCGGACCGTTATTAAATTATTTTTTGATGAAATATAAAGTGTAAAAATGTAAAAATGCAAAAATTCAAAACCTTTTCCAAAAAATTGAAATGCTATTTAAAGACCGAAAAGATGGTATTATTCAACCGCAAACAATCATTAAGATGGCTTTAACTACCCGTAACAACAAACAAACTGTTTCAGTGAGCACTGAACGGCGCAGTCAATATCCTGCGATATTTGGTCTTATGTTTAAATTAACGGACCGTAATTTATATGCAAATCCATTTACCGAAGACGCCGATGCCGATGCCGACCCAACCAATGAAACCATAGCAGACCATACAGTTATTTATGATGTGAAGATCTGCAAGACCCGCAATGCTCAAAATGGACGCCAGAAAGAGCGGCTAGCCAAAGCCTCTGAATTAAGCAGTGCTATTAGAAAATCTATAAAGAAAAATGAAAAAAATGAAAAAACCTTTATCGGACTTCTTCGTTCACAAGAAGCCATACTTGCCGGTATCGCATCCGCAGAGAACTTGCCGCCAACAACAACGACGACACTGAATAGCGTTATTAAACCATCTAGAAAACAAGTGTACAACCAAACGCAGCGCATGAAGTCCCGACGAGCACATAAATCCTGTCCTGAAACAAACCTCTGGCAATAAATTTATGTATTTATAAAAAATATAATAAAAAATATAAAAATATAACCTATTAGAGGTTATTTTTTCATTGTATAATCTTTTCTCGTAAGAATATATAATGGATATTAATTATTGTGGCTACGCCCTTATAGCATTATTATTATACATTTGCATGAAAATTTATCAAGAATCGGATGTCTTTAATTTAAAATGTATAATTTCGGGTGTGGATGGTAAAAAATATTGTGTCCGCGAGCGTCATAAACTAGAATTAGCTGCGGACCGTTTAGCCAACGTAAATAAAAAAATGAATACTTTGGTAGAACATTGTTTTAAAAAATATCCCGAACGCGAAAACATCAAGCGTTTGAAAAAAGGGTACAATCCTCGGAAGATAATGGAAACCTTACCCACCAGCGAATATACTGCATACAGTCAAAATAAAGGTGAAAAGATGGCATTTTGTTTAAATACGGAAAAAAACGGAGACCAGTTGATTGATCCCAATACCTTAACCTTTGTTGCTATCCACGAATTATCTCATATTGCAACGAAAAGCATTGGACACAAGGACGAGTTTTGGAATAATTTCAAATTTATGCTAACGGAAGCGAATGAAATTGGTGTATATGACTTGGTGGATTATAAGAAAAAACCTGCCCGTTATTGCGGCACTGATATTAATGACAGTCCTTATTTCGACTTATAATATGCTTGGCAAGTGTATGCTTGACAAGTCTATGCTTGGCAATTGAGCTTTGCAATATATGCTATAATTTTTTTCTAACCTCTACATAACAATGAAAAAAAAACCTATGTTTAAATTTGGATTGCCTGTCACGCTGATTCTATTTGTTTTGTTAGTTATTTATTTGATCTTTGCCTTCACGCGTAAACCAAAGAGTAATCAAACATATATTTATAAAGAAAAATTCTTAAAAGAAGATGATTTTGCGAATTTGGTAAAAGAATTAACCCACTATAACGAGTGCTTGGATGCATCCAAAGAAATAGCCGTTAATGTGATTCGCTTTAACTTGACAGTAGACACCAATAGTTCTGGTAGCCTCCATCCGGTCACCGCTATTTTAAAAAAATATGAGCCTGCAATCAGACAGCTCGCCGGTCAAGATAATATATATTTGGCTAAGAATTTCCCAATTGAATATCGGAAATATGTACCTGGGAGTTTCATGCGCAAGCATATAGACACTTTAATCTATAAAATTCCTCAATATGAGTGTGTTTTGACTCTGAGCAATACGACCGATTCGGTCACAAATATGAAAGATGTTCCGGTAAAAGCTGCACCCAATTCCTTAATGATGGTAAAAGCCCTCGGCATAGAACACGAAGTGACTCCAGTGACCAAAGGCGAGCGTAAATTTCTTAAATTTATTTTTACCGAAACAGATGAGCGTGCATAGCTTTTTAGTTAACAAACACGTTCATAAATTAAATAGCGCACATTGCAGTCATACTTTGTATCATAATCCTTCTTGAGTTCAAACTCTTGCCATTCTGCGGGGTTTAGTTCAGGAAAATATGTATCACAATCAAAATCCTTATCTATGATAGTGATGTAACAACTATTGATGCTATTTTTTTCTAAAAATGTTTTATAGATTTGGGCGCCACCAATTATCCATACTTCGTCATACGATTGTTCTTGAATAAACGTCATAAAGGATTCATAGGTGCCAAAGACTTTAATTAATCGCTCATCGGCGGTTACCATCTCACTGAAAGTTTGACTATTGGATAATATAAAATTATCTCTCTTTGATAACCCCACGATGTGTTCAGTTGAGAAGCTCTTCCAGGTATTATTTCCCATGACGATAGCATTATTGCCATTTCCTTTGGTTAATTTAGAAAAATACTGCAATTCCGCCTTGATATGCCAAGGCATATTCCCCTTATAACCAATACCATTATTACGCGACATGGCGACAATTAAATTAATCTTCATTTTACTATACATAAAAATATATCTTTATGTATATATTAAATATGTCACAACTAAGTAAGGCGAAAATAAAAGAAAAAATATATAAAATATCTCACGTTGTCAATAATATCGTTAAAACCATTTACGTTTTTATTGGTCATCGCCCGGCAGAGAAGAAAAATAAACAGTTGGACACTTTATTCAAACAAAATCCCACAAAAGAAGTGTTTGCCGGTATTTTTTCCCCCGAAGAACTCGGCGAAATTACCGATAACGATATAGCCGTCAGATTTATACATGATCGTCTCCATTTAGACGATACGATTGAAATAATTAAAAAAAAAATACTTCTGGTTCTGATAAATGATTTGAATATTTCTTATGACGAACTCTATTGTTTTACAAGACAATATGAAACATTTAATGCCATCTCTCTTTATCAAAATTTAACACAGAATGAAAAACTAGAATTAACCCGCGAACGCCTTGTGCAGTTTTTATTAAATGTTCCCGAATTAGATATTAACACCCTAGAAGATAAGCCGATTTATACTTTTTCCGATATTGTCAAATTAAATCTGGATCAATTCCCTTTATTAATTACCAAACCTCTCGGACAAAAAATCATTTCTCTCAATTCGGAATATCCTTATACTGTCAACCCTTTTGACGCCGAAGTGTACGATACTTTTTTGGAAAAATTCGCCGACGAAATTACCACTACCACCAATAAAAATATTCTCATGCAACACGGCGACCTATTAAATAATACAATTTATCTATGCATAGCCTCTGACGTATTGAGTTATGCCGAGAACAATAATCTCTCTGAAAACAGTACTCTTAAAATATATTATCCTTATTTATATGGAAAGGATATATTAACTGCAAACACCATCAGAGAGAAAAAACAAGCTTTATTAGATGATTCACGTGCCATGCTCAACAAAGTATTTGAGAAAAATAGTGAGAATATAAACTTGTTTTATGATATTTACGCCAACCGAACCGAAGAAATGAAATTCACGGATGTCGGGATTAAATCCATCATCTTTACCATTCATCCGCTCTTTGAATTTAACTTGCCACTGGATATTGTCTTTAAACTCATTCATGCTACACAAGATATACCGCTAATTAAAATGAATTTATCCAAACGGCAAGAAAATATATACCGCTTATACGCAAACAAAATTGCCACGAATGGTAAAAAAATTCCCTATTTGGATAAAGGGGTCATTTTCAAATGGGATAAAATAATGGGAAAAACCAAAAGTGTGGCAGTGTATATTGAGTATTATGACGAAACGAATAGTGCTGTTACGCCCATTATTTGTGAATTTGAAAATAACGGAAATATTACCGTTAAAGCCACTTTTATTACAAGTCTCACT
>Ga0209086_10000965_pt1 | contig 23618 bp, 11 predicted proteins | sample M_130207_XF_Meta_FD_187312 | JGI IMG/M metagenome (GOLD analysis project Ga0209086, IMG submission 187312) | Freshwater microbial communities from Lake Montjoie, Canada to study carbon cycling - M_130207_XF_MetaG (SPAdes) (version 2) | ecosystem: Environmental > Aquatic > Freshwater > Lake... | reverse complement strand
GGAGAAGTGCGTTGTCGATGGCGGTTCATCGGTGAGCGTGATGTCGGGCGCAAGGCTCTCGCTGCGCGTGGCTCGACTCAAGTCGAGCTGTTCGCCGAGTTGCTTCGCGTAGTCTTTCGAGAGCAGTTTGACTGGGATCGGCGTGAAGTCAGGATCGCCCATGTGACGAACTCGGTCGCAACTGGCGCGACGCATCGACTCGACCAACACGTGGACGAACTGCGGTGACTTCGGCCCGAGGCCGTTCACGTCGAACTGTTCGAGAATGTTGAGGCACTCCATGAGTTGCGTCCCTCCCGCACTGGGCGGTGGCGGCGCGTAGATGTCGTAGCCACGATAACTCGTGCTGACTGGCTTCCGCACATGGGCGCGATAACCCGCGAGGTCCTCGCGCGTGAGGAAGCCGCCTCCGGACTGCATCTCCGCCACGATCTGCTCGGCAATGCGACCGCGATAGAAACTGTCCGGCCCGTCGTCCGCGAGAGTCTTCATCGTCTGAGCCAACTCGCGCTGGATGAGCCGGTCTCCCGATTGCCACTCACCGCCGCCGGGCTTCGTGAACACGCGCCGGAACTCGGAAAAGCTGGCTGTCGGAGAACCGGCCATGCGATTCAACGCGGAGGCCAAAGCGGCGTCGATGTGAAAACCTTCGTGAGCGAGAAGGATCGCCGGGGCAACGACCTGCGCCCACTTAAGCTTTCCATACTTTTCATGAGCCAGCGCGAGACCGGCCACCGTGCCGGGAACGCCGATCGTGTGATGTCCCTCTTGCCGCCGCTCGTTGACGAACGAGTCGCGTTTCAACGCGGCGGGGCATGTTTCGCGGTACTCGATGCAGACGGGTTGCGCCGGTTGATCGGAACCCTTCGCGTTCGCAGGCCAGACCATCATGAAGCCGCCGCCACCGATGTTGCCCGCTTCGGGGAACGTCACCGCCAGTGCGAGGGCCACCGCCACTGCCGCATCGACCGCGCTGCCACCCTGTTTCAAAATCTCCAACCCGGCGTCGCTCGCTTCGGGTGAGACGCTCACCACCATCCCTTTCTCGCTCGTCACTTCCGGCGGTCGATCCACAGCCAACAACGACGCGACGAGACCAATCCACAGCGAACAGGCAAGCAGCATGGCGAGATTCCCCAACGGTGGAACTCAAGAGCGTGAACGCAATCGACTGGTCGGTCGTGGAGCACGTTGTAATCTGCCCGCTACGAGTACGACCTGCAACGTCACCGATTGCATTGAGAGACTATCCGGAAAGAAACCGCTTGTTTTCAGGGTGCCACGGTCACGCCTTTGCGTCGCCGTGCTTTGGTCGTGGCGAAGACACGGCCACGCAAAGCCGTGACCGTGGCACCCACAACTTGACTCATGACCCCGTTACAGCCGATCCATATTCTCGGACAACCCCTGAGTCCTCATGCCGCGCGCAAGGACGCGGCACTGTTGTCCGCATCGCTCGTTGCATCCGCCACGAGTCCCGCGAGTTGCTCGACCGTGCGGGCCGTGGCGCCGCGTTGTTGTCCGACGAACGTGCGCGCCGCTTCACCCATGCGACTCGCTTCAGTTTGATCGAGTAATAGGTCGCGCACTGCGGCGGTGAGTTCCGTCGGTCCTGCCATGACTCGGGCCGCACGCAGAGAGAGCAGGGCGTCGGTGATGTCTCGAAAGTTCCAAGTGTTCGGTCCGAAGAGAACCGCCGCGCCGTAGCCCGCCGGTTCGAGCATGTTCTGCCCGCCGCGATTCGTCAGGCTGCCACCAACGAACGCGATGTCGGCCAGTCCCCAGCAGGCGCCGAGTTCGCCAAGCGTGTCGAGCAGCAGCACGCTCGGTGGCGGAGATGCGGCATCCACACCAACCTGAAGCGTGAGCGAGGACGTGCATATTTTCTGAGCGGGGTGGCGTAAGCCCCCTGGCTCTTCGCAAACGGGCTGACGCCCAAGAACCAGGGGGCTGACGCCACCCCGCTCAGAAATCTCATCAACGATCTCACGATGCCCCTCACTCCGTCGCACGAGTGGCAGTCCGCGCTGACGAACCAACTCGGCCACAGCCTCGAACCGTTCTTTGTGTCGCGGGACGAGGATCAACCGCAGTGTCGGAAACTCACGCTGTAAGGTCGTCCACGTCTCGATTGCGAACGACTCTTCCGGCTCCTGCGTGCTGCCGGCAATGAAGATCTGTTCATGCCGGGCGATCCCGAACGACCGACGCAATTCGTCCGTCTTGGAGTTGTCGCGGTTCGACTCGACTCCATCGAACTTGATGTTGCCCGTGACGGTGACTCGCTCGGTCGGTGCCCCCAATTGTCGAAGGCGTTCGGCGTAGGTTTCGTTCTGCACGGCGAGCAGATCGAAGCACGCGAGGACTCGCCGCAGCAGTGGCTTCACGCGCGAGTAGCCTCGAAAGCTTTTCTCGCCGATGCGACCGTTGATGAGCGCGAGCGGAATGTGCTGCCGATGAGCCTCGACGATGAAGTTGGGCCAGAGCTCCAGTTCGACCAGCACGACGAGACTCGGCTGAATCGCACAGAGCGCGTGACGTACGGCCCAACTGAAGTCGAGCGGAAAATAAGCGACCGTGTGCTGCGGATACTTGGACCGGGCCACGTCGTAGCCGGTGTCGGTCGTCGTCGTGATGAACAGCTCGGCATCGGGAAACCGTGCGGCGGTCTGATCGAGCACCTGTTGCAGTTGAAGAACCTCACCCACGCTGACGGCATGAAACCAGAGGCACCGTCGCTCGGGATGCTTCCGCACCAGACGACCGGTCAGTTTCTCGCGCCAGCCGCCTCGGTACTTTCCGTGTGCGATGCGGCGATAGACGAGCAACGGGGACACCGCGAGCAACAGCAGCGCGTAAGCGGCGTTCAACAGCCAAGCGACGACGAAGGGCATCCGTTCCCTCACGAGACGAGTTCAAGTTGTGTTCGGAGAGTGATGTGGTAACCAAACTCGCATCGAAGCCTGACGCGCAAGCGAAGCATCGCGGTCGAATGCCATTCACTTGCGCGGCAGGCTCTGATTCTCGCTTACGCCCCGTGGCACTTCTTGTATTTCTTGCCGCTGCCGCAGGGGCACTGATCGTTGCGACCGACTCGTTCACCATCGTTGCGGATCGGTTCCGCAGCGTTCCCATTATTCGGCATGACGCCGCCGCCACCGGCCAGCGCAGGGTGATCGTCGGGGATGTCCTCCACCGGCGAGGCGTGTTCGGTCGAGGTGATTTGCCAGACGGAACCGGTCGATTCGGGAAGTTGGGTCTCGACGCGGAAAATCGTCCCCGTGACTTGCGCGGCGATGCGATCCCACATCTGCTCGAAGCCCTTCATTCCTTCTTTTCGGTATTCGACCTTGGGGTCCTTCTGTGCGTATCCGACCAGTCCGATGCCCACTCGCAGATGGTCCATGAAGTACAGATGGTCCTTCCACTGCGTGTCGAGCATTTCGACCAGGACCGAGCGTTCGGTCTGATAGATCTCGCGCCGATATCGGCGTTCGTAAGCTTGGCGGACGGCTCCCTTCAGTGTGTCTCGGTTCGATTTGGAAAGCGTCTCCGCATCGAGTTCCGTTTGAAATTCACGATTGGCCCACTGGACCAACTCAATCGCGGCCGCAGGATTCGTCACAGGATCTGCGACCGGGGTTTGTCTGAAGGACCCGACATTGCGATCGTGGCCATGGGTTCGATCTTTGGTACACGCCGCGTTCAGCATGGTCTCGAGCTGTTCGATGCAGCGGCTTCGCTCCAAGAACCTGGCGCTGAGATCCATTAACAGATGGGCAATGTCGTCACGAGATTTCGGTTCAAGCTGTTCCACCGGCAGCGACACGTCGAAACGATCCGCGGCCCACTCGGCGAGACCGGCCCGGTTGTAGCGCTCGCCGCCGCCTTGCTGTGTTTGAGCCATGAAGTGGGACATCCCGACCGCTACGGGAAATTCGATCTCCTTGCGGCGATACCGTTCCACGACTTGTTGTCGAATGATGGCCGCAGCGTCCTCATAGGACTGACCCACAAACGCCGTGAACGGAATCTCGACGAGGTACTGTTGCTTCACCCAGTTCGACAGCGATTGCGGACCCCATTCGGGCTGCAAGAAAGTTGTGACGGGAGAGAAGTCGAACCGACCGATGGCTTCCAGTGCTCGCTGGTACAGGTACGACTGCATGTCGTCCAAACCGACCTTTTTGAGTTCGCGATCATTGGTATTCAGGCCATAGCGTCGGTTGGCCCAGAGTGCCATCGCCTGCCAGTTTCGCAACCGGTCGTCTTCGACTTCGCTCGGCAGGTTCTCCGCGATCTTTTCTTTGATCTGCGCGTCGGCATCACGATCAGCCTGATCTTTGAGGTACTCGATCAAGTCGTGCGGTTCGTAGTCCTTGATGAACCGCAGTTCGAGTTCCAGTTCGCAGCGAAGCCTGGCCCATTCGATGACGGTCTCCCACCGATAGGTCGGCTTCAGGAAATGCTCCGTCCAGTGGGCGAGCTGTTTGTCGATCTCAGCCATGATCAACTTGCGACAGTCGGCCCCTTCGAGAATCGCCTGTCGGTACGAATAGACTCGTTTACGCTGCTCGTCCATGACCTCGTCGTATTCGAGCAGGTTCTTGCGCTGTTCAAAGTGTCGCTCCTCGACCTTCTTTTGCGAGCCTTCGATCTGCCGCGTGACCATCTTGCTTTCGATTCGCTCTCCCGGCTGCATCCCGAGTGCGGCGAGCCAATTCTTGACCCACTCACCGCCGAACTTCCGCATCAAGTCGTCTTCGAGCGACAGGAAGAAGCGGCTCGAACCGTTGTCTCCTTGGCGACCGGCGCGGCCACGCAACTGAAGGTCGATGCGCCGCGATTCATGCCGCTCGGTGCCGATGACGTGGAGGCCACCGACCTCGGCCACCTTTTTGCCTTCGTCGGCCATTCCTTCCCGAACCGCGATCTGGCGAGTTCGTTCTTCCCAGACGGCCTTCGAGACATTGAGCCGCGACGGGTACTTCAGGTTTCCGTCCTCATCGACCTCTTGCTTGAGTTCATCCCACGCGAGGTATTCGGGGTTGCCGCCGAGAATGATGTCCGTGCCGCGACCGGCCATGTTGGTGGCGATCGTCACGGCGTTCATGCGACCCGCCTGAGCGATGATTTCCGCTTCACGTTCGTGATACTTCGCGTTCAGCACGTTGTGCTTCACGCCGTTGCGAGTCAGTTTGCCACTCAGCTTTTCCGAGTTCTCGATCGACACGGTGCCGAGCAACACGGGGCGTCCGGTTTCGTGAACTTCCTTGATCTCTTCGACGACGGCGTCCCATTTTTCGGGTTCCGTGCGATAGATCGCGTCCGGGAAGTTGATTCGCTTGAGTGGCCGGTTGGTCGGCACCGTCACCACGTCGAGCTTGTAAATCTTCAGGAACTCGGACGACTCGGTCATCGCGGTTCCGGTCATGCCCGACAGCTTCCGGTACAGCTTGAAGAAGTTTTGCAGCGTGACCGTGGCCAGCGTCTGCGTCTCTTCTTTGACCTTCACCCGCTCTTTCGCTTCGACCGCTTGATGCAAGCCGTCGCTCCACTGGCGTCCCTCCATCATGCGGCCGGTGTGGTCGTCGATGATGATGACTTCATCGTCGCGCACGATGTAACTGACATCGTTTTTGTAGAGATGATGCGCCTTGAGGGCGTTGTCGATCAGATGCGGCCACTCCATGTTGCCCGCCGTGTAGAAGCTCTCCACTCCGGCGAGTTCTTCCGCGTAGCGCACGCCCAACTCAGTGAGATGGCACGAGTGTTCCTTTTCCTTCAGCTCGAAGTGCAGGTCGCGTTTAAGCTGTCTCGCCAGTTTGTCGGCCACCGGATACTTCGACACGTCGTCGTGGGCGCGCCCAGAAATGATGAGCGGCGTGCGGGCCTCGTCGATCAGGATGTTGTCGATCTCATCAATGATCGCGTAGTTGAGCCGTCCCTGAACCTGCTCGTACTTGAACGACTTCATGTTGTCGCGCAGGTAATCGAAGCCGAATTCGTTGTTCGTTCCGTAGGTGATGTCGCAGCCGTAGGCGATTTGTTTTTCGTCATGGCCGGTGTTGGACTGAATTGCACCGATGGTCAGGCCGAGCCCCATGTGCAGCGGTCCCATCCATTCCATGTCGCGCTGAGCCAGGTAGTCGTTGACCGTGATGACGTGAACGGAACCGACCACCGCATTCAAAAATGCGGGGAGTGACGCGACCAGCGTCTTGCCTTCCCCGGTGACCATCTCGGCGATCATCCCCTGATGCAGGATGTAGCCGCCCACCATCTGCACGTCGTAGTGACGCATCTTCAAATAGCGTTTGCCCGCTTCACGCACGGCAGCGAAAGCATCGGGGACGAGATCATCCAACGTCTGTCCATCTGCCAGTCGCCGTCTCAGACGCGAAGCGGTCTCGCGCAATTCGCCATCGGAGAGGAGTTCCAACTGCGGCTCAAGCTGGTTGATCCGATCCAAAATCGAACCGGGGAGGATGATGGCCTGCCCTTGCTTGTTCCGCGTGTAACCGATGGCCTTCACTCGACGTTCGTTCGACGAACCGAACATGCCGGTGATGAGTCGCTCGGCACCTCCGAGAACCACGTTGACCGCATCACCCATCTTGTCGAGGAATTCCATGATTCATCCGTTGAAATGACGCGGGGACGCGTCGAGCCAGCTCCGTTGTTTCTCGCTCGTCACCAGTACGAAAAACAGCCTGCCGAACCGACAGGCTTGAGGCCGCGAGGCACTCGCAAAACCTGTCAGACTGAGCGGCGGAAACCCGCGTTTTCACACTGAAAAAATGACGTAACCCACTGAGGCGGCGAAGTCTATTGGCGTGCCGAAAGCCGGTCAATGGCGGGTCTTCGATCCGTTGCCGCCCGCTTCGAGTCCATTCAGGCAACCCGCGTGCCGCTCGCGATGTCCGTCGACGTAGTTACAATCCGCGCGGCCGTGGATGAGACCTTTGGTAAGGTAAGCCTCTGGCTTGCCCGTCGGCGATTTGCCCTCGAAAAGCATGGGCAAGCCAAAGGCTTACCCTACGAAAGTAGCCGGCCGCATATGCCTCACTCATGGCTGCGTGAGGCATACAAACCGAATATTCAATTGCCCCACTTCACCTCGCGCCGTGGAGACCCGCCGCATGTCCGTCCTCGAAGACTCCAAGTACCAATCGGGCGATCCCGTTCGCTCCGAAGACTGCCCGTCCAATTTCATCATCAGCCCGGATACGCGTCGCGAGGATCGCATCCCGCCGGGACAATCTCGCACACGCAAGTGGCCTGTACTCGACGCCTTCGGCCCGCCGTTGGTCGATCTGGCTGACTGGCAACTCCGCGTGTTCGGCTTGGTGGAGCGTCCCTTGACGCTGACTCGCGCCGACTTCAATGCGCTGCCGCGTGTGAAGGTTTTCTCCGACTTTCATTGTGTGACGAAGTGGTCTCGCTTGGGCAATGTTTGGGAGGGCGTGGCGACGCGCGCGTTGCTGGACCGCGCAGGCGTGAAGCCCGAAGCTCGATTCGTGGTCTGCCACGGATACGACAACGGCTGGACAACTAATCTGCCGCTGAATGACTTCCTCCAACCCGACTGTCTGTTGGCCGACCTTCACGACAACGAGCCGATCTCAGTGGAACACGGCGGACCCGTGCGCGGACTCGTCCCGCAGCTTTATGCGTGGAAGAGTGCGAAGTGGATTTCGGCCATCGAACTCATAGACGAAGACCGAGCCGGCTATTGGGAAGAGGGGGGCTATCACATGCACGGCGACCCGTGGACGGAAGAACGGTTTCGCTCGGACCAAGTCCCACCGGGGTATTCCGACGACGGCAACCCATAGCAGAGAGTCCGCTCCCTGTTGAGTAACGTTTTTTCCGCCGCTCGCCTAACATCCCGCCCCATGCCGCCTCTCCGAATTGCCGCCGATACCATTCCCGCGTTGATCGTCGGAGTGCTCTTGCTTGGGTTTGCTCTCGTCTCGGCGTGGCTACAAATCCAGAGTCGCCGTGGGTTGTCGGAGTTGCTAGAAGACGACCCGCTCGCGAAGACGTTTGCTGACCGACAAGTTCGTCGCCGTTTGCAGGTCAGCGGGATGCTCGGGATCGTCGGCATCATGATCCCACTCGGCGACCAGCTCGAACAATTCTTTCGCGGTCGACCGGGTTTGTTCTTCGTTTACTGGATCGTGGTGTTGATCCTCGTCGCGTGGTCGGTCCTGATGGCCCTTGGCGATTGGCTCTCCGCGTCAGCCTATTCCAGCCTCGCCAACATCCAGCTCCGACTGCAACGCAAGCAGTTGGAAGACGCCGTTCGCCGCTATCAAGCCAGCCAGAATGGCCATGCTGGAGAGGACCACTTGGAATAGATCCGGCCGGTTTGAGTTACCAAGCCCACGCGGTTAGGCGACCGGCAAGAAATGATTTACCCGAATACACCCACCCGAAGTGTGAACGAGGTCGTCGATCGACTTCGCCCTTGTTCACACTTCGGGTGGGTGTGGGTCAGACAAGTCTTGCCGGTCGCCTTAAACGACGGAGCACGGATTCAGCCACCGGCGAACCTTTTTCAAACACCGTCTGTCCTGTTCCCTCTGACCACGCCACACCTGTCCCCCTGACTCCTGTCCACTGCTCCACTATGAACACAACTCAACTTCGCAAACTCGGTGTCCCAGATGAATGTCTGGCGAGCGTCATCGAGGGAATCCAACTCGCCGCCAAGCAGGGCGACTTGCGTGGGAACGAGGTCAAGCAATTGATCGCGCAGGTTCTCACCGAGCCGTCCGCTCACGAGGCCGATCCGTACTTCGGCCGCTTCGCACGGGAGTTGATCGAGGCAAACAACTTCGTTCCGCCCGAGCCGATCACGTACCGGACCTGGGGCGACGACATCGACGACGCCTGTCATGGCCAGATGCGACATGCCTGCGCGCTCCCGATGGCTGTCGGCGCGGCGCTTATGCCCGACGCGCATCTCGGGTACGGACTGCCCATCGGCGGAGTGCTGGCTCTGGACAACGCCGTCGTGCCGTACGCCGTCGGCGTCGATATTGCCTGTCGCATGAAGTTGTCGGTCCTCGATCTGCCGACGAGTCAACTCACCGAGAACGTCGCTCGGCTCCGGCAGGCGATTGAGAACGGAACTCGTTTCGGTGTCGGCTCCGTCCACGAGAAGCCACAGGAACACCCCGTCATGGATCAGGACTGGTCCGTCTGCCGCGTCACGCGCGAGAACCGCGACAAGGCGTGGCGGCAGCTTGGTACGTCCGGCTCGGGAAATCACTTCGTTGAGTTCGGTCTCTTCACGCTCGAACAACGCGACGACGAATTAAATCTCGACGCGGGCGAGTACGTCGCGCTGCTCAGTCACAGCGGCAGTCGCGGCACGGGAGCCGCCGTCTGCGACACCTACAGCAACATCGCTCGCAACCTGCTGCCGAAGCGGTACGCCGATGTCGGCCGTCTCGCGTGGCTGAGTCTCGACGATCAGCCCGGTCAGGAATACTGGGCGGCCATGAACCTGATGGGCGACTACGCGGCGGCTAATCACAACGTCATTCATCGACTGGTAACAAAGCTGCTCGGTGCGCGAGTCATCGCGGGAGTCGAGAACCATCACAACTTCGCGTGGAAGGAAACGCACGGCGGTCGTGACGTGATCGTGCATCGCAAAGGTGCGACTCCCGCCGGAGCGGGCGTACTCGGCGTGATCCCCGGCTCGATGGCTGATCCCGCGTTCGTCGTGCGCGGCAAAGGAAACGCCGACAGCCTGATGTCGGCCGCACATGGAGCCGGGCGCCGGATGAGTCGCACGGCGGCGAAGGAGAAGTACAACTTCCGCACCGTACAGAAAGACCTCGCGAGGCGCGATGTCCACGTGATCTCAGCCGGGGCCGATGAAGTCCCTTACGTCTACAAGAACATCCTAGAAGTGATGGCCGCCCAGCAAGACCTCGTCGAAGTCGTCGCTCGGTTCGATCCGCGCATCGTCAAGATGAGCGCCGATGGACGGGCTGAGGACTAAGTAGCAGCAAGCAGTAGCGAAGAGGCCGCGTAGCATGGCTCAACTCGCGGTGATCTCTGATCGCAGACGCCTATTCTTATCCCTCACGCGGCACAAAGTGAGCGGGTGAGGGTGAGGGGACTCCTACCTGGCCCCACCCTACACCAGCACCTCGCGCAGCACCTTGCCGCTGACATCGGTCAGGCGGTAATCGCGGCCTTGGTGCTTGTATGTCAGCCGCTCGTGGTCGATCCCCAGTCGTTCCAAGATCGTGGCTTGCACGTCATGCACATCGACCGGGTTCTCGGCGACGTTGTAGCCGAAGTCGTCGGTGGAGCCGTAAGTCGTCCCGCCCTTCACGCCCGCTCCGGCCATCCACATCGTGAAGCAGCGCGGGTGATGGTCGCGTCCGTAGTTCGTCAGAGACAGATTCCCCTGCGAGTAGTTCGTCCGTCCGAACTCGCCCCCCCACACGACCAGCGTGTCGTCGAGCATCCCACGTTGCTTGAGATCGGTGATGAGGCCGTACCCCGCGCGATCGACATCGGCACACTGTCGCTTGATCGAGCTGGGCAAGCTGCCGTGATGGTCCCAGCCGGGATGGTAGAGCTGGATGAATCGCACGTTCCGCTCGGCCAGTCGCCGCGCGAGCAGGCAGTTGGCGGCGAACGTTCCCGGCGTCTTGGCCTCGTCGCCATAGAGTTCGAGCGTCGCGGCGGTCTCCTGTGAGAAGTCCATTACCTCGGGAACGCTGGTCTGCATCCGATACGCCATCTCGTACTGAGCCACCCGCGCGGTGATCTCGGGATCGCCGACATCCTCGAACTGTGCGGCATTCAATTCGGCGAGACGGTCGAGCATTCGGCGACGACTCGTCCCGCTGATGCCGTCGGGGTTTTGCAGGTATAGGACGGGATCGCCTCCGCTGCGGAACTGCACTCCCTGATGCACGCTCGGCAAAAAGCCGTTCCCCCACAGCCGCGAATAGAGCGGCTGGTCAATGCGGTCCTTCGAGATCAGCACAACAAACCCCGGCAGGTTCTCGTTCGCGCTGCCGAGACCATACGTCAGCCACGCTCCCATGCTGGGACGCCCCGCGAGGTGATGCCCCGATTGAATGAAGGTGATCGCCGGATCGTGGTTGATGTGTTCGGTGTGGAGCGACTTCAGGAAGCAGAGTTCATCCGCCATCTTGCCCGTCCACGGGAGCAGTTCGCTGAGCCATGCCCCCGACTTCCCATGCTGAGCGAACTTGAAGGCCGATCCCGCCAGCGGCAGCGACGATTGAAAGCCCGACATGCCGGTCAGTCGCTGACCCTTGCGCACGCTGTCGGGCAGCTCTTGCCCGTGCATCGTGTTGAGCAGCGGCTTGTAGTCGAACAAGTCCAACTGCGACGGCCCGCCACTCATGACGAGCGAAATGACACGCTTGGCCTTCGGCGCAAAATGCGGTTGGTCGAGCACGCCTCGAATCAGCTTCGATTGCTCGGCGGCAGATGCATCGCGTTGAAGAAGACTCGTGAGCGCGATGCCACCCAACCCGAGACCGCTGCGTTGAAGGAAGTCACGTCGAGAAACTTGGGCGTGAAGATTCATGATGTCTCTGCTTCGTGAAAAAGAAGTCTGGTGGAAGCCGGGATCGTTACATCTCATCGCGTATGAACCGCTTCGTCATGGTTGAGGATCGCCAGCGCGACGACCGTGCGGGCGGCGAGGTCTGTTGGATTGAGTCCCGTGTCGGGCTTGGACTCGCCGACGGTGAGTAGCTTCTGAACAGCGGCTTCATCGGCGGCGAAGAGGCTGCGTTGTTCGGTCAGCATTTGGGCGAGGATCGCCAACTCGCGCGGTGTTGCTGGACGAGTCGTGATGAGTCGGAAGGCCCACGCGAGTTGTTGTTCGTTGGTCTCGCCACCTTCCTTCAGCATTCGTTGTGCGATGAACCGTGCGGCTTCGACGATTTGCGGGTCGTTCAGCAGGGTGAGAGCTTGCAGCGGTGTACTGGTGCTTTGGCGACGGACGGTGCAGTAGCTGCGGTCGGCCGCGTCGAAGGTCATCAGTGACGGAGGCGGGACCGTCCGCTTCCAGAACGTGTACAGGCTCCGTCGGTAGAGATCGGCTCCGTGGCTTTGATCGTAGTTCGGCTTGCCCATCGCGATGTCCCACAGACCGGCCGGTTGGTACGGCTTCACGCTCGGTCCACCGAGCTTCTCGACCAACAGCCCACTCGTGGCGAGCGATTGGTCGCGCAGCATCTCGGCAGTGAGTCGCTTCACCGGCGCGCGGCCAAGCCAGCGGTTTTCGGGATCGGCACTCACCGTCGAACTCCGTTGTCGGTACGTCGCCGACATCGCGATCCGTTTCATCATTCCCTTTGTGTTCCAGCCGCTGGCGATGAAATCGCGGGCGAGCCAATCGAGCAATTCGGGATGAGTTGGCAGCGCTCCTTGCGAACCAAAGTTGTCGCTGCTCTCAACCAACCCGCGCCCGAACAGCGTCTGCCAGAACCTGTTCACGGTGACGCGGGCCATTAGTGGATGCTCGAGATCGGTCAGCCACTGAGCGAGGCCGAGTCGATTGCGCGGCGCGTGCGCGGGGAACGGCGGCAGGACGCGGGGCGTATCGGCTGTCACGGGTTGAGCTGGCTGGTCGTAGTTGCCGCGTTTCAAGATGAACGCCGGTTTGGGAGCAGCCATCTCGCGCATCGCCATGATCTCGGGGATCGGGTTGATGAGCTGGCGCTGCTCATCGCGCGCGGCGATTAGTTCGGCGAGTCCCTGTTGATACGGCGCATGCGCGGTGACCAAAAAAGTCTCGAACAGCTCGGGAGCCTTTGCGGACCAAGCGGCTTTCAAATCGTCGCGGCCAGCAATGTGACCGACTTCTAACTGAGATAACTCGCGTCCGTAGATCGCGAAGTCATCGACTCGCCCTGCCTTGAACCCGGCATCTCGAAAACGGACGCCGATCTGCAAATCAGGCTCGCCCCCTTCATAAGTGATGTCCTTCCACAGCCCATCGCGGATGACATCGACTTCCATCGGACGGCCATTCAAATAGAGATGAACTCCTCCCGCGCGGCTCGACCCGTCGTATGTGACCGCCACGTGAGACCACTCATTCACAGCGACAGGTGACTTCGAGCGGACCTTGATCGAATTGCCTGGCCACATGTGATGCAGTCCGAACGCGACGTGTCCCTCTTCGAGCAGCAGTTCGTAACCGCGACTCCCCGCATCGGCCGGTGCGCGCGAGTGATGGACCACGACCGCACGCGGTGTGAGAACTGTCGGTCTCACGGCGATCGCGATCGTGAACGAACTCGCACGAGAGAAGTGGCCGACGCCGGGAAACGTGATCCCGTTGTCGCCGCTCAGTTCGGCGGCTTGCCCCGCGCGGCCTTCGCTCAACTTCACGCCGTCCGCAGACTTGCCCGACTTGGTGGCGTCGATGCTGTTGGTGAACTGGTTCTGAGTCAGCTCATCGAACGAGAACGCCGCGAGCGGAGTCGGCATGACGGGCGACTCGGACTTGGAACTCAACCAGCTTGTGAACGCTGCTTTCGCTGAGTCACGGATCGTCGCGAGAGCCTGCTCTTTGTCAGTGATCTTCTGTTCGAGTGCGGTCAACTTGGCGTCCTGTTCCTCGCTGGAGAGCAGCACAGTCGGGACCGGCGTCGAGGCCGTGAAGTACGTCGTCTGGCCGAACTCGTCGATGTTCTGGAAGAACGAGAAGAGCGAATAAAAATCTCGCTGCGTCAGCGGGTCGTACTTGTGGTCGTGGCAGCGTGTGCATTCAAACGTCAGCCCGAGAAATGCGGTCCCAAACGTATCGACGCGATCGACGACATACGCAACGCGGAACTCTTCCTCGACAACGCCACCCTCTTCGTTTTGCGAGTGAAGCCGGTTGAACGCCGTGGCGACGCGTTGCGGCTTCGTCGCGTTGGGAAGTAGGTCGCCCGCGAGTTGCCACGTCGCAAATTGATCGAACGGCAGGTTGTCGTTGAAGGCGGAGATCACCCAATCGCGGTAAGGCCACGTCGGGCGGAAGCGGTCCATCTGATAGCCGTGCGTGTCGGCATACCGCGCCAGATCGAGCCATTCGGTCGCCATCCGCTCACCGTAGCGAGGCGACTTCAGCAACCGGTCGATCACTCGCTCATACGCCTCCGCCGACGAGTCTTTTACGAATGCCTCGACCTCACCCGGCGTTGGCGGCAGTCCGGTGAGATCGAACGTGACGCGACGAATCAACCGTTCCTTGGTTGCTTCCGGCGCGAGTGACTTCAAACCACGTTCTTCAATCGCACGCTGTACGAACCGGTCAATGCCGTTGACGACACGCAGTTCGTTCTCGGGACTGACGCGCGGTGGCTCGACGCGCTGCATCGGCGTGAAGGACCAGTGGCCTTCGTACTTGCCTCCTTGCTGGACCCACTGTTCGAGCAGTGTCTTCTCAGCGGCGGTCAGTTGCTTCGGATGCTTCGCGGGAGGCATCGCGTCGTCGGGATCGGCCGAACGAATCCGTCGGACGAGTTCACTCTTCGCGACATCACCCGGCACGATGGCGGCATGTCCCTCATGAACGGCTCGCGAACCTTCAGCCGTGTCGAGTCGCAGATCCGCTTGTCGCGTCTTCTCGTCCGGCCCGTGACAGGCCCAACACTTGTCCGCCAAGATCGGACGAACATCGCGGTTGAAACGAATCTCACGCGAAGCCACCGCCGGGGCAGGGGAGTCCGCCGCGAAGGCACTCGGGTGGAACGCGATGGTCACGAGCAGGAGACCCGCTAGGCAGATACTCCTCATGTGATGATCAAAGAAATGTTCGTGGTGAGCCGGGCGGCGTAAGCCCCCGGACTTTCCTCCGCTGAGAGTCCGGGGGCTTACGCCGCCCGGCTCACCAGCACTCCAATTGAGAATCGTCGTATTGAGGGCCACACCCGGTACGACCGTGAAGTTGGAAGAGGCTCGCGGGAGAGTAAGCAGGGTGCGTGAACTCACGATCAGAGGCTCCAGAAGGATCGGTCGATTGATACAGGCCAAACATGAGTACAAACGGAATTCGCCACGAGGCAACGAGAACAGAGATGATTCAGTCCATTGAGATCACGTAGGGTCCACTTGAATTCGCAACGTGCTCCCAAGCCGTTAACACGAGGCCATGCATGCCGAGCGATGGCAGTCTCATGACGCCGGGGAAATGGGGGCTGAGGACCGGGCCGCCGCCGCCCGTCAGGACGAGCCACGGGGAACGAGTGGCATCGAACGCTTCGACCGCATGGTTTTGGTGACGGCAGAGTTGGTGAACCAGTTCGCGAATCGCTCCGACTTGTCCCCAGAGCAGTCCGTTGCGGATCGCCTCGCGCGTGTTACGACCGGGGGCGATTGGCTCGTCGCCGCCGAGTTCATGAACGGGCAACAGCGGCAGCAATGCGGTGTAGTGATGCAGTGCTTTCGCAGACATCTCTAGCCCCGGCAGAATGGCTCCGCCGCAGAAAACACCGTTGGCCGAGATAAAGTTCACGGTCGTGGCCGTTCCCGAATCGATGACGATCGCGGCGCGACCAGCCGGCCGTAGAGCGTTGGCCGCGACGGCACTGAGTAACCGGTCGAGTCCGACCTTCTCCGGAAAATCGACATCCACTTCGACCGGGATCATCGAGCAATCTCGCACGAGAAACGGTGCGGGCCAGCCCTGCGTCTGCCATCCTTCAAGCAGGCGTTGGACCGCGCGCGGGTTCGTTCCCGAGATCGCGGCCCGACGCCCGGTCTGTTCGGTCCAAGCAGACAGCATGTCCCACCGGATCGCGTCCTCGACGGGCATGGCTTCAAATTGTTGGCACTCGGGCCAAGCCCGCTTGGACAGGGACCACGGCCCCGGCTCAAACAGCCCGAACTTCATGCGGCTGTTCCCGGCGTCGATGGCGAGGATTGAGGACGGTGAGAAAGATTTGTTCATCGTGATGGGCTTGAGGCAGAGAGTTGTGGCTGAGACCAGCGGCAGGTAATAACGTAACCGTAGGAAGGGCACTCCTGCCCGTCCAGTCTTCAATACCAATGCGGGATGGGCCAGTGCGTTCGTCCTCCAGTGCGACCATGAAGGGACATTGATGAACCTTGCCGATTTGACTTGGCTTGATGTTGAGAACTTGTCGCGAGACATCCCCGTCGTCGTCCCCGTGGCGGCGTTGGAGCAACATGGGCAACACATGCCGCTCTTCACTGACAGCCTGCTGCTCGGCGAAGTCGTGCGGCGTGTGAGTGCCGCGATGAAGGACCATGTGCTGTTCACGCCGTTGATGTGGCTCGGGAACTCGCACCATCACATGGACTTTCCCGGCACACTGTCGGCCAGCCCGCGTGTCTATCTCGACCTGCTCAACGATCTGACCGAGAACCTGATCGCCCACGGGTTTCGTCGGATCGTCTTCTTGAACGGTCACGGCGGCAATTCGACACCCGGCAAGCAGGCGGTGTTTGAAGTTCGTCAGCGACACCGCTCCCGCCACGACTTGCTGCTGTTGTTCGCCACTTACTGGGACAGCGCGAAGCCCAACGAAGGCCGCTCCGATTTCGTGCAGTCGCAGATGGGACATGCCTGCGAGTGGGAGACCTCGATGATCCTGAAGCTCGCGCCGCATCTAGTGAAAGACATCTCCAAACTGGAGACCGTCCCGTTCGGCTTCGCGTTTGAACCGGCCTATCGCGGCTGGACCACCAAGGACCGCACGGTCCCCGGCTACATCGGCTCGCCTCAAGCCGCAACTGCCGAGAAGGGCGAACATCTGTTCCAAGCATTTTCAAATGGCGTGTGCCAGTTCCTCGACCAAGTCATCGCGTGGGATGGGAAGAGTTGGGAGATGCCGTGACGCCCGAGAGCGTCTCGCGCGGCCACCCCTCACGCGGCATAAAGTGAGAGATTTCCGAGCGGGGCAGCGTCAGTCCCCCGGTTCTTCTCAAGTGGGCTTACGCCCAAGAACCGGGAGGCTGATGCCGCCCCGTTCGGATGTTTCATCACGGGCCGCTCGCGGTAGAAACGACGTAATGAACTCACTTCACCAAGGCTCAACACGATGAATTCTGCTTCGAAACGCGGTTCGGTCTGGGTCTGGTGGATTTGTGGCCTGCTGCTGCTGGCCAGCACGATCAACTACATGGATCGGCAGACGCTCTCGAACACGTCGAAGCGGATCACGGATGAATTCAAACTCTCCGACGAACAGTACGGCAACTTGGAGCTGGCGTTCGGGCTGGCGTTTGCCTGCGGGGCGACCGTGTTCGGAATTATCGCCGACAAGACCAGCGTGAGATGGCTCTACCCGATCGTCTTGTTGCTCTGGTCGATGATGGGGTTTCTGACCGGCTTCGTTGAAACTTACGCGGGGCTGTTGCTCTGTCGCCTATTCCTTGGACTGTTTGAGGCGGGACATTGGCCCTGCGCGTTGAAGACGACTCAGCGACTGCTCCCTCCGGACAAACGGACGCTCGGTAACAGCGTGCTTCAGAGCGGTACGGCCATTGGCGCGATCATCACGCCGTTGATCATGAAGATGATGCTGACGGACCAGCCCGGCAGTTGGCGGCCCGTGTTTCAAGTTCTCGGCGCGATCGGCGTCGTATGGGTGGTACTGTGGCTCGTGTCCGTCCGCCAGCAAGACCTCAGTCACATCGAACCAACCGCCGAGAAGGCATCGTCCTCGCAGCCGACCGGCGAACACGATGCATCGCTGTTCGACGCCGTCTTCAGCCGCAAGTTTCTCGTGCTGTTGATCGTCGTGATCTCGATCAACGCCTGCTGGCATCTGTTTCGAGTCTGGCTCCCCAAGTTCCTGCAACAGGGGCGAGGCTACACTGAGACCGCGATGCTCAACTTCAACTTCTGGTTCAACGTGATGACTGATGTCGGCTGTCTGTCAGCGGGCGCTCTCACGGCGACGCTGGCTTATCGCGGCTGGTCGGTTCACGGCTCGCGCTGCTTGGTGTTTGGCCTCTGTGCGGGACTGGTCTCGTGCGGCGGACTGATCCCGTGGCTACCGCAAGGCCCGGCGTTACTCGCGGTGCTGTTGCTTGTCGGCGCGGGGGCACTCGGGCTGTTTCCCTGCTACTACTCGTTGAGCCAAGAGCTGACGAAGACTCACCAAGGCAAAGTCTCCGGCTTGTTGGGGACGTTCGCGTGGCTGACCTCATCGCCGCTTCACCCATTGTTCGGGCGCTGGATCGATCAGACCAAATCGTTTGATCTGGGGATGGCAATGGCGAGTCTGACACCGTTAGTCGGGTTCGCGGCGCTCTGCCTGTTGTGGCCACGCGATGCGAGTCGCGTGGAGAGGCTGTGAGTTTTTCGTGGAACAGGCGGTTCGGCTGTTTGTTTTCTTGGAGAAAAAGGCAGGCGAGCCGCCTACCCTACGCCAGTCTCACAAGCCCGGCGTGAAAGTCGAGACTTGTCGATTCCAGTTTCAATGGCGATGACGAAGAACGACGATGCTGTCCCCGCTGCCACTCTCCGTTCGTCTGGAGATTTCCGACAAATGTGGAGGCTCCGAGACGGGGTATCTGGTCGGTGCGATTTGCTCCGTGCCGACTTCTCGCCAAGTCAATGAGCCTAACAGACAAGTCCGCCCCACCCCTGATCCGCTCAACCCGCACGACAAGCATGATCGCTTCCGGTTGTGCATGTCCCGAAATCTGCCTGTGTCGCCCTAGACGACTTCACCACAACAGCTTGACAAAGCGGCAGTTGTCGATATGTTGACCTCCGTTGTCGCTCTGATTTCGGGTCAGACTGAACGCGACAAACCCGCCTGACATTGCTCACCGAAACTTGCCTGACTCCCGGTTGGGCCACCTGCCTTGAATGGAACTCAGCAACCCAACGACGATGACAAGGAAAGTCATGTCACTCGGTTGTTGCTCCCCGTGAATCTCAAACCTGTTCGCTGTCCCCCACGGCATGAGGAACTGACCATGCACGATCGAGCGTTTCGTAGTTTTCCACTGTCGGTAAGCCTCCTCTCGTTGGCCATGCTGGCCGGTGGAGCGAGCCAACTTCTTGCGGCTCCTCCCAAGGGACTCGGTGACCCCGGTCAACTGACGCAGCTTCGGTTGGAGCCGAATGCTGACGGGAAGGGCGTCTTGCTGCGAAGCCGTGATGGACGGCAGCAACTCTTCGCGACGGGGATTTACTCCAGCGGTCAGCTTCGCGATCACTCGCGCTCCGTGCAGTACACGTCCGAGCCAGCCGGGGTCGTCCAGATTGATGCGACCGGCTACATGGTGCCGCTCAAGGATGGCAAGGCCGTCGTGAAGGCGGTCGGCTCGAACAACATCGGGGCCGAAGTCGCGGTCGAAGTGACCGGCGTCGCGAATGACATCCCGATCAACTTCCCGAACCAGATTGTGCCGATCTTCACGAAGCTCAGTTGCAACAGCGGCGGCTGTCACGGGAAGGCGAGCGGACAGAACGGCTTCAAGCTGGGGCTGCTCGGTTTCTTCCCCGAAGACGATCACGAGTTCCTCGTGAAGGAAGGCCGCGGCCGCCGCATCTTCCCAACGTCGCCAGGGCAAAGTTTGCTGCTCACCAAGCCGATCGGAAAGTCGCCTCACGGCGGCGGCAAGCGGATGGAGGCCGATGGTTACGAGTACCGGCTCATTTCGCGCTGGATCGAGCAGGGGATGCCCTACGGCTCCGACAAGGACCCCGTCGTCGCGAGCATCAAGTGCCTGCCCGAAGGTCGCTTGATGGATCGCGGAGCCGATCAACAGATCACAGTTCAGGCGACGTACAGCGATGGCTCGACCGAAGACGTGACTCGCATGGCACTCTTTGAAGCGAACGATCCTGAGATGGCCGAAGCCAGTGCGACGGGCCTCGTCAAAACGTTGGACCTTGCCGGTGAAGTCGCGATCATGGCGCGATACCAAGGTCAGGTTGCCGTCTTCCGCTCGACGATCCCGCTCGGAGCCGAGATCGCTGCGAAGCCTGCCATCAAGAGCTTCATCGACGAAGCGGTCGTAGGCAAACTCGACGTGCTCGGGATCCCGGCGTCACCACTCTGCGACGATGGCACGTTTCTTCGCCGAGTCTTCATCGATTTGACCGGCACACTCCCCACCGAAGCCGAAGCCGCCGAGTTCCTCGCCAGCGCCGATGCCGCCAAGCGAGCGAACGTCATCAACAAGCTTGTCGATTCGCCCGCTTATGCCGACTACTTCGCGAACAAGTGGAACCTGGTCCTTCGCAACAAGAAGCGAGCCAACGATCAGACCGCTCCGACCTACGGCTTCCACAAATGGATTTGGTCGAGCCTCTACGAGAACAAGCCTTACGATCAGTTCGTGCGTGAGATTCTGACCGCCTCGGGCAACGCGGATGACAATCCGCCAGTCGCTTGGTATCGCGAAGTCGATCAACCGAACGAACAAGTCGAGGACGTGTCGCAACTGTTCCTAGGACTGCGCATCCAATGTGCCCGCTGCCACCATCATCCGTTCGAGAAATGGAGCCAAGACGACTACTACGGCATGGCCGCGTTCTTCAGCCGCGTCGGTCGCAAGAACATCATCGGTGGCAACAATGCGATGCGCGACAAACGCATCTTCAACATCGACAATCAGGGACCAGCCCTCGCTCGCAACGAACGATCCGGCAAAATGCTGCCTCCGACCGGACTCGGCAGCAAACCGTACACGGTCACGCCCGACGATGACGCTCGCGTTCTCTTGGCCGACTGGATGTCGGACCCTCAGAATCCGTTCTTCGCCAAGGCCGTCGTCAATCGCTACTGGAAGCACTTCTTCAGCCGGGGCATCGTCGAACCCGAAGACGATATGCGCGAGACGAATCCTCCCGCGAACCCGGATCTACTGAACAAGCTCGCACAGGACTTCATTGCGTCCAAGTTCGACCTCAAGCATCTCGTGCGCACGATCTGCAACTCGTCCACGTACCAGCTCAGTTCCCTGCCGAACGAATACAACTTGAAGGACAAGCAAAACTTCTCGCGCTACTACCCGAAGCGGCTCACGGCAGAAGTCCTCTATGACGCCTTCCATCAAGTGACGGCGACCGGTCAAGCGTTCGGGGGGATGCCTGCCGGAACCCGCTCGATGCAGTTGCCCGATCCCGGTGCTGCTCAGAACGTCTACTTCCTCAAGGTCTTCGGCCAGCCCCAAGGCGACACCGCCTGCGAATGCGAACGCTCACAAGAAGCGAACCTCGCTCAGAGCCTGCATCTTCTGAACAGCAGTGAAGTCCAAAACAAGATCGCCGACGGCAACGGCCGCTCGGGCAAGTTTGCCAACGAGAAGGACCGCCCGACAGACGCCAAGATCAAAGAACTCTATCGCTGGGTCTACAGCCGCGAGCCCGACGCCGAAGAAATGAAGATCGCCCTCGCCCACGTCGAAAAACACACTGCCAACCCCAAGGTGGCCTACGAAGACATCATCTGGGCACTGATCAACTCGAAAGAGTTCTTGTTCAACCACTGACAGTGCGGTTCTTGGCCGGCCTTGATGTCAGCCGGAGCCTGGCCGTACCTACAGCCAGGCTCCTTTCGTCCCACTCGAATTCAGTGATAGCAACTTGACTGCCGTCGCTTCAAAGGATTCATCATGCGAAAGATCGCTCCTTTCGAAAACTATTCGGTTTCACTCTGCAGGGTTGTCGTCTTTGGGCTGTTACTTGCCCTCTCATCAAGTGCGTCTGCCCAGCTGCCAAACACCCGACTCTTCGCGGTGTTCCCGCCGGGGGGTCAGGCCGGGACTGCGGTGGACCTGACGATTACGAGTGGCCTTGAATTGGAAGAGGTCAACCGGTTGCTGTTCAACCATCCGGGGATCGTAGCCGCACAGAAGATGCAGGATGTGGGAGGCAAGCCGACGCCGGTAGTCAATCAGTTTGCGATCACGGTTGCGGGGGATGTCCCTCCGGGGAACTATGAAGTCCGCGCGGTCGGTTTCTTCGGCATCAGTAACCCGCGCACGTTTGTCATCGGGGCGAAGAAGGAGTTGAACGAGACTGAGCCGAACAACACGCGCGAGACTGCGCCCGTGATCGAACTCAATCAGACCGTGAACGGGCGCGTGAACGGGGCGACTGACATCGACTGGTTCAAGTTCGCGGGCAAAGCGGGACAGCGAGTCCTCGGCGATTGCGCAGCTCGGCGGTTGGATTCGAAGCTCGATGCGAACCTCGAACTGTACGACGCGACCGGCAAGCGACTCGCAGCGGCGCGGAATACGCTCGTCAGCAAAGACGCGTTGCTCGACGTGACGCTGCCCGCCGATGGCGACTACTTCGTCAAGCTGCATGACTTCGTCTACAGCGGCGGCGAGGACTATGTCTACCGGCTCACGATGACGACGGGACCGCACATCGACTTCATCATGCCTCCCGCCGGCACGCCCGGCTCGAGCGCACAGTACACGGTCTATGGCCGCAACCTGCCGGGTGGTCAGCCGTCCGATATCGTGTCGCGTGGGCGGCCGCTCCAAAAACTCGTCGTCAACATTCCGCTGCCCGCTCAGGCCGACACGCTCGATCCGAAAGCGGTGCTCGATCCGTTCTCGGCCGGAATGGATGCCGTTCCGTTTTCGATCCCCTCCCCGGTCGGGCCGTCCAACGCGGTGATGGTCTATCTCAGCGGAGCTGCTCCAGTTGTCGAAGTCGAACCGAACAACATCGCCGCGCAGTCTCAGAAGATCGCCGTGCCGGGTGAGATCGCCGGGCAATTCCAATCGCGCGGTGATGTCGATGCTTACACGTTCGAGGCCAAGGCCAAAGACGCGTATTGGATCGAGGTCATCGCGCATCGAGCCGGTTCCGCTGCGGACCCGGTCGTGGTGCTGGACCAAGTGAAAGTGAACGACAAGGGTGAAGAGACGCTAACTCGGATGAGTGCCCTCGACGACGATCCCGCGAATCCGCTGGTCAACTTGTTCGACACCGTCAACGACGATACCGCCGTGAAATTCATTGCCCCTACTGACGGCGTCTTCCGCGTCACCCTGCGAGATCGTTACGGCAGCACGCGCGGTGACGCGAGCCTTCAGTACCGGCTCATCATCCGTAAAGAGACGCCCGATTTTCGAGTCGCCGCGATTGCGTCGGCCCTTACCGCACCAGGCCAACGCCAGGCGGCTCCTTCGGGCATCACACTCCGTCGTGGAGACAACTTCCCCATCAACGTCGTCGCCTTCCGACGCGACGGCTTCACCGGACCGATCACGATCAGTGCCGAGGGGCTTCCGCCCGGAGTCACCTGCCGCGACATCAGCATTGGCACCACGCCATCGAGCGGCGTACTCGTCTTCACGTCCGCCGAAGACGCTCCTGTATTTGCCGGAACGATCAAGCTCGTGACCAAGGCTCGCATCGACGATCCCGCCGCGGCGGAAGCGCTGACGGCTGCTCAAGCGGCGGCAAAGGCGGCGGTTGATGTCCTCGCCGCAGCCGACAAGGCCGTCGCGAAACCGGCCGATGATCTCGCGAAGGGGAACGAAGCACTGAACGCCGCCAAGACGGAACTCGCCGCGAAGACCGATGACGAAGGTCTCAAGAAGAAGGTCGCCGATGCAGAGGCTAACGTCGTCGCACTGACCGCCGCTCATAAAGC
>Ga0209086_10000964_pt1 | contig 23650 bp, 18 predicted proteins | sample M_130207_XF_Meta_FD_187312 | JGI IMG/M metagenome (GOLD analysis project Ga0209086, IMG submission 187312) | Freshwater microbial communities from Lake Montjoie, Canada to study carbon cycling - M_130207_XF_MetaG (SPAdes) (version 2) | ecosystem: Environmental > Aquatic > Freshwater > Lake... | reverse complement strand
CCCGCCGGCACAGCGGAAATGCTTGAAGCCGTCGCCGTTCACGATTTTGGTTTTGTGTTTCTTGACGGCCAGCGCGTCGGTGTTCTGGATCGCCGCAGCGGAATTTTTAAGCTGGCACTGCCTGAACGGAAAGCCCCGGCGACGCTGGACATTTTGGTCGAGGCGGTGGGCCACGTGAATTTTGGCCAGGAAGTTCATGACCGCAAAGGCATCCAAGCGCCGGTGAAACTGGCCGGAACGGAATTGACCGGCTGGAAAACTTTCAATCTGCCGCTCTATGACCACGATATTGGCGGGCTGAAATTTGGCTCGGCTAAGACCAATGTCCCGGCTTTCTGGCGTGTGAACGTGACGATTGAGAAGCCCGGCGACACCTTTCTGGATTTGCGTTCATGGGGCAAAGGTGTCGTGTGGGTCAACGGCCATTGTCTGGGCCGCTACTGGAACATTGGTCCGACGCAGACGGCTTACACGCCGGGCTGCTGGTTGCGCGCGGGGGAAAATGAAATCGTCATTCTGGATTTGACCGGCCCGGAAAAACCGGAAATCGCCGGACTCGAAAAACCGATTCTGGACGATCTGCATCCTGAAAAAGATTTTGCCAAGTCGCGTCGTCCGGTCGTGAAGCTGCAACTGGATTCAGCCAAGCCCGTGCTGACGGCGCAGTTCGCGCCGGGCGGCAATTCGCAGGAGGTGAAGTTGCCGGTCGCCGCCACAGGTCGTTACTTTTGTCTCGAATCACTTTCGGCGTTTGATGGCCAGGCGTTCACGGCGATCGCGGAGTTGAATTTGCTGGCTGCGGACGGCAAAGCGTTGAGCCACGAAGGCTGGACGGTCGGCTACGTGGACAGCGAGGAACGCGACAAAGAGGACGGCACGGCAGAGAACGCGATTGATGGTCAAACGGCAAACTTCTGGCACACGCAATGGAGCGCGGCGCAGCCGCCGCAGCCGCATCAACTCATCCTCGATTTGGGTAAATCGCAGACCATCTCCGGCTTCCAATATGTGCCGCGCCAAAGCGAAGGCGCCGGACGCATCAAGGACTATCGGGTTTTCGTCGGCGACAAACTCATTCAACGCTAAACCTGATTTTTCAAACATCATGCCGCGCTCATTATTCACTTCAATCATGCTGGTCGCCGCAAACTTAAGTTTGCTGCTGGCCGCCAATACTCGGCTCGGGGCGGCAAATTTCCAAGAATATGCCGCGACCCCGCCGATGGGATGGAACAGTTGGGACTGTTTCGGGACGACCGTAACCGAGGTGCAGACCAAGCAGCAGGCCGACTTCATGGCGGAAAAGCTCAAGTCACATGGCTGGCAATACATCGTCGTGGACATTCAATGGTATCAGCCAACCGCCAAGGGGCATGATTACGAGAAGGACGCCCGGCTGGCGATGGATGAGGTGGGTCGTTTGATTCCCGCGCCGGAAAAATTTCCCACGGCAACCAACGGTCAGGGTTTTAAAGCGCTGGCCGATTATGTTCATGCCAAGGGACTCAAGTTCGGCATTCATATGATGCGAGGCATTCCGCGCCAGGCGGTGCGGCAAAATACGCCCATCAAAGGGACGCCCTATCACGCTTCGGATATCGCGGACACCAACAGCCTTTGCCAATGGAATCCTGACATGTATGGCGTTGATGTCACTAACCCCGGCGGTCAGGAATACTACGATTCGATTTTTGTAATGCTCGTCTCCTGGGGCGTGGATTTTGTCAAAGTGGACGACATCAGCCGACCCTATGATGCCACGCAAAAAGGCGAGATCGAGACCATCCGCAAAGCGATTGATAAGTCCGGGCGGCCCATGGTTTTTAGTCTCTCGCCCGGTGAAACGCCGATCGAACAAGGCGCGCATGTGAGTCAGCATGCCAACCTGTGGCGCATCAGCGACGATTTCTGGGACAACTGGCCGTCGCTGCTTGCCCAGTTCAAACGGCTTCATGACTGGACGCCTTACCGGATCAACGGCGCGTGGCCGGATGCCGACATGCTGCCGCTCGGTATTATCCAATTCAAACGCATGACCCACTTTACCTCCGATGAACAATTCACCCTGATGACGCTGTGGTGCATCGCTCGCTCGCCGCTCATGCATGGAGGCGACTTGACCAAGACTGACGACTTATCCCTATCATTACTTTGCAACGATGAAGTTTTGGCAGTCAATCAGCACAGCGAGAACAATCGCCAATTGTTCCGCACCAACGACCAGATTGCTTGGATTGCCGATGTGCCTGACTCCGCCGATAAATACCTGGCCGTCTTCAACACGCGCGACAGTAATCAGAACGATCCAGCCAGCGCGACAGCGGTTGTTCCCGTCAACCTTGCGAGTCTTGGTTTTAACGGCAGCGTGAAGGTGCGGGACTTGTGGTCGGGGAAAAAACTCGACGTTCCGGGCGCGGAATTTTCCCCCGAAGTTCCTGCCCACGGAGCGCGACTGTTCCGGATTCTGGCACCGGAAACGGGTCGCGTAATCAACCCATCGCGGACCCATTAAAAATGACCCGCTCCAAACAAAAAAATCGAATATGCGTGTATTTGTAACTGGTGGTGCCGGCTATATCGGCAGTGTGGCCACAGAGCAGCTCGTCAAGGCGGGCCACGACGTGGTGGTGTTCGATAATTTAAGTCAGGGCCATCGGTCAGCCGTTCATCCGCAGGCTCGATTCATCGAGGGCGATTTGGCCGATGTGAAAGCCATTGCCGAAGCGTTCCAGCAAACCCGTCCCGAGGCGATCATGCACTTTGCCGCCAAAAGTCTGGTGGGCGAGTCCATGCAGAGTCCCTTTCTATATCTTGGGGATAATGTGACAAACGGGCTCAATCTCCTGCGGGTTGCCATGGACCACGAGGTTAAAAAATTCATTCTTTCGTCCACTGCCAACCTGTTTGACCACCCCGCTAAAATCCCCATTGATGAAGCGGCAGCCGTCATTCCGGGCAGCCCCTACGGCGAATCTAAATATATTTTGGAACGCTTCCTGTTCTGGCTGGAGAAGACACACGGACTGCGCTACGCCTGCTTGCGCTATTTCAATGCGGCCGGTGCCACCGAAGAACGCGGGGAAGATCACGACCCAGAGATGCACCTCATTCCCATCGTGCTCCAAGTGGCCCAAGGAAAACGGGATCATATAACCGTGTTTGGCAATGATTATGAGACACCTGACGGCACTTGCATTCGTGATTACATTCACGTTGCCGATTTGGCCGCAGCCCATATCCTAGCCCTGCAAGCACTCGATTCCGGCAGTCGCACTTACAATCTGGGTAACGGCAACGGCTTTACGGTGAAACAAGTCGTCGAAACTGCGCGGAAAATCACCGGACACCCAATTCCAATCAAGATGGGAACCCGCCGGCCGGGAGATCCGCCCAAGTTGATTGCAGGAAGCGACAAAATTCGTAACGAACTGGGCTGGAAACCAGCTTTTCCAGATTTGACTAGCATCGTCGAAAGCGCCTGGCGCTGGCATCAGAAATTTCCCAACGGTTATCCTGAATAAATCAAAATCGTATTTTTTCTTAAACCTGAAACCTAACTATGCAAGCCATCCAACTTCAGTGGATTGATTACACCATCCTCATTGCCTACGTCGCTTTCGTTATCGGAATCGGATGGGCTCTATCACGTTACATGAAAACCTCGGCGGACTTTCTCACGTCCGCTCGCTCCATCCCCACTTGGGTGACGGGTTTGGCGTTCATTTCCGCTAACCTCGGCGCTCTGGAACTTGTCGGCATGGCGGCGAGCGGCGCGAAATACGGTATCAGCACCGCGCACTTTTATTGGGTCGGCGCGATTCCGGCGATGATCTTCCTAGCGGTGTTCATGATGCCGTTCTACTACGGTTCTAAAGCGCGTTCTGTTCCCGAATACTTGAAGATGCGTTTTGATGAACGCGTTCGCGCGCTGAACTCCCTCGCCTTCGCAGTGATGACCATTTTCGCATCCGGCATTTCGATGAACGCGCTGGCGAAATTGCTGAACCAGTTGCTCGGCTGGAACTACAACGTCGCCCTCTGGGTCAGCTCCGGTGTCGTCCTGCTCTACGTTTTGAAAGGTGGTCTTACCTCGGCGATCTACACCGAAGTGCTCCAGTTCTTCATGATCGTTCTAGGTTTTGCGCCGGTTGTTTATCTCGGCCTCAAAGATGTTGGCGGATGGGGCGCGATGAATAGCTCCTTGCAAACCGTTGCGGTCAATCCAGCCGCGCTCAATCTCAAAGAAGCTGGCATCACCTATTCGACGAAAGCGTGGACGAGCGCTTGGCAGCCGGTGCTCGCGGGCCCGGCGCATAACCCGATGGGCGTGGATTGGTTCGCGATGATCTTCGGCTTGGGCTTCGTGTTGAGCTTCGGCTACTGGTGCACCAACTTCCTTGTCGTCCAACGCGCAATGGCCGCGAAAAACATGACCGCTGCGCGCAATACGCCGCTCGTCGCCGCCGTGCCAAAAATGTTTTTCCCGTTCCTCGTCATCGTTCCCGGCATGATCGCTGCCGCGCTCTGCACCATGCCGAGCAAAGACTATCGCATCCCCCCGCCGGTCGTTTCGCAGGCGAATTACGCGAAGGCGATTGAAACCGTCAAAGCCGCGAACATTTACGAACCTGCCGTTGCCGCGAAAGCGGTGAGCGAAGCGCTCGGCACGAAAGTGGATGCGGGAAAAATCACTTCGCTCGTGCTCGCCAATGCTGGCGGCAAGCTCTCCGACACAGAAATCAAGACCGGGCTTTACAACAGCATCGCGGAAAATGATTACGACGGTGTGATTCTTTCGCTCGTGAAGAAATACTGCCCCGCCGGTCTCCTCGGTCTAGCGCTAACGGCCTTGCTCGCCTCCTTCATGTCCGGCATGGCGGGCAACGTCACGGCGTTCAATACCGTTTTCACCTACGACATCTATCAAGCCTACTTCGCAAAGGGTAAGAGCGACGCGCACTATATGTGGATGGGAAAAGTCATCACCGTCGTCGGCATTATGTTGAGTATCGGCGCGGCGTATTTCGCTTCGATGTATAACAACTGCATGGACATCATCCAGCTCGTGTTCGGCTTTGTGAACGCGCCGCTCTTTGCCACATTTCTGCTCGGCATGTTCTGGAAACGCACCACGGCCACCGGCGCGTTCCTCGGCCTATTCTGCGGCATTGGCAGTTCAGCGCTGTTCCATGCGCTGACCATCGCGCAGGGTAACATGCCAGGTATCAAAGGCGGTTATCTCAAAATCGTCTCGACGTTCCCCAGCGAAATGGCGCAGAACTTCTGGCTCGCGGCGTTTGCGTTCACCGCGTGCTTCGTATTGACGCTGGTGATCTCGCTCGCGACCAGCCGCACGAAATCCGATGCCGATTTGAAAGGCCTCGTCTATTCGCTCACGCCCAAAATTGTGGACAGCAACGCGCCGATTTATCAACGCCCCGCCGTCGTCGGCATCGTGCTGCTAATCGCCTGTATTCTCTTGAACTGGTATTTTTGGTGAACCTACAACCTTAACAAAATAAAATATTATGGAACTCGATATCCGCTGGCCGATTGGCCTCATGTTCACGCTCATCGGCGCGCTGCTGGGCGTGTTCGGACTTGTCAAAGGTGCCGAATCCGTTTCGCTCGGCATCAACATCAACCTCATCTGGGGCGCGGTGCTCTTCGTGTTCGGTGTGCTGATGCTCCTGGGCGCCATCAAAGGTGGCAAAACTCCGCCAAACGCCTGAACTGATTTGGCTGACTCGTTTTCATGAACTCAATTTCAACCGGACAAATCGGCAGACTCATCCCTCTTCTCTCCACAACTATGAAACGACTCTTGATAATTGGATTGCTGGGTCTGACGACAGTCAGCCTTATTGCCGCACCCGCTGCGAAAATTTCCGTGGACGTGGCGCATCCAGCGCACGCGATTTCACCGACGCTGTGGGGAATTTTTTTCGAGGATATCAATCTCTCTGCCGACGGCGGCATCTATCCCGAACTCGTCCGCAACCGCTCCTTCGAGGACGCCGACACGCTGGAGAGCTGGAAGTTCACCACCGCTGGCGGCGGCAGCGAGGCGACGATCAGCCCGGCGGATATGCAGGCCAAGCCGTCAATCCCGCCGCTGAATCCATTCAATTGCAAGGCGCTTCGCGTAAAAACGGACGGTGCGTTCTCTCTTGTCAACGAAGGTTACTGGGGCATGAACATCGTCAACGGTGACGGCTATACGCTGAAGTTAGCTGCGCGTTCAGAAAAATTTGTCGGCAATCTCACGGCAAAAATTTTGAGCACGAACGGCACAGTGCTGGCGAGCCGGGAAATTTCCGGCATCGGCGGCAATTGGAACTATCACACGCTTAGTTTGACGGCCAGTGGGAGTGATCCGCAGGCGAAGCTGGAAATTTCCGGCGACGGCCAGGGGGTTTTGTTTCTCGACATGGTTTCGCTGCTGCCAAACCAGACGTGGAACAATCACGGCCTGCGGCCTGACCTTGCTGAGTCGCTAGCTGGACTTCGTCCGGCCTTCCTGCGTTTTCCCGGCGGCTGCTGGGTGGAGGGCGATGATGTCGCGCACATGAATCATTGGAAGAAAACCGTAGGGAACATTGATGCCCGCGAGCCGCTCTGGAACATCTGGAAATATTTCGCAACTCATGGCCTCGGTTATCACGAGTATCTCCAGCTCGCCGAAGACCTCGGCGCGGAGCCGTTGTTCTGTGTCAATGTCGGCATGTCGCACAAGGAAATCATTCCGATGGATCGCATGAACGAGTGGGTGCAGGACGCGCTCGATGCGATTGAATATGCCAATGGCCCCACGAATTCGCTTTGGGGGGGGATGCGCGCCGCCGCCGGCCACCCCGCGTCGTTCAATCTGAAATATCTGGAGGTTGGTAACGAGAATGGCGGTGCGGCCTACCGCGAACGCTGGCCGTTGTTTGTGAACGCGATCCACGCAAAATATCCTGAGGTCAAATTTATCGCCAATCACTGGCAGGGCGGTTATCCGAGCAGCCCGAAGGCGGACATCGTGGACGAGCATTTTTATTATTCGCCCGAATGGTTTATGGCACACGCAACCTATTTCGACAAATACGATCGCACTGGCCCGAAAATTTTTGTCGGGGAATATGCGGTCACTGAGAACTGCGGCCTCGGCAATCTGCGTGGCGCGATCGGCGAAGCGGCGTTTATGACGGGATTGGAACGCAATTCCGACCACGTCATCATGGCCAGCTATGCGCCGTTGCTCGTGAATCTAAATCATCGCGCGTGGAATCCTGATCTCATTAACTTTGATAGCGCCAACTGGTATGGCTTGCCGGGATATTATGTTCAGAAAATGTTCGCCGAAAATCGCGGCGACGTTTCGCTGCCCACCACGGTCGAATCGCCGATGACAGAGGAGACCGTGAGTCGCGGCCGAGTTGGCGTCGGTACTTGGAACACGGCGGCAGAATTCAAGGACGTGATCGTGACCGCACCGGACGGAAAAGTTTTGCTCGCCTCGGATTTTTCAAAAAATGCCGACGGCTGGAAACAGTTCGGCGCCGGCGCGGACTGGAAGGTGCAGGACGGCGCATTGCGGCAGGGCGCGGAAAAGGAATTCATCCGCGCGCTCGCCGGCGATAAGACGTGGACGGATTACACCATCACGCTCAAGGCGCGGAAAATTTCTGGCGCGGAGGGCTTCCTGATCATGTTCCACATCGCCAACGACGACGGCCGCCTTTGGTGGAACTTGGGTGGCTGGGGCAACACGGATGATTCCATTGAGGCGGCCGGCCGGCGCATTGATTCCAAGCACGTCCAGGTTCAGAGCGGACGCTGGTATGATCTCAAACTTACTGTCAGCGGCAAAAACGTGAAGTGCTGGCTCGATGGCAAATTGGTTCACGACCTCGACTACGAAAGCGGCGGTCGCGTGACGGCACTCTACGCCGTTGCCGCCACGGATAAAAAAACTGGCGACGTGATTGTGAAAGTCGTCAACGCCAACTCCAAGACCCTAGAAACGGGATTGGATTTGATTGGCGCGAAAAATCTTACAGGGGGGGGCACGGCCATCACGCTCACCTCAGCCAGCGGCGAAGATGAAAATTCGCTTGCCGAGCCGATGAAAGTTTCTCCTAAGACCGAACAGTTGACCTTCAGCGGAACCAGCCTCACCCGTTCGTTCCCCGGTAATTCGCTCACCATCCTGCGTCTGAAAACCACGCCCTAATCTCGTCGCCATGCGCCTGCATTCATTTCTACTGACTACGGTGTTTGCGGCTTCGGTGTTAAGCGGGTCGGCTCAATCCCGCGTCGTGAGCCGGGATGTCATTTCAATTGCGTCGCGTCGCGACGTGATTTTAGACACCGGCTGGCGTTTCCAATCCGGGGAAAATGCGGATGCGAAGAATGCGGCTTATGACGACGCTACCTGGCTAGGGGTTACACTGCCACACAACTGGGGTTGGGAGGAGGCGGAGCGCGGGAAAAATTATCAGCGCGGGCCGGGCTGGTATCGGAACAGGTTAACTATTGGACGGCCCAGGCCAGGGCGGCGTTATTTTATCAAATTCGAGGCGGCCGGTTCGGTGGCGGATGTTTATCTGAACGGCATATCGCTTGGCGGGCATCGCGGCGCGTTCGGTGCGTTTTGTTTTGAAATCACCCGGGAACTTTCCGTTTCGGACACGAATGTTCTCGTGATTCGCGCAAGCAATGCGCCGGAGGACGATGTCGCGCCGTTGAGCGGGGATTTCCCGGTCTACGGCGGGCTGTATCGGCCAGTGCATCTGATTGAAACGGATGAGGTGTGCTTCACCCTCACGGATCACGGCTCGCCCGGCGTCGTGTGGCGGCAAACCACCGTCACCGCCACGCAGGCGGTCGTGGACGTGATCGCCCAAATCTCCAACGGCTCAAAGCAAAGAAAATCGCTCACGCTCGTCGCGCGAATTGTGGATGCCGCTGGCAACACTATTGCGATGCGGGAGGAAGCCATCACCTCGCAGGGGGCAGTGACCGAACCATTCACGCTGCGACTGGCGCTGGAACAACCGCACCTGTGGCAGGGGCTACGCGACCCGCATCTTTACCGGGCGATCGTCGAGTTGCGCGACGCTGACGGCTTGGTGCGGGATGCGGTGGAACAGCCGCTGGGTTTGCGTTCCTTTTACTTTGACCCGGACAGGGGTTTTTTTCTAAACGGCGCGCCGTATCATCTCCACGGCGTGAATCGCCATCAGGAAGTGCGCGGAAAAGGCTGGGCGATTTCGGAAGCGGACATGGAGGTGGACGTGGCGCTCCTCAAAGAACTCGGCGCGACTGTCGTCCGCTGCGCGCATTATCAGCACAGCGATTTTTTTTACAGTCTGTGCGACCGGGCTGGAATTTTGGTGTGGGCGGAAATTCCGCAGGTGGACAAGATCAGTAGTTCGGCGGAATTCGCTGCGACGTCGCGAAGTCAGTTGCTCGATCTCATCCGGCAAAACGTCAATCATCCGTCCATTTTTTGCTGGAGTCTGTTCAATGAGTTGCGCCCCAAAAATCCTGATCCACACCGCCTGCTTCAGGATTTGAAGGCGGTGGCGAATAGCGAAGACCCGACGCGTCCGACCATCGCGGCGACCTGCACAACCGATCTGCCGCAGATGAATAAGATCCCTGACCAGCTCGGCTGGAATGTTTATTACGGCTGGTATGGTGACTGGGGGCCACTTTCGGACTTTGATCCGATGCGCGCGGGGTACCGGTTCAACAGCCTCGCGGGCGGCTACTGCGTGAGCGAATACGGCGCGGGCGCGAATGTGAATCAGCACGAACAAAATCCGAAGCGGCCAAAAAATGACGGCCAGTGGCATCCCGAGGAATATCAGAGCGTGTTGCACGAAGTTGCGTGGCCGCAGTTGAAGGCCGCGCCTTATATCTGGGGAACCTTTGTCTGGGTGCTGTGCGACTTCACCAGCTACTGGCGTCACGAAGGCGGCACCAAAGGATTGAATGACAAGGGGCTGGTTACCGCCGACCGCCAAACGCGGAAGGATGCGTTCTACTTTTATAAGGCAAACTGGTCGGACGAACCGACCCTCTACATCACTAGCCGTCGCCACGCTGAGCGCACCAACGCCATCACGGACGTGAAAATTTACTCGAATGCAGCGGAAGCCGAGTTGCTGATCAACGGTGTTCCCCAAGGCACGAGGACAAATGATGGCAACTCCGTGTTCCTTTGGAAAACGCGCACTCTGTGGCCGGGAGACAACGTCGTGGAAGTCAAAGCCACGCGCAATGGCGTGGCCTTGCGCGATCAGTGTGACTGGCGGCTGGTTCAGTGAACGATTTGCGAAACCAAAAGTTAATCTGCATGAAACCCCTCTATCCTTTGGCTGCGAAGACCGTCTTTGCGGTGGCTGCCACCACCACGCTGGCGAATAGCGAATTTCAGCCGGGGCGCCTTGGCCCGTTACCGACGGAGCCCACATCGATAGCCACGGCGGAATCAGCCTCACCCGTTCGTTCCCCGGTAATTCGCTCACCATCCTGCGCCTGAAAACCGAGAAATAAACCAGTGCCATGCGAACCGCTCCAATCCTAAAATGATTTCCATGAACCTCCAAGAACTCGCCGCCCACGTCGCCGCTGAATTTCAAAAAACCTACGGCCGCGCGCCGCGCTACATCGCCGCCGCGCCGGGTCGCGTCAATGTTATTGGCGAACACACCGATTACAATGACGGCTTTGTTCTGCCCATGGCCATTGAGTTTTACACCATCATGGCGGCGGACAAACGGCCCGATGGCGCGAACATCGTCACGCTCCGCAGCACCTCGCAGCCGGACGCTGCGACCGTTGATCTTTCGCAACCGATCAGGCCTACCGCGCCGAAGTGGGGCAATTATCCGCGCGGTGTGCTCGCCGGTTTTGCGGCGCGCAACATCACGCCCGGCGGGCTGGATGTGCTAGTGCATTCCACTGTTCCGCTCGGCAGCGGTTTGAGCAGCAGCGCGGCGTTGGAGGTCTGCACCGGCACGCTGATCGAAGCCGTCACGGGCAAAACGATTGATCCGATCGAGAAGGCGTTGATCGCGCAGAAGGCTGAACATGATTTTGCCAACGTTCCCTGCGGAATCATGGATCAGTTCATCTCCGCGCTCGGTCGCGAAGGTCATTTGCTCCTGCTCGATTGCCGCACACGCAAAACGGAACTTGTGGCGATGTCCGATCCGTCAGTTTCCTTGCTCATCATCAACACGAACGTGAAGCACGAATTGAGCGGCGGCGAATACGCCGAACGTCGCGCGCAATGCGAAGAAGCCGCTGCGAAGCTCGGCGTGAAGTCGTTGCGCGATTGCACGGCAGATCAATTGGAGAGCGGCAAAGCCAAGTTGAGCGAAGTCGTTTATCGGCGCGCCCGTCACGTCATCGGCGAAATCGAACGCACCCCGCACGCGGCGGAAGGCATCCGTGGTTCCAATTGGCCAGCCGTCGGCAACCTCATGTATGCCAGCCATTATTCTTTAAAGGACGATTACGAAGTAAGCTGCAAAGAACTCGATGTCGTCGTTGAGATCGCCGAAGACATCGGTGCGAAAAGCGGTGTTTATGGCTGCCGCATGACCGGAGGCGGCTTTGGCGGCTGCTGCGTGGCGTTGGTGAAGGCTGACGCCGTGGAAAGCATCACAAAGAAAATCACAGCTGATTACAAAGGCAAAACCGGGATTGATGCGACCATCTTCAGTTCGCGTCCCGCCGCTGGCGCGACAATCATCAAGGGCTGAGAGTTGTTCGCAAATTATTTTAAATATGCAAAAAAATTATACTATCAAACTGCAGTGGCGATATCTTGCGTTCTCCGTCGCGAGTTGGTTGCTGGCGACCGTTTCCGTGATGGCTGGATCAGAATTTCGCCCCGGTGAAGTCTGGTCGGACACCGATGGTAACCCGATCCAGGCGCACGGCGGCGGTTTTCTTGTTCATAGCAATGTGTATTATTGGTATGGCGAGGACCGCACGCCCGGAATCCGCAGCGCCGTCGCGTGCTACTCTTCGACGAATCTTTATGGCTGGAAACGTGAGGGCGTAGCGTTGTGGCAGACCAACCTGCCGGTCGTCAATGACCGTCGCACTTTTGTGGAGCGGCCCAAGGTCATCTACAATCCCCGCACAAAGAAATTTGTGATGTGGATGCACCTCGAACAGAACGGCTATAGCTATGCTCGCGCGGGTATCGCTACGAGCGATTCGCCTGCCGGGCCGTTCACATTTTTAAAGGCGATCCGTCCCGTGGCTAATAGAAACGACTTCGCCACGCTGGATCCCGATCCGACCGGCGAAAAACTTTTGGGTAGCATGTTTCGCGACATGAATGTTTACGTGGACGACGACGGCCGGGCGTATGTGTTTTACGCCGGCGAGGACAACTGGACGATGTATGTCGCGAGCCTGGATGATGATTTCACCGGGCCGGAATTGCCCGCCGTGGAAAATAAAACCTGGGCGAAGATTTTGGTGCGCGACCATCGCGAGGGGCCGGCGCCGTTCAAATACCGCGGCAAATATTATCTGATCACCAGCGCCTGCACGGGCTGGAGACCCAATGCTGCGGATTGCGCGGTGGCAAACAACATACTAGGCCCCTACAAATCCCTCGGGAACCCGTGTATCGGTGAAAATGCGGATTTGACGTTCAAGTCCCAAAGCACCTTTGTCCTGCCGGTGCCGGGAAGCAGTGACAGATTTATTTTCATGGCCGACGAATGGCATCCGCAAAATTTGCCGGATTCACGATACGTCTGGCTGCCATTCACGGTGCGGACCAACGGAACCTTCACCATATCGTGGCAGGAGCGGTGGAAATATTAAATCCGGCTGGGAGGCTGTGAGGGGGTTGGGTTGTGTAGCTAAAATGACCAAAAATGATATGAAAAATAATTTTATGATAACGTGCGGTTCACGCTGGCTGACCCTGGGTGTCACTATTTTAATCGGTGCGGCTTCAACGCCTGAGGGTCGGGCGGCTGACGTTGCTCGTGCGGCAGCGGCGGCCCCGCTGCCAGTCGAGCGGGTTGTCCTGGTGGCCACACCGCGGACGGTGGTGGACTTCGACCGCGATTGGCTTTTTAGTAAAGGGGATTTTGCCAATGCCACCCTGCCGGCATTTGATGACCGCGGCTGGCAAACTTTGAATGTGCCGCATGACTGGAGCATTGAAGGGCCTTTGGGTCCCGATTGCGCCAGCGGCAATGGCTATGCCCCCGGTGGCACTGGCTGGTATCGCAAACATTTTCGTGTGGAAGCATCCGCTAGAGGAAAAATCGTCCGGATCGAATTCGACGGTGTTTACAATCATTCGGAGGTTTGGATCAACGGACACTTTGTCGGCGGCCGGCCCTATGGCTATTCAAGTTTTGAGTGCGACCTGACGCCGCACTTGAAATACGGCGGAGAAGATAACGTGGTTTCCGTTCGCGTGGACCATTCCCGGTTCGCTGATTCGCGCTGGTATACCGGCGCGGGCATCTATCGTCATGTGCGTTTGCAGGTGACAGACAAATTGCGCATCGCGCATTGGGGAACGTTCGTTACCACGCCGAAGATCCAAAAAGATTCGGCGGTTGTTCAGATCGAGACCACGCTGGATAATGCCGGCGACGCCAAAAAGTTTTCTCTGCAATCGGAAATCATCGACCCGGACGGGCAGGTGGTGGGAAGCTTGGTCACGTCCGCCAAATTGAACTCGGGCACGAATCAAACCGTGATCCAAAAAATCACCGTCCAACGCCCGCAGCTGTGGACGCTCAAAGCGCCGCGGATCTACACCTTGCGGAGTCGACTGAACGCGGATTCGGCTGTGGTGGACGAAACCGCGACGCCCTTCGGCATCCGCACCTTGCGGTTCGATGTGGACAAAGGATTTTTTCTCAACGAGCAGCCGGTGAAGTTCAAAGGCGTTTGCATTCATCACGAAGCGGGGTGCGTCGGGGCGGCTGTGCCGGAAAAATTATTGGAGTCGAGGCTGCGCGCACTGCAGGAGCTGGGCGTCAACGCCATCCGCACGAGTCACAACCCGCCCGCGCCGGAGTTGCTCGATCTGTGCGACCGGCTTGGGCTGTTGGTCAAGGATGAGGCCTTTGATGAATTCACTCCGGCCAAGAATAAGTGGGTTACGGGCCGCAATAACGGCCAGCCCTCTCGCTTCGGCTACGCGGAAGATTTTGAGGAATGGTCCGTTCGTGACGCGCAGGACATGGTGCGGCGCGACCGCAATCATCCCTCGGTCATCATGTGGAGCATCGGCAACGAAATTGATTATCCGAACGATCCTTTTTCGCATCCAATTCTGGGCGGCGATTATCATTCCGAAAACCCGCCGGCGGCGAACATGGTGAAACATGCCCGCCCCTTGATCGCGGCGGTGAAGCAGGTGGATGCCACCCGCCCGGTTACGATGGCGCTCGCCGACGTGGCCATGTCGGATGCGGTCGGCCTGGGTGAATTGCTGGACATCGTGGGTTATAATTATCAGGAATCGCGCTATCCGTCTGATCACGCGAAGTATTCCAAACGGTTTATTTTCGGAAGCGAGACCGGTCATCAATACCATGATTGGGCGGTCACGCGGGATAACGATTATGTGGCGGGGCAGTTCCTGTGGACGGGCATTGATTTTTTGGGCGAGGCGAATGCCTGGCCGAATCATGGCAGCAGCGCCGGGCTGCTTGATGTGTGCGGCTTCAAGAAACCCAACGCCTGGTTCCGGCAGAGCCTATGGAGCGATCGGCCGATGGTATATCTCGCCGCGTCAGAACCTAGCAGTGAAACGGACCGCAGGGGGCGGATGCGGGGAACGGAAAGTTGGAATTGGTCATCGAATGCCACGCTCACCGTGCACTGCTATACGACTTGTCCCGAGGTGCGGCTGACGCTGAACGACCAAGTCATCGGCACCAAGCGGCTCGCTGACGCGGTCGAGGGCGGGTTGAGTTGGGAAGTTCCCTTTGTCCCCGGCGTGCTCAAAGCCGAGGGCCGGCAGGGAGACAAAACGATTTGCGAATTTGAGCTGAAAACTGCCGGCGCACCCAGCCGCATTCAGTTGCTGCCCGACGTGACGCAACTTGCCGCCGATGGCCGTGACGTTTGCCTCGTTGAATTCCGGGTCGTGGATTCCCAGGGCGTGCGCGTGCCGGATGCTGATAATCAATTAACGTTTTCCTTGGATGGCCCGGCACAATTTCTCGGCATTGGAAACGGGGATTTAAACAGTGTTGAGGGCTACAAAGATAGGACTCATCAGGCCTATCAGGGCCGCGGCTTGGCGATTCTGCAGTCCACTTCGGTTGGCGGCAAAATCGTCCTAAACGTCTCGTCCCCCGGTCTGGAACCGGCCAGCGTGATCCTGAACAGCCATTGAACCAGCAACTTTGAATAACCACCTCTTAAACAAATGCTTTTGCGCGGGCGTGCTTTTTTGCGCGGGCATTTTTTTCTCCGCGCCAGCCGCGCCTCCGCCCGGGCAAACGTGGAACCTCGTCTGGGCGGATGAATTCAACGGAACCAATCTGGACACGAGCCAGTGGGGCTATGGTAAGAAGCAATGGGGCACGACCGATAATAAACCCTGCCTCATCGTCCCGGAGGACACGTATTTGGAGCATTCAAATCTCGTCCTGCGCAGCCGTATGGGATCGTTCGCTGGCAATGGAAAGACCTACCCATTTTCCTGTGGCTGGGCTTGGAGCAAGCGTTGGCTGGCGTATGGCTATCTGGAAATTCGCGCGCAGTATCCGGCCGGCAAAGGTCAATGGCCCGCCTGGTGGATGCTGCGGAAAGGGTGGCCGCCAGAGTTTGATATCGCAGAATTTCGCGGGGCGCGCGGAACGGATTCTGATTACATGACTCAGGCGGTCTACGACGAAGCGGCCAAATGGAATAGCACCACGCTCGCCGGGGACTATGCAGGCTGGCACACTTATGGATTCGAATGGGGGCCGGGATATTTGAAATGGTTCATTGATGGAAAACTGACCAAAACGGTGGTCAGTTCGAAAGTTCCGGCGCAACCCATGTATGTGATCCTGAGCGCTGGATTGGATGGCACCGCTGACGCATCCACCGGTTTTCCAAATTATTTTGTCATCGACTATTTCCGCTGGTATCAAGTCTCGCCAACCGATCCGCCGGGCGCACCGACGATTCACCATCGCCCGTCCGATAACAATCAGGTCGCCTTGAGTTGGAACGCCGTGATGGGGGCCAACCGCTATTGCATCAGCCGAGCGACCGCCAGCGGCGGCCCATACACCGTCCTCGCCACCAATACGGGTATCACCCAGACCACCTACACCGATTCGTCCGCGGTCAATTTCCTGAATTATTTTTATGTGGTTTCGGCCGCGAATGATTCAGGTGTAAGCCCGAATTCGCCCGAGGTCATGGCCACCGCTTTTCCTGCGCCGATTTCTGTCGGTAAACCAGCTACGGCCAGCAGCTACGAAAGCGGGCATGCCCCTTCAAATGCAAATGATGGCAGTCTTTTGTCCCGGTGGACGGCGGCGGACAGCGGTTACCCGCAGTGGTGGCGCGTGGATTTGGGTTCAGTGCAGAAACTCAGAAGAGTGGTCATCCGCTGGGAAAAAAGCGCCCAATGGTCCTACCAATACCGGATTGAAGTGAGCACCAATGATGTGGATTACATCACGGTGGTGGATCAAACCGGCTGGTCAGCCAACGGGAATAGTGCGGACTTGTTAACCGCGTCCGGACGCTATGTTCGAGTTGCTGTCACCGGGCAGGACAAAGGCGGGTGGGCGTCATTCTATGAATGCGAGATTTTCGGGGCCAATGCGGGTTCGGATGGACTCTAAGTGGTGAACAAGTATCACCCTATTGAGGAGTTGATAGCCCTGGAATTACAATTAACATGAGCCTATGATTCATCTTAACGCCTCTTTAGCGCATTTCCCATTTCGTGTGACGCACTTTATCACCAAGGCCATTCTGATGGCGGCGATTTTCGGCCTATGCCTCGGCACCAGCTCCGCTCTGGGGGCTGCGAATGATGCGACTGTTTCCGCCGCGGCGGATGCCGCAAAACTGGTGGCGATGCCGACGTGGGGCGAGAAGCTCAAGGATGCTGGCGTCACCGGCTTGGTGCAGATTGGCCTCTCCATCTTCGGCGCGGGTTTTGTGTTTGAACGACTCGCCCGTTTGCGCCGAAAAAATCTGGTGCCGCAAGGTTTGAGCCGGCAGGCACGAGAGCTCTGGAGCGCGGGAAAATTTGACGAGCTGGAACAACTCGGTGAAACGCAGCCCAGCACGCTGGCGCGGGTGATTTCCTTCATCGCCAAAAACCGGCGGGCGCCAATGACGGAAGTTTCCGAGATCTGCGGCGAACTGGTGTCCCGGGAATTGTCCACCCATTATCAGCGCGCTTATCCTCTGGGCATCGTGGCAACGCTCGCGCCGCTGCTGGGTCTGCTGGGGATGATTCTCGGCATGATTACAACTTTTGAAACTGTGGCGATGGCTGGTTCGCTCGGCGATCCGACCATGCTGGCCAAGGGCATTTCCGAGGCGCTCGTAACCACGGGTCTGGGTCTGGCCATCGCGATTCCCTTCTTGGCGCTGTATCACGTCTTCAAATACCGGACGACGCACTTTGGAGCGGAGCTTGAGGAGGAAGTCACGAGTTTGTTGTCGGCATGGCTGATGAAGCAGGACCGCGGGTCGCAAAACTAATCCTAATCGCAACTCATCCAAGCCATGCGCGTCAAGAAACCAGAGGAGGAACCATTCGAGATCATGCTGATACCGATGATTGACTGTATGCTGGTCATCATCATTTTCTTTCTCGTGGCCACCACGCTGAAGAGTCACGAGCGGGAATTGCCAGTGGATCTGCCTGCGGCCAATGCCGCGCTGAGCATTGAGCAGCAGCCGGACATCTTTATCATCGGTGTGGACCGGGTGGGCGTGCCTTATTTAAGCAACGGGGAATTTATCGAGCCGGTGAATACCGAGCAATTGCACCAAAGGGTCCGGGAAGCCGCGGTGGCCAACCCGAACCGGCAGGTCCGGATCGATGCGGATCGGTTGACCAAATTCGAGGACTTAATCCGCGTGATTGATCTCTGCCAATTTGAAGGTTTAAAAAATGTTGGACTCCACACCAGACCAGAAGCCGGGCGCTGACCAATCCATGTTTTTCCAGCCTGCGGAGAAAGTATCCGGCGGCAGTTCCGCGCGTTGGTGGGTGGGGTCGCTGCTGTTTCATGGGGCCTTGGTGGGCTGGCTACTCTTTTACTCGCCGGTGCGCCTGTTCAATCCCGCCGCCAAGCCCAAGGTAAATGTCAGTCCCAAGCAGGCCCAGCAGGTGGTGGACAACCTCCGTAAAAAACAATCCGTATCCATCGAGCAGCAATTGAAAACCTTGGAGGCGGACCGGCAAAAAGTGGTCAGCCTGGAGAAACGCAAGCGTGAGGAGTTTTTAAAATATGCCGAGGCGCTGGCCAAGGATCTGCCCGCGCAGGCGGCTCATCAGATTCAGACTGTGGAACAAGGGCAGGCGGAGGCGCTGGCGGCGCTGGAAAAAGCCAGTCAGGATAGTCGTCAATTTGTTTGTTATCGCGCCGGAACCTTTTTCGACGACATGGTGGCGGACCACAAACTGGTCGCCGAAAAACAGTCCCGGATCTTGCAATTGCAGGACCAGATGCAATCGCTGCTAGTCCTCGGCGGTGAGGGGACTGCCGAGGCGTTGCAGCTACAGAACGAAGCGGCGGCTGCCCAGAATCTCGCGAACACCGCACTGGCGGCGGCGGTGGCCGCCCGTAATCCTTCCTATGATTCCCGCCGACGGACCGAACGCGAGGGGATGATTAATCATTTTGCCTTTCACGTTCATCGCTCGGGGGTTGACATCAGCAGCGCCGTCAACAATGTGGCCGTGGCGGATCGGCAGTTGGCTAGCGCCAAGACCATGCTGGCTCGGGTGGAAGCGTTCGTGGCCAAGTCGTCCACTAACGGTTCGTCCACCAACCTCGCCACCGCCCGACAATATTTGGATCGCGCCCGGCGAAATGTCCGGGACGCCCAATGGCAGGTGGACGACGCCCCCAAGCGTGTCGTGAATGCCCGCAAAGATCTCCCGGGATATGAAGCCAATTTGAAATTGTGGATGGGGAAACCAGAACCTGCGCCGGCTGAGTTGACGTTCGCGGATGAAAGACTGCTCACTTTGGGAACCAACGCCTATCAGGCGCAACTGGCGGCTCAACTCGCCCAGCAGTCTGTGGCCCGGGCTTTTTCCACATTAAAAAATGTAGCAAGCAACGCACCGTCGGCCAACCAGTCGCTCGCGGTGCTCGACCAGCAAGCGCCCAGCGAAGCGGTTCCGTCTCTGATAGATGTCAGAGCCATGACCTTGGCGGAGAAATACGAAACGGCGGTAAAATTGGAGGCCTCACTGGTCCAATCCTACCGTCGGTTGCGCGCTGTGGATTTAGCCATGATCCGTCAATTGTCCGTGGGCAAAGCCGTGGCCTTGACGGACGTGGCCAAGCCGGTGCGTCCCGATTTGGGGGCTGCTTTGCAGATGTCCATCGCCACAGGCGATCAGGCGGTGCAGGCGCGCGAGGCGGTGCAAAACGCCAAGTCGCAAATTGGAGCGATGGTGGAACTGGCCAGTTCAATCGTTTCTCAGGCGAAGAGTCTGGATGAAAGCACCGGGTCGCCCGTCACCATGACCGATATCAACAGCCAGAACGAAGAGCTGTTGCTGATGGAAGCGATGGCGGCGCAAGGCCGGGGACAATGGTCCAAGAATCTTGCCGGGGCTATGAGAAGTGGCAAGGCCGGCAGAGCCGGTAAAAGTGGTCAGAGCGGTGAGGGGGGGGAAGGGGAAGGTGATGGGGGGGATCCGGGTGATCCTGGTGCCGGTGGCCCTGGCGGGCCAGCGGGTCAAAACGGAACCGGCAATGGTGGTAATGGCATGCCTGATTTGGGGGCGACCGGAGATCAAGGACCGTTCCGGGGCATGGGTGTTGGCTCGGGCACGCCCGGTGGCTTTCAGGGCAGTGGCGTTTACGGCGTGCCGCCTGAAGTGACCCAACAGTTCAAGGCGTTGCCAGGTCGCCGCGTGGCGGCGCGTGGCAATTCACCGGCGTGGCTCTATGTGGACAGTTGGTATATCATCGGCCCTTTTGACAACACCGACCGACAGAACATTGACCGGAAATTTCCGCCCGAAACCATCGTGGATCTGAATGCCACTTATCCTGGAAAGAATGGTGTCCCGATTCGCTGGGAATTTAACCAGTCCGGCACGCCCAACGTCCGTCCCTTGTTCAAGGGCTACAACGCGGTCTGGAAAGACCCCTTGCTCACTCCGTTGGAGAATTTCCGGCGCAATTACGAATATTGTATTTATTACGCCTACACGGAACTTTTCTTTGAGAAAGAATGCGACCTCTGGGTGGCCGTGGGCAGTGACGACTTTTCAAAATTGTGGATCGAAGACTATCTGGTCTGGTCCAGCGGCACGGATTTGAAGGCTTGGCAGACGGACGAAGGTGTCCGCAAGGTGCATTTCAAGAAGGGCATCAACCGCATTCTGTATCGCATTGAAAACGGCAACAACCTCACCGAATTTTCTTTGGTCGTCTCGATGCTGCCCTGACGGTTGCAAAAAACACCTAAAGAGGCAGCTATGATGCGGTTTGAAAACAATCTTCAAACGCTGCCTGCGTTCATAATGCCAGAGTTGACTGTCGCGCGCCACTCGCCTTCAACTCTGGCTTTCATTTCAGGTCTGAGCTCGGCGGCGAGGATTACAAAGTCTTTCCACGAGGTGTGGCGGAGGGATTGTTTGGACAAGCTTGCCAATGTAATTGACGATTATGACTTCTTGGACGGAAGAGCAGTGGTGGCAATGGCTTTCTTAATACAATCAGGTTGATTCTTCCGCAAAACGGCGCCAGAAAAATGGCAATGGACGGTTAGTCGCGTGAACGTTTATTATTTTATAATTTAGGTTTGGCTCGCAGCCGTCAGGGCGATGATTCCGGCGCGTTGGCAGCGTTGGTGCGTGCCGAATCGGCAGATCCATCCGACCCGCGCGCACCTTATGCTCGGGCCACGGTGCTGGCCCGCCTAGGGAAACTGGACGAGGCCCGCAGTGCCGCCCGCCGCGCCCTCGAACTCGACCCCAATTCCCCCGCCGCCAACCTGCTACGGCAACTTGGCGGACGGTGATTTGAGCTAGTAAATATTTAGTGATTGAACGATTGCGCCGCTTACGGATTCACACTTTTGGTTCCTCCAATCGCTGCAACTTCGTTTCCAATCGGCCAACCGTTCGGTTGGCATCAAGAAGTTGATCGAAAAATCTGTTTCGTTCCTTATTCAGTTCACCAATCAGATAGTCCTTGCCTCTGTTTGTGATCTGCAAATCAAAAATCTCCCGCTCCAATTCCTTGAGGCGCTTCTCGTCCGCGGCGTTGGCGTTTCCCGGATGTTTCACGTGTGCCACAACGGTTCCGAATGATTCCGAAGTTGATGGCTCGCTGGATTTACTCGCTCGTTGAATTTCCTCCTGAATCACCGCCTCGACGCTCTGTGGCGTAATATAATATTTGCGCTCATTCGGATCGTAATAACTGTCCAGCCGAGGAATGCCCTGCCGATTAGGCTGGCACCAGTTGATGACGCTGCGCTCCGTTCGTGCCACTCCCGCTGCTTCAAACATTCGTGCGGTTTCCTTCACCGTCAGTGTGTGGTTTTCTTTTCGTTCCGCAACCTGCGGAACCGCGCCGAAGTCTTCGGTAGCATTCAGCACGGTGCGGAACTCTGCCGAATCCTGCGGAATGTGGCCGGGCAATTCTGGCAGCGGTGATGATTGATTTTCCATTGGCATGATTAGTCCCAGTTTACCATGCCGCGAATTTCTTGTGAACCCGACCTGTGGATTAGCGTGAATGGAAAATCTTTGTTATCATGTAAAACGTGGAAAAATTACCGCGTGATTTCAAAGGGGTGTGGATTCCGAAGGACATCTGGTTGTCCCGGCAGCTTTCGCTGATGGAAAAAGTTTTGTTCGTGGAAATCCATTCACTCGATAACGAATATGGCTGTTTTGCCTCTAACCGCCACTTCGCGGAATTTTTCGACGTCAGCGAACGCCAGATCCGCACGCACATCGGCACCTTGAAACAGAAAGGATTCATTTCCGTCTCCATCCAGAACCGTAACGACCGGGTGATTCATACCATCGGCAAGTATGCGCGCGTGCCAGATGCCGAGGTGAAGCAATTGCAGCAAGACCATCAAAAACTTATCCACAGGATGACCATGGGCTTCCGGGGAGGTAGGAAGTTTTCTTCCTAGGGGGTAGGAAATAAACTTCCGTCCACCCCGGAAGAAAACTTCCACATAGTAATACAATGAGTAATCCAGTTGAGAATAAGGGGAATATTTCTTTTAAGAAAAAAGCCGCACCACAAAAGCGGCGCGACCTTCACGGGATGATTCAATGGCGGTTATCACTTCGGCCAGAACGCCACCGCCAACCCCGCCGCATCAAAGATGTCCATGCGCGGATCTTCACTCTTCCACACCTTGCGCTTTGGCGGCAGGCGCGGAGCCAGCTCGATCGGAAACAAACCTGCCAACATTTCTGCCTGCGATTGCTTGTTGCCTTTGACCTGACCCAGCAATCGTTCCCGCACTTTGGTGGTGGTGATCAATTTCACCTTCAATTTATGTTTAGTGGCTAAACCGACCAATCGTTGATGCAACTGCTTGATGCGTTTTGCCCGGCGCGTATCGGCGGCGTTCACCGCTGGCAGCACCAGCACTGCTGGTTCATAACGGCGGATAAATTTTTCCACCCAAACCAACGTGCGCTCATTCTTATTTTTCAGAATGGATTTATTGCTGAACGCGACCAGTCGGCGCGATCCTTCCATGACGGCGTAACCGAAACCACGGGCGGTCGGAGCGATGGCTAATATACGAACAGGTTTGTTTTGGGTCATGGGTTGATGGGATTAACGCTGGCAGTTTCCGCCAGTTGAATAATGCTTTGCTCCCGGCGTGGATCGGCATTCCGCACTTTGCGGAAGGACAAAACCTTGGCCCGCTCCGCCACTCTTTGTTGCGCCTGATGATGCAGGCCGGCAAAAAGCTCGCGCACGGGGCGACCATAGATCACCTCGTAGGCGAGTGCATCCAGCAGTGACGGTTCGCGGGCGAAGGTTTCGTCGCGACACACCTTGTTTCCCTTGTTCATCCCGTTCAAACCCAGCAAAAAACCGACCTCCTCTTGGGACAGAGCCAGGCGCTTGCGTTGGGCTTGAAGATAATTGGGTAATGATTTCATGGGAATGAAGTGAACCGAAGTTGGTTCATGCGTGACCCTAACCGACGGACGGAAAATCAGGCAGACGTGGGGATTTGCCAGAACCGGCAAACCTATGGTGAGATGCGGAAAAAGGAGCTATTTAACCACCTCACTATCATAGCATTATGTTGACAGTTTGTCAAGTTTATGACCCGCTACTCAGAGATTCCGCAAGGTGGTGTGGATTTCGGTTTTTGGGATCCCGCAGATATTTTTCGGGGGTGATTTACTGCTGGGGAATACCGGGTGCGAGCTTTGGGGTTGATGGGT
>Ga0209086_10000959_pt1 | contig 23675 bp, 18 predicted proteins | sample M_130207_XF_Meta_FD_187312 | JGI IMG/M metagenome (GOLD analysis project Ga0209086, IMG submission 187312) | Freshwater microbial communities from Lake Montjoie, Canada to study carbon cycling - M_130207_XF_MetaG (SPAdes) (version 2) | ecosystem: Environmental > Aquatic > Freshwater > Lake... | reverse complement strand
ATCAACATTCTCTACAGCAATTGCAGGTGCATTGTCAAGAGCAGTGGATCAAGAAATCATAGATGTTTTAAACACAAACGCAACAACAGACCAAAGTCCATTCAACATTGCGGGATTAACCAAAGCCAATCTATTATTGATACACGAGAGATTAAACTCTCAAGAGGTACCAGCTAATGATAGAGTGCTTGTTATATCTCCAGCAGCATTGACAGACATTTTAGGTGATACATCTTTAGTATCAGCTACCAATGGTGTCATCGCTGATGGTGCATTAACAACTGGTTACATTCCAAATATACTTGGATTTAGAGTAATTGTATCTAACTTACTTTCTTCTACAGGAACCACATCAGGTGTAAGAACTTGTTTTGCAGTACAAAAAGAAGCAGTAGGATTAGCCCTAGCTCAAGACATCACAACTAGAATCGATTATGTGCCTCAAAAAGCATCATCAATCATTTTAGGAACAATGTCAGGTGGAGCAACAGTTATCGACACAGATGGTGTTATCACTATCAACGTAACAGAATAATTTTTAATTATTCAGTTCCAAGGCAGGCCTCTGAAAGGGGGCCTGTCTTTTTTTATGATTGCTAAATAAACGAAAGGAATCCCATGAGTGTAGAAACAAGTATTTCCATATCAAATAAGTCTTTAATCAAGTGCGGTGCCACCACAATTGCATCATTTACCGAAGGATCACACGAAGCCAACATATGCAGTGCCATGTATGACATGGTTAAAAAAGGTCTGCTCTATTACACATTTTGGAACTTTGCAAACAAAAAAACAGAATTAAACTTGCTGGCTGAAACACCAGTGGATCTATCCTACACCAGGGCACATTCAATCCCGGGAGATGTGATAAAAATTAAAGGTATATTTGACAGCCAGGGAGAAACAGTGACAGATTATTCAGTGGAAGGACAAAAAATTTATTCCAACGAAGACACAGTGTTTTTAGAATTTGTGGAAGACATGGAAGAACAATATTTTCCCGTTTTCTTTATAGAAGCATTGGTGGCAAAAATGGCCTATGAGATCAATGAAGCCATCACGGGCATTGGCACTCTTTCAGACAGATTATTAAATGATTTTAACATCAAACTAAGGGCCGCAAGGATCGCGGATGGCCAAGAACAACCTCCACACAACATCATGCCACTGGGCAGATTGATAGAGGCCCATCTTGGTGCAGATCCGTTGTCTTCAGGAACATTGCGACATAAAAACTAATGGCCACAAGGAAGTTTACACAAAATAACTTCACCCAGGGACAGGTAGGACCATACTTGTTTGGCAGAGGTGAGACACCCATCTACAAGGCTGGAGTAGAAACTTGCGAAAACTTCATGTGTTTACCACAGGGTGGTGTGACCAAGAGAAAAGGTTTTAAATTCATATCAGCCAATCCAGACACATCCACCACACCAGATGGCAGCACTGTGTTGACCACAAACGGATTCCATGACAAGAGCAGGATATTGCCTTTCCAATTTTCAGATGCACAAGAATATGTGATCATATTAGAACCCAAAGACACCGTGGCCGCAACTGAGGCCAAGATGCATATTTTTTACAATGATGTGAGGATTGCCGTGATCACAAACGGATCGGGTGGCAATATATTTCCCATCACGACAGACATAATTGATGATGTGAGATTCACACAGAGCTTTGATGTGATGATATTTGTTCATCCAGACCTACGACCCATAACATTAATTCGAGGCAGTGCTACCACAGATTGGACAGCAGGATATCTAGAATTTGATCACTATCCCATGACCAATTTTGATTTTGATGCAACCTTGACAGCTTCGGCCAAGACAGGATCGATCACTCTAACACTAGCAGGTGGAACATATCGCTGGGTCAATGCCAGTTTTCCAGATGGTCATACCGGCATGTATGTCACTCTCAACGGGGGCATGGTAAAAATAGATTCTTATTCCAGTGCCACTGTGGTAAATGGCACGGTGATATATGACCTTGTGGATCTAGAAGCAGCCAATGGCAACGAATGGGAGATAACAGCATTCAGTAATCTACCCGCAACACTGGGTGGGGGCTATCCGCGAACAGTTTCTTTCCATCAAAACAGATTGATATTTGGTGGTACCAGAGACAAACCACAAACCATGTTTGGATCACAGTCGGGAGATTTTTTTAATTTTGAACCTTACACAAAATTAGTCACCACAGTGGGTGCGACCACAACCATAACAGGTGAAGTCACAGATGATGCTGCCTTGCAATTCACCGTGGCCAGCAACAAATTAAACATCATAAGACACATGGTGAGCCAACAGAGCTTATTCCTTTTTACATCAGATGGTGAGTTTGACATGTCGGGAGAACCGGTCACACCTACCAACATCATCATTCGAGAGCAGACAAGATATGGTATTGGCTCGGGCAAAACAGAACCTAAGGTCGTGGACAACGAGGTGTTGTTTGTGCAAAAGGGTGGCAAGCAATTGCGAGCATTTGTCTATAACTTCAACACGGATGCCTATTCGGCCAAAAACTATTCATTGGTGCATCACGACATATTGAGTGGTGCCACACAGGGAGCATATCTTAAAAATTATGACAACATCAACAACAACTTTGTGTTTGTTATCAACTCAGATGGCACCATAGGTGTGCTGGGTATCAACACAGAATATTCTGTGGTGGGTTGGATGAAATGGACCACGAATGGATTTTTCAAGGACATCGGTGTAGTAGATGATAAACTTTATGCGCTGGTTAAAAGATATGACAACGATGGCAGCTCACAGAACGCGGGAGTATTCTTAGAACGATTATCGGAAGATGATGTGTATCTAGATGGTTACCATACCTCTGCTTCATCTGGCTCAAGTTTTACAGGTGCGCAGGGATTGGAAAGCAAGACCGTGCAAGTGATCGCAGATGGATTGAAACATCCAGATGTCACTGTTGCCGCAACAGGAAATTTTACACTGACCAGGACCAGTGCATCCACACAGATAGGTTATGCCTACACCAGCACACTGAAAACACTGCCGGTGCAGATATCAGCAGCCAACCTAAGCACACTGGGAGAACGTGTTAGGAAAATCATGTGTGAAATACAATTTTTTGAAAGTAAATCTTGCAACGTGGATGGATTTCCTGTGGTGTTCAGAGAATTTGGTGCCGATCTATTGAATCAAGACATCACGGCATTCACAGGACAAAAGAGAATTCGTTTAAGTGGCTGGTCAAGAACCCCACAGGTAACTATAACAAACACAGAAGCACTACCATTAACCATATTAAGTTTAACAACTGAGATTAAATTTGGCACAGGAAAACTACAGGAAGCTGGATAATCTCAAGACACATGATCTAAATTATGATCATTATGAGTATGTTGTGAATAACATGCGACATTGGGATCAAATGGAAATTATGTTGATGGGATTTACCAAACATTCACTTTTAAAATATTTTGATAGGATGCGAGGCATCACTGCCACCTATCAAGGCACACCGGTCTTGGCAGCAGGTCATCAGCTCACTGACTTTGAATGTTGGTATTGGTTCTTTGGCACTCCCATGGTAAAAGACTTTTTTAAAAAAATTACCTCAGGCAGCAATCATTTTATAGAAAACAGCATGCGAACATATCCCTACAAGAGACATGTAGTGCAGGTATGGAAGAAGCATCAAGACAGCGTGAAGTGGCTAAATATGTTAAAATTTTATCCATTTGCATCCTATCATGTAGGTGCAGAAGAAATTTTATTAGTCGAGAGGAAACGAACTTAAAATGTGCGCACCAACACGTGATCTAGCAAAAATAGCAGTGATAGCTGCAGCAGCATATGCTACTGGTGGTTCTTCTTTATTTGCTTCCAGCACAGCAGCCGCAACCACTGCAAGCACAGCAACAGCGGCAGAAGCCGGTGCGGCAATGTATACTGATTATGCGGTATCTTCAGGATTTAATTTATCTGGCATGTTCAGCACATTAGGCAGTTATGCTAAATTTGCAGCACCCATCATTGGAGCTGCCGGACAAATATACAGTGGAGTATTAAATGCAAATCTACTAAAAGGGAGAGCTAACATGGTAGATTATTCTACAAAAGTTGACATGGAAGCATCAGCATTAAGAAAAATTCAAAGACAAAGACAACTGGTACAAGCAGTTGGAAAACAAAGAGCATTATATGGTATAACTGGTGTGACCATAGAAGGTACACCTACAGATATATTAGAACAAACATCAGCAAAATTTGCAGAATCACAATTTATTGATGATTTTAACACAGCATCGGGATTGTATTCAAAATCATTAACTGCAGAATCATTAAGAGCCGAATCAAACACAGCAGTATTGGGTGGTGTTGTAAATGCAGCAGCCACACTAGCGGGAAGAGGATTAGAAGGATATATTCCACCTAAAACTAAACCATCTTTATTATCACAATTTAATCCTATACCCATGGGACAAGGAGAAACATTTTAATGGCAACAATACCAGAAGTACCACCAGAACAAAAGATAGTACCCATTGAAGGTGGAAGAAAAGTAACCATACCCACATATGAAGGTGGAAATATCACACCATCAAATAATTTTACCATACCATATCAATCAGGTGAAAGCACAGCGGGCATTGTAAAAACACTTGCTGCAGAATTTAATAAAGTGGCAGATGAAGAATCTGTAAAAAATGCTGCTGCTAAAGGATATCTTGAACAACAAAAAATTATCAGTGAAGGAAATACACAATACCTAGGTGGTGAATCTGCATTCAGTAAGAGCGCACAGGCTTATCAAAAAGGTGCAACTCTTGCCTACAGCATAAAGAAAAAATCAGAAGGAGATATTAAATTAGAAGAATTATTTTATAAAAGACCAAACGATTTAAATGCTTTTAAACAAGAATCAGAAAAAATTAAAGAATTATTATTAGATGGTGTACCTTCTAGTTTAATGGCTGATATAAGTTTACAGTTTGATCAAAAAAAATTACATCATGAAGTTAACATTTCTAAAAATGTACAAATAAATTCTTATCAAGATAGTCTTTTAACAATAGAAAACGATCAAGCTAAGCTAGCTGCAGAGGTTGGCAAATTATTAAATTATGCTGGAGACAATGCCGATGGTGAGGCATTATCAGAGGCCATGGCAAAAATGCAAAGAAACACTCTTGCATTGAATGAATTGGGATTGCATCCTAAAGAAATTTACAAAATTAATGATCAAGCAAGACAACAACTATTTGCTTCTATAATAGGATATCAAGACAAACAAACAGCCAACGATCCTGCTGCATCACAAAAATTAAGAAAAGATGTTGAAAGTGGTTTGTACACATTTGGTAAATTTGGAGAAGACTTTGGGGATCTCATCCCGGGTGGAAAAGAAATTACATTAAGAGAAGCCAAGCATTATAAACAAATATTAGATCACTATGACAAAGAGCGTGTTAATCAAAACGCTGGATTGATCGCGGGTGCTAAATCAACAGCAGATGAAACTAATAAATTAAATCTTAAAAGTTTAACTTATGTTGCTGATGAGAACGGTAATTTAAAACTTACCATTCTGCCTTTCAATGAGATAGAATACAGAGCATTGGGTATGGACACAAAAGAAATAGCCAAAATGAGATTTGATTATGAATCGCATGTGCTGGCAGCACAGTATACTCACACTGCTAAAACTATAGGTTTTGAACAAATGGGCACAGTCATAGATAAAATTAATGAACAAAAAGCAGCAGCACTGGCAGAGACCAATCCAGCCAAAAAAAATCTATTATTGGCTGCGGCAGTTCTAGCTGAAAAAGAAGTGCCAGACATAATTGCGGCCAGGCAAAAAGCCAAATTAGAAGGTACTGAAAGAGAATGGTTTAAAAACAATGCAGGACCGTTATATTTTCCATCGGGCATAGATGTTTCCACAGCAGAAGGCAATAGAAAATTTGATAGGGCAGTGCAAAATAATACCAATTCTCCACTGGCTTATTCAAAAGTGGACAGCCTGCAGGGGACTATAGAATATGATTTATTAAAAGGCTCTACTTCGGTCCAAGATCTTTCAACCAAAATGGAACAAGGCAGCGGTAGACAACAGGAATACTACAGCAGATACATATCAGCTGGCATAGACAAATTAAAAGGTGCAAAAACCGAGGGTGAGGCCACTTTATTACATCTACATGCTTTAAAATTATCTCGAGATGAGCCCGCATTTAATCAATTGGCATCCGCATATTTAAAAAGAAAAGAAAATATTATTGCTCTAGAATCCAGAGGAACAGAAGACCCCAATGGTGATAAATGGAGAAAAGAATTTCAAGAATTAAGAGCAGAATTTAGAAATAAATTTGGTGACACTGTAAATCTATCAACACCGTATGGCCAGGCCATGTTTGATAGTTACGAAAACATCTATATTAAAAATCGTGCTGGTAGAGCCAGTATCAGTGCAGCCACAGATGCAGCAGAAAAATTTATTAAAGATACCAATGCCACAATAACAGTCAATGGCACGGACATGTTGATGCCAAAAAATCATACCATGAAAAATGGAGTAGACCTGTCATCGGACATACAAAAAGAACTAGAGGACATGATCAAGAATCCACACAGATATAATATCGTGCCTGGTCCAGGAGAAACATATTCTGATCTATTAAAAAATAAAAATAGTATGTATTTTACCTACACACAAGAACATGCACTGTTAAAAAATAAGAGGGGAGATATAACACAGGATTACACTTTTCGTGCAAAACTACCCAGCGATGAAAAAAGTTTAATATTTGCACCTGCATTGATTGGAGTTAAATCTGATTCACGATTACAACCACCACTCAAAGACAGAGAAGGCACATGGGAATTCACAGGCAATTTTTCTAATGGATTTAAAGGAGCCGACATCTATAAAGGACTGGGAGTAAAATTTTATGATACTGAAAAATACGGAAGAGATCTACAGAAACATTTTATTGACAAAATAGGCACCAAGGAAAATGCCAAGGGAGAACGTGAATATAATTATTATGATTGGGTCACACCCTTGCTGGTTGGAAAAGATAATAAAAAAACAGAAATTGCATTGGCAATCAGTGTCAAGGCCAAAGAAAATAAATTAGAAGAAAATGACCTATTGTGGTTAGGCAACAACGTGCCATACCTTAAAGAACTGTCGACAGATAGCAAAAAAAGACAAGCACTGTTGTCAGAATATACAACAAATTTTGATACGTTATCTAAACAACAATCCAAGGGCATGGCTCCAACAAGGATGTCTCCGCTACAGGTAATCACTGACCTAGCTAGAAAAGGATCATAACATGGCTGATATAGATCTACAACTACAACAAGAAAATCCTATAGAACCCACATCGTTGCGTGTGTACGAACAAAAAGATGCAGCGCTTAGACCATATGGATTTACAGAAAAATTTGGACAAGGTTTCAAATCTGGATTAACCGAAAATACCATAAGTTATGCAAGCGACACTGCTACAGCATGGGGGGCAAAATTTTTCAGCGATGAGCAAGAAATTGATGAAAAAACATTTAATGAGTTGCCGGGTCGTAGGCCCAAAATGTCGTGGTATCCAGGCATGACCTATAAAAGTTACAATGTCATGCAGGATCATTATGCAAACATAGATGAGTATCAAAGGATAGTGGGAGATGAAATTACTGTGCCTTCTGTGTTGGGTGGAATCGCTGCAGGATTATTTGATCCTACAAATTTTTTACCAGTGCTGGGCATAAACAAGGTCATAGCACAAAGTGCATTAAAAACATTTTTATATAGGTCGGGTGCAGTTGCATTAAGCAGTGCAGGTATTGAAACACTGATACAACCCACATTAGCAAGTGCAGCATATAAAGCACGAGGTGATGAATTAACCTATGAACAGATGTTGACCAACGTGGGCATGGCTGCAGGAGCAGGTCTTTTGTTTGGGGCAGCATTCGAGGGTGTAAGATATGGCATAACCCGACACAATTATTTAGACAAGGTAGAAACTAGTATAGCAGCAACACAATATCCCACAGAAAAACCATTAACAGATATCGAAATGAAAAAACAGGGCATGGTGCCATTGAAGCAAACCATAAACGAAAATACCAAACGTATATTGATCGAGAGAGGATATTCTGAGGGCCTAGATGATATTACACCAAGAGTGGGCAAGGGTGGATCAGCCATAATAGAAGGCATAGAAACGTATGTAGATACTGCTGGTAGAATATACAATGATAGGGCCGGCATAGACTCGGGAGATTATGTAAAAATTAAAAGAACACAAAATAAGATAGAGATCGAAGGTACCACACAAGGATTAGCCGCTACATTGCCAGCATTGTCTCAAGAAATGAACATAAAAGATCGAATTAATATAAAAAATATAGAAACTAGAGAACCAGCAAATAATTTAACACCAAAGCAAATAGAACAACTAGCTAAAACATATACATTAAGAGACAAAGAATTAAGACTAGGGTTAGATGAAAGACCCATGTACACTGCTAAAAACGAAGCAACAGGAAGAACATACATATTGCAAGAAGATGGTAATGGTGAATTAGATATTTTTAAAAACAAAGGCAATCTTTATATAAGAGATAAAAATAATAAAACAAGATTAGCCACAGATAATGAAAAGTTCCAGATATTTCAAGATATAAAACAAGCAGTTCCAGCAGATGCAGGCACAGCACCAAAATCTGCAGTAAAGAAAAAATTAGACATACCCTTAATTGACAGTATAAAAGATGCTGTCCCAACTAAAAGACAAGCTGAAATTATGGTAGATGATGCAATTAATAAAAATAAAACTACAGATGTGTCAGAACAAAAAATACGATCAGATGCTAATTTTCAAAAATTGCCTGAATCCAGCAAAGAAAATGCATTGGCAAATGCCTTATTCTATGAATTTTGGACATTTACAAGAGGCAAAGATGCCATAAAAGAACTGGGCCTAGAATGGGATCCAGTAAATTATATTTTTAAAGACATTGGTGGTGGCAGAGACCCTGTTATAAAACAACTTCTTTTAGATGCACAATTAAAAAATAAAATATTTATTGATGAAAACAGAACAAATTTAACCAAATATTTTAATTGTAAAAGAGGATTATAATGGCAAAAAGTTGCGAAGATATTTTATTAGAAGATTTTAATAAAAGTAATTTAAAAAAATTAAATGTTGTGAATGCAAGAGATGAGACCAGCAGGGTGGAACAAGCATTTAACGACAGAACCACAGAATTGCAAGCAGCTGATAAATCTTGGAATGAAAATGAATTAAACAAATGGTTAGCTAATTTAGCAAAAGTGCAACTTGAAGACATTATAGAAAATGACCTCAAAAGAATTATAACACAGGAAAAAGTCAATGCGAGAATAGAACAAATTCGAGAGGCAAAAAGGATGCTGGATGCCGAGGGTAGTACAGACAGTTTGGCAGAGGCCTACAACAGCGCTCATTTTTTAACTAATAAAACAAGAAATATAGTGCCGTTAGATAAAAGAAGGGATGCACAGGGCAAAGCAATGGGTTTAGATTTTGTGATAGATTTACAAAAATATGGTCCATGGAAAGACCAGGACATAGGAAGTATACCAAAAACATTTAGCGAGGATGATTTTATTAGAGAGGTATTTTTTTTACGACAGGATTTACAAAAAAATAAAACAATTGCACCACCAACAACACCCGAGGCAAGTGATATGCTTCTCCCAGGTGCAAACAAGCGAGGATCTAGAGAAGCATTTGAATTTGCCAAAAGTTATATTTTAAAATTAGAAGAAGAGTCTACCATGCAATCACGATTAATGGGAGTGCCTGCTCTGCAAGGATTGCAAAATAGATTGCGTGTGACATATGATTATAGAATGGTAAAAAAAGCATTCAAAGATGTAAATGAGTTTGTAGAATTTTATTCTCAAAAGTTACATCCAGATCACGAAGGACATGTGATAGATTCGGGTGATCCGTTTAAACATAGAAAACAATTGGCAAAAATATTATACGAAAAGTTTTTAACTAATCGAAATAAAGATTGGAGGGTACAAGATGCTGCAGTGAAAGAAATAAACAACGAATTAAAAGATTACATACGGAGTAGCGGATTAAATCAAGATCAACAATATGCAGCAATTAATAAATTGCCTTTTTATTTAAAACTAGCCGATGCGGACAGTTACATAGAAGTCAAAGACAAACTTTCAAGATCCAATCAAAATGGTGTGAGAGCTATTGTGCAAAGAACTATAGCGGAAAATGCTAGAATATTGGCATTGGTTGATTTTTATGGACCAGATGTCAAACGAGGATTTGAATCGATGCAGAAATGGATACGTGAGGAATCTGACAACTACACAAAATTTAGCACAAACGAAATAAAATTAACTAACTATATACATCAATGGGTTGAAGAACAAATTAATCCATCCACAAGAGAAAGTGGTGTGGGACCTGCAATAATATCTTCCTTAAGAAATCTTGAAACTATAAAATTATCCGGTGGACTGATTACACAGATCGCGGATGGGCCTACAATCAAACACGTTGCTAACAAATACGGTATTACTAGCATGGATCTAGTGGATTCTGTATTCAATATAAACGAGTTCCGCGGAACCAAAGCAGAACAAAATTTATTTTATACTTCTGTGCTGGACATAACAGAGGTGTTTGGTGTTGAATTACATGATAGATTTAATTTGGTAGATGCCAACACTGCCACAATCAATCAACCCATCCTAGACAAATTTAGCAGAGGCACTGCTGCATTTGCACATTTTGGTTTAAAATTAAATGGCTTCACGTGGTACACGCAAGCCATGCCAAAGATGGTGGCATCCACAATGCAGAGAAGATTAGGAGATTTAGTAAAAACCAATGTTCAGTATATAAATTTACCCGATGAATTTAAATATGATTTTAAAGTATTGGGTATTACAGAAAAACAATGGAACAAGATTGTAGAATTAAAACCACTCACACAGAGTGGCCTGTTTGACATTGCGGCATTAAAAAATCGATTCAACGATGACATAAAATTGCCCAACGAGCAATTGGTAGCAACAGGCAATAATCCAAAAAAATATTCATTTGAAGTTAATGATTTAGAAACAAAAATGATCACCTTCATCAACAATTTTGTGGAACGGGCCGGCACAAAACCCGACACAATTGATCGAGCACTAACTTCTGGATTGCAAATGCCAAACACGGTAGCTGCAGAATTGACAAAATCTTTGTTTCAATTTAAAAGTTTTATGCTGACATTCAGCAGGAAGATATTAGCAAAGGAATATGGAGATGTAATTAAGGGTGGTAACAGAATAACACAAGTATCACAACTGGCTCTGCTGGGTGGATTGTTAACAGTAACTGGAGCTATAGTGGCCACATTAAAACAAGTAATAGCTGGCAAGCAACCATATACTCTTGAAACTGCGGTGCAAAAAGGTTTTCAATATATTAATATTGTTCCATATTATCAAGACCTAATTATAGAATCGGGTGGTGCAGCATTATGGGATTCTATTATAACCGGAAGAAACGAAGATAAAAAAAGTCGTATACCACAATACGCAGAGGTAGCTAGCAGGGTGCTAGGTCCAGTAGCAAACGATCTTACCAAATTAGGAGTTTCCACATGGAGCATATTGTCTGGTACCGTTGACATTGCCAAAGGCAGAAAAAAATCACAAGATCTTAAAGATGGCATAATGGGATTGGGCAGTTTGGCCAACGATTTAAATCCATTGGCATTAAGCATATGGACCAAGGCCGTGTGGAGGCAAACCATGCATGATTGGTGGTGGGAATTATTTGACAAAGATGGCTATCGCAGAAGTCAAAAAATGATGAAACAGCGTGCCAAACAAGAAAGAGCATTTGGGGGTGTGAATATCGTAGATTTACAAAATCCATTTAAATAAATAACATAGGAAAAAACACATGACTACATCAACAGCAACACCAAGGGTACAATACACAGCGAACGGATCGCAGACCAGTTTCACATTCAATTTCAGCATCGCTGACAGCAGCAGCTTGGATGTCTACGTGGGCACCACGTTAAAAACCTACACCACGGATTACACCATCACATTTAGTTCAGGCACATCGGGCACAGGCACGGTGGTGTTTGTATCAGCACCTTCCGCAGCAGCATCAGTGTATCTTATAAGGAACACGTACAACGTGAGATCAACAGATTTTGAACAGGGTGGTGCTTTCCTTGCTTCTACCATCAACAACGAGTTGGATAGATTGACACAGGGCATACAGGACATCGACAACATATTAACAGACAAAGTATTTAGATTAGCAGAACCCACAGCGGAAACTGCCACATTGATCATTCCAGCGGCTGCCACGAGAGCAAATAAAATATTATCGTTTGATGCATCAGGCAATGCACAAGTAACTGCAGTGGGTGCGGGCACGGTAAGCAGCGTGGGATTGACCACTTCAGATGCCAACATCACCATAGGCAGCACACCGGTAACTTCCACAGGCAGCATTACAATTGCTTTGACCAACCCGTTAGTAAAAAATTTAACAGGAAATGTAACAGGAAATGTGACAGGAAATGTGACAGGCAATGCTGACACAGCCACATACGCAAGTGCTGTAACACTGACAGCAGATAATTCTACCAATGCCACCAACTATCCATTATTCACATCAGCTGCCACGGGTAATCTTTCACCGAGAACTGACACGGGATTCACATACAATCCATCCACTGGTGTATTGACCACAACATCTGTCACAGGTAATTTAACAGGTAATGTCACAGGCACAGTGTCTGGCAATGCAGGTTCAGCAACTTATGCCAGTGCTGTAACACTGACAGCAGACAACACAACCAATGCTACCAACTATCCATTATTCACATCAGCTGCCACAGGTAATCTTTCACCACGCACTGATACAGGATTCACATATAATCCATCCACAGGTATTTTAACTTCTACTGCATTCTCAGGAAATTTAACAGGTGCTGTGACAGGCAACGCTGACACTGCCACATATGCATCAGCGGTGACATTGACAGCAGATAACACAACCAATGCAACCAATTATCCAACATTTGTTTCAGCAGCCACAGGCAATTTATCACCTCGCACTGACACGGGATTCACATACAATCCATCCACAGGTGTATTGACCACAACATCTGTCACAGGTAATTTAACAGGCAATGTCACAGGTAATGTCACAGGTAACTTAACAGGTAATGCTGACACAGCCACCAATGCTACCACTGCTGGTGTGGGATCCACTGTAACTTTAACTGCGGATAACACAACCAATGCAACCAATTATCCATTGTTTGTTTCGGCTGCCACTGGCAACTTGTCACCAAGGACCGACACAGGATTCACATATAATCCCAGCACAGGTGTATTGACCACAACATCTGTCACAGGTAATTTAACAGGCAATGTCACAGGCAACGTAACAGGTAACTTAACAGGCAACGTGACTGCAACCACAGGTACCAGCACATTCAACGATGTGATAATAAACGGTGACTTAACCGTGGAAGGCACAACCACCACGCTGAATACCACACAGTTAGATATAGAAGACAATATTATAAGACTAGCAACCAATCAATCTGGTGCTCCCGCAGCAAATGCAGGTATCGAAGTTGAACGAGGCACGTCCGCTGACAAGAGTTTAATTTGGAATGAAACCACTGACAAGTGGACCATAGGCTCAGAAACATTCGTGGCCGGCACGGTGGAGGCCAATGTCACAGGAAATTTAACTGGCAATGTAACAGGCAATGTCACAGGTAACACAGCAGGGGTTCACACAGGCAACGTCACAGGCAACGTCACAGGCAACGTAACGGGCAACGTAACAGGCAACGTCACAGGAGATCTGGACACGGGCAGCATAACCATAGCTGACAACAACATCACTGCAACACAAAGCAATGACAATATTAATTTAATCACAAACGGCACAGGACATATCAATGTGGATTCTGCAAGGATCATCAATGTGGCAGATCCAGTGGCCTCACAAGATGCTGTAACAAAAATTTATGTTGATAACCAAGGATGGCTTACAGACATAGCATTTGATACCACTCCCCAGCTGGGTGCGGATCTTGATGTGCAAACGTATAAAATAGTTTCAACATCAAATAGAAACATAGAGATCGCTCCCAACGGCACAGGTGATGTATACCTTACCGCAGATGCAGTGAGGATTGGTGATATAAATGCAGCGGCAACCCTGACCACAAACGGCACGGGCAATATCACGATCAGCACCAACGAAGGCACAAATTCAGGCACTGTTGTGATTGCAAACGGTGTCAACGGCAACATCACACTTTTACCAAATGGCACAGGTTCCGTGGTCATAGATGGCATCAGTCATCCACAGGCAGATGGCACCAACGGACAGGTGTTGATCACCAATGGTTCTGGACAATTAAGTTTTTCTACAGTTTCAAGTGGGGTTACATCAATCACTGCCGGCACGGGATTGACCGGTGGCACCATAACATCCACGGGCACCATAGCCATAGACAGCACAGTGGCCACTTTGACTGGCACACAGACCTTGACCAACAAGACCCTGACCACACCTATTATCTCTAGCATCAGCAACACAGGCACAGTGACATTGCCCACTGCCACTGACACATTGGTGGGTAAAGCAACCACCGACACTTTAACAAATAAAACAATTAATTTAACTTCTAATACATTATCTGGAACCACTGCACAATTTAACACAGCATTGAGTGATGGAGATTTTGCCACACTCACTGGTTCAGAAATATTGACAAATAAAACTTTGACCAGCCCTGTGATCTCGCAGATAGTTTCTGTCAGCAACGGCAACATCACAGTGGAACCCAACGGCACGGGTAAGGCCATCTTGGGTCCTGCCTTCACTGCAACCAATTTCCCTTACACCATCTACAACTCATCTAACTCTATACCACAATGGGATTCTGCTTCTTACAGAGGCAATCAAATGGTTTATTCCAATCTATCTGTGGCAGATATCACCACATTTGATGGAAGATTAACCAATAACTCAAGAACCACTTATGCCAAGGCAGATTCTTCTGCAACCACATACAACAACACCAACTGGAGGATTGGAAACCATGACCAGAGCATATTTGATCTCAATGGTGCCACATTTGGATCCACCGCTACAGGATCACGAGCGACAGCTTTAAGGGGGACTACTGCTATCGCTGTATTGACCAATTCAGGGGGTGGAACCAAGACTGGTCCTAACTTAGTTGGTGCCAGTGCATTTTGTCAAGTGGATGAAAATCACGGTGGCACACTGACAGTGACCAATGCTATGGCTGTTAGAGGTAACTTGAATGTGAGAGGTAACTCCACTGACACCACTACAATAACCAATGGCTACACTTTCATATCAGAAACCAACGGTGGGGGAGGTTCCTCGGGTGTGGCAGGGACCAATTACAAGATCACCAATGCCTATGCTTTTGCAGACATACCATCTACCACAAGCAATCTAGAAACCACGCACTATGGATTCTACATAGGATCTGGATCCACTGCAGGAACCAAATATGCTTTCTATTCAGCAGATGACACCTATCAATCAAGATTAGGAACCATTGAGAGATACAGAGAAAAACAAAATGCTCTGACATCCAGCAGCACCATCACTGTGGATTGCAATTTGGCACCCATACACAAGGTCACCCTGGCAGTGAACACTGGATTTGTTATAACAAATTTAAGCAGTGGCCAGACAGTGACCATCATCATTGTGCAGGATGCCACGGGATCACGCACAGCCACATTTGGCACAGACACCAGCACCGCGGTAAAATTTGCAGGTGGCACACCCACTCTGTCCACAGCAGCCAATGCAATTGATGTTGTGACCATCTACAACGATGGCACCAACTTCTTGGGCAACATAGCGAAAGCGTTCGCATAGGAGGATCATATGCCTCTTGGCTTTGCAAAAGATATATTAGCTAAAGGTGCAACGGCAGTTGGTGCCTACGCATTCAACGATAACAAAGCAGGAGCAGATTCAGTCATCAACGGTGCTGACAAGGCCGCTTATGTGACCACGCTGGGTGCTTCAAAACTCACAGATGCTGGTGCATTCAGTTTAGTGATGTGGGTGCGAGTGAATGGATTTGCAGGCAACGTGGATACAAGTGCAACATATAGTGGTAATGATTACACGATATTATTACAGAGTTATCGTGGCACAGGTTATCCCAATTCAAATAATGGATTTAACTTGGTATTAGGTCCAGATGGTATTGGTGGCAATTTTTATAATAACGTTATAAACGTAGGATTGACTTCCTCAAAATCTGGAGGATCCTATGACACAGTAGCCAAATATAAAAGTAATCTATTGAATGGTAGATGGCATTGTGTGATGTGGAGTATGTCATTGACCAGTGTAGCCAATTCAAGGCTATACGTTGATGGTGTGGATGTGGGAGCAGGCAGAGGCACAGACACGTCTGGAACATCATCAAATCAAAATCAGTGGCCAATATTTCCTTTTAGATATAACAGACAAGATGCTATCACAGCGGCATACACAGCAGACCAGGAGTGCGGAGCCACAGTGGACATTGGTCCCACGTGGTTCTATGATTCTATCGTGGATTTTAGTAATGCCACCACAAGAGGCTATTATTACAATGCCGCAAACACAGATGGTTACGTGGATGGGGGCACAGCAGGCACCACGGGTGGAGCGGCAGCGGCAAAATTATATTGGTATCATTCAGCTTCTACTCTTGTAATGGGTGGATCATTGGCCAACACAACCACAACCAAAGTTACCAAAGGATCTGGAGATATTAATATTATATCCAATACAGCGGGCCCGGGTTCAGGAGGCACTTACTAATGTATAGATTATTTTGGCATGACCCAGCTGGTACAACAGTGCATAATTTTAACAATTCAAACGAATTGGTACGGTGGGTTTGGAATATTGCAGGTAAGCAATGGTTTAGACACAGTTTTCGAATAGAACAATTAATTAATGAAGAATGGCAAGAACCGCAAAATCCCAAACCACAATTGTTAAATTCGGCCCCCTCACCTTATCCATCATGGACATGGAATGATTCTACGAGACAATGGGAACCACCGGTAGCTAGGCCCGTTAGTCCTAGAACCGAATATGATCTATTATGGAACGAAGACACGCAGGGCTGGGGACTTGAAAACATGTCGTTAAGCAAATTAAACGATAATGGCACCCATGTTGTGGAAAGAAAATATTTTGACACCTGGGATAATTTGATCAAATATTTGCATTCAATAGACCAGATTAAAAATGTGTATAGACAAATTGCTGATCAAGAAAAACTAGAATTAATAAATCGTAAAATAATTAGTCCTTATCATGATAGATTTATCTGTTTAAAGATTATAGAAAGTTAACATGCCGCTAGGGCTTGCAAAATGGTTATTTGGTGGCACAAACACACGAGATCCGTATTCCATAGATTTTTTAGTGGTGGGTGGTGGAGGAGCAGGTGGAGACACACAATCTGGAAATTATGGTGGAGGTGGGGGTGCCGGGGCAGTGGCAACTTCTTACGGCAATGCCATTGATGGCTTATCATTAACTCCAGAAAAAACATACACAATCACAGTGGGAGCAGGTGGACCCAACACAGGAGATCACATGAACAGCACTGGTGCTGGGCTGGCATATCTCACAGGAAGAATGGGTAGATATTCAGTAATTCTAGGTCATGGCATAGTTCCTGTGGTGGCACAGGGTGGAGGTGGGGGAGGATTAGGATGGGGCAGTTTTGGAGGTGGAGATGAGGGGTATGGAAATACAGTTTCTTTTGGTGCAGTAGATAACGCAGCAAAAATTTTTACCATTTCAAATGTGCAAAAAACCAACGGCACAGTTAGAGTTACTACCAGCACCGCTCACGGATTAAGTAATTTTGGTTCCCCACCATATGGTGGATATGTCAACATACAAAATGTGGGAGGCATGACACAAATAAACAATTTTACCATTTACAATGCCACGGGTGCATTTCCCGGCATAGGTATTCCTTACAATGTGATAGATTCAACCAACATAGATCTCTACACTGGATACACAATTGTGGATATTCGTAAAATTGATACCAGCACATACGGCAATTACACCTCTGGGGGTACTTTGTCGTGGGTATATTTTTCTCAAAGCGGCAGTGGTGGTGGAGCAGGTGCCAAGGGGCCCACAGCGGGTTATACCGGTGGTGCTGCTTTTACTGCGGATCAGACATATCCGGGTGGTGATGGCTATTATCAAACTAGTTGGACCAGCAAAGTCACATGGACCAGCTACGCAGGAGCCAACAGTCCAGCTTCTCCCACAACACTGGGGGGTGGTGGTGGAGGCAGCAGCGCTGCAGCATCTGGAGGCACAGGTGGAGCAGGCACATCAAATTCAATCACTGGTTCCGCGGTAACCTATGCAGCGGGTGGAGACAGCACACCAGGCACTGCCACCTCGGGATATGGTGATGGTGGCAAAGGCACCAACAGCGGCAATGCTGGTGTAGTGATATTGAGAATACCCACTGCAAATTATTCAGGATTGACCACAGGATCTCCCACAGTGACCACAGATGGTAGTTTTAAAGTATTGACTTATACTGCCAACGGCACCTACACTGCCTAGAGGGCATCTCCATTTTTCAACACATTGCCATAGCTCTTGCGACAACTGAAACATCGGCTGAACCAACGCTTCTGCGTGGTGCCCCATTGATGGAACTGCACAGCTGAACATCTAGAGGGATCTGCCCGGCCGCTGCAGGGTTTCCGTGGCAGCACTATGGCCTTGGTTATCTCTGGCAGATAGGTGGATTTGCCATACAAGCGTGGTGATCGTTTTCTCTTGATGCCCAGTGCCTTTAGCTTTGCCTCAAATTTTTTGGGATCCATGGGAGAGTGACGTGGGTCAGTTTTTTTTGACTATGACAGAGCAAGAAAGGTGCTGACCCACGATGTATTTATTAAATTACTTGCTGAGTAGACTTTTTCTTGGTCGACCCATATGGACACCCTTTATAGTGCCCTTGTTCTCTGATGCGTAAAAAACCTGTTCTCCACGTTTTTTACCATATTCTTTTTCCATTGCTTTTAAAATGGTTTTACCTTTTCGTGATAGTGGCATTGTGTCTCCTTATGATAGATTGATTAGTAATGATATTTAGTGGTCTTTGCGATTCTCCGCGATGATGTCAGTGGCTGTGTTTGGGTATTGATTAGATGAGCTCTGCTCATCTGCTTGCTGTCGCAAGCCTTTTCTTGATTTAGATGTTGAATAGATATTAGGCTATTTCTAGCCTAATACCCACACTTGATTTGAGTGTTTTCATAGTCCATACATCGTTGCCTTGGCCGAGCGGTTGTGCTGTACTCGTTAACTCATTATTGGTTTACAACGCAAGCCTATATAATCTTTGTATGGTAATCTTATATAGACCCGAGGTTGGATCTGTTTCCCAGAGCCTCATCTTTTTTTAATTTTTTGCATCAAGCGATTCGCCGCTCATATATGAGAGTAGTTCGCTTTTTTTCAGAGATGCTATGTAGCCTATGGGTGCCTATTTGATGTTGCTTTTAATAAATTTATTTCTATGTTTGCCTTGGTCCGGAGAGAAATTGGTCACCCAAGTGATCACCTTGTCTTTTTGGTAAGGTAACAATTGAGCAAAGGGCCTATTGTAATATTTTTTTGCCAGCCAGTCGTATTTGCCTAAGTTTAGCCATGTTCTTTGTAACTTTGTTTTGTATTTCATTATTGCTCCTGTCACTTGTATATATCAAATAAATTTTAAAGCACGCAATTATTGAGTTTATATTGGTAATCTCTTTTACATTTAAACTCGTAATTAAACTGTTTTTATTGTATCATACTAAATAGTTTACTTAAGGCATATAATGATTCACTAATAGGCTTTAGGCATACTGGGACTGCAGCTTCTAAAGAACTCCTTGCACGACGCTCCAAAGAACTGCAGTCTCAAAAAACAAATGACAGAGTACATAAACGAAAGGAACACATGTCAGAAAAAAGAGCAGAAGATATCTTAAACTTAATTAGAAATAAAAAAACTGTTGCTAAAATAATGTTTGAGAAAGCAGTGCAACATCAGATGATGCATCTATCACAATCAGAGATGCACATGATCGTTGCAGAAAAATTTGATGATGCTAGACAACCAGACCCAGAAGATTTAAATTAATCTATGAGTTACCTTATCCAGGAATATCAACACGAAGATGTGGAAGAAATGATAGCCCTTGGTGCACACATGCACCGTGAGGGAAGATATAAATTCTTACCATATCTTCCGGATAAGTTGAGGCAGCTGGATCAAATGGTGTATGATCACAAAAGGACTCTAGTCAACGGATGGGTGGCAAAGTATGAAGGCAGGATCATAGGCATGTATGTGGCCTACATCACTAACTTTTTTTTCTGTGATGTTAAAATGGGCAGTGATTATTTTTTATACGTGGATGTCAAACACAGGAAAAAATTTCCCATGATGGCAGTGCGGCTTATCAAGCTAGCGGAAAAATGGGCCAAACAGATGGGTGCCGTGGAATTTCAACCGGGCAACAGCGCAATGATAGAACCACGAGTGGGGCAGATATACAAATTTTTAAAATATGATATAGTGGGAGAAATTTACAAAAAGGATTTAAAATGATACAGATAGAATATGAAAATATCATAAAAAAGGGCAAAAGTAATAATCCCTATTATGATCAAACAACAGCACAGAGAAAACAACTGACCCAATGCCTTGTGGCAATAATCACAATGCTGTCGGAACGATCAGCAGGATTTACCAATCCAAAAGATTGGAAGATATACAATGCAGAATTGGGCAAAGAAGTGATTTGGGCCACAGGCAAATACACACACAATCCCAGCGTGAGATGTATATGGTCTGAAATGATCAAAACCACAGTGAAAGAATACAACGGTAAATCGGGTAGATACAGCATGAGACAGATAGATAATTTTAACAGGACCATAAAGATCGCAACAAAATTATATAATGATCACACACAAGATGTGGCCAAACTTAAGGCAAGTGATTACCAAATTGAGATGATGCCATCTACACAAGGAACAACAAACACTGTGTTAGATAAATTTATCCAATATCAATATTAAAGAATTTGCGGGAGTTTCCTTATCTCCACTCCTGCGAATACACGCGGGTTTTTAATAACCTTTTGGACCCGCGTGCTAAATAATTTGCTGCAGGGTCGTTACTTCCGTACCGATGCCATACCCTGCAGCCTAAACTTCACAGCTATAAATACTTGGCCCTATATGGGTTTGATCAGTTGTGGGGGATATGCTATAAACAAGCCCCCCACAACGCTAACAGAAAAGAAAAGGAAAACAAATGACCAAGAATAGAGTAGATGCAGAATGGCTGGCAATCCTAAAACAATTCGCTGACAATTATTGGAAGAAAGAATTATCAGAAGCCCACGAACTTTTTAATATGAATTATCCATCATCCGATGATAAAGATTATATTAAGAAAACAACATTCCTAGACAACTCCAAGAGAGCCAAACTACAGATGTTGAAATATCTAGCACAGGCTGCAAGCGGTGCTGTTCATCCCACAGGTGTCAACAGCGAAGAGGAAAAGAACAACGCTGCAAAATTGATAGAACTGGCACAGAAAAGGATCAGCGCTAAAAGTGATGAATAATGTCTAAGATACCCTTTCGGGTGTTTTTAGATACATTGAACATTATATCACAGCAGAAGACACCAGAATTTCATATAGAGATTGCTGATTGGTTAGAGAGCACAGAAACCAATCAGAGAAGAATCTTACAGTGTTTCCGACATGGAGGCAAATCCTTTATCATAGGTGCCTATGTGTGCTGGAAACTCTTGACCGATCCCAATTGGACCTGCCTATTGATATCTGCCAAACGAAACCTTGCACTGCGTAACAGCATGTTCATAAGGAACACCATAGAGAGCCATCCCATGCTGCAGCATCTCAAGTCAGATCTATACACCTGGAAATCAGAAACATTCACAGTGGAACGACCCATCATGCAATTGAACCCATCTGTGACTGTGTCATCCTTGGGTGCATCATTCACGGGACTGCATGCCAACTGCGTGATCGCAGATGATGTGGAGACATCTGACAACGTGCTGAGTTCTGACATGCGAATGAAAACAAAAGAACGAGTGACTGAATTTGGTAAGTTGGCCAACAATATTTTAATGGTGGGCACACCGCATCACGAGGACAGCATCTATGATCACCTTGCCACAGTGGGCTATGAATTGAAGAAGATACCAGCCATAAGAGCAAGACCCATCAAACAGGAAGATGGCACCACCATAGAAGAAGATTACATCGCTTGGCCCGATCATCCAGAAGGCATGTTTACCTATAGTTGGTTAGAGAGGCAGCGGAACGAGACCACGGAGGGTGACTACATGTCACAATACATGCTGGTGCCACAGAACATATTCCAACCCCTGGTGCAGCTAGAAAACATCAAATACTACAACGAAGAATTGATATGGCAAAACATTGCACAACCCTATGGCAGTTATGTCACCACTTGTAAGATAGGAAGAAACAATGTCAGCAGGCTCTGCGCTGCATGGGATGCTGCCACAGGATTGAAAGGTCGAGATGCTTCTGTGTTGGCCGTGGCCGCGAGAGACAACGATGGCAACACCTATCTACATGACATGGTAACGTTGTCAGCAGTGGACAAGAGCACAAAAGATTTTACAGGACAGTGCAGGGAGATCATCCAGACCTGCATCAAACATAAAATATCACACGTGTATGTGGAAGAAAACTTCTCCAGCACCCTGGCCAATGAGCTGAGGAGAGTGGCTCGTGAAATGAAGATCATGGTTCAAGTGGTGCCTAAATTCCGTAACAAAAATAAAATGGTATTCATTGCACAGATCATGGAGCCATTGATCAAGGTAGGCCGATTATTTGTCCATGAGCGAGTGAGAGATAAATCTGCGTTTTTAGATGAATTACAAGCGTTTCCACGCATGAAACACGATGACTGCATAGATGCTGCATCGGAAGCAATTAGCAATCTTCCAAATCTATCGGTAGATGTGAGCAAGGTAGCGAAGATATTCAACCCCTTACAAAACACTGGATCTAGGTTTAGAATCAACTAACTAGATAAATAACTTTGACAATCAGAGTTATTTATAATAATAACACACACGCGCGAAAGGCCAAAAATGAAAATTTACAGCAGAATGGTTTTCGATAAAGACAACAACCTTATCGAATCAGTATCAAGCGAGTACACCGGGCCAGTGGCCGAGTGCAAGGGAGGAGAGCCAAGTCCACCACCTCCACCACCACCACCACCACCACCAGCAATATTGCCAAGCACCACAGTTAGAGGCAGTGGAAGAACTTTGCAGGCATCACAGCGTGGCAGGGGTGTTTTAATTCAATCAGGCACAGCACTGGGTGCTCAACAATTGCCCGATGAAATAGGACAGAAAAATTTATTACAACCACAGTCTCAAGTGGCAGCAAACATTTTAAGACTAATGGGTGGAGGATACTAACATGGGATTT
>Ga0209086_10000958_pt1 | contig 23676 bp, 22 predicted proteins | sample M_130207_XF_Meta_FD_187312 | JGI IMG/M metagenome (GOLD analysis project Ga0209086, IMG submission 187312) | Freshwater microbial communities from Lake Montjoie, Canada to study carbon cycling - M_130207_XF_MetaG (SPAdes) (version 2) | ecosystem: Environmental > Aquatic > Freshwater > Lake... | reverse complement strand
TGATCGCGGCGGCGACCGTGGTGGTGATCGCGGCGGCGACCGTGGTGGTGATCGCGGCGGCGACCGTGGTGGTGATCGCGGCGGCGACCGTGGTGGTGATCGCGGCGGCGACCGTGGTGGTGATCGCGGTGGTGATCGTCCCGATAATGGTGGTGGTTCTGGCGGGCATCGGGGTGGTGATCGTGGCGACCGTGGCGGTGACCATGGCGGCAGGCGTCATCATGACAATCGCAGAGGCCACAACGACAACCGCGATTAATCTCGGTTCTGCCTGATCCTTTATTATTTTAATCTGGAATCTGAGGGCCCAGTTTTTGGGCCCTTACCAGGAGCTTTTAATGAGTGATCCATACACCGAACTTGCGGAACTCGCAGGCGGTTTCATTCATGAAATCAAGAACCATCTTAGTACCTTTGGCCTTAATCTTCAGTTGCTTGCTGAGGATTTTAATGATCCTCAGACGCAACGAGAGCGCAGGGGCTTTGAACGAGTTCAGCGGCTTCAGAACGAATGCGAACGCCTTGTCGAAGTTTCCAACGACTTTCTCCGTTTCTCTCGCATCGAAGAATTAAACCTACAACCTTGCGACCTTTTATTGGTTTTCGAAGAACTCATCGACTTCTTTGGGCCCATGGCGCGAAACTCCAATATCAAGGTCAACCGATATCTGCCTTCAGATCTGCCCCCCGTTTATCTTGACAGCGAAATCTTTAAACAAGCTTTGCTTAATTTACTCTTAAATGCAGAACAAGCTATGCCCAAGGGTGGTGAAATTACTATTCAAGCTACCATCGCTCCAGAAGCTCTTACCCTCAACTTAATTGATACGGGCAAAGGGATCTCCCAAGAAGGATTAGAAAAGATATTCAAACCTTTTTATTCTACTCGGCCCGGGGGTACCGGCCTTGGACTTCCGACTACGAAGAAAATCATTGAAGCGCACGGCGGCACGATCGGGGCACAAAGTGAACCGGGGAAAGGAACGAAGTTTTCCATCCGCCTGCCACTTAAGATTTCAAAGGAGCTTTAAATCATGGCTGTATCACAACAACCGCCCTATGCATTAGCCAACATTAATGGCGAAATCACCCCTCTTTCAGAAGCTAAAATACCTGCATTAGACCGGGGCTTTCTTTTTGGAGATGCTGTTTACGAAGTGATGTGGGTCCATCAGGGCAGAATGTGGCTTGAAGAAGAACATTTTGTCAGGCTTGAACGAAGTTTAAACCTTATCCGCATCAAAGGTGTAAACCTTGAAACCCTTGCCGGAAGAGTTTACGAAACCATTACAGCGGGAAAATTTAAAAACGCTATTGTCTACATTCAAATCACTAGAGGGGCTGCTCCAAGGAGCCATGCATTTCCTAAAGATGTAAAACCCTTCGAGTTTCTTTTTGTTCAAGAGTTTAATGATCCTTATGCAGAAATGCGTGAAAAAGGAATCCAACTGCTTTCACGGCCCGACATCCGCTGGGATCACTGTGACATCAAATCCACCAACCTACTTGCAAATGTGTTGGCAATTCAAGATTCGAAGGAGGCAGGATGCCAGGAGGTGTTGTTTTATTTGAAAGATGGCACCATCACAGAATCTGCGCACTCGAGTTTGTTTGGTGTAATAGATGGGATTTTGTATACAAGCCCTTGCAGCGATTTAATACTTCCGGGAATAACCCGTGATCATCTGTTGAAACTTATTGCAAAGGCCGGGATTCCAGCCAGAGAAAAGTCGTTACAGATGGAGCAACTCGGGCAGATATCTGAGTTATTTATTTCGGGAACAACCTCCGGGGTATTGCCCGTGATTGCGGTTGATAAAAATCCCATAGGTGAAGGAAAACCTGGACCTATTACTAGGATAATAGAAAAGGCTTATTGGGATTCAGTCAAAATCTGGGGCCAAGGTACGAAACATAAGCAAGATGGCTCAGGGATTTAAGCTTTTTATTTGCTTCCCGGAGGTCTGATACCCGGTGGAATTGCTCCGGGCCCACCGGGTTGCGTATTCCCTGAAACTCCGCCTGTTTCAACGCCACCTTCGAGCAAAAGTCTGAGGATCATATTCTCCGTGGGGTCTTCCGTTACCGAAAGATCCTGCGTTTTTAGCATTTCACTTTGAATTCTACGAAGATCAACAAAGAACTTTTCTCCTTCAAGATTTTCAGTGAAGATAAAATCAATCCATTCAAGAAGAAATGTTGTCTGTGCTTTTTTCATATCAGCAGAATCAGCAGCCAAGAAATGCTTGCTAAATGATTTGAAAACCACTCCCGGACTTAAGACCACATCCTTAGGAGACATCTCGAAGTCTTTACAAAAAGCCATGAATGCTGTTTGTTTTTTCTTAATTAGAAAATAAACCAGCGCCCATGCTTCTGTAGCGAACTGTTCTTGCCCAGCTTGGGGGGAAAGATTTGCAGCATAAGAACTTGTCATCAGTCTCGAAAGAATCGCTTCAAACTCAACAGGGGTCCTTTTGTTTTTGTAAATCTGCCTGAATAATGGTAGATGATAAGAGTTGGCACTACCAAACGACATCCATGGTGAGCAATGGGGGGTTTCAAACACACCCGCTAAACCTTCGGAAAACCATTTAGGCAAAACCACATTAGCAGGAAGAGTTTTGGTGGCATAAAAGAGCTGTAAGGTGCCAAAGTTCCCAATAGTGTTCCAAACCGTTTCCTGATCCAAAGCACGATTTAAAACAGATAGCGCACCAGAATAAGCAACATCTAAATGATCTGCTGCAGGTGGATGCCCCTGACTTATTTTCCCTATAAGAAGTTGATTAAAGTCGTAACCCTTGGTGGTCCACTCTTTCATTTTAAGGCCAAGCATTTCAGAAATGGGATCAAGCCTTTTGGTGCACAATACTAGTAGTTTTTCCCGGGGAAGCATAAAACCTTGACCTTTGGCTTTGTTGCCAAGCAAAGCAAGGTGCATCTCGTTATACACATCGGGTTTAGTCGTAATCACAACTGAAAGCTTAGTTTTAGGTATTTCAATCTGGGTGCCGTTCAGCGAAAACCACATGAAAAATGTCGTATAGTTCTTTTCCAACTGAGCCACCCACAGTTTCACATCTGGATCATTGGGAAGCCCATCGTGAATCACTTCAAAGTGATCTGAATTCTCCTGATTGAACCCAACGAAACTTTTGGAAAGCGCGGCAAATGCAGGCTCAGGCGCACCTTTTTCTTCAATCGCTTTTTTGGTTTTAGAGTAAGTCTCCAAGATGGGCGACTTGCTTTTTGATTCTTTGATCAACAAATCCATCGTGTCTTTGAACTCTTTTGTCATGCCATGCTCGAGAGCAAATCTCCCAACCTTATCCACAACATCATTGGCACTTTTTTTATCCTTTAAAGCAGCAGTTCGATCTGCAAGAATTTTACTGATTGATGGCAGAGCAACCGCTTTCCCTTTCACAGATTCATCAGAAATAATCTGCACAAATTGCATCGAGCTATTTGGGACAAAGTATTCACCAGTTATGGCACCCGGCGCATCCGTAGTAACCAAAGGCATAGTTTTGCCATTCCAAGGGTGGTCAAAGCGGTTCCAATGCCCAATTTTCAACTGTGGGTCTTTTACTGCGGGTGGTGCGCCTGGGGCACCACCTGGTTGTGCAGGATTCGGTTGCCCAGCAGCAGGTGCCCCCTGCTGCGATATTTTGTTATTTTGATCAACAATAATCCATGGAAAAATCGTCTGGGCAACAGCAATCCTTTTATTAAGTTCAACAACTGTAAAAACGAATCGAGAGTTGAGAGTGAACTCACCTTTTTCGATAATACCGCCTGAGAAACCACCCTCACCCGAGCCAACTCCTGGGGGCGTCATAGGGCGCATCGGCCTTACACCGGGGCCACCCGGCATAGGCGGAGGCACAAATGCCCCACCCGGAGGCATGGGAACTCCCGCACCTGGTCCCGCTGCCGCTGCTTTTTCCAAGGGCCTAGTTAAATCCACACGAATCAAATAATATTCCGCATGGATGGCTGCGGTGGTAATCAAAAATATGGCCAAGGCAATGATTCTGCTCAGCATGGTATTCCCCTATATATCTTTAAACATCAACACCTATTATCCTGACTGTTTTGCCCATCAACTGCAATGGTAAAACAATGAAAATGATTTTGGTCAGCTTAAAAAATGCACTCCATATTCAAGAAAGCATCTTTTTAAGAACATCATCAGTATGGGTTAAATCTTCAAATAACAAATCTGGCCCATGAGATTCTAATTCTTTCATCGTGTGCCAACCCGTTGCAACTGCCAGTACCTTGGCATTAATCGCTCGGGCACACTTAATATCCAAGGGAGTATCGCCAAGCACCCATATCTTGGAAGTGGCAAAATCCTTGCCAAATCTTGTATGGATTTCACCCAAAGCTTCCCGCGCAACATCATCCCTATCAAGGTGATGATCGCCAAAACCTCCAAATTCAAAGTGCTCAAAGATTCCAAAGTGACCCAGTTTTATTTTGGCTCCTGCCCGCAGATTTCCCGTAAGAAGCCCCACCGCGCAATCATCCCGGGTTTTCAAATCCTCAAGCATTGTTTTAATCCCGGGCAATATCTTTCCCTGCACACTTTTAAGGCACTCCGGAAGATTCGCTAAATAGGCTTTCATCATCGTTTCATACGAAGCATCGGTATGCTCAATCCCATGCAGTCTGAGCAAATCATGCAGAATACCTTTATCGGTACGCCCACTTAGGCTTAAGCCATCAACGATATGATCGACACCGAACTTGGCCGCCATGCCTTTTTCCAAGGCATCTTTCCCCGCACCCGCACTTGAAAGCAAAGTCCCATCAATATCAAAAAGGAGAATATTTTTAACCATTATCGTTTCCCATTGGTTATTAATGTAAATAGTAACTGAAGTCATTATCTTAGAAAGTATAGCCAATGCATTATCTAATTGATGGTTATAACCTTTTACGAGCAGTAAGGAAACTAAGCGATTCAGTTCCACCGGGTGTATTGGAACTTGAAAGGAACTGGTTATTAAAAAATCTGCACGATCTGCTTAAAGATAACCCCGGGGCCAATCATAAAATCACACTTGTATACGATGCAAAGAGAGGTTTGGCAGGGCCAAAGAGAACGGATAAGTACCCCGAGATAACGGCTGTTTTTACCACAGGATCTGATGCAGACAGCTACATTGAAGCAGCGTTGTTGGAGGAAAGATTCCCCAAAGCTTTAGTGGTGGTATCTGATGATAAAAGGCTGATAAAAGCAGCAGAGAAAAAAGGTTGTTTGCAAGTTGGATGTTTAGATTTAGAGTTTCATCTAAGAGACAACAGCAAGCCCAAGGAAGAACTTCATATTCCCATGAAACCGGTAGAACTTACGCCAGATGAAACAGCCCAATGGGAGGAACTATTCTTCCCCGGGGGAAAAGGGAAGGAAGAATTTGAAGGCTTAAGCGATCCATTCTTCCGCCCCAAAATCAAGAAACCCAAAAAGAATTAACGGCTGTTACGATACATGTTTAAAATCTGCCTTTGTGGGCCCTGCACTCTTTCAAGTGAAGTGCTAACCGCTGCTCTCGAAGGCCTGCCAAGTTTTTCATATTTGGAAGCAGCTTCAAAGGCCTCTGCAGCCTCTGCCTTGTTTTGCGCCAAGCGAGAAAGCCCCAAGTAATATTGATAACGGGCATCTTGCCTTTCATTTTCAACTGCCGCCATGAATGCTTTTTCAGCTTCTAGGTATCGCTTGTTAAAATAAAGCGCCATGCCTGTAGCGTAAAAGCGTTCAGCTTCAACAGGGTTGGCTTGATTGCCTAAATTATGATTCGTCAAGCTAGGGTGATCTTCGATTATTTTCATGAGGTTTTCAAAATGGATAGGCCCCATTTTTTCACGAAGCCCAATGACATATTCCCTGATTGCCTTGGTGGGCAAACCTTTGATTGCATAAGCCTGCGCCTTGGCATCAAAAGGAGCATCGGGTGAAGCAAGAATCTCATCCGCAAGCTTGCGAGATTCCTTGGGGCTGATCTTGGGGCTTTCTGGTGGGAACACAATTTCTGGCTGTTGGAAATAAAACCCTGTCAGCAATAATGCAAATAAGTTTGTCAGCATTTCAGGTTCCTTCTTTTCGAGAACGCCAACCTTTTCAACATCTGCTTCTTTAGGCTTGATGTTAGTAGGTAAAACTGAATTTAATAACCTTGCAAGTGCGATTCGATACTTAATGCCTTCAGCATCCAATGCCTTATTTTCGTTTACAGCTTTACGATAAAAATCAATCGCATCGATAATTTCGCCACGTACCTCAGCAACTCTTCCCTTGGCATAGTACCCTAGTGCAGTCTTTGATAAGACCGCTTCATCCGCATCCTTGGCTGCTGCCAAAAGCGAGGGGTCATTGAGTTGTGGCTTACCCTTGGCTCTAACCTGGGCTCGTTCAATTTCCACCAAGCAACGATCTGCAAGGAGCTCTGCCCTTCGCTTGGGGCTGAACTGGGTTGAAAGTTCAATTGCCTTGCTTAGCGAGCTTACCGACTCAACAATTTGATTCATGGACTCTTGTTTTTTACTTAATTCAACAAAATGGGTGACGGGATCGTTAGCTTCCTTAAGTGCAATATCAGCTTGAAGTTTCCAAGCGATATCGCCTGCATTTAAAGCAGCTTTACCTTTTTCAAGCAAAACCTTTGCTTCGACATACTTACCTTGGTTTCTCAGGGTGATACCCTTAAGAACTTCGGCGCGCGCCTTTAAGTCAGGAGTTGAAGAAGTATCCGCAATTACCTTTTCAACATCTTCGGTAGCTTTCTTTTCCAATTCTCCCTGGCCTTTTTTCTCCATCAAAGTGCGCCAGTACTCAAGCATTTCTGCAGGCTGCCGACTTTCCTTTAATTTCTTATCTACCACTTCGATTTGCTTGGTAAATTTTGTGGTGTCGTCAACCAGTTTGGTTTGCAACCCACGAATCATGCCTTGGGGATCTTTGCTCTGGATGATTTCCATACCCTTTTTCAAGCCTTCTACAACATTCGTTGGATTGGTTTTATCTTTGACCAAATTAGCCTGAGAAAGTTCTGTTCCAATGGATGCGACAAAGTCTTCAGATTTCTTGAGGGACTCTTCGACTTTTGTTTTTTCACCCTTCAGCGTGGTGAACTTGGTATCAGCTTCTGTAAGTTTTTCCTTAGTCGTTTTCTTTTCCTCTGCGATTTCTTTTTTGGCTGTATCCTCGGTTTCCTTAACCTTCTTATCTGCTGCCAACATGGTTTCTTTAACCGTTTTTTCAGCTTCTGCTTTTTGGTCTGCTAGCTTCTTATCTGCAGCCTTAAGCGAAACATTGTAGGTCTTATCAGCTTCATCGAGTTCGGTTTTTTTATCATCAGCAGCCTTCTTCAACTCAGCTTCATGTTTGGCAATTAATACTTTTTCTTTGGTTTTGTTATCTTCATCAGCTTTTGCTGCTTCATCTTTGATTTTGGCAACTTCCTCGGCCTTGGATTTAGCATCAGATTCGGCTCTCTTTTTGCCATTTTCAAGAGCGATAACTGCTTCGCTTTTATTCATGCGAAACTCTTGGGGGATTTCGATCCCAAATTCATATAAGCCACCAAAAATGCCTGCACCAAGAATGGTTCCCACCATCGTGCCTACCAAAATACCGCCCCTCTTGCGTGGAGGTGCAACGGGTTCTGGTCCCGCTTCTTCGGGTTCTTGTTCTGGTTCTGATTCTGGTTCACCTGAACCGGGATCGGTGTATTTATCGAAGTCATCCTCATCAGGAGTTTTATTTGTTGCTTGAACCGGATCATGATCAAATGCGGTAGTGGCACCTTCAACTTCTTCTTCAAGTGGTTCTTCAAGTGGTTCTTCTGGTTCGTATTCATTTGCAGAAGCGGTTGGTTCGATCGGAACCTCTTCACTCCCGCCAAATTCAGAATCAATTTCTGAACCTGCAGGGGCAAATTGCGTGTGCTTTGATTGACTGGAAGCCAACTGGGTTTTCTTTGGGCTAGGTGCTTGTACTTCTTCTTCAGCATCATTTCCGTTAGCTATGGAGATAACTTCGCTAGAAGAAGATTCAGAACCAAATTCTGGAATATTAGAACCAGAATCATCAAATGCATCATCGATATCAGAATCTCTGGCCAGCATGGTTTTCTTAATTTCAGGCTGCTTGGTGTTTTCAATTTCATCCAATGCAGAAAAATCGCTGGCGTCTTCGGAAATTATATTTTCAGAACCTTCTATTGAAATCTCTTCGAAACTATCAACTTCAACTTCTGGCGGATCCAATGCTTCCGCTTTTTCCAAATCAGATCCACTCATGGCAATGGTAGAATCATTCTCATCAATAGGTTCGGGGATATCGATTGCCCCTTCTTCTTTGGGAAGGAAAACTTCTGGGTCACTATCTTTTTTTTCTTTTTTTTCGTTCTTTGCCATGGCTTAGGTACTCTCCGAAAAGCTTTCTTCAAAAGCACGAGAAATCAACGAACTCCGCATGCTTTGTACGGGTGATCTGCTTACATAAGTATTGTCTAAGGCAAAAAGGTATAACGCAAGAAGTTTTCCATCTTTCCCCAATCTCCAAAGCTATTGGATCCTTGTTTTCGTTAGAATCGATATTAAAGGAAGCGTAGTATACAAAAAGACAGTTTGCATTGGTTTTGAAGAAGATTGAAATAGTTAAAACGAAGGAGAAAGGCTAATACACAAAGAAGTAGGCAAGAAATTACTGAATATATTGCCTGTTAGAGTTTAAGTTGTAGAATGAAAAGCTTAAGGCGATAATCGATTAATTTTTCCCGAAGGGGCTGGGACAATGTCTTATAAATGCGATATTTGCGAAAAAAGAGCGGGCCAAGGTAACACCTATACTTACAGAGGTAAAGCAAAATACCTCGGCGGTATCGGTCGCAAAGTAACAGGCAAATCCAAGCGCTTGCACAGCCCAAACCTACAAACGCTTCAATGCCAAGTGGGTGGCTCGGTTCAACGGCTTACCGTTTGCGTTCAATGCATTCGATCCGGGAAGATCCAACGCCCTGTGAAGAAGCGTCCCTTCCAAATCCAAGCCGGCATGGTTTAATCGTATCTTCTAGGGAGCTTCCCTTGGCGATTACCTTAGATGAAATTAAATGGATTGCTCACCTTTCAAGGTTAGAGCTTAAACCAGAAGAGCTAATTGCTGCATCTACGCAATTAAGTTCTATTTTAAACTACATCAATCAACTTCAAGAAGTTAACACGGATAATGTGGAGCCTTTAGCCCATGCGCTAGATGTTTCCAATGTTTTCCGTGAAGATGTATTAAAAGAATCAATCAATGTAAACGAGGCACTTTCAAACGCTCCTGATCGTCAGGGGAACTTTTATGGTGTGCCTGCGATATTAGAATAATCATTTTTCCTTCGAAGAATTTGACATCCAATTTAACTTTGCAACAGGCCAGAAATGTCTACTTCAAACAGTAAATTGACTGAAAAAACCGCTGCAGAGCTTATCCAAATTCAAGCAAAAGGTGAAGCCAACGCAGAAACTATCACCAAGGCTTTCCTAGAAGCAATCAAAGCTAAAGATCCTAAAGTAAAAAGCTTTTTACTAGTTAACGAAGAAGCAGCATTGGCAACCGCTCGATCCATCGATTCGAGGCGTTCCAAAGGCGAAAAACTTGGCACTCTTGCTGGCGTCCCAATCGCAGTAAAAGATAACATTTGCACCAAAGGAATTACCACAACCTGTGGCAGCAAAATATTGGAACACTTCGTCCCGCCCTACGATGCGCATGTAACCGAAAAGCTTTATCAAGCCGATGCCGTGATCCTTGGCAAAACCAATCTTGATGAATTCGCAATGGGCTCATCAACAGAAAATAGCGCTTACCAAACCACACGAAACCCTTGGAATCTTGAATGCATTCCTGGTGGTTCAAGTGGTGGTTCAGCCGCGGCTGTCGCTGCTTGCGAAGCACCAATATCATTGGGCTCCGATACAGGCGGTTCGATTCGTCAGCCTGCAAGTTTATGCGGAATCGTAGGCTTAAAGCCCACCTATGGCAGGGTTTCCCGTTACGGATTGGTGGCATACGCCAGCTCGCTGGATCAAATCGGAACCTTCAGCCATGATGTAACAGATACCGCTCTTTTGTTAAATGTGATTGCAGGAAAAGACGATCGCGATAGCACCTGCACTGCAAACGAAGTGCCCGATTATACTGCAAATCTTGAGGTTCCACTAAAGCCCTTCACCATCGGGGTAGCACGGGAATATTTTGCAGGTGGGTTGGATGCAGAAGTCGAAAAATCGGTAAGAGAAGCGCTTGATGTGCTTAAAAGCAGAGGCGCAACCATCAAAGAAATTTCACTGCCACATAGCACTTATGCGATTGCAACTTATTACCTTGTTGCAACTGCAGAGGCATCCAGCAATTTGGCCCGTTACGATGGTGTGCATTATGGACACCGATCAAAAGATCACAGCAACCTCATCGATATGTACAGCAAAAGTCGGGGAGAAGGTTTTGGTGCCGAGGTTAAAAGACGCATTTTACTGGGCAACTATTCGCTATCGAGTGGCTACATCGATGCGTATTATTTAAAGGCATTAAAAGTTCGAAGGCTAATTCGTGATGATTTCGACAAAGCGTTTGCGGATTGCGATGTAATTGCGGGGCCAACTGCACCTACTTGCGCATTCAAGGCAGGGGAAAAAAGCTCAGATCCACTTTCCATGTATCTATCCGACATTTATACAATTAGCTGCAATCTAGCGGGCATCCCAGGTATCAGCATCCCATGCGGTTTTAATTCGAAAAATCTTCCGATCGGGTTGCAACTATTGGGCGCACCTTTTTCTGAAGAGAAACTTTTGCGCATCGCTCGAACCTACGAAAAAGAAACCCCTTGGCATCTGAAGCGCGCTCAAATTTCCTAATGCTAAGTGCCCAATGTGTTGCCATATAAATCGATGTGCAACCTAGGGCAATAGCGGAATCCTTCTTCTTTACAAAGCTCAACCAGCCATTTAGATTTTTTGTCTAAGTCCTCGCGGGTGATTCCCTGAGGCATTAAAAGCACCTTCGATTTTTCGATTTTACCCAACGATTTAAGGAATTCTCGCACCTCATTGGTATCGCTAGGAGAGTCAATCACAAACTTTAATTGATAATCCGAAATATCCATTAACTTTCTGACAACATCGGGCTGAAGCCGGAGTTCATCATGCCTCAATTTATATTTACCATTTTCCATGTGGTGGGGAGTTGAGTTGGATAGCTTAGGGCTGATACTTAAAAGATTGCATTGTACTTTTTGAAAAATCGTACCAGCGGTTTCCAAGGTGATGTGGTAGCCAAGTTCATTATATTTTATGCAGAGGTCGTTAAGGTCATGGTGTAAAAAGGGCTCGCCCCCGGTAATAACTACATGCTTAGTATTGAAGAGATTGGTTTGGGAAATAATAGCATCGAGAGAAAGGGTTTCGCCTTCTGGATTCCAAGAAGTTTGGGGGGAATCGCAGAAAACGCAGCGCAAGTTACAACCCGTGGTGCGAACAAACGCCGAGGGAACGCCGTTAAGAACACCTTCGCCTTGAATCGAATAAAAAATCTCAGATATTTTCATAATCCCACTCTATCGTAAGAGATGGGATCGGTAAGTCCAGCTTCTTTGAATCCCTCGAGCCTTAGAATGCAGGCATCGCACAAACCGCATGATTTCCCATTTTTCTTGGGGTCATAGCAGGTATGGGTCAAGGAGAAATCCAAATGAAGAGATTGACCCAATTTGATGATTTCTTTTTTGGAGAGAACTATCAGGGGCACATGGATTTTAAATTTTCCTGTTTTTTCGACCCCCGCTTTGGTGGCAAGATTAGCGAGACTTTCGAAAGACCTGATGAAGTCTGGCCTGCAATCAGGGTATCCAGAATAATCGACAGCATTCACCCCAAGAAAAATATCAAAAGCATTGAGGCTTTCGGCCCAAGCCAGTGCAATGGAAAGAAACACCGTATTTCTTGCAGGAACATAGGTTACTGGAATTTCGCAAGCCATGGATGCTTGGGAACGATTTTTAGGAACTGCTTCCTCAGAAGTCAAAGCCGAGCCGCCAAATGCCCTTAAATCCAAGTCAATTACCTTATGATCGAAAACTCGCAATTGCGAGGCAACTCTTTTTGCAGCTTCGATTTCAGCATGATGCCTTTGCTGATAATTAATGGTCAAAGCATGGCATTCGTACCCTTCTTTAAGGGCTACCGCCAGGGTTGTGCTTGAATCGAGCCCGCCACTAAGTAAAACCACTGCTTTTTTAGTTGAATCTAGAGCCATTTATCGTCACCCAATTAAAAAGAATAAGGATAACACGATTATACTCAATGCTTCTTTACAACTATAATATGGAAATGTGGCAAAACTTTTGGTGCAACACCATGCCCAACGGCCCTTTACAAGTATACTAAAGGGTACACTTAGTAAACCCAACGGAGGCGCAACCATGCCAGCCATGACCCTGACCGAGAAAATCCTAGCAAAACACGCAAAAACTGATTTTGTAGAACCTGGTCAAAACATTTGGATTGATATCGATATTTTAATGACCCACGATGTTTGTGGCCCGGGCACCATAGGCGTATTTAAAAAACATTTTGGAAAAGCTGCCAAGGTCTGGGATCCTAAGAAAATCGTCATCATCCCCGACCACTATATTTTTACCGCAGACAAGATGGCCAATCGTAATGTTGATGTCTTGAGGGAGTTTTCCAAAGAGCAAAACCTGCCTTATTACTACGATGTTGGCACTGAAAGTTATAAAGGCGTTTGCCATATCGCACTGCCTGAAGAAGGCCATACCCGCCCAGGTGAAGTATTGCTGGGCACCGATAGCCATACCTGCACTGCGGGTGCATTTGGAGAATTCGCAACCGGCATTGGTAATACAGACGCGGGCTTTGTCATGGGTACAGGCAACCTTTGGCTTAAAGTTCCGCCTACCATGCGATTTGTTTTCGAAGGTACTTTGCCTCCTTATCTAATGGCTAAAGACCTTATTCTTGCGGTTATTGGAGATATTGGCTGCGATGGTGCCACTTACAAGGCAATGGAGTTTGATGGCCCCGGGGTTTTTGCTCTTAATATGGAAGAGCGCATGACGCTTTGCAATATGGTGATTGAAGCAGGTGGCAAAAATGGCGTTATTGCGCCAGACAAAGTCACGCTCGATTTCATCGATTCTAAAAACAAACATAAAGTTCCATACACCCCTGTTTACACTGATCCGGGTGCGAAGTTTATTTATGAAAAGGTTTACGACATTAGCAAACTGCAACCGGTAGTGGCCAAACCACACAGCCCAGATAACAAAGCTTTTGTAAGCGAAGTAAAAGGCACGAAGCTAGATCGGGCATACATTGGCTCTTGTACAGGCGGAAAAATGACCGACTTCCGTGCTGCTGCCAAAATTATGCATGGGCATTCTGTTAAGATTGATACCTTTGTGGTGCCTGCTACCACTGAAGTTGCCAGAGGCCTTAAAAGCGAAAAGATGCATGGAAAAACGCTCGAGCAAATTTTCTTGGATGCAGGCGCAAAAATGGGCGAGGCCTCTTGTGCGGCTTGCCTTGGCGGGCCCAGCGATACTTTTGGCAGGCTGAATCAAGCCATTCGCTGCATCAGCACAACGAATCGCAATTTCCCTGGCAGAATGGGCCACAAGGAAGCTGAAGTTTTTCTGGCCAGCCCGCTTACCGTTGCTGCAAGCGCTATTACAGGCATGATCACCGACCCTAGGGAGTATTTAGCATGAGTAAAATTCCAAACGAAATCACAGGCAAAGTTTATGTTTTGGGGGATAATGTCGACACCGATCAAATTATTCCCGCTGAATATCTTACCTTTAATCCTGCGATTCCTGAAGAATACAAGCAGTTTGGGAAATACGCCCTCAGCAGTGTACCCCCTTCACAATCTGGCTTGCCCAAGGGCAACATTCCTTTTCATACCGATGATGAGTTTGTTTCGCCTTACACTTTTATCGTTGCAGGGAAAAACTTTGGGTGCGGCTCTTCCCGCGAACACGCCCCTGTTGCTCTTGATGCTGCTGGTATCAAAGTTGTGATTGCAGAATTCTATGCCCGTATTTTCTTCCGAAATGCAGTCAACGGTGGCTACTTGGTTCCCTTTGAATGCAGCGAAAGATTATGCGATAAAGTCTGCACAGGCGATGAATTGAAACTAGATGTACTGAACTGCAAATTGCACAACTTGACCACCAATGAAATCTACCCACTTAATCCATTAGGCGAGATAGCCCCCATCCTGAATGCAGGTGGGATTTTCGCTTATGCCAAGCAAGTAGGCATGCTTAAGTCTTAGTTTAATGGCTATTTATCTAAGCATCAGGTTCAGGAAACTGGATCTGGTGCTTTTTTATTTTGGGGAAATTTCTCATCTCATATTGGAGCGAGAACCGCACACTTTGAAAGAACGCAAATATACACACAACCTTGCTTAAAATTCCCTCAGTAAACACTTCAAAGCCAAGGTATGCCTGATAACCCAATGATGATAGATAAAAACCCAATGCGAAAACAATTAATCCACTAGGCGCCAAGGGTATAAAAAATGCCAAGATTACAATTCCGATTCCTGCAGCAATACTAACCTTGCTATTGTTTTTAGCGTTGGTGATGACTAATTGTTTTTTAGATACAAGCTCTTCCTCGCTCATTTTTTTTTCTGGAGGCATGCCGTTGTTTTGGGCATCCAACATTTTAGGAATAGACTCATCTACAGTTTTTAAAACAAAAGCATAAAAGAAAATATTGAACAGGCCAATCGCAAGAAGAATATTGCGGGATAGATTTAAATTCGCACTGGGTTCGGGTCGGTTCATGAAAAACAAGCCTTCGTGATGATTAAGTGTCCTGTTCCAACAGTCTAGTAAATTAAGGTTGCTTGATATGACAAAAATGCCGTCTTCCAATTGACAAGTCTGCCACTCTGACAGCTTATATTTCCGCCCAATCCCTAGCAAACGCCATAAGTCTATACTTAAAAGCAACTTACACACATCCTAATTCATGGCATAACCTTTGCTAATCTAATTGCTCATTCGTAAAAAGACCTTTATCAGTCTGAATGAAAATTAGAATCATAAATCCGGAATGTAAACCGGCAAGATGGCAACTGAAAAGCATTCAATAGTTTCGTGGTTAAAGGAGTATGTGGATGGGTTCTAAACAACTGACTTATGCTGATGAAGCGCGTCAAAAAATGCTAGCTGGCGCTAGCAAACTTGCTCGGGCAGTCCGCTGCACCCTTGGGCCCCGCGGCCGAAATGCTGTAATCGACAAAGGTTGGGGCAGCCCAACAGTAACCAAAGACGGTGTTACTGTTGCAGAAGAAATCGAACTTCAAGATCCTTTCGAAAACATGGGGGCTCAACTTATCAAGGAAGCCGCCAGCAAAACCAGCAATGTTGCAGGCGATGGTACCACCACCGCAACAGTAATTGCTGAAGCTGTTTTCCGCGAAGGCCTTAAATACCTTGCTGCTGGGCACCACCCAATGGCAATCACCCGTGGCGTTCAAAAGGGCGTGGATAAAGTTGTCGAACAATTGGCCAAGATGGCTGAAAAGATCGACTCCAAAGACAACAAAGAAATTACGGAAGTTGCAACCATTGCTTCCAACAACAACTCTGAAATCGGCAAAAAACTTGCTGAAGCGATGAGCAAAGTTGGCGCAACTAATGGTGTTATCACCATTGAAGAAGGCAAGATTACTGAAACCGAAGTAGTCGTTGTTCAAGGTATGCAATTCGATCGTGGTTATCTTTCACCCCACTTTGTCACCAATCATGACAACATGACTTGTGATCTCGATAATCCTTACATTCTTATCTACGAAGAAAAGATTAGCTCCGCTAAAGCTTTGATTCCACTCCTCGAAGCTATTTCCAAGAAAAAAGAACCCTTGCTCATCATTGCTGAAGATATTGATGGCGAAGCTCTTGCGACCTTGGTTCTTAACAAGCTTAAGGGTGTGCTTAATATTTCTGCAGTCAAAGCCCCAGGCTATGGCGATCGCAGGAAAGCTATTCTTGAAGACATCGCTGCGCTTACCAAGGGCAAAGCAATTTTCAAAGATCTAGGCGTTCCTCTTGAACAAATCGAACTTTCTGATCTTGGACGAGCCAAGAAAATTAAGATCGATGCTGAAAACACCACCATCACTGAAGGTGCTGGCGACAAGAAAACCATTGAAGGTCGTTGCGAAATGATCCGCAAGGAAATCGCCAAGACTGACAGTGATTATGATCGTGAAAAACTTCAGGAACGACTTGCAAAGCTTGCAGGCGGCGTGGCCCAATTAAAAGTTGGCGCAGCAACCGAAACCGAAATGAAAGAACGCAAAGCACTTTACGAAGATGCCTTGCATGCTACTCGGGCTGCTCTTGCTGAAGGCATTGTTGCAGGCGGTGGCGTTGCCCTTCTTCAGGCACGCAAATGCCTTGATAACCTTAAGTTCGATTGCGAAGTAGAAACGATTGGCTTGAATCTTCTGCGCACCGTAATGGAAATTCCCTGCAAGATGATTGCTGAAAACGCAGGCCTTGATGGCTCTGTTGTTGTTCACAACATCAACAAATCCAAAGAAAAGAACTTTGGTTTTGATGCAGATAAAGGCGTCTATTGCGATATGCGAAAAGCAGGCATTGTCGACCCAGTCAAAGTGACACGAAGTGCATTGCAAAATGGTGTTAGCGTAGCTTGTTTGCTGCTTACCACCGAAACCATGATTGCAGATATACCTGAACCCAAGGGTGCAGGCGGCGATCATCACGACCATCATCATGGTGGTGGTGGCGATATGGGCATGGGCGGAATGGGTGGAATGGGCGGAATGGGTGGCATGGGCGGCATGGGTGGCATGGGTGGCATGGGCGGAATGGGTGGCATGGGCGGAATGATGTAAGTTGCCCTTTGATTTTTGTATTACCTGAATCATTAACTATAATCTCGTAAGTAAGGAATTAATCATGGCCAAGGACAAAGATGTTGATTTGAAAGTGCGACCCCTCGACGACAGGGTCGTGGTTCAACCTTTAGAAGCTGAAGACAAAAGTGCGGGTGGGATTTTGCTTCCCGATGCTGCAAGGCAGAAACCCCAGCGAGGTCGTGTTCTTGCTGTTGGGCCAGGCAACCTTCGTGATGATGGCCAACGGACACCCGTTTCTGTCAGCAAAGGTGATGAAGTTGTATATGGTCGCTATGCTGGAAGCGATATTGAAGTTGATGGCAAAGAAATTAAGATACTTCGCGAAAGCGATATTCTTGCAAAGATTACCAAGTAAATTCGAACATCCGCTAAGGGAGATTTTCATAAATGGCTAAGCAACTTCTTTATACCGATGATGCCCGTAAGAAACTTCTTGCAGGCGCTGAAAAACTGGCCCATGCCGTAGGCATTACTCTTGGGCCCACAGGTAGAAATGTCATCCTCGACAAAAGCTTTGGCGGCCCCACGGTCACCAAAGACGGCGTGACTGTCAGTAAGGAAATCGACCTTGCTGATCCTTTTGAAAACATGGGCGCTAAGCTCGTTAACGCTGTGGCTCAAAAAACCAGTGACATTGCAGGAGACGGCACCACAACTGCCACCATTCTTGCACTTTCCATTTATCAGGAAGGCTTGCGCAATATCACCGCTGGTGCTAATCCAATGGCTATCAGGCGCGGTATTGATAAAGCAGTTGCTGCGGTTGTTGAGAACCTCAACGAAATTTCAAAGCCCATGAAATCTTCCGCTGAACTTGCTCAGGTTGCTGCTATCAGCGCCAACAATGACATGGTCATTGGACAACTCATGGCTGATGCTTTCGAAAAAGTGGGTAAAGATGGCGTGATCACGGTTGAAGAAGGTAAAACAGCAGAAACGACCCTCGACTTTGTTGAAGGCATGCAGTTTGATAAAGGCTATGTTTCGCCTTACTTCATCAATACCGAAGACATGACTTGCGAACTTGAAGACCCGATCATTCTCATCTACGAAAAGAAAGTGAACAATGTGCGTGACATGTTGCCCTTGCTTGAAAAAGCAGCAGCAACAGGCAAGCCTTTGCTCATCATCGCAGAAGATGTTGAATCTGAAGCGTTGGCAGCATTGGTTATCAACAAGTTACGCGGCATCTTAAATGTTTGCGCAGTTAAAGCCCCAGGGTTTGGCGATCGTCGCAAAGCCATGCTTGGTGATATTGCTGTTCTTACGGGTGGCCAGTTCATCAGCGAAGATCTTGGAATCACGCTTGAGAATGTTGAACTCGACATGCTTGGGAATTGCAAGACTGTTCGTATTGAACGCGAAAACTGTACTATCATCAGCGGTAAGGGCGATAAAGCTTCCATTCAAAAGCGCATCGAACAGATCCGTGCTCAAATGGGCCAGACTGAAAGCGAATACGACAAAGAAAAGTTCAGCGAACGCCTTGCTAAACTCACGGGTGGCGTTGCAATTGTTCGGGTTGGCGGAACCACCGAAGCCGAAATGAAGCAGACCAAAGGTCGCGTTGAAGATGCTCTTCACGCAACCCGAGCTGCTGTTGCTGATGGTATTGTTCCCGGGGGCGGCACTGCTCTTCTTCGTTGCATAGGGGTTGCAGAAAAAGTGTCTGAGAAGCTTAAAGGTGATGAACGCTTAGGTGCGGAAATCATTACTAGGGCCCTTGAAAAACCAATTCGCATTATTGCTCAAAACTCTGGCGTAGATGGTGCGGTTGTTGCTGCAGAAATACTTAGCCGTGATGCAAAGCCCAACTTCGGCTATAATGCTAATACTGGTGAGTATGTCGATATGTTTAAAGAAGGTATTATCGACCCCACCCGCGTTACAAAATCTGCCCTACAGAATGCGGCAAGCATCGCTGGCCTGATGCTTACCACCGAAGTCATGATTACAAAGATTGACGAGGAAAGTTCTACAGGTAAGGTTTCTGGAGCTGTGAGGTAATTTAGGTTTCCTCATCTCCTTTTGGTTTCTTACGCGGGTCCAGCTTGTTTGGGCCCGCGTTTGTTTATAAATACTATTTTTTTGACCCTTTCTAGTTGAACTACCGGGAAATGCATGGCAACTAAACGCTGCTATTACGAAGTCCTCAGCCTTACTAAAAGCGCTGATGCGGATTCCATCAAAGTTTCTTATCGCAAACTTGCTATGCAATATCACCCTGACCGCAATGTGGGCAATGCAGAAGCTGAGGTCCTTTTTAAAGAAGCTGCTGAAGCTTATGAAATATTGCGCGACCCCGAGAAAAGGCAGCGTTATGATCGCTACGGCCATGCGGGCATGGATGGTATGGCGATGCCTGACTTTGGTAATGCAGATTCGGTGATGGATTTATTTGGTGATCTGTTCGGTGGGGTTTTTGGTGGTGCAGGCAAGGGGAAAGGCAGGCGAGGCCCCCAGGCAGGTAATGATTTTCATCTCGGTATTGAAATTGATTTGATCGATGCCATGAAGGGTGTCGAAAAGAAAGTTAAAATTCCAAGAGATGTCACTTGTAAAGCTTGCAGCGGTAATGGCTGCAAACCCGGTTCCACGCCTGTACGATGCAAACGATGTGATGGTAAAGGGGTTGTCATTCAGGGGAATGGTTTTTTCCGAATTCAACAAACTTGTTCGGGATGTGGGGGCAAAGGAGCCACCATTACTAACCCATGTACTAGTTGCAGGGGCGCGGGTTTGATTCAAGAACACGAAGAATTGGTTCTTAATATTCCGCCCGGAGTTGATGATGGGGTAAATATTCGCCACACGGGTTCTGGTGAGGCTTCGCGTAATGGCGGTCCGCCCGGCGATCTTTATGTACAAATCAAAGTTAAGAAGCATTCGTTTTTCTTGCGGAATGGTGCAGATTTGCATTGTGAAGTACCTGTTACTTTTAGTCAGGCGGCATTGGGTGGCGAAATCGAAATCCCATCTCTTGATGGAAAAAAGATCAAGTTTAAATTGCCTGCAGGGATACAGAGTGGAGAAGAAGCGAAAGTAACTGGCAAAGGGATGCCCTCATTAAGGGGAACAAGGATGGGAGATCTCGTGCTTCATGTTCGCCTAGAAACGCCAAAAAATCTCACAAAAAGACAGGAAGAATTATTTAGGGAGTTATCAGAACTCGACCATAAACACATTTCGCCTCACCGAAAAAGTTTCCTCGAGAAACTCAAAGGTCTTTTTGGACAGTCAGAATCCGATTCTTCTAAAGATAACAAGGAAAGCTAAAACTATTTAGCAACTAGGGGAAAAACATGACAAATGAAAACAGTGATCCTGATAATGAATACAACCATGATCAGGCTATACCTCCGATTATCTCTGAAGTTGAAACCTTAAAAGACCAACTTCTTGAAGCAGAGAAAAAAAAAGAGGAATACCTCACGCTTGTGAAATCCACCAGAGCGGACTTCGAAAACTACCAAAAGCGAATCCTAAGAGATCAAGCAAACGAAAAACGCTTTGCCCACTTCCAATTCACTGCCGACATTTTACCTGCCTTGGATAACCTTGACCGGGCATTGCAGGCATCCAAGCAAAGTGGCGCAAACGACCCCATGGTACAAGGGGTAAGCATGGTTTTATCCCAGGTTCTTGATGTTTTTAAACGCCACGGTATTCAACGCATCCAAGCTGAGGGAACCCTTTTTAACCCGAATCTTCATCAAGCGGTAATGCAAGTTCCATCTAAAGACTTGCCTGTTTCTACCGTGGTTCAAGTTCTGGAGAATGGTTATACACTGCACGATCGGGTGATTCGCCCTGCGAGTGTTTCGGTTTCATCCCAAGCAGAATAACGGTTTCTAAAACACAATTGGAGCAATAAAATGCCAACCTATGAATATGAGTGCGATGCCTGCCAACACGCTTTCGAAGAGTTTCAATCCTTTTCGGAGAAGGTGTTAAAAAAATGCCCGAAGTGCAAGAAGTCAAAACTCCGAAGGCTATTTGGCACAGGCTCTGCAATTCTTTTCAAAGGTTCTGGTTTTTACGAAACCGATTACCGCAGCGAATCCTACAAAAGTTCCGCAAGCGCGGATAAAGAAAGCGCAGCCAAATCTGAGCCTGCTGCTAAAAAAGACTCCATCCCAACACCAACTCCAACTCCAACACCGTCGACTGATAGCAAAAGTAATGCTGCTGCACCCAAACCATCCAAGCCTTCACCCAAGAAGGATTGATATGACTCAAGTTAAATGCCCTATTTGTGATAAGCCGATGAATTTTCAGGCCCGTAGCGAATGGCCCGACTTTCCTTTTTGCAGTTTGCGTTGCAAACGCATCGATTTAGGTCGTTGGTTTGGTGAGCGTTATAAACTTCAGGGGCACGATTATCCGGAAGACTTTCATGAAGAAAATGAAGGCGAATGAAGTTCTCTTCTTTTTTCGCCTCTTACAATTTAGCTCGTTTATTTAGCTGCTATTCTGCATAATCTCGATTAAGATCAGCTTTCATCATTACAACTTGGTTAAATCTATGAACACTTTTTACAAGATAGTACTTGGACTTTCCCTACTGCTGGCAACTGGTTGCAAGCAGGCAACGGGCAATAAGCTTTATCTTGGAAATAGACAAATCAAAGTGGTTGCTACCACCACCATGATAGCAGACCTACTTACTAACGCGGGCAAGGGAAGAGTTTTGGTTGAATCACTGATGGGACCGGGCATTGATCCCCATTCCTATGAACCTAGAGAAAGCGATGTTTCGAGGCTTATGGAGGCAGATGTTGTTTTTTACAACGGCATCCATCTAGAAGGAAAAATGGCGGATCTATTTGAAGAATCTGCCAAGAAAAAACATGTCTTTGCGATCGCTGATGGGTTGTTACCCGAAGATATTCGAAAAGAGATTCAAACGAACACACCCGATCCTCATATTTGGTTTGATGTTCAGTTGTGGATCAAGTGCTTGGAATTTGTGAATGCGAAATTGATTGAAATCGATCCAGATAACAGCAGCATTTATGAGACGAACAAAAAAAATTATTCAGCCACTCTTAATGAGCTTCATCAATATGTAAAACAACAAGCAGATAAAGTCCCCAAGGAACAAAGGGTTTTGATCACAGCTCATGATGCATTTGGGTATTTTGGGAATGCGTACGGCTTTCAGGTTAGGGGGGTGCAAGGAATCAACACTGTAGCGGAAGCCAACAGCGGTGAAATCGGATCCTTGGCCACTTTCATGGTGAAGAATAAAGTGAGGGCTTTTTTTGTGGAAAGTTCTGTGCCTCGCAAAAACCTTGAAAAGCTTAAAGAGGTTGCAGCTTTACTGGATCCAAATTTCATGCTTTCTTCTGGAGGCGAGTTGTATTCTGATGCATTAGGGTCTAAAAATTCTGCTGCGGGAACTTATGAAGGCATGGTTAAGCACAATATAGAAACCATCGTTAAAGCTTTGGTTCCTTAAAAAACGGGATGTTTAATGATCGGGCCAAATGATAAGAAACTGGAATTCGCTTTAGAGATTAACGATCTCACCGTGAGTTACAAAGATAAGCCGGTGCTATGGGATATCGATCTTGAGATACCTCAAGGGGCGCTTGTAGGAATTGTGGGGCCGAATGGGGCAGGGAAAACGACGCTGATCAAATCCATTCTCGGGTTGCTAAAACCAGTTGCAGGGTCTGCAAAAATACTCGGACTTGAAATCGATCAAGGCATCAAAAAAATAGCCTATGTGCCTCAGAGGGGCAGTGTTGATTGGGATTTTCCTGCAACAGTTTTTGATGTGGTCCAAATGGGTACCTACGGAAAATTAGGATGGTTCAGACGACCGGGCGCCAAAGAAAAAAAACTCACCAAAGATGCCCTCGAAAAAGTCGGGATGCTCGAACTTGCGCATAGACAGATCAGCCAACTTTCAGGCGGGCAGCAACAAAGGGTCTTTTTAGCCCGAGCTCTCGTTCAACATGCTGAAATCTATCTCATGGATGAACCTTTCCAAGGTGTGGATTCAACCACTGAACAATCAATTGTAGAACTATTACGAGAATTAAGGAATCAAGGTGCCACCGCTTTGGTGGTTCATCACGATTTACAAACAGTGAAAGATTATTTCGACTGGGTGGTGTTATTGAATGTGCGTAAAATCGCAGCAGGGCCTGTGTCCGAAGTTTTCACCGAAACAAACTTAAAGCTCGCTTTTGGTTCCAGAGTTTCCCTAGGAGAATAACGCTTGTTCGAATCGCTTTCAGTTCCGGGATTGGGAAGCGTTGTTGCTGGAACTGCGCTGTTGGGCTTTTTATGTGGAACTCTTGGCACCTTCGCTGTTTTAAGAAAACAAAGCCTCATGGGTGATGCCATTTCCCATGCCTGCCTGCCCGGGCTCATTCTCGCTTTTCTTCTTTTTAACAGTAAGGAATCCTGGGCCCTAATGCTGGGTGCTGCTATTTCAGGTACCTTGGCTGCAATGGTTGTTCTTGGTATCAGCAGGTTCAGCAGAGTCAAAGAAGATAGCTCGCTTGCAATAACTCTTTCAGTGTTTTTTGGCTTTGGGCTTATGCTTCTCACTTGGGTACAACGAAGGCCAGATGCCGCCCAGGCGGGGCTGGCTCGCTTTTTATTCGGCCAAGCCGCCACGCTTTTAGATCGCGATGTTTGGCTCCTTGCTGCAATTGCAATTCCTTGTCTTCTAA
>Ga0209086_10000954_pt1 | contig 23799 bp, 21 predicted proteins | sample M_130207_XF_Meta_FD_187312 | JGI IMG/M metagenome (GOLD analysis project Ga0209086, IMG submission 187312) | Freshwater microbial communities from Lake Montjoie, Canada to study carbon cycling - M_130207_XF_MetaG (SPAdes) (version 2) | ecosystem: Environmental > Aquatic > Freshwater > Lake... | reverse complement strand
CGCCTGCGCCGGCGCGGATGATGACGAGCGCCGTCCCGTTCTTAATCCTGTTCTTAGTCGGGGTCAGTTTTGCCGAACGCTACTGGGTCAATTTTGGAGCGCGCCGAAGCGCTAGGGCGAGGCGAGATCATTGTGCTCCGCTACGCTGACGATAGTGTAGTGGGCTTCGAGGCGGATGGGACGGCGCGAGCGTTTCTGGAAGCACTCCGGGAACGGCTCGCCAAGTTCGGGTTGACGCTGCATCCTGACAAGACGCGCTTGATTGAGTTTGGCCGCTATGCGGCTGAGCGGCGGCGCAAGAAGGGGCAGGGCAGACCGGATACGTTCGACTTCCTTGGGTTCACGCATTGCTGTGGAACGGACCGACAAGGTAAGTTCCAGGTCGTCCGGCTGACGGCCAAGAAGCGTATGCGTGCCACGTTGACCTCGATCCGGAAGACGCTCTACCAGCGACGGCACGAACCCGTGCCGGTGGTTGGTGCATGGCTTCACCGGGTGCTGAATGGCTACTTCCAGTACCACGCAGTTCCGACGAACCTGTTGCGATTGACTGGCTTCCGCGCCGAAGTCTGCCGCGCTTGGCGGCAGGCTTTATTACGCAGAAGTCAACGGAGCCGGCTCAACTGGACCCGTTTCAATCGCCTCACTCGTAAGTGCGTGCCGCCATGCCGGGTTCTGCATCCGTATCCGGAGGAACGCTTCTTCGCGTCACGACCTTAGACAGGAGCCGTATGCGGTAACTCTGCACGTACGGATCTGTGCGGGGGGCGGTCAGAAATGACCGTCCCTACCGCGACCGGACGAAAAGGAGCGCTGGCGCGCCCTGCTCCGGAGAATCTTCTGGTTCTTCTACCCGCAACCGCAACCGCCAGGGTGCTCGGTCAGCACAGCCAACCCACTTTCAGCAGGTTAACCGCCGAATTTAGATTTATCCACGTCAAACATCGAAAACTTTGTTATGTTGTGGTGGTGTCGACCGAGAGGTGGTCGCCTAATCGCATCAAATCGAGACGGATGGCATCAAGTAGTGCCTTCCAGCTTGCCTCGATAACATTATCCGATACACCCACCGTTGCCCAGTTTTGATCGCGATCTCGCCACTCTATCAACACCCGAACCTTAGCATCAGTACCTTTCTTCGAATCGATTACGCGGACTTTATAGTCGGTTAACTTGACTCTTGCTATCTCAGGATAGAGTCCGAAGAGGCATTGTCGTAAAGCAAGGTCAAGCGCATTGAAGGGCCCGTTGCCGCCAGCCGTTTCGGTATGCAAACCGTCGCCTGTTCGCAACGAAACGGTCGCGACTGTCGACGCCCGCTCGTCACCGTGCTGTAACTTCGTGGATACCTCAAATGACTCTAGCTTGAAAAACTCCATGCCAGGCTGCAGAGCCTCGCGGACTAGCAACTCAAAGGTACCTTCGGCTGCTTCGAGTTCGTATCCTTCGTATTCCATCTGCTTGATCTGCTCAAGCAACTGTAGCCGTTGTCCGTCCGTCAGACGAAGCTCCAGACCCTGCTCTCTTACCTTGTAAAATATATTTCCTCTGCCAGACATATCGCTCAAAAGAACACGCTGACGGTTGCCAACTCGTTCCGGGGAGACGTGCTCATAGGTGGCCGGATCCTTAAGCACTGCACTGACATGGACCCCGCCTTTGTGGGCGAATGCACTTTTCCCAACGAATGCTTGGTCGTTCCGAAGGGGGAGATTGGCAAGATCAGCCACAAAATGGGCAATAGTAGTAAGCCGTTTCAATCCGGCCTCCCCGATCGTGGCGTGACCAAGCTTTAGCTCGAGATTCGCGATAACGGAGATCAAATTTGCGTTTCCACAACGCTCCCCGTACCCATTGATACAACCTTGGACGTGAGTACATCCTGCCTCGACGGCCGCTAGGGCATTCGCAACGGCAAGATCAGAGTCATTGTGCGAATGAATACCAATCACTCCGGTAAAGTGCGACCGAACATCACGAACGATTTCCGCGAGACTGTGCGGAAGTGTACCGCCGTTCGTGTCACAAAGGCACAAGACGTCTGCTCCAGCATCCTTCGCCGCCCGAAGAGTCTTTATGGCATAGTCTGGGTTGCTTTTGTAACCATCGAAAAAATGCTCCGCGTCATAAACCACTTCTCGCCCATGACGCTTGAGGAACGCCACAGTATTCGCAATAAGTGTTAGATTGTGGTCCAACGTGATTCCAAGAACACGGGTCACGTGGAAATCCCAAGTCTTGCCAAAGATTGATATTGCCGGGGTCTCGGCCCGTATCAATTCTTGAATTGAAGGATCTGCTCCAACCTCATACTTAGCGAAGTGAGTTGAGCCAAACGCCACAAGCTTTGAATGTCGAAGGACCAGTTCATTTTTCGCGCGAGCGAAGAAGTCCTTATCTTTGGGGTTAGAGCCGGGCCAACCCCCCTCGATGTAGTCAAGACCCAGGACATCCAATTCCCTCGCGATCGTCAACTTGTCGTCAACTGAAAAAGAAACGGATTCCCCTTGGGTTCCGTCGCGAAGTGTGGTGTCAAAGATCGTAATCTGCATAGGAGGTAGGCCCGGCAGCGAACTAGGCCTGCGGGATTCCTGCTTCCTTCTTCTTTTTAAGGAAGGGCATCATCGAGCGAAGCTCCGCACCGATCTTCTCAATCGGGTGATCCGCATTCGCTTCCCGCATGGCAAGGAATCGCTTCCGCCCGCCATCTTCGTTTTCCGCTATCCAGTTGCGTGCAAACGTTCCGTCCTGGATTTCGGCCAAAATCTTCTTCATCTCCACCTTTGTCGCGGCATTCACCACGCGTGGGCCACTTACATAATCGCCATATTCGGCGGTATCGGAGACAGAGTAGCGCATATATCCTAAACCGCCTTCGTAGATCAGATCGACGATCAATTTGAGCTCGTGCAAGCATTCAAAGTAGGCGATCTCTGGTGCATAACCAGCTTCTGTTAGGGTCTCAAATGCTGCTTTGACAAGCTCACTAACCCCACCGCAGAGCACAGCCTGCTCTCCGAATAGATCGCTCTCGGTCTCCTCTCGGAAGGTCGTTTCGATGACGCCAGCCTTCGCGCAGCCGATGCCTGCGGAGTAGGCTAGTGCATTTTGGAGAGCATTTCCCGTCGCGTCCTGTGCAACTGCAACTAGTCCTGGAACTCCGACACCCTCAGTAAACAATTCGCGGACCCGGTGCCCCGGAGATTTCGGCGCGACCATCGATACGTCCACATCCGCAGGTGGTGTAATGGCCTTGAAATGAATGCTAAAGCCGTGAGCAAACATCAGAGTTTTCCCAGCGCTCAAATTGGGAGCGATCTCAGTCCGATACAGTTCGCCTTGAATGTGGTCACTAACCAAAATCATCAACGTGTCAGCGGCTTTTGTCGCTTCGGCGACAGTCAGGACTGTTAGCCCCGCAGCCTCCGCCTTGGCCCAACTTTTCGATCCAGGATAAAGCCCGACGATAACGTCGCATCCGGTATCACGCAAGTTCAGTGCGTGCGCGTGGCCTTGGCTACCGTAACCGACGATAGCATACCGCTTGCCCTTCAGTAAGGACAAGTCCGCGTCATTCTCATAATATCGTTTCAACATGATTAAGCGACTCCGTTCTTTTCTTCTACCAACACTGCCTCGCCGCGGGAAATGGGAGGTGATAATCGTAGCTTCTTCGAATCGAGCGAGACTGTCACTGCCCCGGAGCGAGTGACCTCGATCTCGCCATAGCTTTGCATGATACTTATAAATTCATCGAGCTTTTCGATATCACCTGTTGCCTCTAAGGCAAAACCCTCTACGGTAGAGTCAACGACACGAGCGCCGAAGATCTCAGACTCCTTTAAAATAGCCGTGCGAGATTCTTGGGGAGCGCGGACCCTCATCAAGACCATCTCCCGAGTGACCGCTGGGCCTTCCGTAAGATCGGTTGCCTGCAGGACGTTGATCAATTTGTTCATTTGCTTGATCAGCTGCCGGCGTCCATGCGGCTCAATATCTACCGCAATCGTCATCCGGGAGAGACCGGAATCGAGAGTGCGGGCTACCGTCAAACTCTCAATGTTGTAACCACGAGCGGTCAGCAGACCGGTTACGCGCATTAGCGCTCCGGTCTTATTTTCCATGAGCAAGGAGATAATTTGCAACATCTCAATTTCCTTTGAACTATACCACTGAACTAGACTGTATTGGGCCTAAGACCATTTCGTTAAGAGCCCCACCCGACGGGACCATCGGATACACGTTTTCAGTCGGTGTCACCTTAACATTGAGTAGATAAGGACCGTTGTATTCAATGGCTTCTTGCAACGCCGCAGCCAATTCAGATGGATGCTCGATAGTCCGCCCTTTAAAGCCATAAGCACCGGCCAACAAAGACGGATCAGGGAAACTATCCAGGGTAACTGAGCTCAATCGGTTGTTATAGAAGAGCTCTTGCCACTGGCGAACCATGCCAAGGTATCCGTTATTCATCACTATGATTTTGACCGGAAGACCATAATTCATCAGAGTCGCCAATTCTGGCAGTGACATCTGAAATCCCCCGTCACCAACAATGGAGAATACAAGTTGATCCGGATTGGCGAACTGAGCACCGATCGCAGACGGTAGGCCAAATCCCATCGAGCCTAGGCCACCGGAGTTGATCCAAAGACGGGGGGCGTTGTAGCGAATGAGTTGAGCCGCCCACATCTGATGTTGGCCAACGTCGCTAGTAATAATCGCCTTACCCCCAGAAATACGATCAATTTCTGCCATTAAGTGCTGGGGTTTGATTTCCGTAGTCGAATAGACGGGGACCAATGGATTTTCTTCCTTCCACTCTCTGACCTGCTTCCACCAAGCCTTGAGCCCGGTACGCTCTAAGTTACCCGATTCCGTTCGAATCTCGCGGATCACGGAAGTCAACTTGGGGAGTACCCGTTTTAGGTCTCCGACGATCGGCAAATCAGCGTTTCGGTTCTTCGAGATTTCAGCGGGGTCGATGTCGACGTGGATAATTTTGGCGTGCGGCGCGAACGCCGCTAAACGTCCTGTTACCCGATCATCGAACCGAACCCCTAAAGCGATCAGTAAGTCGGCGCCGGACATTGCCATATTAGCCGCGTAGCTACCATGCATCCCTGGCATGCTGATAAAATTGCGATGCTCGCAGGGAAGACCACCTAACCCCATCAGGGTGCAAACCGTTGGCGCGTCCACCGCTTCCACCAGTTCGCGAAGTTCATCGTGCGCGTTACCTAAGATGATCCCGCCGCCGGCGTAAATCATCGGCCGCTCTGCCTCCAGGATCATCTGCGCGGCCCTGCGGATTTGTCCCGTGTGGCCTTCCGTATATACCTTGTAACCGGGAAGGTGGATCGAGTTCACTGGCTCATATTGCGCGTTACCCATGAACACATCTTTGGCTATATCAACGAGTACCGGTCCTGGCCGACCTGACGCTGCGATGTAGAAAGCCTCATGGATAACGGACGGAAGATCTTTGATATTCTTTACCAAATAGTTGTGTTTGGTCGCAGATCGAGTGATCCCAAATGTGTCGGCTTCCTGGAAAGCATCTGTCCCAATTAGCTTCGTAGAAACTTGCCCGGTCAACGCGACGATAGGGATTGAGTCCATCATGGCGTCCACCAATCCGGTCACCAAATTCGTCGCTCCGGGACCCGAAGTCGCACAACAAACGCCGACTCGGCCGGTGGAACGAGAGTACCCTTGCGCAGCAAACGCCGCGTTCTGTTCGTGTCGGACCAACACGTGCCGAATTGGGTGATCATACAAGGCATCGTAGAAGGGAAGCGTTACGCCACCCGGATAGCCAAAAATTACATCAACACCTTCCTGCGATAAACATTCAAGCAGGATCTTTGCACCATTCATCAATTGAGACATCGGTATAGCTCCAGATACCAAAAAAGAACCACCGGTCAGGTTTCCCCGCCGGTGGCCTTTAGATTCCGTTAGGAGTCCGTTGCCACTAGGCGGTTACCGTAAGGATAACCCCAACAATGGCATCTACTACATTGACCTTGGAAAGGGGTCGCCAGCCTCGGTCAATAGTGTAGAAACGGCTCACTCCTTGAGGATAGAGCAAAAGCGATCTAAATGCAAGATGCGTTCTTGATAAATAATCTTTATGAGATTATGCGCCGTGCCTGGCACTTCGGCGCGAAATCCGGGAATTCGATGGGGAGTACCCGATCAAGCAGAACTGGTCGAGCGCAAAGAGAACGATCGACTCCACTCCTGCCGCCATCGCCATGTCAACTTCCTTTCGCCACGTAGTCGTCGAGTCGCCCGGCCCCACTAGAAAGGCGCTTTGCGATCGGAGGAATCCTTTCGAAGAGGGAAACTCAACAGAATACTTAGATTTCTTTAGATTCCGGTCGAAGGTGAAGCTAAAGCTCTCCGTCTTCAGAACGTTGATCTTCGCCGGCGTCCACTCCGCGTCTGGATAGTTGACGATTCGCCCCCAAGCTGTGTCATTCACGTCCGTCGGGTACAGAACTTCATAGCGGCAGTTTGGGTGCGCCGCCTTAACAAACCCGATCAGCTCGTCGGTGTACTCGCCAATCAGAGCAGGCAAGAGGACACTCTCCTCCGGGTACAACCCGGGATCCACATATTGATTTTGAATCAACCGCATAGGAAAGCCGTACCTCGCCTGGAAGCTGTCGATCGTATACTGGTCATAATAAGGCATGCTGATCCCCGTGGAGATCCCGAATGGACCAGGAAAATACCACCACTGCACCTCACCCAGCTGAAGGTAAGGAACCAAACCGATTTCGGCCATAATGTCGGCCATCTGCTTATGGACCCGCTTCCAGTATTGCCTGGCGGTAGGCGAAAAGTTCGTCTGAAGTGCCGGTGTCGTCAACAGACACGGTTCCCCATCCGAGTATCGCTGGGCCAATCCGGCCTCCGGCGAAGGATCTCCATGCTCGAGTTCCGTTGAAAAGGCTGCTGTAACGTCTAGGCCGTATGATTGACATGTCCTGCAGAATTCTCTCGACCAGTCGCGACAAGCCCGATTTATGGTCTGCCCTGTGACGGTGTCGGTCGTCCAACGTCCGTCGACTCCTCCCTCCAACGTGGCGCTGCTCAGGTCCAGTAGGAATCCCCCCGTCGCGGGCGAACCTCCAAGTGTGATGGACTCTCCGATTTGGCCCATCTTTCGGGAATAGATCGACAACCGAGTTCCGGACGCTTCCGCTCGGATGGCCGTATAGCCGCGATTGAACTCGAGTTCGAATGCTTTGGCAATTCTTTCCGCGGTATCGCCGAACAGATTCAGGTGGCGAACGGTGATCGTCGATGACGGCTCACCCAAAGTTCCAATCGCGATCTCGCTGTATTCGCTTGGAGTCGGTACCCCAATGAAATCGATCGTCGCTGAAGCGTACTGGTGACCTTTACGGTAAAGTTCGTAAAAAATTAACGCGCCTACATAGTGATTCACTCTTCCACGAAAGCCGAGGGAGTGAATCATCCACGCCGTGCGCTCAGCGGGAACCGCCAGCGAGTGATCCGTATCCCAGTCCGTCGCCAGCGTCAACTTTTCGATTGCAGGCAAATTGGCCACCGCTTCTGCTGGGATCGCCACCTCCAGGAAATCGAACCAAAATCGTCTGCCCGATGTACCGTTATGGGTGATGTACACCGTGTGCTCACCAGCCCCATACCCTCCTATTGGCAAGCGAAGCAGTCGATCCTCCAGTTTTCGTCGAAGATTGAACACCTTCACTGGACCATCATCGACTCGAAACGCAATGTTTGGAGCCTGATCGAGCAGGCGCGTGCCAAGGTACAACTCGTGGTTCTGCCCAGATCGGTACCGGATCACTAGGCGATCTCCATACTGCTCGACCCAACGAATTGTCCCGCCAGAATAGTTGCCTCGAACCTCAGGCCCCCAACTCGAACCATAATACTCAACCGTTTTCGACGAGTTCTCAATCCGTCGAGAACCCGGTCCAGCAACCCGATAACGGCGGGCAGAGCCCGTAACATTCCAGTTATCTAGATGAACCCGAAACTCGCTCCTTTCAAACTCTCCACGCTGAAAGTCAGTTGCATAAGTCCAGCGCATCTTTCTGACCCGATTCATTGGGACAGGGTTGCCGCTCTTGTCCTCGATTGCGGAGAAGTCCAGCGCTACTCGCCATTCCGACGGAGAAGTCCCCCCCGCGAAATATTGCGCCTCGACGTCCCAGGCTTCTGACCCACCTGGCGTGACGTGCCCGTAAGCCCCCAACCGATTACCATTAGACCCGGTCGTCGATTCGGCTAACAGCTGACGCACCCCCAGGCCGTCTTCTCCCACGTAAGTCAACGTGATTGTCGTTCCAGTTCGACTGGCAATCATATTAACGGAGAATGCATTGACACTCGCTGTGATCGCTTCCGCAACATCCACCAAAGTGTCCGTCGCATAGCAAACATGGGTATGATATTCACTCATCCATGCCAATCCAACCGCATCACCTGCCGTCACCGAACCTTGTAGAGTAAACGTAGCGGTAGCGGGAGTGTAGGCTCCCGCAATCGGCACAGCGTAGCGCTTCAGCGGGACTTCGTAATAGCTCTCCATATCATCGATTACCGTGTCATCCTCCACCCAAACGCGCAGAAATGGCCATCCCACCGTGGGATAGATCTCGGAGTCCATCGGCAAGCAGTTCTCCCGCGTCTCATCGTAGCTAAGGAAGAGTCCACTCAGGTCACCGTCCGGAAGGTTCCGAAACAACGGATGTTCCCAAACGTTATCTCGGTCCCACTCGATCACGCACCAATCGAACTGCTGCCGCCATGTCCCCGAAACCGTGAAGCCCGAAGCCGTCGCTTCACTCATCGCCGCAATCGCCGACGGCCTTTCGAAGTAAACCTGTAAATCGCGATCGGGCCTCAGCTTCTCTAGATACTCAGCCATCGTCTTGCGCTCCTTTGTTCCAGTCGAATGTTACAGTCGAATTGTCACTGTCAGATCACTTCCTGGAGTGCTCTCCGCCGTTTGCGCTACGCCTTCAATCTCCAGCCTTAACCTCGCTCCTGTCCGCAGCGGAGCCATTCCAAATCCGTCGACTCTGTTTGAAACCGTCTGCCCGGCTGGAATCGTTAACCTGCAAATCTCGTCCTCATCCTGTCGGAGAACCAGCACGATTGGACCAAGCATCGGCGCGCCGCCTACGACTGCGAAAAGGTCCCGCATCACCAGTGGCGATTCAACCAGAAACGGTGGCGTCGCATCTTCCTGAATCGCCAGCCATCCCTCAACCTGCAGTGAGATCTGGCCACCCTGCAACGTCCTCAATCCGTAGTCAACGGTCCCCGTTACGTTTCGCTTCGCCACTTCCGAATTCCCGCGACCATTCGTCAAGTAAAGGTCCGCCGCGGCAACCCTCATCCCAGGCAAGTGTGAGTTAAACGAAAAGCTTCCGCTGGCCGGTGATCCAAAAAAGTCCCGCCCAAAAGGTAGGATATGAGTCCTCTGGTCCAAGGGATAAACCGTCGCCCCAACAGCGTGAATTTCGATCAACGAACCATGGGAACCTCGCACCGCCTGCACCAAATCCCCACCAGCGGATACTGTCGTAACCACTAACAACTCGCCGTCGATTTGGAACAGTTGTCCAACCGAAAGCCGACCGGCAATTGAGACCAAGATCGTGTTATCCACCTCATCAATGGCTTGGCTCAAAACGACAGATGATGGGCTCTGAAGCTCATCCCAATACCGCAACACCAAGGTTCCGGCCGAAATCGTTCGCGTGTTGACCAGCGAAGGGAAACCAATCGAATGCACTTCAATCGTACCGTCACCGACTGAACTCATTGAGAACGATGGTGTTGGAGCCACATCCACATCAAGTTGCGCCGCGCTGGCCCCCAGAATCCGCCATCGCGTAACTGGCGACAGCTCCGGAAGGCACTCTCGATCATTCGCATTCGCCGCGCGACCCGTAACTTGGACCGTCGCTCCTTCTCGATTCGGAACCTCGAATACGGCCGGGCTCGTAGACGTCGTGGCCCCTCGCACCCAACTCGGTTCCACAATTGACCACTTGCTCGTCGCATCAGGTACCACCGCCCAAGCTGCGCTCAAAACGCAACTCGTCTCCGAATTGCTCTCGATCCTTCTCTCCTGTCCCACCCCTCTGCCGCTGACAATTCTTACCGTCTTTGATCGCCATTCATTGACCATCATGTTCAAGCCAGGATGACCGATCGCCCCGGAACTGACGATCCCCGCCGTCCGCTCGCCCTGCAGCTCTAACCGCCAATAGAAATTCGCGTGCGAAAAATTTTCGTCCGGCGGTGACACAAAGCCATCGGCCTCACCATCGTCAGAGTAAGTCAACGCGATGGGTTGGTTCACTGCAATCCGCGCCATCTGATGAGGATTCGTGCCTCGGTACACATGAAACGAATTGGTCCCTGAGCCGAAACTTAGGCCACTCAGCATAACTCGATTCGTATCCGTCCCTGCCGGGATTACGGCCCGAACAAGGAACGACGTTGCACTCTCGCGGCCTTCGCTATCGAGCCCCGTGAGCGCATAATAAAGGACCTGATCGCCCCTCAAAGACCCGCCCGCTGCTTGCGACACCGGGGACAGCGCCAACAGCGGAATCCCCGACTTCGTCGTCTCCGGTCTCGTTGGCTCTGTGAAGCCAACTGAGATTTCAACACGAGCCGAGCCGTCTGTTCCTTCCGCGTAGGTCTCGCTGATTGTAAACTGAGCGATCCCATCCCCATCGAGCATATTTCCAACCAACGGCCTGGGCACGCCCAATTCATAGCGGGGCTGCCTTCCCGATGACTCCGCCCCATTGCCAGCCGTCTGAACATACCAATCGTCTTCGTGCTGCTGCATGGTCAGTTGAACAGTGCGGAAGTTAAGTCCCGGCGTGATGCGACTGATCCGGAATAATTGTCGATCCATACCCTGCTTAGCGTAAGTCATTGTTACTAAATCACCCGGCTTGAGCCCGATCGCTTTCACCGATGTCTCGAACTCCAGATAAACGTTGCCTCGCACACTCTTGAGCAAGTGCAGCTTCGTCATCCGTGCCGCCTGATCGAAATTAGCCAATCCGAGCGCGGGAAGAGCGGCGCTCGTCTCTTGTCCGGCCGTTACAACATCGTTCAAATCCAGCAAGGAGAAAGAGTCCTGTTGATACTCATTGAACGAGTCTTGGAACTCCACACTGAAACGATTCGGCGTATCTGCGGAACTTCTCGCGTACATCCTGAGCTTGGGCTCGCCGATTGCTCCTCTCACAATCGAACTCTCATCAAACTCGTAGGCCGGCCAACCGCCCAGTAGCTCTTCGACCGAATTTGTTCCTGAAGAAGCCTGTGCCTGTTGAACTCCAATCGTCGACTCCTGCCGTAGCTGCAGCTTACCTCCCACCCCAAAAGTCAAGAACAAGCCAGCGCAATTCCGAATCCCGCGGACAACCTCCGCCGCGCTCCGACGCCTACGGAGCGCAAGATTGCACTGGAACCGAGGGATCAGCACCGAGTTTCCGTGAAGATCAAACGCCGAAATCTCATCGGCGCAATAGAGGGCCGTTGTCCCGAAGCTCGCTAGGTCAATTTCGTCCTCTCGCCATCCACTCCGCTTCAGAACATCGAGCATCACCCAGGCCGGATTGTTCGTAAAGAGGTCAGCTACAAACTCTCCGTCTGCATCATACGTCGGTAACTCTGCTCCTTCGACCAGAACCTGTACCCGAGGTATCGATCTGCCATCCTGAACCCGATTCGGAACTACCACTGAAACGTAAGCCATGCTACCGTAGGGATCACCCAGCGCCTCTCCATTACCATCCGTGAAATTGAGGTTGAACGCCCCGGTTCGATTGCCTCTACCTACCAAGTGGTACCATCCGGTCGACGTCATATTCGTTCCGTCAACCGCCAGCGGAATCTCAACGTCATTGACGACTACCTTCAAGACCCCGCGTATCTCACCAAGGGCGACCAATGCTTCCATCCGAGTTAGATTTCCGTCATTCCGCGCCAGAGTGATCGGCGGCTGCACCCAGCAAGTTCCGTAGACGAGCGGCACAAAATCGTTGTACTTCGCCTCATTGGTCTGCACTGCGCTCGTCGAGTATCCCTTGTCGCCGTAACCGCGAACAAGCGTTGTCGACGGTACAAATTCTATTCCACCGAAGCGACGCGTGATTTGTACATGGGAGTCAGTACTAAACATCCCCCGCTCTTCACACGACTTACGCGTATAATCGCAACTCGTAAACGGTGCGGTCCCATTCAGATTCCCAACGCCCCCCGGCTCACCGGCCGAATACCCGCAGCGAAAGAATGGAGAATGGCTGGCTCGCGGCCCACCGGTAATTGCCTCAATTCGATTCGCCTGCATTGCGGGAAACAGCCATGGGCATCGCTTCTGAATCCTCACGTCGGGCAGTAGAACTCTTTGAAAGTTAAGCCGATTGTTGAACGATACCTGAAATGTCGACTCCCGAATCTGGTCTGGAGAATTGCCAATACCCCGAAATAGGGTGACCGCTTCGGTCGAGGCCACACCGCTTGCTAGGTTCACGAAGACAAACCGGGCCGTCAAACGGGATCCCTTGAATCCTACCCCTCGTTCCACTTGGGAGTACCGCGAATCTGCGTTCGCCAGCACGACACTTACTTTCGCCGACGTGTCTATCCCGTCCTCCGAGTAGGCCTTGATGTCAAAGCCAGTGTGCTCGATGAGTCGGGCATCGTAGCGGTTGCCCTCAAACGTCACCTGATGCGTCGCCCAATAATGGTGTTGGCCGTTTCGCAGTTCGCAGTCAAACAGCAGCACTGGAGTTTCCAGGATCTCCAGCTCTTTCATCTCGTGAATCGTCAGCATAGGGTTCGTCCAGTAGCCGCGGAGCGTTAAGCTAGGCGGGCAAAAAGCTTGATGTTTGTGCTGTTATCGTCCACTCCTCGCGCTACCCGCGAGAACGTATCCGCCGCAAATCGTACTTTCGAATACACGCCATGGCGTGAGGCCGTCTTTCGGTAACCCGTTGCTGCCGGCTGCGCATCCACTTGTGCCCCCACTGCCTTTACGACCGAACCCGCCGATTGTTCCCAGCCGAAACCGATCGACTCCGTCGACGATGGAAGCTCTACGCTCAACGAAAACCTCTTCCAGAGCTGATCAACCACCACTAATTGCGACTGGCTAAACCCGCCAGATGTCGCCAGCAGTGTCAACTGCGTCGGAGCGACGGCCGAAAGCCAAATGCTCAAGCAGTATCGATAACCGCCAGGCGCTGCGATTGCCTGAACCGCCGCCTGGGCCGCGCCTGCTGAATTCTGCAGGCGGCTCGCGCGTAAGGTCCCCCATGGGTCTAGCTCCCCGCCGGTGACGCTGAGTAGCGGACCTCGAGTCCAAACCGGTTTCGAGAAGTCTTCACTCCATTGGAGAAGGTTCATCGCTGGATCCAAAAATCCAAACGTTTCTCTCCTGCCCTCGCGTTCGGCGAAGAACTCCTCCAATCCAGTCATCTCATCGTCGGTCAACCCATTGAGTTCGAGCTCGATCTCGAGGCCACTGCCGCCCGAGTCAAACGCCTTGATCTGTCTTCCATCGCGCATCCGATTCACCGCCGAACGGAACACCTGTCTCCGCCTAAGCGGATACTGGCTCGCGACACCTGTCGATAATTGTGGGAAAAAAGCCATTTCGTTCCTACCGAACCTGCCGGATTCTAAGATTGGTTCGACTGTCCTGAAACTCGAGAAATTCGGCCAGGATCTCTTCGTTTTCGAACTGACATTCGGGGTATTCCGTTCCGTCCCAAGGATCCGTAAACGAAAACGTACCGAATTCGCCCTGTTCTTGGGCATAAAATGCCTCGATGCGTCCAAGTTCGTCTTCGTCCAGATTCGCCAAGCGAATGGACCACCGCAACAGAGCGCCCGAATAATTACGATATCGTTGTTCACTGCCGTCGACAAACTGAATGATCTCTGTCGAAAACAGCCGGCCCCGTTCCCCCGGATACTGCATCACAGCCCCGGTCTTTAACAATGGAAAATCGCTCATAAGTCATTCACCACATCGTTTAGAGAGTGAGAGTGCAACATCGCCTCTCGCACCGCCCGGGCGATATCATCGCTTCGATCCATAAAACTCTTACTGTCCATTGCACTAATGTTGACCGTAATGTTCTGGATCGCCCCACTGTTTCTATTCCCCCCAACAGAAGCTTGCGGTTCTGAGGCCGTCAGCATCGGAGATAGAACGCGGGGCTGATCGCCACTGCCCCGCGCGATCGAATACAGGTTACCTTCAGGCGAAAGCCCAGCCTCAGCCCTGATCGGCTCAGGCAGAGCGAAACGCTGAAGCGCCGGCTCGGGCGACTTGTCTCCCGAGCTGCCGAATAGCTTTGCGATGCCTCCAATCAAAGGGCCAAGAGTCAGCCCTTTCAACAGAAAGCTACCAGCGCTCTTCGCAACATCAGTTCCAATGCCAGTCGCCTGGCTTCCTCGGGCCGTCGATTCAATGGCTAGCGTATTCGCCCGAGTCGTCTCCACCTGCTGCTGGGCAATGCGCACTAAGTCGGCGATCTGCTTACTCAACTGATCAGTAGCCTCCCGACCTTGCGCAACGCCTGCGGATGCCAACGGATCCGTCGCCCCACTCGCCGCGCCGCTTCCGCCTGCAAGGAGGCGCTCCATGTCGTTTGTGTAATTATCGGACGCCATTCTCTCGCTCCTTTAACAACTCACTCTCAAGTACCGAAAACGCCTCAACTGCCTTGGCCGAGTACTGACTCAACTCTTGCTTTCCGCCCAATCGCCAAACATGAAACGCCTCCAGCCAACTCAAGCTATCGGCGCTTATAAAGCTTCGTGGGCACTCCTGGCTAACCACCGCACCCCGCAACCAGACCGGGGCCCGGCTCACCGGTTCGATCTGAAGAAACCCACAATTCCGCTTCTTTTCCAAGCCCTGTCTCCGGCAATCGTCGCACCTCCACGCGGCTTGGTTCGCGAACTGAAAATGAAAGGCGACGGTTAGTTTTTTCTCTCTTCCTCGCTCAGAAAACATTGCTCCCGCACTGCTTGCGCGATTTCTCGACATAGCGCTTCGGGTCCGGTCGCGATCAACCGATCGACATCCGCCACCACACCGTCGATCTCCAATCCTTCAATGGAAACCAACCCCCATCGGACATAGAGCGATTCGATCGAACTGCTGATTTCGGCGGCCATTAGCTTGTCCTTCGGTTCGCTCCCCGCTTCACTGAAGGCCAAGCCTACTCCCTCAACTCGGATTCGGTGCACTAACTCCATCCGTCCAGCCAATGACATCTTTCGAACGGAAAACGCGACACCCGGACTTGCTTGTGATAGTCTCTTTACACAACTCTCGTAGTTCATGGTCGCGTTCCTTAAGCGAATGCAATCCGAATTTCATCATCGAGTGAGCCGTTCGCCTGGCTAAGCCCAAACGACCACTCAACTCTCGGATTTCGGTCGTCAAACTCTGGGACTTCCGGAATTACGTTCGGCATGTAAATCCCGCAAAGCTGGCCGGGCTCTTGACCCAGTTGCAGCATCACCGAAATCGGCTGCCGAGCCTTCCCAGCCGCGTATAGATCCTTCGTCGCCGCATCATCCTGCTCCAGAATCCGGAAACGCATACCCACCTCGCGCTCACCGGCCGCCATACAACGAGGACCGTCAAACCCAAACTCACGCTTCCGCATGTCGACGTTATTCCGCACAACTACTTCCGCCTCGGTCAACGTGAAAAACTGCGTCGGAGTCGCGCCCATCCAGACTTGCCCGATATGACCGGGTATGATCTGATACCCAATCTCACTTACCGCTGGCTCCTCTGGAAACTGAGTCAAGGCCGCGACTCCGGAGCTGAAGGACGTATTGTCGAGGAGGTCTCTTGCCTCGCCTTGAAACTCGAACTCATGATAGTCGCCGTTCACTTTGATTTTCATCACATCCACCGAGGCACCGGCGATGATTCGTTGAACCGCCGTCGCCGGACTCCAATAGTCGAAGATCGAAACACTCGGCAACTGAGTCGCCGGCGCGTACGTGATCGTGGGGTTCAGCGGAGCACCCGTCGCCGGTGATACCGAAAACGGCGCATTCAGCTGAATCGTCGTCGCATTCACCACCGATTGAACAAACCGAATCTCGCTGCCAAAGCTGATTGCTTGACCCTTGGACAACCCATGGGGACCTCCCACGGTAATGTTGTTCCTCGCAGTCGAAGCCACAATCCCACCAGCATTGATCACCGGTTCAGCCCCAAGGGCTCCCCGGAGCATCGGCCCATATGGGGGTTCGCCTGTCGTCTCACCCCAGTTCGTAAGGTACGTCTCCAGGCGATAGTCCGTTCGCCGCCGTACCCCGGACGGCATCGCCGCTCGGGATCGGCTCCCCGACTTGTCGCGCCTCCGCGCTACGATCGTGTCGTGTCGAATCGCTAACTTGATTGCAGGTATGCGATTGGCGGCCGTAACGCTCGCCACGTTCCCGAAACTGCCTTCGAGAGCCGCGTAAAATCGATTCTGGTTTGATGAGATGTAACAAGCCATTGCCTTTCCCTCTATTTGCTAATCTGGACTTCGAAGGTCGCTTTCGCTGTCTGCACGAAGTGTTTCCCGCCAAGCTTCACGGGGCTAAAACTGATTTGGTAACCGCCGGTATAGAACTGGCCGTCTCCCCAATCACCTCGACTCGCGTCCAAAGTTTCGATCAGCGCATCGACATATAAGTGCGCTTTTTGCTCAATCCCCTCTAAACGATCGTGAGTCACTCGAACCTCGACTGACATCACGGCCGTTCCAGAAAACTGCCGAAACTTCTCACGAAGTGTATTGTTAAGCTTTTCGCAATAAATGTAGTAAGTCGGATACAACGCTCCCGTGGCTCTTTCCGCCAGATCCGCCGCTACATTTTGCGCCACAATTTGCTGATCGCTCAATTGTGCGAATGTCTGCCCATTTGCCTCGCTGACCGCCGCCAGCCCCTGCGCTAAACCCGTCGGCGCTCGCAAGAGAGCCTCGATCTTCTTCACTGCCAACACTGCCAGTTGTGCCATCGGATTATCCTCGAAACACTACAGTTGATCGACGCAGATATTGGTCCGGTACCTGCCCCGTGCCGGGACGAATGCCCGCCGCAGGCGCGCCCGCTGGCATCTGCCACGTACTACCTAAGGCCAGAAGGCCAACATTCTGGCGTTCGACCTGGTCATCGCTCGTACCGAGATAGACGTTCCATCCCCGCGCCGTTCGCGGTGCCCCAACGGCGCGGACCGTCAGCGCTGAACCCTCGGAGGTGTTGAAGGAACTCGCCAAACTAGGGAGGCTTTCAACTCCAAGGTCGTCCGTCCAGCTCACCTTCACGAACCAAGTCAATGCCGCCTGGGTTCCCAACGTTTGTCCCACTATCGGAAGCGTCGGTCGCGGCAGCGGGGCATACACCAGCCCCACCCCAATTTGATACAACAGTTCGGAAGCTTTGGCGGCCAGTGCCACGTAAGTCTCCCACTTCGACTTGTAACGGTCATTCAGCTGCTGGTGATGTGCATCCCGAAAGGCGACCGCCAGAGTGTGCAAAATATGCCATTGCCGAAGTGGGTCCGTAGCCACCACGTTCGCCAAGCCGAACGAGACACCGCCTGGCGTCCGGACCAAAAAGCGTTGCAATTCAAAACCTATCTCCAGCGCCGCCACCGTCCCCTTCGCCACTAAATCGATGCCTTCGGTCGTTGCGGTGCTGAAAATGGACGTCTCGTACGGCGAGAGGTCCATCGGTTCAGAAGGATTCCCATCTACGAAGAGAGCCATGTGAGTGTTCCTTACCCTTTACGGGGCTGTAGTGATTTCCATTCGTGTTCGCTGACTAAAGTCACCTGAACCCGTTGTGCAAGCGCCGCTTCCTGGCGAAGTTTGTGCCCCTCGGCCTGCTCGAGTCGGTAGAACTCCACCTCATCCGGCGTTGCCAGACGCGCCTTCTTCTCCACAACGAGGCGGGCCGCTACGCCCTTTGGCACTTCAGAAATGACGCCAGCTTTGCCGCCGTCCCCAGTCGGGCGGCTCACGATAAGCGCGTCCTCGCCTTCGATCGTCTCTTCCGTCGCCGCCACTTCGGCGTAATAGTGTCTAAGGTCCATATCTTCTCCTTTGTCGACTAACCAGAATCCGGGGCGGCCGAAGCCGCCCCAGCACTTACGAACTAGCTGCGGACCTGAACACCAAAGTTGTTGCGCAACACCGCGACTCCGTACAAGCAGTCGACGGTGAATTGCTGGGCCAACGTGTTCGGCTGATAGCTCATCATTACGCGCATACCGAAGTTCCCGAGTTCGGAATACTCAGCAATCGCGCCGGTGCCCGGCAACGGCTGCGGCAGCCGACGGACACAGAGACCGATAGAATCCTTGGCAAACGCCAGGTTCTGGGTCGTAGCCGGCCCGGCGCCCGTCTTGGCCACAAACTGCGAGCGGAAGACAAAGAAGTCCTTCAACTTGCCGACCGTCCCATCAATCATGGCCCGAACGCCGGCTTCACCCGCCGTATTGTACTCGGAGAAGCGCGGAATCTGACGAAGCTGCGAATAAGTGCTGCCATCCACAACAAGATACTTCTGGGCGGAAGTCGGCACTTTCGCATTAAACAGAGCCGTTTCCGCCTCGTCCACTAACCCTTCGGTAAGAGGAGAACCAGCGAATCCCAGCGGAGTATTCGCGGTGAATTGCGAATAGAGCGCCAGAATATCAGACTCAATTTTCTCGGCGAGAGCCACCACGGCCGGCTCCATGTAAAGCCGCAGCAGATCCGGAACCGCCAAAACCTTGGTCACGTCCGGAATCTGGAATGTGGCCTCGGCATGGGTATTCAAGACGATCTGCGCATTACCCAAACTGGGGTTCTGCGTCGTAACCGTGCCGCCCTGAGCGATGTTGTTCGCCACCAGAGTCGGAGGAATGGGCACGTTAATCGTGTCACCAGCCTGAGCGAGCGAAGGCTCGAAGTTCCGGTTCACGAGGTTGCCCATAACCAAGTTACCCATCAGTGCGGGCAACGCGTCGGCGGCAACGAGCTTAACAAGCGCGTTCGCTACATTCGCTGAAGTAATAGCAGCCATTTCTTTTCTCCTAAAATAAAAAAGCCCCAGCCATTTCGGCGTGGGGTGTTTACGGTAAGTTTGTCGCCAGCCCGATCGGCTGGCCCACCGGACGCTGTAGCCCATTGCTCCAACGTCCCTTCTCCTGGCCGATTACCTCGATCAGAGAAGCAATCTTGGTCTAGCGGGAGCCACTGAGTTGTTGTGCAATGCGCGAAATCTCTTGCCGCGCACGCTCCAACTCGTCTTTGGGCATCCCTGGACGAATTTTGTCAATGTCGAACGATCCCAACGGTGCCGAAGACGGCGCCTTCGAACTCGTCGACGCGCCCGATCCCCCAGGAATTCGCGCGGGTAGCAACTCAGGGTTTTCATTGACGAAGTTCGTCAAGTAGTCCTTCACCGTTACCTCACCGTCCCGGGTGCGCCCCACCAGACGACCGTCTTCTGTCCGCTGAATGTCGTCCTTGACGGCACGGAAGGCTAGGTCGAGTTTCTGAACCCCCAACCGTTGCAACTCGCTTCGGATCGAAGAGCTGCGCTCTGCTTCCTCCGCAAGTTGTCTGCTCTTCCGATTCTCTTCGACGAGTTCGTTCATCCGTCGCTCGAGCATTTCGCGCCGCCGTCGCTCGTCTTCGAGTTCCGCTTTGTAGGCCGGCTCACTCTTGGACTGCTCCAGGTTCACGAACTCCCGAACGGCTTCCTGAATCAGATTCCGAAAGTCGACGCCCTTGTTCGGCCCTGTCTGATCTTGCTTGTTCTCATCCATACTCCGTCCTCCTTATTGGATCCCGCGCGTAAACCATTCATCGATTTCCCGCGCGATTGTGTCCTTCACCTCTTGCCGCTCATCGCAGAGGTACTTGAAGGCCAACTTCTTATAAACTTGTTTCGCCAAGGTCTTCGATTCGATGTTCATTGCAAGGAGTTTCGTGGCATCTTCCACCTCGCTTGCAAAGTCACCGATGTCAAATTCGTCCAAGCCAGCCACGTTGATCTGTAAGCCATCCTCACGGACGAATTCGATGGCCCGCAAGATCCGCTTCAACGCGTCCTTCACCGAGTCTCCAAATCCCCGCAGTACCTCTTGGGTGATCGCGAAATCCCGCTGCTTGGCCAACCCCGAAACCGGCCGATTGTCTCCGACTGCCGGCCCCGCCTGGCCAATCAGGTAGCACACTCGATAGATTTCATCTTTTAAGCGATGCAGGTTTTGGGCCGCAATTTCGAAAACCTTTCCCTCGGGCTCTGTCCACCCGAACCGATCCCCCGGGCCCAACTGGAGAAAATAGCTTTCCCCGACCATCTGGTCAAAGGTCTTTTCGCTGTACACTACCGGCATGGCGAACAGGCCCATCGTTAGCGCCCAACTCAGCGCGTTTGACTTGTTAAAGTGCTCAAGTTGCAGAAGCGCCGCCTTGTTCATCAGCCACATCCCGTCACTCACCTTGAGTTCAAATAGTGGAACCCGGTTGAGCTTCGCTAGGCCGTGGATTCCCTCGTCGACCAGTTCAATGGCTCCCGCTTGGCCTGACTGTGTCTTCTTGTCGCAACGCAAAAAGACCTTGAATCGTTCGCGGTCATAGTAAATCCAGCGCGTCTCCATGATCGGTACTTGGTCCTCAACACTCTCCTTCCGCGAACTCTGAGTTCTGATGACCACCCACTCGAAGGTGCCGTGCTCGTCCCGACTCCAGTTGATCACATCCTCCGGACTATAGTGAACGAGATACGCGCGGCTCGCCCCTAGCAATTCTTCTTCGGCCCTACTCGCTGCCATATGACTAGTCCGGGGGAAATCGATCAGCGTATATCCGACGCCGTATACCAGTGCGTCCGTAATCTGTCGTCGGTAGAAATCGCTGAGCCCTGTTCCCTTCCTGTCCGAATCCTCGATGAAATCACTAAAGAAGATGCGACCCAGGTCGTTCGCCCCCTCTGCGTTGATCACTGGCTCGCGCCGGAATAGAGTGGCCGCGTACCAGTCGATGATGGAACCGATGTAGTTTTCATAGAAAACACGACTCAACCGCTCACCGTAAACGTCGCCCGGTTCCTTTTGGCGCGCCACTAAATACTGAGAGGCGTTATCCTTAAACTGTTCCCCCCCAGCGTATAAATCTCGGTAGCGCTTCCAAAGTAGTCGCTTCGCCTTAAATTCCAGATGTTCCTGGTCAATCGTCGTAACCATTCGATTCTCCCTTTGAGTTTAGAAACCAGGCAGTCGCCGGTTCTGTAAGCCAACTGTCCCTCGGTCCTGATTCCCGAGAACCTGCCAAACTAAGTACCCGAGGGCGTCAGACATATGAGTCCGCTTCGAGTCCTTTCCTTTATCGATAATCATGGTTCCATCCTGCAGACATACTTGCTCGAGGTCCTTTATCAACTCCACGCAGGCGGGGTCGACAATTAGCTTTCTATCTCCCGCCGCGTCCAGAAGCTTTGTGTTCATCAACACCACTCGCTCCCGAACAGCCGGATTCTGGGGCGGAAGTTCCACTTTCACTCGTTGAATGTTGCGCATTCGGAAAAACTTGCTGATCGCCTCTCCGTCTCGAGGTCCCGTCGTCTTCATCGAGTTCCCTGAAGCATCTCCGTAAACCGTCAATCCATGGCAATTAGGATAACGGCGCAAAAATTCCTCACAGGCATCCCAAGTTGTCGCTCTGGCGAGCGATATTTCGTCGATTACGTTGACGGAATCGCCATAGACTTGAGCGACGAGTGACGACATGGGATCGACATTAAAATCAAGCGCCCAATAGATAGGCCTTGCGAGATCGAGTTGGCAGCGCCGCACGTTCGAAGCGCGATCAAAGTTATAATAGGCTTGTCCCGCGCTAATGCTTAGATATTGGCCCAGTACTTCTTGTTGAAAGAACCGCGGGTCATAACTATGCTTCAGTCTTTCGTAGAAGTCTGGGATCTGTTCTAACAGATGGCGGTTTTCCATGGGCTGGGCCAGAACCGTTTCGTAGCCTTCGACAGGGTTCGCAAGAAATCTTTCGTACACCCAATCGAAGCCTTTCGGAGTCCAAACGGCGAATCCACAAAGCTTTCGAGCTTTGGGATCACGCAGTCGTCCCTCGAGGCGCAGCCACGCCTCTTCCGGGCAGTAAGTCAATTCATCGACGCCGAACCATGCAAGGTTGGTCCCTCGCAATCGTTCGAAGTCATCTACGCTTCGAAATACAATTCGTGAGCCGGTATCCCGCATCGTGATGCAGTTTTCCGCTTTGTTGAAATCGAACGGAAGTCGATTCTCCTCCAGTAGTTCGAATATGGTCCGCTGGGTTGCGTCCCGGAGCATTGGAAACGTTGGCGCCCCGATTAGCCCTTGGCGTCCGGGGTTCTCGTAGCTCAACCGAATTGATTCGTGACATAGAGCTAGGCTTTTCCCCGATCCGATCGATCCAGAGAAGCCTTTGAATCGAGCCTTGGCTTGGTGAAACCGCTTTTGCGACGGCAACGCGTCGTACTTGATTTCACGACGAATACTCAGGCTTCCGAATCTTGATTGTCGCTCGGTTGATCTATCCATCGGATAAGCACCTGTTTGGGACTGGTCTCCTGCTCCATGGAGTTATGGGCTTCGACAAGGCGAATGATGTCGCCGAGTGTCGCTTTCAACTCGCCTTCGCTTTCCAACTGTTTGTGCAATTTCCGTAGAGCCAACTCAACAAGTTCCACTTTGAATTTGGCGGTGACTTTTCTCTTTTTCAGCTTGGTACCTTCCATCGGTTCGCGTCTCCCTGCTGACATTTCGCCGCGTGCTTTAGTGCAGCGCCTTCTCGCAACTCAAATCTATCAAACGAATAGTGGGTGCTTTTGCTCGGCCGTTTTTCAAGTAATAGAAAACAATGGAAATATAAACCCCAACACCTTGTGAGGGACTTGCAAAACTCCGTGCAAAACGCTTGACAGGCGTGGTAGGAACGGTGGGGAGGAGCCTCGCGGGACGTGTTTCGACAGGTCGTCCTGGGCGGTTTGTTTGATGAAGAATCGCTAAGGTAAATATGTTGATTTTAAACAATAAGCGATTTTTGTATTTTTTCTTTTCGACCACTTTTCAACAACTTAGCGGGATAGGCGCAGCAGCTGATCCACCGTCAAAGCCAGCACTCCGAACATCAGATGGGTCATCACCTTGGCCGCCCCCCGCACCCTGACAAAACGGGCACCAAACTCATCCTTTAGACGCCCATTCACCCGCTCCGCCATCGTCCGCTCCCGATATCGGATCACCTCCGGCGGATCCAAAACCGGGATCGGCTTCACCCGACACGGCAACTGTGTCTTCGGCTTCGGTGGGGTCTTCGGATCAATGATCGCCACATGAAACAGTCGGGCGCTCATGGCGTGAATCGAGGCCGCGTCGTAGGCCGAATCCATCAGTTCGTATAGATGAGTCGCCCGCGCAGAGGTGATTTTCATAAGAGGAATCGCCACCTGCGAGTCATGCACACTGGCTCCGGTGAGCACGGCCGTCAAAGGGATTTGGCCGTCCCCTGTGTCGAGGTGAAGCTTGTAACCGCGCCACGAGGATTCATGCCCTTTGCTGTTGGTCTTGACGCCGATACTGCAGGTTTTGGGGATCTCTGCCAGCATCTCCACGGCGGTAGCCTGACTGTTCAATTGTTTCTCCAAACGCGTGCCTGTCCGGGCGAGACGCTCCGCGGC
>Ga0209086_10000953_pt1 | contig 23801 bp, 22 predicted proteins | sample M_130207_XF_Meta_FD_187312 | JGI IMG/M metagenome (GOLD analysis project Ga0209086, IMG submission 187312) | Freshwater microbial communities from Lake Montjoie, Canada to study carbon cycling - M_130207_XF_MetaG (SPAdes) (version 2) | ecosystem: Environmental > Aquatic > Freshwater > Lake... | reverse complement strand
ACAGTGTATCCGGATCGACACGAGTGATATTCTTTTTATCTGCGGCGGCGCTTTCGCCGGCCTGGATCGCATCATCGCCCGCCGGGCCGGCGCCAAGTCTCTCGGTTTCATCGCGCCGCAGAACGATAAGCCCGCGCTCTCGGCCGAAGAAATCATCGCCGGCCTCCAGCCCGAAGATCTTTTCTCGTTCGGCATGATTCCTGAATTCGTCGGCCGCCTCCCGGTCATCTCCGTCCTCGAGCCGCTTGATCGCACTGCCTTGATTCGCATCCTGACCGAACCCCGTAACGCGGCGACCAAACAGTATCGCAAACTTTTCGCGCTCTCCGGGATGACGCTCGAGTTCTCCAAAGACTCGCTCGAAGCCGCCGCCGACAAGGCCCTCGCGCTGGGCACCGGCGCCCGCGGCCTGCGTTCCGTCCTCGAAGGCGTGCTCCTCGAGGTGATGTATACGCTGCCCGAAGCCGTAACGGGTTCTAAATTTACGGTGACCGGCGAAGCTATCCGCGGCGAAAAACCCGTGAGCGTCGCAGCGCCTAAATCCCGCAAGTCAGCCTAGTCTTATGATCGTCTATCCGGCCATCGACATTCGCGGCGGACGCTGCGTCCGACTCAGCCAAGGTCGCGATGACGCCCAGACTCATTACTACGAAGACCCGGTCGAGCCTGCCGTGCAGTTCACGCAAGCCGGCGCGGAATGGATTCACGTCGTCGATCTCGACGGCGCCTTCGGCGGTGCCCCGCTCAACCTCGCCATCCTCCGTCGCATCGCCGCCCTCGGTCCGAAAATTCAATTCGGCGGCGGGATGCGCGAACGCTCCCTCGCCGAGTCAGCTTTCGAAGCTGGTGCCAGTCGCGTCGTCATCGGCACCCGTGCTGCCACCGATCCCGCCTTCCTCCGCGAGATGGCCAAAGCACACGGCCCTCGCCTCGCCGTCGGCATCGACGCCAAAGAGGGCCTGGTCGCCGTCAAGGGCTGGACGGCCGTGACCGCGCTCAAGGCCACCGAGTTCGCCCAAGAAGCCGGCAACCTCGGCGTCTCTACCGTAATTTATACCGATATCGCGACCGACGGAATGCTGACTGGGCCGAACTGGAAATCCCTCGAGGAAGTTCTTCGGGTCTGCCCTTGCGGCGTCATCGCCTCGGGCGGAGTGGCAGGAGTCGAAGACGTCGCCCGCCTGGCCGCGCTTGCCAAGGCTTACCCGAACCTCGTTGGTGCGATCGTGGGGAAAGCCCTCTATGAAGGCCGCTGCGATGTGGCAGGTCTTCTCCAGGCCGCCAAAGTCGGTTAAAAATGTCTAAAAACAGGCGTTAATCCCGCCCAAAACCCTTTCCGAGGCTTGCCAATAAGTGCCCGACTACCACTATTCCCAACTCTTATGGTCCTGACCCGCACCCTTCTTGCACTCCTTGCTATCGGCACATCACTTGTGGCCGCCGACGCACCTAGCTCCGAAAACCTTAAGGCCGAAGACGTCATCGCCAAGGCCCGTGGCGCCATCGCCAAGGAACCTAAATTCCTCGAGCGCATCAAGGGCCTCCACTTCGAAGCCAAGTCTGCCGACCAAGACGGCAAACCCAGCGGTTATGTGATCCTCCAAATCGTCCCCCCTTTTAATCGCCGTCAAATCAACTACACGGCCGACTACTCCGCTGAAGTCACCAATTGCAGCAATGGCTTGGAAGGCTGGACGACTAAGCGCGAAGTCCGCCAAGGCGGCCGGGCAGAAATGGGCGTCATCGGTTTTGCCGAGGTCGCACGTATGAAAGACATGGCGATCAATGACCTCACATTCTACGCCGCCCCCGAAGCCGGCACGGGTACCGTCACTTCTAAAGGTCAGAACGAAATCAACGGCCGTAAGGTCAATAGCCTGCAGTACTCTTACAAGACGGGTTATAACCTGATTCGCCACTTCGACGTCCAGACCAATCTGCTCGCCGCCACCGACTACATCGACGCCAAGGGCGAAGCCCTTCGTCAACAGGTTGACGACACGCAATGGGTCGAAGGCGTGGCTTTCGCCAAGAAGGAAACTGTTTTTGTTGGTGGTAAAAAGGTCGCGGAAATCACTTACGAGAAAGTCCTGATTAATCCGGAAGTCAGCGACTCGTCGTTTGCCTTCCCTCAACGCTAAGGCGATGCCGGTCCTCCGGGCCAGCGATAAGGATTTCAAAAGCCGCTTAAAAGCCTTCATCGGTTCAGGTGAGGCCGCGCCCGACATCAAGACAGCGGTCGAACAGATCATCGCCGACGTGAAGGTGCGCGGCGACGTCGCCGTGCTCTACCATACGGCCAAGTTCGATCACGCTAAGCTGACGGTCCGCCAGATTCGCGTCCCACTCGAACACCTCGAAAAGGCCGTCGCCAACCTCGACCCCGCCAAGCGCAAAGCTTTCGAGGAAGCCACCCGCTGCATCGAAGAATTCCACGAGCGCACCGTGCCTAAAGGCTGGACGGCCAAGAATCCGCACGGTGCGATGGTCGGCGAACGCCACCACCCGATTCGCCGTTGCGGTCTTTATATTCCTGGCGGTCAAGTTCCTCTGGTCTCGACGGTACTCATGACGGCCATCCCCGCCAAGGTCGCCGGAGTGCCCTCGATCTGCGCCTGCACGCCTCCGCAACCGGACGGCAAAATCAACCCAGATATTCTCGCCGCACTTTACCTCAGCGGCGTCAAAGAGGTCTACGCCATGGGCGGAGTCCAAGCCATCGCCTCGATGGCACTCGGCACCGAAAGCGTGGCTCCCGTCGATAAGGTCTTCGGTCCCGGCAATGCTTATGTGACCGAGGCCAAACGCCAACTTTTCGGCGTCGTCGGCATCGATCTCCTCCCCGGCCCGAGCGAGGTGATGATTATCGCCGACAGTTCCGCCCGCGCCGACTTCGTGGCCGCCGACCTCTGCGCCCAAGCCGAACACGGCAGCGGCAAAGAAAAACTCTACTTGGTCTGCGATGACGAAAATTTCGCCGAACGCTGCCTCTCCGAAGCGCGTACGCAGGCGACGTCGCTGACGCATGGCGACAAAATCCGCAAAGCCCTCGAGCTGATGGTCTGCGTCGTGCTCGTCAATAAAATCGAAGAGGCCGCCGAGGTCGCCAATCTCGTCGCCCCCGAACACCTCGAGTTGATGGTGGCCGAAGAGAAACTGGAAAAGATTTCTAAACTCATCACAACCGCCGGCGCCCTGCTCCTCGGCCAAGACACGCCCACGGTGCTCGGCGATTTCACCGCCGGCCCCAGCCACACGCTGCCCACCGGTGGCACGGGTCGCTTCTTCAGCGGCCTGCGCGTCTCCGACTTCTTACGCCGCACCAGTCTGGTCCAATACGACAAGGCCTCTTTGAAGAAAGCCGCTGCCGTGGTCGATGCTTTCGCCAAGATGGAACGCCTCGACGCCCACGGCCGTTCCCTCAAGCTGCGCCTGGATTCGAAAGGTTAATCCCGTAAGACCTGCATGACGGCGGCGTGCAACTTCGGCGCCGCGGCGATGACATGACCGGTATTCAGCGGATCTCCGCCCTGCCAATCTGTGACGACCGCCCCCGCGCCGCGTAAAATCGGTAGCACGGGGATAAGGTCCCACGGATTCATGATCGGGTCGGCCATCACGTGCGCCCGGCCCGAGGCCACCAGGAGGTGTCCGTAACCATCGCCCCACGTCCGCACATGCGCCACGGAATCAGCCAGGCGACTCCAACGGATATCTTTGTGCAGGCGTCGGATATTATCTAAATCTGTCGAGACGACGACGGCTTCACTCAAAGCGACTTCTGCCACGCGGACGCTCTTACCATTCAACCACGCCGTCCGGTTATCGCCGATCATACGCTCCTTTAAGATCGGCTGGTCAATCAGGCCCAACACCGGTTTGCCTTGGTACTGCAAGCCGATGAGGGTCACGTAAAGTGGCACGCGCGAAAGAAATGATTTCGTGCCATCGATAGGGTCGAGTACCCAACAGTATTCGGCTCCAATATTATCGGCGCCGAATTCTTCCCCCAGAATGCCGTGATCCGGATAGGTCTGCTTGATCGCTGCTCGCATGAGGCGCTCGGCTTCCTTGTCCGCCACGGTGACAGGGGTGCCATCCGACTTGATCTCTACTTCGGTCTCGGCCCGCGCATGGGCCGCGGTGAGCACGGCCCGGGCAATATCCGCCAGCGACTCGGCAAAGGCGATGAGCTCATCTCGGCGGGCTTCCGGCAACATGACCAAGGGGTAAACCGACCGACGCCCGCCTCCAAGCGAAAAGCCCCGTGCACGCTTGAACCAGCCCCGATATTGCCGACACTGCGACCATGCGGCCCCTCCCCTGGCTCCTCGGCCTGCTCAGCCTCCTCGCTCCGCTCCCGGCCGCGGAGATCTGCCGCCTCGAAGTCATCGAACAAGGCACCGACTGGCCCGTACCCGGCATCGAACTGCGCACCATCCACGGCGTGCGTTTCGTTTCCGATAACGCCGGGGTGATCGCGCTGGACCTTCCCGAACTGATGGGCCGGGAAGTCTGGTTCGAAGTGATCGGTCAAGGCTACGGCGTAAAGGCCGACGGGTTCGGCTACCGCGGCGTCCGCCTCCAGCCCACCCCGGGCAAATCTCTGAAGATTTCCGTGGAGCGCACCAGCGTCGCTCGTCGCCTCGGTCGCCTAACCGGTGCAGGCCTCTTCGCGGAATCCCAAAAACTCGGCGAGCAACTGGACTGGAAAGAAAGTGGCGTGCTCGGCTCTGATAGCGTGGTGACGGCGGAACTCGGCGGGAAGCTCCTCTGGTTCTGGGGCGACACAAATCTCCCGCACTACCCGCTGGGTATCTTCAACGTGTCGGGCGCGACGACGGATAATTTCCAACCACCCACCCGCCCACCTCTGCGCCCACCTTATAAATATTTCACGGGCCGTAAATCTGGCCAAGACGAGGATCGCCCTCGCGGCGTGGCGAAGGTGCCTGGCGAAGGTCCGACTTGGCTCTGGGGCGCAATCACGTTGCCCGACGCCAAAGGCGCAACGCATCTGGTCGGCTCCGCGGTAAAAGTAAAAGGGGTGATGCACGCCTACCATTGGGACCTCGTCGAATGGAATCCGCAAGAGCAGCTGTTTCATCCGCTCTCGACCGTCTGGACAGAGACGACCGAGCGCCCCAAGGCGCCGCCAGTACCTGAAGGCCATGCGGTGCCTTGGACCGACGCCGATGGCCATAAGTGGATCCTCTTCTGTAATCCGTTCCCGTTTCTGCGTACTCCAGCCACTTTCGAAGGATGGAAAGATCCGACCAAGTGGCACGCGATCAATCCCGACCTATTTGCACGTACCCCGCTAGGCGAGAAGATCACCGTCCACGGCGGCCATCTCGCTTGGCATCCCTGGAGCCGCAAATGGCTCGCACTCTTCACCCAGAAGGCCGGCAAATCCTCATTCCTTGGCGAAATCTGGCTCGCCGAAGCCGATGCCCCCACGGGCCCCTGGATCAACGCCCGGCTGGTGCTCTCGCACGACAACTATACGTTCTATAATCCAGTGCTGCACCCAGAATTCTTCCGCGACGATTCGCCGATCATCCATTTCGAAGGTACCTATACAGCGACTTTTTCTTCCAATAAGCAGCCGACACCGCGCTGGGATTACAATCAGGTACTCTATCAGATTGACCTCTCGAAGCTGCCTTTCGCGGAAGGAAAATAAAGCCTGACCCGCTTGACCGCCCGCTAAGAGCGCAGAGGATGACGAGGTGAGCGACGCTACCGAAAGACTCTTGCGCGCCCGCGTCCGCCCGACGCGTCGCCCGGTCATGCGTCAGCGCTGGGACGACCTCTTCTTCCTGCACTGGGAATACTCCGCTGTCGCGATCCAGGCGCGCCTCCCCGCCGGACTCACGGTCGATACGTTCGAAGGCAAGGCGCACCTCGGCGTCGTGGGCTTCCGCATGAACGCGGTCCGCCCTGTCGGCCTGCCCGCCCTGCCCTGGCTCTCGTATTTCAACGAACTCAACGTCCGCACCTACGTGCGCGACGCCGCCGGCGAACCCGGCGTCTGGTTTTTTTCGCTCGACTGCGATCGTGCCCCAGCCGTCGCGATCGCGCGAATGGGCTTCGGGCTGCCCTATGAACATGCCGCGATGTCTTTCGGCCCGAACCTCGCCCAAACCTGCCGCCGCCAAGGCCAGACGGAAATCGCCCGTTACGCTTGGTCGGCCACCGGTGCCCCGCGGGCCACGACCCCAGGCTCGCTCGAATTCCACCTGACCGAACGCTACAGTTTCTTCTCTTATAAGAATGGACGGCTCGTTCGCGGGCAGGTCCACCACTCGCCCTATGAACTCAGTCCAGCCGTAACGACATCTTGGAGCAATCTTCCTCTCTCCTGGGACGGCTTCGCAGTCGGCGCACGCGCTCCCGAGCTCGCCCACTGTTGCCAAGGCGTGTCCATCGAGGCTTTCTCCCTGACGCCCGCTCATGCGTAAGAAACTTAAAGACTACCGCCATGCGGTCTGGGATTGGAATGGCACTTTACTCGATGACACCTGGCTCTGCTGCGAAGCACTCAACCTTATGCTTGCGGAAGCCGACTTGCCGCCCGTCGATCCGGTGCGCTACCGCCAGATCTTCGAATTCCCGGTCATCAACGTGTACCACAAGGTAGGTCTCGCACCAGATGAAAAAAACTTTCCGGCCATCTCCGTCCACTTCATGAATAGCTACGAGGCTCGCAAACATGAATGTCGCCTCCATCCGCAAAGTGAAGCGTTGCTCGAAGGCCTCACCGCCCAAGGGCTAACCCACTCAGTCCTGTCTGCCTACGAAAGTAATCTGCTCAAGACCACATTGTCGCAGTACGGGCTGGATCGTCATTTCCTCAAGTCCTGCGGTGGCCACGATATCCATGCCGGCAGCAAGGCGGAACGCGCGCGCCATCACTTATCCGATCTCGCGGTGGCGCCTGAAAAAGTTTTATACATCGGTGACACCGCCCACGATGCCGAAGCCGCTGCCGCCATGGGCGTCGATTGTGTCTTGGTCGCCCACGGCCACCAACATCGCGACCGGCTGGAGGGTCTGGGCGTCCGGGTCGTAGATAGTTTTGCCGAATTAACCGCCGAACTTTAGGCCGGGCCGGATCAGCCGACCAACCTACTCACAATAAAGGGGTTTTTGTTGCCCGCGGGTCGGTTGCTCGGTTCTTATATGATCACCCCACCCCCTCATGGCCCTTTCCCTGGCAGTTGCTAAAGTTAACCCTGACATCAGTTCCACCCCTGAACTGGTCCTCTGCCTGGCGCTGCTCGTTATTTTTTCCGTCTACCTGATCATCCGCGCCAAACGTAAGGCGAATACCGAGGTCAATGAAGAGATGGCCGATGTCCTCAAGGCCAGCGCCGAAGGCTTCGGCTCCAACGAACAGGTCTTCCCGCCATCCGCTGCTTTCGTCGCCCAAGCCCGCGTCAAAGGCATGGACGGTTACCAAGCCCTCTACGACCGCTCCCTCCAGGACCCAGATGGCTTCTGGGCCGACGAAGCGAACGAGCTCTCTTGGTTCCAACCTTGGACGAAGGTGCTCGACGAATCCAAGAAGCCTTTCTTCCGCTGGTTCGTCGACGGCAAGACCAACGTGGCTTATAACTGTCTCGACGCCCAAATTGCCAAAGGGCTCGGCGACAAGGTGGCGATCATCTACGAAGGCGAACCGACCGTCGACGGACACACCACCGAGGTCCGGAAAATAACCTACCGCGAATTGCACCGCGAGGTCTCCCGCCTTTCCAACGTGTTCAAGGAGCTCGGTTTGAAAAAAGGAGATACCGTCGCGATCTACATGCCGATGGTGCCCGAACTCGCGATGGCCGTCCTGGCCTGCGCCCGCCTCGGGATCGTCCACTCGGTGGTCTTCGGTGGCTTCTCCGCCGAATCCATCCGCGACCGCGTCAACGACGCGAAGTCGAAGGCCGTCATCACGATGGATGGTGGCTATCGTCGCGGTAAATTCCTTTCGCTAAAACAAACTGTTGATGAAGGCGTGAAGGATTGTCCTTCGATCACCAGCGTGCTGGTCTTCCAGCGTCACCCCGGCAAACCCGATGCCGCCTGCGCCATGCAAGCCGGCCGCGATGTCTGGTATCACGAAGCGGCGACCTCCGTCTCCGATGAATGCGAAGCGGTCTGGCAAGATGCCAATGACATGCTCTTCCTGCTCTACACTTCTGGCTCCACCGGCAAGCCAAAGGGTATCATGCACAGTACCGGCGGTTACATGGTACATGCCTACGCGACCAATAAATATGTCTTCGACCTCCGCGGCGACGATCTCTTCTGGTGCACGGCCGACGTTGGCTGGGTCACGGGACACACTTACGTGGTCTACGGTCCGCTCTTGAATGGCACTTCGGTGCTGATGTACGAAGGCGCCCCCGATGCTCCGGACTTCGGTCGTTTTTGGAAAATCGTCGAAGACCACAAGGTGACGGTCTTCTACACCGCTCCGACCGCCATTCGTGCCTTCATGAAGTGGGGCGACGAGTGGGTAAAGAAATACGATCTCTCTTCGCTTCGCCTCCTCGGTTCGGTCGGCGAGCCGATTAATCCCGAAGCTTGGCTCTGGTATCATAAGAATATCGGCGCGGAAAAGTGCCCGATCGTGGACACCTGGTGGCAGACCGAGACCGGCGGCCACATGATCACCCCGATACCCGGCTGCACGCCCACCAAACCGGGCTCGGCGACGCTGCCCTTCTTTGGCGTCGACGCCGCCGTCCTCGACGAAAACGGTAATGAAACCGATCACGGTATCCTCGCCATTCGCAAACCCTGGCCCGGCATCACGCAAGGAATCTTCGGCGATGAACAGCGCTACGTGGACACCTACTGGAACCGCTGGGGCGGCAAATATTACTTCCCTGGCGACGGCGCCATCCGCGATAAGGATGGTTACCTTTGGATCACGGGTCGCGTCGATGACGTGGTCAATGTCTCCGGCCACCGCATCGGTACCGCCGAACTGGAAGCGGTCTTCATCGAAGATGCCGCCGTCGCCGAATCTGCGGTCATCGGCGTGAAGCACGAACTCAAGGGGCAAGGGCTGATGGCTTTTGTCATCCTGAAGACGGCCGCCACCCAAAACGTCAACGAAGCCGAACTTGCCAAAAAACTCAACGGCATGGTCGACGCCAAGATCGGCAAGTTCGCCCGCCCGGAACGCATCGTCTTCGTCCCGGATCTCCCCAAGACCCGCTCCGGTAAGATTATGCGCCGCCTCCTGCGCGACATCTCCGAAGGCCGCGAACTCGGTAACATCTCTACCCTGGCCGACCCGGCCGTGGTCGAAGCCATCCGCGCCAAATTCAACGCTCCCAAGGCCTGAGGTTAATAATCAGCCCGTCCAAAACCCCGACCCTGTCGGGGTTTTTTATTTCCCCCTGCGTGGGTACGGTCAGCACTGCGTGCTGACCTAGCTACCTTTAGGTAGGGCTGACCACCCTTGGTCAGCCACGGTTGAGCGAGGGCGCTCAACCCTACCTCAACACAAATGGATGCGATGTCATCACATCCCTACCCGATCCCGCCACCCGCCACCTGAAGCTTGTCTCTCCCTATACTCGATACTCCATACTCCATACTCTATTTGGCGGTTTGCCTCCCTCCACCCTTCCCCTTAAATTCTCTCTTATGCGCGCTCTACTTCTATTGCTACTCACGGCCACTCTTTCGGCCGCCGAATTAAAAGTCGGCGATATCGCTCCGACCACCCGCCCCGAAGCGATGATTACGGGTGAAGCAGTCCAAGCTTTCAAGAAAGGTGAAGTCTATGTCTTTGAATGCTGGGCGAGTTGGTGCGGCCCTTGCGTGGCCACCATCCCACACCTCAATCAGCTCCACCAACAGTTTCAGAAAAAAGGCGTGGTGATCATGGGCGTCAATGTCTGGGAAGCCGAACGCAACGCTGAGGCCGCGCAAAAGGCCCGCGACTTCGTCAACGCCCAAGGCGCCAAGATGTCCTACCGCACCGCGCTCGGCGGTAAGGCTTTCATCAAAGATTGGCTCGAAGCCGCCGGCATCGACAGCATTCCCCATGCCTTCGTAATCGCCGAAGGCAAAGTCGCCTGGATCGGACATCCCGCCGAACTCAACGACGAGATGCTCGGCGATATTATCACGGGGACCTATGCCCCGAAAGCGAATCGTAAGGCCAGCCCGAACCAAGATGCGGAAATGGAACGACAACAGGACAAGCTTGATAAGCTGGCCTCGGCGATGATGCGCAAAGATTGGGATGCGGCGGAAAAAGCCCTGCCCATTGCGGCCGCCGTCCTTCCTCCCGAAGAGCGTCAGGATCTCCTGAATTCTGTCGGCGCCCAGATTGCCCTGGCCAGAGGCGACCCCACCAAGGCTTACGCGCAAATCGCCAAGATCGCTGAAGAAGAGAAAGATGATGCCGAAACCCAGAATGAACTCGCCTGGGATCTGGTCACGAATCCGCTCTACCTCAAGAAGCCCGACCTCGCCCTCGCTGAACGCTGCGCCGAACGTGCCGTGAAATTAAGCCAAGAAAAAGAAGGCGATAAGCTGGATACCCTCGCTCGCGTCCGCTGGTTGCAAGGCCGCAAGGCCGACGCCATCAAACTGCAAGAGAAAGCCGTCACGCGTGCCAATAGTCCTGATCTCCGCGTCGCACTCCAAAAGACCCTCGACGCCCTCAATCAAGGGATTTTACCCAAGGCTAACCTCCCCGAAGACGAAGAAAAATGAGCCGCCCGAGCCGCCGCGACTTTCTCACCCAAACTTCCCTCGCCGCCCTCGGCGCCAGTCTGTTTTCCGGCTGCGTCTCTTCCGCCCGCCCCGCGACCGCGACCGTCCGGGCCATCACGCGCGGCCCTAAATTCCACTGGCGCGGCTATTACGATAAGTTTCTTTTCTCCGCCGACGACCGCTTCGTACTAGCCAACGAGACGAGCTTCGAAGGTCGCTCGCCCACAAAGGCTGACTCCATCCGCGTCGGGATGGTCGATACGCAAGACCATGATCGCTGGATTGATCTCGGCAGCTCCAACGCCTGGAACTGGCAGCAAGGCTGCATGCTCCAGTGGGTCCCCGGCTCGGACCGTGACGTAGCTTGGAACGACCGCGAAGGCGGTCAGTTCGTTACACGCATCCTCGACGTGAAGTCCGGCCGGACGCGCACGCTGCCTCATCCATTCTATACATTCAGTCCCGACGGCAAGACGGCCTTCGCTCCGGACTTCGCGCGACTCGACGTCTGCCGCCCGGGCTACGGCTACGCCACCGGCGCCGAGCGCGATATCTGGAAGCTTTCGCCGACCCCCGATGATGTCGGTATCTGGCGGATGGACGTCGCCACGGGCCAACAACGACTGCTCTTCTCGCTCGCCGAAGCGGCCAAAATCCCTTTCACCGGCCCGGCGAACTTCGCTTTCAAACCAGGCGCGATCCATTGGTTCAACCACCTGCTCTGCAATACCGACGGTACGCGCCTCTTCTTCCTCCATCGCTGGCGTAACCACGGCGATAAGGCTGCCTTCCGCACGCGCGCGCTGACCATCGACGTCAACGGCGGCAAGGTCCACGTCATGGACCCCAACGGCGGGACCTCGCACTTCGTCTGGCGCGACCCACAGCATATTTTCGCCTGGGCCTGGCACCCGTCGCATGGCGAACGCTTCTACGTCTACAAGGACCTTTCCGACGAAGTCACGGTCGTGGGCAAGGACGCGATGCCGAACAACGGCCACAACACCTACCTGCCGAACACGAATAACGAATGGGTACTCAACGACACCTACCCGCAGGGCAAGGATCGGCTGCAGAATCCTTATCTGTATCACATCCCGACGAATCGTCGCGTCCCGGTCGGCTCCTTCCCCGCCCCGCCCGCCTACGTGGGCGAGTGGCGCTGCGATACGCATCCCTCCGCCAGCCGGAGCGGCCGCCAGTTCTGCTTCGATTCCGCCCACGCTGGCGGGCGTCAAGTCTACGTGGCCGACATCGCCGGGCTGCTGGACTGAGCCGTCACGGTTCTGTCACTCAATCACGCTTCCCATCCGCGGAGGCGTCCCGCATAGTGTCGCCGATGGCCACCCGCAGCGCACTGGAGCGAGCCCGCTCCGCCCTCCACCTTCGCCTTTTGGCCGCCCAGCGCCGCCTGGTCACGAAGCAGCAGAGCGCGGTCATCGTCATCGGCGGCAGCGACCGCCTCGCGGCCTCCGCGCTCGCCAATCAGATGACGGAATGGTTCGACTCCCGCACGGTCCGCATCTGCGCTCCGGATGCCGCGTCCATCGACGGTCGCCCCTTCCTCTGGTCGTATTGGCAGGACATGCCGGCCAAGGGCCACCTGACGATTGTGGTCGGCGACTGGCTCACCCACACGGTCGTCGCGGCGGCGTCCGATCAGATTTCCGGCGAAGCCCTCCGACTCCGCCTGAAATCGCTACGTCAGTTCGAAGAGCTGCTCGCCGCCGATGGCACTTCAGTGGTCAAGGTCTGGCTCGAATCATCGGAAAAACTTCTCCGTAAACGTCTGCGCGAAGTCGAAGACACCGACGCCGAAGGCTGGGTGGTCACCGACCAGGATCTGCTGCTCACGAAAGCTTCCGTCCACATGAAAGCCCGCGAACTCCGCGTGCAAGGCAGCGGTAAGAATCTGCCTTGGAAGGTCATCGTGTCGGCCGCCGAAACCAAGCAACGCGATCTGCATGCCGGCCAGGTCATCGCCGACCAACTCGCCCAAGTTTCCCGCCGACGCGCCGCCAACCCGGCAAAGAAACCCAGCAGCCGCCCCCGTGGCCTGCTTGAAAGCGCCACCCCTCACCCGACGCTCGATAAAAAAAGCTATAGCCAACAAATCGCCAAACTGCAGGCTCGTCTCGGCAGGCTCAGCCGCATCGCTTCTCAAAAAGGCGTCGCAACCGTTCTCGCCCTCGAAGGCCCCGATGCCGCCGGCAAGGGCGGCGCAATCCGGCGTCTCTGCGGTATGCTCGATGCGGCCCACTATCAGGTCTACCCAACGCCGGCCCCGACGCCGGAAGAAAAGGCGCGACACTATCTCTGGCGCTTCTGGAACAAGACCCCCAACGCCGGCCACCTCGCGATTTTCGACCGTTCTTGGTACGGACGCGTGATGGTCGAACGTGTCGAGGGTTTCGCCAAAGATGCGGAATGGGCCCGGGCCTACGCTGAGATCAATGACTTCGAAGCCCGCCTCGCGGAATCCGGCGCAATCGTGCTCAAGCTCTGGATTAATATCTCCAAGGAAGAACAGCTGAATCGCTTCAAGGCCCGCGAGAGTTCACCGCACAAGCGCCACAAGATGACCTTGGAAGATTACCGAAATCGTCGGAAGTGGGATGATAATATCCGCGCCGCCGAAGATATGATCGCACGGACCGACACCCCGCACGCACCCTGGCACGTGATTTCAGGTAATGATAAGCGCTTCGCGCGCGTGGCCGCCCTCAAGGCCGTCTGCCGCGCACTTTCGGACCGCTTAGACTAAGCCACTCGCGCAACCAGCGCAGATGCGGCCCGGTCAACGCGGCCTGCTCCAGCGTCTTCGTGGCCACCCATTCGAGTTCCGTGTCACTTGTCCAACGCCGCAGAGATTCAGCAGCGGCGGCGACGATATGCAGTCGTTCTTCGTAACTGATTGTACCGATGGTGCGCCGCCGTACTAATGTCGGCTCACCGCTCGGCTTAATGCCCAGCGAAACCATCTCCGGGATTTCCGCCATACCAACGAGGCGCCGCGAATCCTGCCCATATCGACGGAGTAGCAACTTACCCGAACGCACCACCAAGGCGCGTTCGACGACGGCGGTCTGGCGTGCCTTGCTGACAAACCGCGGGATTTTTTCGGCGTCGCCCTGCTGACGAGCATCGCACCATTTGGCCACCGGACATTTCGCACAATCTGGCGCGGCCTTCCGGCAGACCAAGGCGCCAAGTTCCATCATGGCTTGGTTAAAATCTCCCGGTTGCTTAGGGTCGACCAACGCATCGGCCAAGCCAGTGAATTGCTTCGTGGCGGATGCGGCGTCCTTGAGCTGGGCGCGATGACCAGCAAGGCGCGATAACACGCGCACGACGTTGCCATCGACGACCGCGACGGGCTCGCCGTAAGCGATGCTCGCAATTGCCGCGGCCGTATAAGGCCCAACGCCTTTGAATTCTTGCCACTCAGCTGCGGTACGTGGCGGTTCTGGCAAGGCGGCTACTTGTTTGGCCAGTCCGAGCAAATTTCGCGCCCGGGAATAATAGCCGAGGCCCGCCCAGAGTTTAAGCACCGCGGCTTCATCGGCTTTGGCGAGTGCTTTGAAATCGGGCCATATTTTTACCCACCTTTCGAAATAGGGGATGACGGTCGCAATCTGCGTCTGCTGGCACATGAGCTCGGACACCACGGTCCGATACGCCGTCGGCTTTGACCGCCAGGGCATGCTCCGCTGATGCTGGGCAAACCAAGCCAAAAGCGCCCTTCTTAATGCCGGAGCGGCTTGAATCAGGGTTTGTTCGGGGCGGGCCATGGGATGGGGCTGGATTTGATCGCTAACTCGGGTAAGACCTAGAACGCAATGACTCGCAAGGCAAAGCCGGACTCAGACGAAAATCCCAAGAAGGTGGCAATGCACACCGTCAAACTCGATTCCGCTCAGGCCGAAAAGCTCCGTGCCATCCTCGTGGCCAAACGCTGGGTCAACTTTCCAGTCGACCACTCGGCTTTCGCCTTCAAAGGCGAAAACCTGAACATCGTACACTACAAATCCGGCAAGTGCGTGATCTCTGGCAAGGGCACCGAAGATTTTGTTAAATTCACCCTCGAGCCCGACGTGACGGGTCAGGCCCTTCTCGGCTACGAAGAAGAAAATAATCCCGAATGGTTCGAGGAACACGCCGGTCTCGACGAATCCGGTAAAGGCGATCTTTTCGGCCCCGTGGTCTCGGCCTGCGTTATCGCTTCCGGCGATGTCATCCGCGCCTGGATCGAATTAGGCATCAAGGATTCCAAAAAGCTCACCGACCCAAAAATCGCCGAGCTCGACCGCGCCATTCGCTCCACGCCCGGCGTCGCGGTGAAGACGACGTTCATGCGCATGGCGAAATATAACGAGCTGCATTCGCGCTTCGGCAAAAATCTGAACCGCCTGCTGGGTTGGATGCATGCGACTTCCTGCGAAGAGGCTCTGAAGAATTACGAAGAGATGAACGGGCGTCGCCCCAAATGGGGCCTGCTCGACCAATTCTCCGAAGAACCAATCGTCCAAAATGAACTCGCGCGCAAGGGCGTCGAGTTCGACCTGCGTATGCGCACGAAAGCTGAATCCGATCCGGTCGTGGCGGCGGCGTCCATCGTCGCGCGCGCCGCGTTCGTCCGCGAACTCGACCGGCTTTCCGCCGACGGTAATATCCACCTGCCCAAAGGCTCGGGCTCCGAAGCCAAGAATGTCGCGATTGAACTAGTCGGCCGGCTCGGCCCCGCGATCCTCGTCAATTTCGCCAAGCTTCACTTCAAGACCGCTTACGAAGCGCGCGGCCTCGAACCGCCCGCCCCCAAGCCTTTCAAGGGCCGCAAAAAAGCGGAATAAGCCGTGGCCTCGCTGGCATCATTCGACCGCAAGAAAGGTGCCGACCGTCCAGGTATCGCGGGCGTTGATGAGGCCGGTCGAGGCTCACTTTGCGGCCCGGTCGTCGCAGGTGCCGTGCTGCTCGACGCGGGGTTCTACGGCGAACCGACGTGGCTGCGCAAATTGGCCGGGGCCAATGATTCGAAAAAGCTTTCGCCAGAAAAACGTGCCGTGTTTCGCGCCCGTATCGCGGAAATGGAAGCGGAAGGGAAACTGAAGACCGCCTGGGCCACCGGTTCGGTGATGGAAATCTCTGCGCATAATATCCTCGGCGCCACCCGCCTCGCGATGGCTCGTTGCATCGCCAAACTCGCCCAAGGCACAATCGCTCCACTCTTCGCCACCGCCGGCACCGAGGGCGAACTGTTCGGACGGTCAGATGCCCGCACGTTCCTCGTGCTGGTCGACGGTCTACCGCTCCGCCCCTTCGCCTGGGCCCATGAATCCGTCAAAGGCGGCGACGGTAAGAGCCTCGCCATCGCTCTGGCTTCGATCATCGCGAAGGTCGAACGCGATCGCATGCTCGTCGAAATGCACGCGCGCTTTCCGCAATACGGTTTCGCCACGCATAAAGGTTACGGCACGCCCGAACACGTCGACGCCCTTCGAAAGCACGGCTCCTGCGCTGAGCATCGCGATCTCTTCGTCCGTACCATCCTCGCCGGCGATGCCCCTCCGCCCGAATCCATGGACGGAGAATTCAGTTTTGAATAAGAGATACATTCCCGGGTGACAGGTGACGGGCACGGGAGCCGGGAGTTCAGGCTCCGGCCTTTCGGGATTCAGCCGCAGGAACCCGAAGCCGATGGCCGAGGGCTAAACAGCCGACTCCTGAATGGCCGATGCCCCAATGGCCGTCACCCGTCACCTGGGATATTGCATCCCCCGCCGCATCCTTTCCGGTCTCCCTTTAAGTTCGTCTCTCTGCCTTAGATAGGGCTGACCACCCTTGGTGAGTCGCGGTTGAGCGAGGCCGCTCAACCCTACCTCAACACAAACGGATGCGATGTCATCGCATCCCTGCCCGATCCCGCCACCTGCCACCCGAAACGTGCCTCCCACCTTTACACCTTCGTCACCCTTGCCCCTTGGCCAACTAACTCTACCACTCAGCCGCTCGCCGTCGCATCTACCAGTAACCACGCCCAGGTTGCGACCACCCCCTCTTTCCGGGCATTCAAGCGATCATAATCCCGAATCATCGAACGCAATTCTCCCGGCGACATCCGCGGATCGCCGGTCACGCCGCTGCGATGTAGCGACCGCAGAAAATCCAACGCAGTCGGGTAGATTTCTTCCGATTCCAAGACGCCATGCGCATGGACGTCGAACTTCGCGGCTTTTAATAAATTCAACCATTGGGCTTCATCGCGCCAACGCACCGGCCCTTCGCCGATAAGGTCCCTCAGTTCATTGAGGCAAGGATCACACGGGACGCCGAGAAGCAGTCGCCCGCTTCCCGGTAACGCGGCATGCCAATGTTTCAAGACCGCCGCCGGATCCGTCGACCAATGCAGGAGTCCGGTCGAGGCGAGTGCGCCAGCCTTCTCGATCGGGCCAAAGGCATCATGCACTTTCCAGTTCGCCGCGGGTACAGACTCGCGCCCAATTTCCACCATGGCGGGCGAGGAATCGGTGGCGTCGACGTTCACGCCCTGCGCAAGGAGCGCGGCGGTCAGGAAACCGGTCCCAGCGCCGAGCTCGGTCACGCGCACTCCCCGCCGAAACGGCGCAAACGCGGCCAGCGCTTCCGCAAAGCGCTTCTGCGGGGCGGCATGCGCCTCATAAGTTTCGGCTCGTTCGTGAAAATGCATCAGGGTCAGGCGTTCAAGAATTCGCGAAGGTTGTGTCCTAGGCCTTCTCCAATATGACAGCCGAGGATGGCTTGGCAAACGCCCTCCGGATTTAACAGGGTGTCTTTCTCGCCGACGTAAGCCTCCCACCCTGCGGGTAAACCTTGGCGGCCAAACGTGACCAGCGAGATGCCCGCGGGCTGAATCAGCACATCCAAACCCGCCAAGAGATATTCCAACGCATAGGGCAACTCGGTGCCGATCATTGGGGCCAGTCCGGCTCGCTTCCGGAAATCAGCCAAAGCCGCGGCCGGCTCGGTCTCCAGCCAGCGACGCAGCCACTTGACCTGCGTTTCCGGAATCCGTCCACAGGCCCCATGCTCCGCGCAGAAGGAAGTGAAAGGTGCGAAGAGCAAAACTTTCGCCGGCAACTTTACGCCTCGGGCCCCAGCTTCTAAAATTAAATGCGCCCCGAGCGACCACGCGATGACGGCATCACAACCGACGAGATTTTCCGCCGCACCCATGACCGGCGGATAAATCAGGTGCTCGGCCTCCGGCGCATGCGCCACGGCGATGGCGCGCATTTCTTCTAACGAAACGCCCCACCCTCCCATCCACCCTATCTTCATACGCAGACGCCTTTCAACGCAGCGGTGAAATCAGCGAGTACCTGCGGCGTGAGTCCACGACGTAGTGAAATTCGAATTCGCCCCGTACGCACCGGGACGGTGGGCGGGCGGATCGCCGAGACCATGAAACCAGCCGCCCGCAACGCCGTGGCGTATTTTAAGGTGATCTCCGCATCGCCCAAGATGAGCGGGATGATCGGTGAATCGCCCGAGGGCACCGCGAAGCCAGCATCCAATAAGGCGTCACGCCAAGCATGCGACATCGCTTGCAGCTGAATGCGTTCGACCGCGAGGGCTTTGACCCGGCCGATGGCGGCCAACGCCGCGGCCGCACAGGAGGGCGCCAGGTAAGTCGAGTAGACGAATTCGCCGGCGAAATTAATCAGGGCGTCACGCACTTCCGGGGCCTGCGAGAGCACATAAGCTCCCTGCGAGCCGAGGCCTTTGCCGAGCGTGCCCACAACGATGTCAGCCGCCGCGAAAACACCCTGCTCTTCCTGCAGGCCAGAACCCGTCGCGCCATACCAACCCGTGGCGTGGGCTTCATCGAGCACCCAGCAAAAACCAAAGCGCTGACGCAATGAAGCCAGGCGCTTTAGGTCCGGACTGTCCCCGTCCATGGAATAAACGCTCTCCGTGACCACAAAGATTACCCCCTCCAACGCTGGCTCCTCGTGCAACATGAGTTCGAGCGCATCGAGATCGTTATGCGCGAACCTACGCAACCTCGCTCCCGAGGCCATGATCCCATCCAGCATGCTCGCGTGGACCAAGCGGTCGGCGAGGATGAGGTCGCCCTTCTTCGGCAGACCGCCGAGTACCGCGGAGTTGGCGGAGAAACCGGTGTTCATCACCAGGCCATGCTCGTAGCCCTGCCAGGTCGCGAGGGTCTGCTCTAGCCGCTGGTGTAATTCGGTATAGCCCGTGACGAGCGGCGACGCGGAAGACGAAGCCCCCCATTCGTGCAAGGCCGCGACACCGGCTTCGACGACCGTCGGATCACGCGATAGGCCCAGGTAATCATTATCCGCCAAGTTGACGCGGGCATCAGTCGAGGATCGGGCGCTTAGCTTGCGACGCAGCGTCGAGCCCTCGCGTTGCGCGAGAGACATCCGGAGACGCTGCAACAAAGCCGCGTTCATTTCGGTAGAAAATGGAAACGGACCGACTTCGCCCCACGACCAGATTCGCCCAGCAAGGGAATCCAAGATTCCGCCAGACCCGCGCGATTAGCCGCCGCCACCGCGACCGAAGGCTTCTTGATCGCATTCAACCACACGCCCATCGGGCCTTCGTAATGACGACTAAGATACGCAATCGCCATGCGCGCTTGGTTGATTGCGCCCAGGCGATCTTCCACGACGACAATGACGACGGTCGGGTTGATGGCCGCCGCAAAATCCGCCCAGTCCTTACCTTTAGGATCGATGGGCACAGCCACTCCGCCGGCGCCTTCGATGATGCGGCACGGCGCATACGGCACCTCACGATAAAGTTTCAGCAGCGTGACGAGGTCGAGTTTCTTGCCAGCTTTCTTGGCTGCGGCCAAGGGCGCAATCGGCGCGGCGAGCGTCATCAACGTATGCGCTTCGGCCCACTTACCTGCGGCCTTAGGAGCGTCCGCCGCCCGCCCAGCACCCGCACCCGATTCGACAGGCTTGATGACCTGCGTAAAACCATCCCGTGACAAGCGGCGGGCTAACAGTCCGGCGACGTGGGTCTTACCCACGCCAGTGTCGCTGCCGGTGACGAAGAGGATGGCCATATTATTTGCAACCGCAGCCGCCTTGGCCGCAGGATTCTTCGGTGGCGTTGGCGGCGGCAAATTCTTCGACGTTCGGCCATTCGGCCGGCTGCGCAGCCGCCGGCGCAATCTCGCCACGATGGATGCGGCGGGCTTCCTCAGGATGCATCGGATGCAGGCCGAGACGTTTCATAAGATTCATATCTTCTTCGATGTCCGGATTGCCGGTGGTCAGTAGTTTCTCGCCGAGGAAGATCGAGTTGGCGCCAGCCAAGTAGCACAACGCCTGGGTCTCATCGTTCATGTTGCCGCGACCGGCCGAGAGGCGGACCATGGCTTTCGGCATCAGGATGCGGGCCACGGCGACGGTGCGGACAAATTCGATGCTGTCCACGAACTTGCGGCCAGCCAGCGGCGTGCCTTCGACGGCGACCAGCGCGTTGATGGGGACGGAGTCCGGTTGCGGTTCGAGGACGGCGAGTTCGACGAGCATCTTCAAACGGTCATCGACGGTCTCACCCATGCCGATGATACCGCCGGAGCAGACCTCGAGGCCGGCCTTGCGGACGTTCGCGAGTGTCTGGAGTCGGTCATCATAAGTGCGCGTGGTGATGATCTTGGAGTAGTGCTCGCGCGAGGTATCGAGATTATGGTTATAAACGTCGCAGCCGGCCTGCTTGAGTCGACCAGCCTGCTGCTCACTGACCATGCCGAGCGTGCAACAGACTTCGAGTCCGAGGGATTTCACGCCCGAGACGGTGTTCAGCACGCTGTCGAATTGCTTGCCGTCATTCACGCGACGCCAAGCGGCGCCCATGCAGAAACGAGTCGCGCCGCCAGCCTTCGCGCGACGCGCGTCGACGAGGATGGCATCGGTCTCCATCAGGGCCTCGGCCTCGACGAAGGTGTTATTGTGCACGGATTGCGGACAATACGCACAGTCTTCGGGGCAGGCCCCAGTCTTGATCGACTTAAGCGTGCAGAGCTGCACGCCCGCCGGATCTTGGTTGGCTTGGTGGACTTGCTGAGCCCTGAAGATCAGCGTGTTGAGGGGCAGGTCGTAGAGCGCTCGGGCTTCGGTGAGGTTGGGCATAGGATTTGGAAAAAAAGGTAGTGGCAGCACCGCGTGCTGCCCTAGTTCGCTAGTCGGTCTTCAGTGATGGCAGCACCTCATCCATCGCGAGGCGTACGGCGCGCACGAGCTGCTTCACTTCATCGGCTTGGATGGAAATCGGCGGGACGAACAGGATCGAGTCGCCCAGCGGCCGGATGACGAGGCCATACCGACGCGCGGCCAAAGCGACGCGATAACCCGCACGGGTGTCGGTCGACCAGCAATCGACGTCGGCAGGCTTGAATTCGACCGACCCCGTGAGGCCGAGCTGACGGAACGTTCTTACGTGGGCGTGTCCGGCGAAGGCGGCTTCCATCTCGCGGCCAAGCAGAGCGGCCCGATCGGCGACCTGACCCGAGGCCAGCATCGGCTTCAACTTACGTAGCGAGGCGCGGGCGACGGCGCAGCCGAGCGGGTTACCGGAGAAAGTATGGCCATGGAAGAAAGTCTTTCCTTCGGAGAACGGACCAAAGAAGGCCTGGTAGATATTTTCGGAGGTCAACGTAGCGGCCAACGGCAGGTAGCCCGCGGCGAGTCCCTTCGCGAGGCAGAGGAAATCCGGGACGACGCCTTCGAGTTCCGAGACGGTCAGCGCACCGACGCGGCCAAAGCCCGTGAACACTTCATCCAAGATCAAATGCACACCGTATTGGCGGCACAGCGTAGCAACGGCTTTCACGAAACCTTCGGGCTGTTGGACCATCCCGGCGGCACCTTGGACACGCGGCTCGAGAATCACGCAGGCCGTCGTGGCGGCGTCGCGCTCGAGGAGCGTCTTCAGCGCGGCCAACGAGACGGAGGCGTCGGAGTGGCCGATCTTCCCGGCGCATTCGAAATGGATGGGGGCTGGGAAAGTCTGCCCCGCAAAGAGCCACGGATTGAAGCGGCGGTGGAACTCCGAGCGTTCGCCGACCGACATCGTGCCGAAAGTGTCGCCGTGGTAGGCACCTTCCATCGAGATAACGCCGCGCTTAGCGTCGTGTCCGACGAGTTGCCAATATTGGAACGAAAGTTTCAGGGCGACCTCGACCGCATTGCTACCGTTATCGGAGAAGAAGCAACGCGGCAGCGCGCCGTTCGTCAGCCCCGCAAGATCCTCAGCCAGCTCGGTCGCGATCGGGTGGTTAAGTCCGAGCATCGTCACGTGGGCGACTTTGTCCAACTGCTCGCGCAGCGCGCGGTTCAGGTCCGGGTCGTTGTGCCCGTGGACATTTGTCCAGACCGAGGCATTCCCGTCCAAGTAGCGCTTTCCTTCATCGTCGAATAGCCAGCACCCTTCGCCGCGGACCAAGTGGAGTCGCGGGTTATCCTGATACTCCCGCATCTGGGTAAACGGATGCCACCCGAAGCGCCGGTCGGCGGCATCGAGTTGGCCCAAGGCGGGCGGGTTTACTGACATCCCTGTCGGCACCCCCCTGTTCTAGGGCCCTCCCGACCCATTGTTAAGCCCGAAGTAGGGGTAGGTTTACAATAGGGACGAGCCATGGCAAGGAAAGCAAGGGGGCTAACGCACGCGAATGTGCTTCTCATTGTAGCGAATAAAGGTGTCGGCCCAAATCATCCCGCCCATGATGAAATCTGCGCCGATGAAGTGCTTCCTCGCCATCTTTCTAATCCTACTACCGATGGCGCCGATCCAGGCGCAAGGGTCGTCGCTGAGCTCGGGGGCGGGTCGGCTGGACCTGCTTCCGGAAGGTCGCGCAATCCTGACTTGGAGCGGCGGCAGCCAAGAACTCGACCCCATGCTGCTCGAAGTGAACGGTACAAAACTCCGAGGCTGCTACGAAAAGATCCTGACGGCCGGCGGCCAGCTTGCCTGCGAAGGCGAACTCCGCGGACCGCATGGCACCCGCTTCGTGTTCCACGATCAATATCGCGCCGTCGCCGGAGACGCCTTCGAGCTGACCCGCTCGGTTGAGGTGCGCGAACCGCAGGCGGGAGACATCTCCTTCAATAGCGCCTTCGGCATGCGACTGGGCGAAGAAGCACGCTTCGAGGAACAGGAGGTGTTCGTCCCCGGGATATGGTATCGCGGCAACTTCTCGACACGTATCCCAGGCGACCTTGCCGCCTCACCGACCCTAACGGCCAATGGGATGCCGAGCGACCTCAGGTTCTCCCGCAGTTCCGCTAAAGCCTCGCGGTTAGCTGCCCAGTGACGCCCAGAATAGTCAGGGGAACGAATAACCGAAGGCTCGATCGCATAAAATCCTAAGACGAAGCCACCCGTCGACCGGGCGCGGGCGCAGGCTTCCGCCAAAGGGGCATGGTCGCCCACGCGCAGGTCGCGCTTGAACCAAACGACCTCCAGTTGTCCGGGCATCCCGACAACGAACCGACCTCACCTACCCAGTCAAACGACGCACGACATAATGGGATCTGACCCCATTATCATTAACGCCCGCGGCTGGCCGTCACCCGTCACCTCAATGAAGGCAATTAGGGCAGCACCCGGTGCTGCCCCTACCTAAGATGGCGCAAAAAAGGCGCCGGGGGCGGCGCCTAATTTGGGGAAGCCGCGAGGGTTTATTCGAAGTCGTAGATTTTGACGGAATCCCAGTAGGCCTTGCAGTCGTTAATAAAAGCCTGGTGGATCGGGTCGATCTGGTACGCGTCGTGGTCGGCGTGGTTCTTGAACACGAAGAACTCGGCGAAATCATACGAGGTGTCGATGATTGGGCGCACGGCGTGCAGGCTCGGGATGCCGACATAACCGCTATGGATGCTCTTGATGGCGAGGAGGCCGCGGAGCTTGGTTTCGAACTCCGCGCGCTGGGCGGCGGTGATATCCTTTTTAAGGTAGAAGAAGACGATGTGGTGGAACATGTAACTGGTAGGTTTGGAGAACTTCCGACGGAAGGAAACAGCAAAGTGCGGCCCCGTTGGAGA
>Ga0209086_10000952_pt1 | contig 23816 bp, 20 predicted proteins | sample M_130207_XF_Meta_FD_187312 | JGI IMG/M metagenome (GOLD analysis project Ga0209086, IMG submission 187312) | Freshwater microbial communities from Lake Montjoie, Canada to study carbon cycling - M_130207_XF_MetaG (SPAdes) (version 2) | ecosystem: Environmental > Aquatic > Freshwater > Lake... | reverse complement strand
ATTGCATTCTGCATTCCGCGTCAATTGCATTGCGGCAACAGTCAACTATTTTGTCATCAAAACATGACACCCAATACTCTTTCATGCTGTCCTGCACAAGAATGCCAGTGCGCGAAGTTCCAACCTTAGTTGGCTTTGGCTCGCCAACCTTGCGGATATACACAGGCTCAACTTGAATCGTTGCATCGCCAGGGACACGACTAGCGCGGTGATGCAGTCCACCGCTTACAGGCGCTGGCGTTGCTGTCTTTGCCTTCGGCGCTGGCTTTGCCTTTGGCGCCTCGACAACTTCAGACTCAACATAAGTCGCCGTGTCCGTGTGTATCACTTCATTGCTGATTCCAGCGGCCGCAGGGATTTGAGCCTTGGCGCGCTCCACCTTTCGAGTGGCAACAACTGGTGCTTGCACTACGGACACGGCAACATGATCGTCTGCCTGGCTCATTTCCTCGGTTGAGTACAAGCCTGACAGTTCGGCTGGAAATGCTCGACGCAGTGCAATCATTTCAGCGCACTTTGCCAACATCACGCTTGGAAACTTTGCCCACATGTTGCCCTGAGTCTGTGCGTACTCGCTCCAAATGGCAACGGCAAACAGCGGATCAACAAACGATGATCTGCGTACGCCAACTTTAGCCGCCATTGGTGGCGTCTTAGCCAACCAAACATCGACCCAAACGCCATCTGCGCCGCACCAAAATGGGCCGACTTGGCCAGCGTACTCGCCGCTGCGCTGTGCAACTAAACGAGCGCCGTCAATGCTGACCTGTGTTGTCATCACGCCGCCACGCTTGATTGCGTAGATCTGGCGCGCAAATGGGTCTAAACCTGTTTTGGAACATATAGCCGCAAAAAGTTGCAACTCGTCTTGAGTACAGCCCTTTGCTACAGTCCGCGCTACGAGCGCCATATCAATCTCATTGTGTTTCAGTGCTAAATCAGACATTTCAATCTCCTAGTAGAGTTTGTTCGGCTTGAGAACGCCCCATGCCGAACTACATTGATAGCATGTATATCGACCATTGCAAGTTATATCTTCAACTATTTGAAATATTTATTGAAATATCTAAAGTTTAAGTTGACACATGTCGATACCTGAACTATGTTTGATTCATCGGGTCGGGCGACCTGAACCGCGCCAGCGGATTCTGGCACTACTAGGAGACATTAAATGTTTTTATTACAATTTCGCACTAAGCATGACAATGGAATATGGGGAAATTGGTTGCCGCATTCGGCTTACGCCACTGAGCAAGAAGTGCAGGAAGTTTGCTATACAGATGTAATTGATGGTCAACAGTGGAAGTACATCAAATTGTCAAACCAAATTAAAAGTAGTACGACAAATCAAAAAACTCTTGATTGGCGCCACGCAAGTTGGGAATCGGTTATGAATCCACCAATAGATCCGCAACTCAGGGCTTCATTTGAGTTGCGTGAAAAATTAAGAGAGGCTCAAGAAGTATTGGCTGAACTTGAAAGAAAGACAGAAGGCCCACTATGAACAACCGCAAGATAAATAAATATTTTATAGACGGCAAAGAAGTTCCTGCAAATAGATGTACGATTGTGTCTAAGTCTAGCCTGGGTTCATGGCTGCAACAGGCAGCAGAAGTTGTTCGCAACATCAAATCATTTAACGGATGCTATGGCCTTTATCAAGCAATTGGTGGAAAACTTCAAATATGCGACAGGGTTATTCAATATTCAAAAACTCCAAGCAATCACAAATGTGATGCGCGATGCCGCAATGCAAAAGGCAATCAATGTGAGTGTGAATGCGGTGGAGCAAATCATGGAATTGGAAGCACTGTAATTGCTGAACAAGCAGAAGAGCCAGATTATCCGTTTGATTTAATTGAAGACAACCGAGACGAGCAATATGAATGGACTCCTGCAATGGATAAAGCAGAAGGCGAAAAGATTGCAGCAGCCAAGGAAATGGAAGGTGGCAAGTGACAAATTTTATTGTTTTTGTTTATTCACAGAATTGCATTGGTCGCGCAGGAAAGTTAGTTCACGATGGCAAAGCGCAAGAGTTGTTGCAAGAAGTAGCAGAAGGCGGAGACATTGGCGCGGATCATGTCATGTACGAATTTGAAAGCGTTGTTGATGCGCTTGAATACGGTCACAACGAATTACTTTTGAATATTGTTACCGCTGACAAATACCGAAGAACTGTAGGGCTTGCAATTATGGAAGCAGCAAGCGAGGCTGGCGGCCATTCTTTGGTTGCCAATCTCAAAAGCGCGCGCAAAGTTTTGGAGGATCGCAAATGAACTTGGACAAGTACATGGAAATCCTGCATAAGGTTTGGGACACCGACGAACAGACTGTGGACAACGAGCGCGGAACTAAGATTGTGTTGATCCCTGCTGACTTAGAACATGAAGTTGGTCACCATCCGCTGTCGTACCCAGAGCCAATGGCAACGCTGATGATTCAGCACTACGGCCTTCTTAGCGCAGACGATCAGTTGAAACTGCGGAACTGCGATGGCGGTCTAGTCATTTGGGATACTGACACAATGCTTGAGCCTGAATATAAACTTTGCGAAACCTACGACGAAGCGCATAAGTTGTATGAAGACCTTGCTTGGGACGCAAACGAGAAAGCAGGACGACATTGAAATACATTCCAATTATCTTTGCGTTGGCGTTTGCGCCGACTGCGTACTCGCTGACTGAGGCGCAGACTGTGCAACTGCTCAAGGCGATCAAGCAAATCGAGTCAGGTGGAGACTGCACCGCAGTGGGAGACTGGGATTGTGGGACGCCTACAGCAATTGGCTGCTTTCAGATTCACTATGTGTACTGGCTTGACGCGGTTGAGTACGACAAAACTATTGGCGGTGAATGGAACGACTGCTTTAATGAGGCGTACGCCGAGCGTGTTGTGCGCGCCTACATGAAGCGATACGCGCCAAAGGATGCAACCATGAAAGACATGGCGCGCATTCACAATGGTGGCCCACGCGGTCACAAGAAATGGGCAACATGTCTTTACTGGGCAAGGGTATCAAAGGTGCTGAAGTGATCCAGCGCAAAACATCACGCGATGCATACCAGTCTGTGGATGTCACGCACTTGCGCGGCAAAGTGTTGGCAATGCTTAAAAGATTACAAGGCGCCACATGCGACGAGGCGCAGACGCTGCTTGGCATGACGCACCAGTCATGCAGTCCCTGCTTCACTTGGCTCTCAAAGGATGGACAAATCTACGACAGCGGCCAGCGCCGTGTGACGCGGTCTGGGCGCAAGGCAATTGTGTGGCGCGTGTCAGACACATTCGACACGCTGTTCCCTGACCGCAAGCAAACAGTCAGCGATTTAAAAGATCAGGTCATCCGTCACGCTATTCTTGCGCGTGACACCAACGACTGGAGCAAGTTCCAAGAGTCGTTGGGTATTTTATACGCAAGGAAAGCAAATGGAAGTACCTAGATACATTGACTGCGCTCGCAAGACTGGCAATATCCATATTCGATATCGCCAGGACGGCAACAACATCACCAAGGTCGTAACCCAGTCGCGCTACAAAAGTCTTGTTGGAATACGGCGCGCTTGTGATAATTGGCGCCGCAAGAATGACGCGCACGACTTTGAGATTGCAATCGAGTACGAACACTTTTCATTGCGCGGTACTGGCGGTGGATTTTTATTCAAGATTGCATCCGAGTATGTCGATAGTCGTTGGAGGAATTACTTTGTTTGATACCATTACCCATGTGCTGGCGCGGCTCGCCCCCGAAATGTCGCGTAAGCACAACCTAGTGGGGCTTCACGGTGGGAACACCGTGGAGTCCTTTGAATGGAAGAGCAGCGCAAAATCCCTAGCAGGAGACATCCGCCATCGCTCGTCGATATGTTGGACGAAGCGTGTGACTCGCTCCGTGAGAATCACAAACTCAACGGTATTGCGGGTGACCTTGAGCAATTGCGAGACGCCATCACAGGTATGTTGGAACTCACGCGCTTTAACGATTGTCTCTTCGGTGACGAAATCCGAAATTTTTTGCAAGTCCGACATTACATGAAGCCACGCCGTGGAAGCGAACTAGATCCATTGCTTGGTCAACGACACGACTACAGAAAGAAACAATGAAACCTGAAACAATGCAGACCATCTTTGAATACTTCAGCGGATCGCGCTGGGCTATTCCATCGAGCAAACAACATGAGTCAGCGATACTGTCGCTTATAGGATACACTGACGAAACAATTGTTCTGGCGGTTAAACAAGCCAAGATCGGACTGGGTCGCACATTTATTTCAGTTGCCGAACTAGCAACGCAATGCAAAATGGTTGAACGCAAAGCAAAGCATGTTGGTGTGCGAAACGAAATTGTATTCAGCCAGGACGAAGTAAACCAAGACCGTGACGCCGCATTCAAACGCATTCTTAATCTAAGCAAAGATGAGATCCGCGCAGCGGTCAAGCACGGCCGTGAAATTGGCGCGCTGACAAACGACCCAATAGATCCTGATGTGTTTAAGTGGCGAGCGTGGCAAATAGGCATGGTGTCCGCGCTTGCTGAAACAATTGGGTGACCGCGCCTATTGCCGAACACACATCCGCAAGTCACAATGTACGGACATTGAGCGACTTTCAGCCAATCTCATTTCGTGTTGAAGGCGTACCCATTCCGCAGCCGCGCCATCGGGCTTCATTCCGTGGTGGGTATGCTCGTATGTATATAGAAAAATCGCATGCAATTCACCATTGGAAGCACTTGATTACGCGTCAAGCATTTGAACTTATTGAAAATGTAATTGAGCATTGCGTAAAAGTTGATGTTTTGTTTGTCTTTAAAGCAAAGCGTAAAAGCGAAATTGGCAACTTTAAATCTAGCAAAGGGGACATTGATAATTATTTGAAGGCGGCGCTAGACGCCCTAACAGACGCAGGGATGTGGAACGATGACAGCCAAGTAGTACAGGTAAGCGCAGCCAAGATGTTTGGCGTTGCGCCGTACATGGAAATATCTATCACGCCAGTTGACTTCTCTGTCGAACAAAGAAAGACACCCATTGGCAAAGTCAAAACCGAAAATCAAAGTTGACGCTATTGCGTTTGCCAACGGCGAACGGTACGAGCCAAGCAAAGTCAAACTGATCAAACCGAAAGTGCCGTTCAACTGGGAGGTCGAGCATCACGGCCGCAACATACATGTGCTGAATTGCAGCGCGCCAAGTGTTGCCAAGTTTGAGCAATGGATTCTATTGCTGTCGGATGTGCATATTGATAATCCAAGTTGTCAGCGGCATGTTTTAACGAGATTATTAAAACAGGCAGTTTCACGCCGAGCAGCGATATTCTCCAACGGCGACATGCTTGATTTGATGCAGGGTTTTTCAGACCCACGCGCAAGCAAAGCGGCGTTAAAAGTATTTCGTTCCGCGCTCTTGAGCGAGCATTACTTTGACAGCGTCATTGATTCAACTGCGGATTATTTATGCAGCGCAGAATGTGATTACGCTGGCACAAACTTTATTGCTTTAGGGGATGGAAATCACGAGACTGGGTTTCAGAAACGCAGGGAGGTTGACTGCAATGCACACTTGTCGCGAGCGATCAAGAGCAGGTGCGTGAGCAGCGTCAGCGCAGGTGGCTACCACGGATACTTAAAAGTTAAAATTAAAACTGGCGTAAACGCGTTTCAGTACTTGACTTTTATTATGAAATATCATCATGGGTCAGGAGGAGGTGGCTTAAGCGGTGGCACCTTGGATGCACGGCGCGTGTTCACATATGTCAACGCGGATCTTGCGGTGATGGGTCACAACCACGCTAGCAATCAGGTTGGTTTGGCTACCGAAGTTCTGTCTTCCACTAACGGTTTACTTACAATCAAAAACAAGTTTGTGGAGTTCGTCCGCATTGGCACCTTAAAAGACGAATGGCATTCCAACGGTTGGGCTGTAGAGCGCGGCGCTGGTACTGGCCCTGCACCTATCTGTCAAAAGTGGCTTCGTTTGTTTATAGACTACGAATACCAAGAATCTCAGCGCGACGAAGAAGGCAACATGATAAAGACTCGTAGGTCTATTCCACGGATCAACTGGGAGGTGACCGATGCGCGATGAAGCCAAGATTGTGATTAACGGCAAGCACTGGAAGATTAAGTTGGTTGCTTCCAAGGATCTGCCATCTGACGCGGACGGTACTTGCTCGTATCCGCCAGGGCGATTCCCTAGCCTTGAAGTCAACAAGAACCTGACAGAGAAACAGATCATGGTTACCTTGATCCACGAACTGCTACATGCATCTTGCGAAGTGCTTGCGGAAGAATCCGTGATCGCAATTAGCGAGGCTGTTGCAAAGGGGATGTGGGCAATGAACTATCGGCGAGTTTGCCCGAAGCCACGAACGCAGCGTTGAACTCAGCGTCCGACATGCGGCGCGCTGCAATGTATTCTCGGATGCCTGTCTCGCTGCCAGAGTCAAGCACCTGACGCGCTAGGTTTGCGTCCATGACCTTGCGCTTTGGCAACCATCCTACGGCGGCGCGCACGGCGCCCAACGCGCCAGACGCGGTCAAGATCCACGCAGCGCAGATGCTAAAGGCGGCTATGGCTAGCCATTGGGCTAGTGTGGCAAACCAAGGCACAATATCCTTTACGGATGCCACATTTTCGGCGATCATCTGGGAATGCTCAAGAATAATGTCAGACTCAGAATGAATAGCAACGGCGGCTTTCACCACCTCAGGCTGGTCGCTATTTGCAGCAATGTAGTCAGCCTGTCTTGCGATTTTTACGCTTGACGCCGACACTTGGTTTGCGCTTTGGGCTATCTGCCTTGTCGCAGAGCATGCTGCGGAGGACGCGATTGCCAGCACCGCAATTACTTTTTGGAGAACCACTCTTTGACCTGTGTGAAACCATATACCGAACCAACCAACCAGCCAACCAATACGCACAAAGCAGACCACCACATAGTGCCAAGAAATGCATCCATTGTATATCCTCTTTCATTTCGTAATTTTATCCAATCGACTAGCCAACATGGCTAGTTCCTTAATCATGTTCTCATCGTTTGCTACGGCGCGAACTTGAGACTTTACTAAGTCAGAGCATATCGTCTTTAACTCAGAGGTGTCAATCTGTATGCGGCGCAATGTCTCATCTTTGCGACCCAAGTCCACGGCCATCATCAGGACGCCTAGCGAGATCATGCACAGCGTTCCAATCTGAACTGACGATTGCAAAGTACTTGGAACGGACACAACAGTTGGTGGTTTAACAGCCATGACTAAGACCTCATACTTCCAAGTACAGATATCTGGACATACACAGATGCTACATATTCACCTGTCTTAACTCCAATGGTATACCACACCAAATCAGGTTCAAATCCGACATCTTGAGATGTCTTCTTCCAATTGTCCACATCGTAGTAATTGACGCCGTCCCACGAACGCTGGATCGTCACAATGGTTCCGCCAAGTGATCCGCCAGCCGCGTTGGAAATGCTGACATTAAACCAGCCATTAATTCCAACGGGCGTAGTCCATTGGTTCTGTGCGCTGACTGTTCTGGCTGCTTGAATAGGCATTAAGAATTCCATGCTTCGCCGAGCGCGGCGACATCTGCAAACTCTGTCAGATCAACTCCAACCATGTGTCCCTGCATAATGCGGATGTGGTCGGTGTGGCGCTTCATCACGGAACTCATTGGCTCTGGGTTGATCATGTCAGTCTGACTGTAACCACCTGCAATGATTAAGCGAATACCATCGCACACATCTTTAAGGCCGTCCAGATATTCTTGTGTCTTATCGGGTTCCATGTGTTTCTCCTAGTAGGACGGATACCACCTTGCAGTGCCTGAGTCATAAGTCATAATCATTGCTTTAGAAACAACTGCTGCGCTAACCAAAGCAATATTGCCAGCGGTAGTTGTCGTAAACATTCCAGTTGGTATTAGCGTAATTTGACCGCCAGTAGTTGCAATCGTAGACGGTGCTGTAATCGTAGCAATTGGAGTTACGCCACTAATAAATACAATAGATGTTGTCGGCGCAATTGTGGTTGCACTTGCAATGGTTGGTGCTACCTGACCAGTTGACGCAACGCCGAAGATACGGTTACCAAGAGTTGTTGAACTACCAATGACGGTTGTGTTGCTTCCAAGACCAAGAGCCTCTGCGCCAATGACAAGTTCTTTGTCTTGCGATACTGCTGATGCTCTAGCGTCATACCCAATGTAAACAGCCTTTGTTGCCGCAGTATTGTTGCTGCCAGATGTCAATAGTTTGCCAGCGGTATAACCAATGCCTGTGTTGTATCGATGATCGTATTGCTCGCCAGTCAAATTAGATAACGCTTCCAAACCTACGGCTACATTGAAAGCGCCTTTGGTCAACGCATACAAAGCGTTGTTTCCAACTGCGGTATTTTCATTGCCGACCGTGCAAGCATTGAGGGAAGCGCTACCGACCGCACAGTTGTAAGATGATGTCGTGGATGTGACCATCGCGTTATAGCCAATTGCCGTATTGCTGTCACCGCTGGTGGCATTAAATAATGTCTGGTATCCAATTCCCATTGAAGATGTGCTAGACAAATTCCTGTACATGCTCGATGTACCAATGGCAACGCATCCCGAACCAGATGTCTTGGCTTGCATTGCGTTGAAACCAATTGCAATATTGTCGCTCGTCGTGGTTAATGATTTTAGCGCGTTTGTGCCAATGCAAAGATTGTTAGTTCCAATCGTGATTGCTGTTCCAGCATCAGTACCAAGCGCACAATTGTTTGTGCCGCTCGTCACTGCATCACAGGCTCTAGACCCAACAGCCACAGTTCCAGACGCTGCGTTTAAAAGCAAGGCATTGTGTCCCACCGCAACGCAGTCTACTGTTGTCTGTGCAGCACCTAGCGCATCGCTGCCAATGGCAACATTTGTGGAGCCTGTTGTAAGCGCATCGCCAGCCTGGTATCCAATGGCGACATTATCAGCGGTCGTGCTAAGTAAACCAAGTGCATCCTTTCCAATTCCAATGTTGCGGTCGCCGCTAATAATAAAATAACCAGCACCCGATCCAAATAATACATTGTTTTGTGCGCCGATTCCAAGTGTTGTTCCAGCGTTTAAACCAACAACTGTATTTCCAGTAATTCCTTTATCACCTATATATATATTATTAACTGTTGCAACACCTAAACCGTTAGTAATAGTTAATGCTGCATTAAAGAGTGAGTCACTTCCTACGATTAAATCAGAACTAATACTAACCGATGCATTAAATTGAGCGGTATCTCCAACTTCAAGACCGCTTTGCAAGGTCTGAAATGCGCTAAAGTTGTTGTCAACATTCACATACGCGCCATTGGTCACGGTGTCGGCGTTGCCTGTCAGGTTGCCTGTGACATTGCCAGTAATCTGGCCAGTCACACCAAGCGTTCCTGTAATCGTCGCGTTGCCAGTGACTGCGATATCGCCAGCAACAACATAGTTGCCGTCAACCGTGAGATCGCCCTCGACTTCAACATTGTTGAAGGTTGGGTTGCGACCGAAGACACCGCCTAAATTTTTGATCATTGCAACATGTATCCAATGAATGAACCGTAACCAGCGCGCACGGTTGTGTTGGTCATGGTGGTATAAGTTCTTACGGATACAAAATCACCAATACCTAAAGAAACAATAATTGAACCAGATAAGTTTCCAGAGTTGTTTGTATTACCTCCTGCTCCACATGCAGAAAATGCAGTAATTGTTGCATTTGAATTAAAGGCGCATGATCCTTGAAAATTGTTTGCAAGAATAGTTGGCAGTACCGATACTGAATAAGAAAAGAAATAAACTCCAGCGGTTACGGCAGTAAATATACCGCTTGAAACAACGTTGTAAGGATCATATGTTTCGGTCATTGCGAGTTGCGTAGATACGGCTGTTTCTCCTCCAACTGGTATGCAATAAAACAAAACATTATTAGATGAAAAAGTACCATTCACATCAAGCGTATACGATGGCGAAGTTGTTGCAATACCAACCCTGTTGGCTGATGAATCAACAAACATAGTTGTTGAATCAATTGTTAAATTTCCAGTAACCGCCAAACTTGTTAGTGTTCCAACGCTTGTGATTGTTGGTTGCGCTGCCGTTGTAACTGTTCCAGCAGTTGTCGCAGTTAAAGAGTTGCCTGTGCATGAACCAGACGAACCGCTTGTATTGCCTGTGACATTGCCTGTGACATTGCCTGTGATCTGACCAGTCACTCCAAGTGTTCCGCCAACCGTTGTGTTGCCAGTAACGCCAAGCGTGGTCTGAAGTGTGGTTGCGCCAGTCACCCCAAGCGTTCCAACAATTGTTGTGTTTCCAGTAATACTAGATGGCGCTTGCGCTACCGTTGTCGGCACCCCAGTTCCATCAAACGCAAGAATTTTATTGATCCTGTTTGCTACAACTGGGATCGTCATGTCTATTGTCGTCAGGTCATCGCTTACAGGCGCCTTGAGAGAGCGCGTTAAATTATCGCTCATCTGCTGAATCTGAATGGTTGCGCGGTCAAGCGAGTCTGTAATCACTTCAGGATAAAAGCCACCTTGATTAGTTAAATCGGTTGGCTGGAGGTTGGCAATGTCGCTGGTGGCTGTCAGTTTGTATAGGGCAAGCAGCGGCGTGACTAGCACAATGTTGCCGCCTGGGTTGCTATCTTGATCACCATTCAAAGTGATGTTGTAATCAGTGACAATCGTTAAAGTCGTTTCCGTGCTAGTCGAAATAGTCAAACGAACAACTTGCACATCAGCCGTGCTAAACACCTTGTAGGTAAACGGAAATGTGGTCGTCACACCATTGCCTGTGAACGGCCCTGCAATTCGTGTTGTGCTAGAAATAGTCATAGTTTGTCTCCTGTAGGATGTTAATTATTTGAGGAATGGGTATGGGTACCCTTATCGATCAATGTCGTGTACCTAGAATTGGCGCTAGTGGGTTCATTGTTTCGCCTTTGAACAACGCTTCAATTCCATCAATGGTTGAGTTCAGTTGGCTTGCAGGGAAACCTGTTCCATCGCCCAACAATCTAATAGCAGCCCTGCGGAACTCGGCATCAAATTCTTTTTGGTGCGATTGTCTTGCAAACAAAATTGTGTCTGGAATAATCTTCAAACCAAATGGGCCTTGATATCCAGCGGTCTTAACGCCAAACATTTCTTTGATTCCAGACGACATTTCTCTTGCAACTGGAACAGATCCCAAAAGATAGTCGGCATGAGCCATTGCAAACTCTTTCATAATTGAGCCAGCAGTTTCTTCTTCCTTCTTCTTTTTGTTGGGAAACAATCCAATGATTGCGTGGCGCATTAGTTCTTCATAGATGACAGGAACCGTTACCGCTTGTAAATAGTCAGCAACCAACTTTGCTGTTCCAGCCGCGCCAGAAGTTCTGGTCTTGGTCTTTACATACAAGATGTTTGATGTATTGATCATGTAGTGCGACAGCGCTGTGAACAATTTCATTGATGGACTTCGTGTGCCTTCAACCGCTGAAAGATTTCCAACTGTTCCGCTACCCTGGGAATCAATAAGTGCGCGGTTTGCCATTGCATACGCTTCTTCATTCGTAAATCCATTGGCTATGTACTTCTTGGCGGCGGCTTTCCAAGTCCATACATCGGTCACTTTCCACAGCATGTGGTGCATGATTAGTCCGTGCGTGTACATGAACTTGTCGTACTTGCTTTGACCAGCAACGGCGTTCTTGATTTCGTTCAGTTCTCTAAATCGAGTATTGAATCGATGTCTTAGTTCTGGTGAATTAGCAAACGCTTCTTTGATTGCTTCGTTGTAATTTGAGAACACATCACCAGCAGCATTGAAAACATACTTCCATCCTTCAATAGGACCTTTATCCGCACCAAGAATTGACGCGGTCTTGCTAATATCAAACGCATGTTTCCACAATGTCGCAACTTTCCACGCCATTGTAGAAGCAACAGCCTTGTGTCTAAAGAAATTGAACACGCCTCCAACATTGTCGGAATTTGTTCCGCCAGCAATGCGCTTGATCCAGTCACGGATTCCATCAACAAACGGCGCTCCGTACTTGTCGCGAATCGCCTTGTCAATTTCCTTGTTTGCCATGAATCTGTTTGCGTCAATTAACCATTCGCGCCACGCCAAATCGTGAATGACTTCCGCAAACCCTGAGTACATTCCATTCATGTTCAACAACAATGGCTTGTCGTGTACTTCTTCGACGCGAGCCTTGACATACCCTCTTCTAGTAGTTGCGGCGCCGTGCGCGGCATAACTAGCAGATTTAACATCTTTGACATTTTCAAATATCTGTGCTTGTGGGCCAGCCGCTGGATCAAACTTGACTGGGTAGTAGCCACCCTTGATTGTTCTGGTGGTTCCGTCAGCGGTCTTAATCTCAAACGGCTTTGGCTCGATCCAATCTGGTTCCTTGCCATTTAGTTTCCGTTCAAGTTCGGCGACCATTGGCTTGTAGGTTTCAAAATGATCCCACACGCCTTCAACAAAGTTCCAATCTGCATCTGTCAAGGTTCTCAAGATCGGAACAACCTGATCCATTGTCCAGCGTTCTCCGCCCAACAACCGTTGCAGATTGCTTTCATTTCCACAATTCAAAGCAATTGAAAGTCGCTCCTCTTTGTTTAGTGGTCTTCCGTTTGGGAACGCCTCGCTCTTTAAATTTGGAAACACTTCTCCAGATCCGCCCAACTTGCCCTCTGCAAGAACTGGTTGAATTAATGCGTCCAACACCTTTGTTGTCTTTGTCACAAATTCAGATTCAACTTCAGTTTGTTTGTCCATTGTATGCAACAAAAATCCCGAAACAATTCCGCCATCTTTGTCGCCGTCAAGAATTCTGATCATCATGCCGCCGCGCTGTTGTCCAAGACCAAACTTTGCAACCGCTTCGTTTGCCTTTTCAGTTCCAGTTCGTGCAGTCCTTCTGGCAAACGGAATAAGTCTTGGATTTTGTTCAAGCACGGACTTGACAACAAGCGGAACAAAGTCTGCAAATGATTTGTTGCGAGCGGCTTTTATTGCCTTTTTCTCGTACTTGCTTACATGCTCAATGTATTTGACGGCGTCTTTTAAATCCGCAAATTGCTCAACCGTCATTTCAGAAAATGGAATAGAAAACGATTCTAATAAAACAATCGGCGCAATGTCTGGCGGCAACCCTTTGTCGGTTTGTTGAGCAACCCATTCTTTAAGAGTCATCTTTGGTTCTTTGCCTGGCAAAACCAAACCAAAGCGAGACAAGATTCCCTCAATCTGTTCAGCCGCGTCAGCGCCCATCCGCTTGCGGTTGTCGTCGCTCAATACATTCTTGGTGTATTTGACAAACCTAGATATTGAATCCTTGATGTCAAACGCATCCTTGGCAAGTCGGTTGTACAACTCTTGCAAGTCGCCAGCCTTGCGGGCAACCATTTCAGGCATGACATCGCCGTACTTCTCTTTGTGGGCGTCAATCTTTGCCTGAGCCTTCTCAGCGGCCGCCTTGCCCTTCTCCAGCGCCGCAGCAACGGCAACAGCCTCTTCCACACCAGCAGCGATCTGCTCGTTGTAGGAGCGCGTGTAGGCGGTCTTGGACGCCTTCTCAGGCGTCTGCATTGCCTTGTGTGCGTCTTGCTGGGTCTTGGCTTCTCGCGCCTCAGCCGACGAAAACTCGGAAGGTCTAATGTCCTTCAGTTTCATCTTGGCAAGAATCTCTTGTGCGCGCTCTTTTACGGCGATCATCAATTGAGCAACTGGAGTCTTGATCTTGTTTCTGAATCGGTTCTGAACTGCGATGTACCGCGCTCGCAACTCGTTGTGCAGAGCCTGATTTGCGGCGTCTTGTCTGGCTTCTTCGGTGTTCAGGTCGCCATGCTCGTCTTCCATTCTGGCGTCTGTTCGTTCTTGCAACTCATCTTTAAACGATTTCTGATCAACAAGTTTGCGAATCAGTTCGTCGCCGCTAGATAACCCAAACATTTCCGCTACTAGGTCTGGCGCCAGTCCGCCATCCATTGTCATGCCACGCAACTTGCTCAAGTCAACGGCTGGCGCCAAGCCAGTCGTGCTGGTTGGGTACATGGCGCCAACAGCGGACTTGTCCAGTTTGAAACCTTCCGCTACTTCAATTTCATTGCCGTCCGCGTCAAGCATCTTTCCAGTCTTTAAGAAATTCTCTGCTTGTCGTAGCGGTTCCTTCTCCATCTTTGCGGTTTCTTCGGCGGATACCGTCTTACGCAAGCGCTTGAATTCCATCATTGCTTGAGTGTTCAATCGCTCAGTTGCTTTGGTCAACCACTCAACTTGCTTCAGGCTCGCCTTGTTCAAATCAGATTCAGCCTGGTCGTGCGCTTCCCTTTCCATTTCCTTCAGAGCAGCCCACTCGCCGTCATTCATCCCAGACTCTTCCTGCGTTTCCCATTGAGCCTTGATGTTGTCGATGGCCTCGCGCTGTGAAATCTGAGCGTCATTGGCAAGCATTCGATCCATTACGCCTTTGACTTCTGGCGTTAATGATGGCAAATCAACGCCAAAGTTCTTGCGATGTACTTCATTTAGTTGAGTAACAATAGAAACATAAACGCGCTTTAAATATCGCGAGAACGCATCAAATACTTTTTGAAGACCAATGCTTGGCGCCTTGCCTTCATGCACATAGATTTCCCAGTTGAGCGCAAACGCTTCGTGGTGCTGGCGCTGCTCGTCAAGAGTCATCGCATTCCATGCTGCAACATCTTTGACTCCAAACCAGTCAAGCAATATTTGGGCGTCCTGCTTTGCTTCTAAAGATGAACCTTCCTGAGACGCAGTATCCATAGCCATGTGAAGAAAGAAATGCGCGGTTTCGTGTATGAGCGTGGACTTGTTTCCACTCTTCATTATGGTTGCCATCATCGTTGCAGGATCGTACTTTCCTGCGGGCGGGCCTTCGGCTGCTTGGAATAGCGGCAGTCCCTGGCTTACTTGCTCGGCAAGAGCGGGAGTTACGGTGAAGCCTTGCTGACGCATCGTGTCTGCTTCAGTTAAGTCTGCGTAATACGCATTATCTTCAGGACGGCGCGTATCAATTTCAATTTCTCCAACCTTGTCGCCACCCAATTTTTTAAGCATCTTGCCTAACGCTTGCGGAACGATTGTGTCGTAAAACTTCCGCATTCCTTCGCCGCCAATTTCAATGTCGCCTGACGCAATGGTGTGAATCTCGTCTGGATTCGCATCAGCCTCATCAAGCAATTGCTTGCTACCAGCCTTGCCGAACACTTCGTTGATTCTGTTTGCGCTGACAGATTGCTCGCCTTGTACAGGCTTGCCGCCTTTTATTGCGCTGTATGTGTATGTGCCATCATCGTTACGCGTAATCTCAACTTCGTCCACGGCCTCAGTCAAAGCCTTGCGATAACGCTGAACACTTTGATCGCCGTCAACAAACGCAACGCGGTCGTATCCACCGTTGACTGCCTCTAATAGAATCTGCTTTAGTCCTAGTTCAAGCCAGCCGCTAGTTGATTCAATAAATGGAGCGCGAGGAATTGTGTTGCCAAATGTGTATGAATATTTACCGCTAACCTCAATTTCTTTTAATTCTGCTGCATGTAGTGCATCTTCTGCACGAATATATTCGGCGTCATTTATTTTAGCATTTTGTAATTTTTCTTGTGCCTCTAGTTTTTTAGATTTTTCCATTACTAAAATTTCTTCATAACCACTAAGCCCAAGTTGAGCATATATTCGCTTGCTTTCAATAAATAAATCTTGTCTAGCAATTTTATGAACTTCTTTTGCTGCTTCTAATTCAAGACGCAATTGTTCTCTTAAATCAGAAGATTTTTGTTCATCTAATGCAACAAATCCCTTTTCCCTTCCCGCCTGTCCCCAGTCGCTCTGCACTTCTTCAACAAATAAAACCTTCTTGCCGTCAGCGTCAACACGGTCGTTCATGCGGAGGTGGACAAGGATGTTTGATTCGTTCCAATGAGAAGTTTGAAAATCTTTAGAACTAGCAGTGTGTTGTTTCCATTCAGCAAGAACTTGATCTTGTTGATCAGTTGTCAACGGTCTTACAAATCCCATTTCCTTTTCAATTTCAGGAATTGTTTTTTCTCGTCTGGGTAATGTCACCAACGCCTCGCGATAATTTGTTCCGCCAGGTAGTTGATATCTCGAATACTTTGTTGGCGCGTCTAAGCCGCCGCCCTCGCTTTCACCTTCAATGTAATCATCAATCCTTGTACCAAACTGCTCATCCAAAGCCACATCAATAATTGCATGAAGTTGACCGCGCCTGTACTGATTCCCAACTCCAGCGTTTAGTTCTTCTAATTCATTAAATGCAGATTCAAGATCTTCAGTCATTGCGCCAGCATCTTGCAACGCTAAATACGCTTGAGCCGTTCCAGTTTCAACAGCCTCCTTTAATGCTAGGTCATCGCTCTTTTGTAGAACTTCAACCTTAACGCCGCCAGCGTCTAGGAACGCCTGAACCTGTTCTTTGGTAATTTTGCCTTCTTGCAAAGCAAGCCAGTTGTCGAGGCCAGACCAATAAACTTCCTTTTCCTTGACAACACCTTTAGCGATCAAGCCCTTGATCTGCTGCTTCCAACTGTCGGCGCTGGCTGACTTGGTTGTTGACTTGCCTACCTCAACGCTTAGAGCGGAGTAGAAGGTGGCGGGGACTGCGGACTGAAACAGCGTTTGAGAAGGCTTAATTACTTCTGCATATCTTGCTTTGTTTGCTGCTACGCGATCCTGTTCGGCTTTAATATCTTGATTTTGTATTACAACTGCTTCACTAGGATCTGCAACCACAGCGCCATCTTTATTAGAGTATGAATCAACATGGTTTGCTTCATAAACCATATACACAACATCTGGACGACCTCCATTAAATTGTGCAAACGCACCAAAATCCCATCCAGCAGGAGTGTATTCATCACTCCACTTAACTCTTGCTACGGCTCTAAATCCGTGCGCGGCATAGTAGCCAGGCAATACTGTGTCAAAGCAATCAAGTTTTGTTCCACCCATCTGTGTTGCCAACGCCATTGCTCCTCGACCTTCGCGAGATCCTGCTTCTGAGAACACACTTATAATGTCGCCATCTGGTGACAACGCAAACCCAGATTTTCCAGACTCTGAAATAAAGAGCCTCTTACCCATGTACTCGGCATCTGAATACACATACACGGCAGTACCAAATTTGCCGTTTGCGTTTATTGCGCGAACACGATCAGAGAATGCTTTGGCGCCTACTTCGGTCTGCGCTAATTCAACATATGGTTGTATGCTGGCTCCTGCTTTCGCAAATGCCTTAGCAAGTTGCGACCCAGGCGTGTGAGTGGCAATAGTCGCAAGACCTTTTAAAGGCCCTGATCGTCGAGGTACTCCAGATCGGACGGTGTCAAACTGGAAGCCCACTTCATTCCCGCCTCTGTTGCTTCTTGCAAATTGAATCCAAGCCCACGCGGTGTACTCACGCCGCTGCTTGGGGTCTGTAATTCCTTTGGCGTCGAGATCGGCGTTGATGTCTCGTTCATATTTTTGAGGTGCAATTCTTCTTGGGGGAGTTGTGGTTGATCTGGTTGCATTTAATTTCCTTGACTGATTGTAGTCAAATTGTTTTTGTAAGACTCTACTAGTATAGGTACTAATTGTCTCATTTGTACTAGCCTTGGAGTACCCAGCCGACCTGGTTGCGGCAATGATGTAAAACCATCTAAGTGCCTGTAAAGACGATGGAGTCCAAGTCCGTCCAGTAACCCTTTCCATTTCGTCTTTAAACGCATACCCAAATCGAACAAATGTGTCGTGTTCCTTTTCGTCAGTTGGCAAACCTATTTCATTTTCAAACATGCCAGAAAAGAACGAACGAATGTATCGTGATTCCCAAATATCTACGGTGGTGAACCTTTCATCTCCAACAGCGTTGAGCGTATATGCGCCAACCTTCTGACCAAAGATAAACATGCGTGGAATCAATTTGTCTTGACCAGTTGCCATCTTTACAAGCGCTCTGATATTTCCAATGTTAGAAACATTTCCAGCGTAGCCAAGCGATTTATTAACTTTGTTTAATTCAGCGCTAGTAACTGGCTCTCTAAGAAAATTAATAGCAGCCTTTACAGAACCAAGTTCCTTAACTAATTGAGCAATAATTTTTACGGTTCTGATTTTAGTATTTGCAGTAGTTCCACTGACAACTTCATCGGATGCAAAGACAACAGATGCTCCAGTGATTGGCTTTGGCCCTAAAAGGAATCCGTCAAACGAACCATTTTCCATCCAGTGTGTCCACAGTTTGACCGTGTCTGAAATGTTTGATGGCAACTGTGTATTTGGAGAAGTCAATCCACAGATGACTCGATACATCTGGAACTCGTCGTCAGTAATTGGACGACCAGCGTACTCGTCAAGTAACAACCTTGTCTTCATCCAGTCTTGGCTGTAATAGTCAGAGAACTGCGGATTGTTTTTTACAAAGTCTTGGATGTCTGCAACAGCCAACTTTGCTGCTTCCTTTACAGACTCGTCCGACTTTGATCGCATTTGCTTTCCAGAAGCAATCAACAATTTCTTCCACACCTTTTTAAAGAATGTGTCAGATTCTTCTACGGATTTAACTCCATTTAAATTAGCCGAAGCAATAGCAAGTCCAATTGGGCTGACTGGATTGGCTGTTGTTACAGATGGCATTGCCGTGGCTGGCACTGCCTCCTGCCTCAATATGTTCGGATCTTGCTGACCAACTTGCGCTTGCTCCAACGATCCTTGCGCTGGCGCCTGTTGCTCTGGTGCGGGATATTCAAATCTATATTCAAAGTTTTTCTTGGTAAATTTTAAAAATGGATTTTTTACGCTATTAAAAAATTTGCCACCAATACGAAGTTTATTTGATCCGCCTTTAAATTGAACCCAAGTACCGCCGCTTATTTTTTTCCAATATCCAACACCAGAAAAATCATTTAGTGTTGTTCCAACAGGAGCATCGTCGGCTAATTTTTTTAATTTGTCAATATCTATTTTTGATTTTTTATCTCTAAGTTCTACTGCTTGTTCGTGAGTTAATCCTTCAAAATCTCCAGAATCTTTTTCTTGTTGAAATGATTTTCCAGTAATTACAACATCATCTGGTCTTTGAGTGGCAACTGGCGCCTGTTGCGCTGCCTGACGCTCACGCGCCTGTTGCTCGCTAACAATTGTGTATGGTCGCTCCGCCTGTACTTGCTCAGGTGTCTTTTTTTCTCTAGCCGCAATTACTGCGTAGTAATCACGGATCATCGCCGCGTGAAATCTGGCTTCTTGTTCTTTGTAACCAGCGGCAACAAGTTGATTGAAATACAAATCCTCAACCTTTTGCGCGCTCTCAACAAAGCCAGCGTTCATCTTTGCATATTGTTCGACGGCTGCTTTGGATTCTGCGCGCACACGGCTGGCGTCAATGTTCTGTTGTAAGATTTCGTTTGGAGAAAGACCGCCTTTCTCCATTCTTAAATTTGGTTCTAGCGCCCTGCCAACATTTGTTGACGCAACTTCGTTTGCCAAATAGTGGGCGCTATTGATTTTAATATCTGGTTCATTGGCATCGATCTGTGCAAGAACGCCAGGTAATATTTGTTCAATTTCTTCTCTAGTTGCTCCAGATTGCATCAGAACTCTATTGATACTTCCTTGATCAACATATATGAACTTCTCTGATTCGGGCGTTACCGATTCAATGCCATTCTGCATTTGTTCGGTACTTCTTTTTTTTGTCTTGTTGTTCTCGGCTACAAATTTAATTTTAGCCTTGAATTTAGACTGACGCATTTCAGAATCTTTTAGCACCCTGTATTGAGCAGCCGCTGGCAACAACGGAAACAATGCGTTCAGCAACGCAAAGTCTTTCGCAGTGTTAGCGCCTGATGTCAATATTTCTTCGGCAATATTCATTGCGCCTTCAGTTGTCTTAATGCCAGATATCTTTGCGGCACCAATTTCAGACGCTTTCAGTCCCGCGCCAAGACCAAACGCGCCAACTTCGTGAAGACCGTACGCCTTCAAATAGTTGAACAAGATAGCCTTGGCTGTTGGAACAACCACGGATTCTGTAACAGGTGCAGCCAAACTTGAGATCGCAGCCCCAATTGGAGCGCCAACCAGTTTGAGCGCGCCAGCGTTGAAGACTGCGTTTGCAATTCCAACAATGTGGGCGTTGTTTAAAGCCTGTTCGTGTGAAATTCCTTGCAAGCGTGACTGCCTATAGTTTGCGTACATCGCTTGCTTGGAAAATTCAGTAGCCATTCCAGTACTAAATCCGCCTGTTCCTCCAGCAATAATTCCGCCTGGAACAGTTACTTCAGCAAATGGGCCACCAAGTAAGCCAGCGGTTCCGCCGATGGTTGCGCCAGCGGTCGTAAAATTCGCCAAACTTTCGCCCATTCCAACAATATTTCCAGCCATTGATGCTGGCGTATTTAGCATTCCACCAGTTTCTTGTTGCGTTTGCGCTTGCTGCGCTTCTAGCGCCTGAAGTTGTTGCTCTCTTTCTGGTGTCAATTTCCCATTGGGAGACAACGCTTGTTCTCTTTGCAATTCAGTAATGACTGGCACTTGCATTCCGCCAGCAAACGCTTTGCCCATCGAAGTCTGCATAACTGATTCAGCAAACCATGCGGGATTTGCGGCTGGAAACATGACGCTGTGCGCGAGTTTTCCATACTTGTCCCACCACGAAAGATCGTCATGCGCCACGGCTGCGAACTGCGGGTCTGCAATTAACTTGTCGGCAAGCAATGGATTGTTCTTAATCAGGTCAAGATTGCGGGCGTCATCCATCGCCTTGCGGCGTTCAAGTTCGTCCTTGTTACGCAAAGCAATGCCAGATCCAACGCCAGTTGCGGCGCCAAGTTTCTGTGCAGCCGCTTCTTCGTCAGGATTCTTTGATGTGGCTTGAAAGATAGAAGAGTTCAATTCCTGTCTACTTTGATTGAACATTCCTTCTGCTGATTTACGCAGTGCATCAGCCATTTGACTTGGTGGTTCAAATGGTTCTGGCGTTGGCGCTGGCTCTTGCAAAGACATTGCCTTTGCGGAAGCATCCAGTTTGTAATCAACAGCAACAGGTTGAATTGATGGCGGCGCAGCGACAACTGCCTGATCTTCTGTGGTTGGATCAATCATTTTTTATTCTGAATCTCTAGCCATTGTTGTGCTATTTGTTGAACTGATGGGTTTGCAAATCCCGCCTTTTTCAATGCGGAAATTGATTGAATCATAAAGTCTGGTGGAATTTCGCGCAGGAACACTTCTTGATTTCCAACCGTGACAACGGCTGATTGACGCTCTTCTTTTGTCATGGTGACAACTGGCTTGGGATCGTATCTGTATCCGCCGTTCCAATGAAAGAACGAAGATCCAGTTGGGGTTGCCCTATCCATAAGCACCTTGTCATAAATGTCTTGCTTCTCGGCTGGAGAGGCTTTTTTGCGTGTTGCCTGTTCCTGACTAGCAATTCTTTGGTCTGCCATTTGTTTAATCGCAAGACCTTGCATCGCCAACGCGTGTTTTTGTTCATCCGTTCCAGATGGAAATACAATGCTTTCAAGACCATAGTCCAATAGCGTTTGCTTAAATTGTTCCGAACTTAAACCCGATTCGCGCATGGCGTCAAAATTATTCCACTTATTAAGCAATTCTATCTTTGAACCTGTTGAAAGTTTGTCAGCCATTTCTGGACTAGCCAAATATGCGGGCGTGTACTTGGTTGGATTCTGCGCGGCATCCCACATGGTTGCGGCATCATCCCTTGCGTTCTCTGATTTAATAAGTTCCGCAAGAGTGCCTGGACTGGTTTGCTCCATCTTCATTCTCATTGCGACTGGTATTTGATCGACCCTTGGATGACTTGGGTCTGCCATGTATCGCAAAGCATTCAAATGAAGTGTTTGTGATTCTTGTTGTTTCAAGCCTTCGTTTTCAGACCACAATCTATGCACTTGATTCTTGACGGATTCTTTCAAGTCTTTGTTATCAATTTGATTTGCAATGTATAAAGCATCTCGCAAACTTGTTGGAGGATTTATGTTCTTCATATCTTCTTTAGCGTTAAAAGCGTTCGCTTGCTGCGGATTCATAAACTCGCCATTGCGTTCCATCGTGTAGTGCATCAAGTCAGTTCCCGCGCTGGCAATTTGTGTTCCAGACTGAATGCTTTCGCCTTCGTAAACAAGTTTGTTGTCAAGGTTGGTAATTGTCGCCTTTGTTCCGTCCCGCATTCGCAATGTAATTGTGTTGTACTTGCCTTCTGTTTTAATGCTTTCTACAACAGAATCTTGTGGCGCTTTAATTGCAGTTCCAGAAGCGGCGGAATAATCAACGCCCTCATCGACATGCTTTGCGCCATCTTTTTGATCAACAATCTTGGATGTCATTGGATCAATGACTGGCTTGTAACCAAATCGAGAAAATGACTTTGCGCTACCTTCATAGACAATGCTTTCGGCGGCCTCAATAGTTGATTGAATCTTTTGATTCTTGTCAACAAAGTCCATCAATGATTGGCGCGTCTTAACATCAAGCATTCCCTTCTCGTCTTGATCTTTCAGAAAGTTTGACGCTGAAACATAGTCGCCATCTTGGGCATACTTATCAACTACGCCATTTGCGGTGATGCCGTTATACTTTTGTTTCAACGCTTTCATTTGCTCTGAATCTTGCGCGTATCCAAGTAATTGTCCGATGAGACCTGTCTCAACATCGACAACGCCACGCGCAACGCTGTACTTTCCAGTTGGATTTCCCGCTTCGTCCTTCTTGCCAATGCTGTCCCAGTTTTGTGCTGCTTGACCAGCGTATTCCGTGGCTCTTGCTTCCGATTCGTTTAACGCATACACACGCGCTTGCTTGTTTCTGTGATCAAGCACTTGCCCTTGAAACGATACTAAGTTTCTTGCGGCTGCTTGCTTAAACATCTGCCTCTGTGTTTCGTTTGGAAGGCTGTCGGATATTGAGTTGGCGGTTTGAAGCATTGCTTCATTTGTTGCCTGAAAGTTAATTTCAGCGTTCTTTCCCTCTTGATTGAAATACCCATTCTTGCCGTTCAATAATTGCTGCGTTGATTGCAGAAACTGCACATCAGCCGCCTTGGCTCCAGACTCATCAATGTGGTCTTGAATGTTGCTACCCACATTCCAAGAGACATTGCCAGCGCGGGTCATTGCTTCACCTAACTGGACTTCTTGATCTGCTGCTAGATTGCGGACTGGCTCAACGCCTGGCGCCTGTAGCGGGACTTCTCCCCTGTCTTGCATGTCAGCCTGTGGAACAAACGATGAAGGTACTGTTGGCATTGTTTATCCAAATCTTACTGCTGAGTCCGCAGCGATCAGTTGGTTTAGTCGGTTGTCACGCGCCCAGTTCTGTCCAATGGATGCGGCGCTAGTCAACAAACTGGTTGACATTCCCATGTAGGGACTAATTGTTCCAGCCGTGGTGTTTAAGTTTTCAGCGCTTAAACCAGACATCACAGATTGGTTGCGGTAATTCATGGCTTGATTCCTTATCGCCTCAGACTGCCGTACGCTGTTTGCAGACATAGTCATCCTGTCGATCTCTTTGATCAGATCCATGCTTCCAATGACCTCTGCGGCGCTTCCTACGCCACCCTGAATGCCACGCGCCGCCATCGACGCTACGGCTGACGATTTAGCCTGACCAGCGCCCATCGTGTAGCGACCAATTTGCTTGGCGCTTGACAACATTGACTGCTGCGCGCTGAACTCAGCATTCTTGGCGTTAATCGCAGACATCTCAGACTGGAACTGCTGGTTGAGTGCTTGGCTTTTGAGTTGGTTT
>Ga0209086_10000950_pt1 | contig 23817 bp, 15 predicted proteins | sample M_130207_XF_Meta_FD_187312 | JGI IMG/M metagenome (GOLD analysis project Ga0209086, IMG submission 187312) | Freshwater microbial communities from Lake Montjoie, Canada to study carbon cycling - M_130207_XF_MetaG (SPAdes) (version 2) | ecosystem: Environmental > Aquatic > Freshwater > Lake... | reverse complement strand
TACAAAAAAAAAACCCGCAATTTGCAAGCGAGGGGCGTCAAATAATTACGCACAGTCTGCATTAACTCGAATCACTGAGACAGTGCGGCGTTCCGACGCAACTAGTCCTCGTTCCCAAGCAGGAGCTTGGGAACGAGGACTAGTTGCCACTCTTAGCTCTTCGCGGGAGCCGCGACGCCGATGTTGATGTAGGCGTGGACGTGCGGTGCGCCGCGGAAATGCCAGACGAACGACGGGCCTTCGACGCGCCAGATGTCCCACACCTTGTCGTTGCCGAGATCGCCTTGTTGGTAGAAGGCCATGTGGAGCTTGTCGATCCCGCCGGTCGATTTCACGATGTCCATCGCTTCGTCGGCGTCCTCTTGGCGGTACGGGGCGAGCAGGACTTTGAGCGTCTTCTCGACGAGCTGCTTCTGATCGGAGGAGAGCTGCCCGACACCGATGCCGGCGAACTTGCCCGCGTCACCTTGCAGCGAGACGGCATCCTCTTTGGGAGCGTTCGCCACGAGAGCCAGCTTCGATTGGTTGGCATCGAGCGCCTTGAAGACCTCGTTCACCTGCTGTGTCTGGTACAGAAACAGGTTCTCTTTCGGATTCTCTTCGCCGTGGCCGTAAACGATCGGCCCGCCGAACGCTGCCTTGTCCACACTGTTGCCGTCGGCACGCAGCGTGAGATGTCGGCCGGTCAGCTCCCACTCGAACGCGGACGTGCCCGGTTCACCGAAGACCGCCACGCTATAGGCACCGATCCCACCGTCATCGAACTCCATCTGCTTGAGCAACCGGTCATAGCCATCCTTCGACGTGACGTTCTTGACGATCTCGTCGATCAGCCGCTGCTGGTCTTTGTTGTAGAAGTCGCTACTGACCGTCGGCTTGGTGATGTGCCAGTTGGCGTTCACCTTCTGACGGAGCGGATCGGCGAAACCGAAACAGATGGCCTTCTTCTGCTCGGCCGACAGCGTGTTGTAGAAACGACCGACGGCCGTCTCGGCGGCGCTGGTCGGACTGGGTGCAGCCCAAGCGCCGGGAAGAACTCCGAAGCTCGAAGCGACTCCCACAGCAGCGGCTCCCGCTGCCAGCTTGAGGAAGTCACGGCGATCCACAACATCACAGTCGGGGCATGAGGTCGAACGGTTGGTCATCGAAAGGTCTCTTTCTTGAGTGACATGGGAACACGAACACGATTTCAATCCGACCGCGATCACAAACGAACGACTCGTCCGCCCCTCGGCCAGAGTGGGCGATATTGTTCCAACTTCCGATCCGCTTTGCGATCTGACGAACATGAAGAAGAGCTTGAACCACGAATCGCCGAGCCAAGACAAAGAGAATGAAAGCCAGAAAAGGGGAACACTAATCTCCCTACTTCGCCTTGGCTTTCTGATTCGTGCCTTTCGTGGTTCAAGCCTCTTCGCCTGTCGACTTCGCCTCTCGTGGTTTGTTGAGCGGATTGAGACCCGGCTAGAATGCCGCCTCATTCGTGAGGGTTCTTTCAGCGATTCATTCACTCGTGCGAGGTGCGGCATGACGAAGCTTTCGTGGGCGAGCGTGTTTGTGGGGATGTTGGTTGGCGCGGGGACGTGGTTCGATGCGGGAGGTGTCTCGTGCGGGACGGCCTTCAGTGCGGAACCGGCTGCGGCGGCGAAGTCGCTCGCGCGGAAGCCGTTCAACACGCAGCAGCGCGAGCTCTGGACGACGAACAACATTCATGGCTCGCCCGAGCCGGCCGATCCGTACACGACCGAGAACGCGTTTCCAAAGCTCAAGCTGCATGAGCCGTTGTCGGTCGGAATGGTTCCGGGGCGAAACCGGTTTGGTGTGGCGACTCGACCCGGCCAGATCGTCACGTTTGAGATCAAGCCCGATGTCGCGACGGCCGAGGTGTTGATTGACCTGAAACGGACGGTCTATGGCGTCGCGTTTCATCCGAAGTTCGCAACGAACGGGCAGTTCTTCGTGATGTCGGTCCTCGCCCCCGATCAGCCGACGGGAAGCAGACTGTCGCGGTTCACGGTGAACGACGCGAAGTCGGGAACGCTCAAAGCCAACTCAAAATTGGAGGCCGATCTCGCCAGCGAACAGGTCCTCCTCGAATGGCCTTCCGGTGGACACAACGGCGGCTGTCTTCGCTTCGGACCGGATGGCTTTCTCTACATTGCGACGGGTGACGGCAGCGGCATCGCGGACGGATTGCAGACCGGGCAGGACATCAGCGATCTGCTTGGCTCGATCTTGCGGATTGATGTCGATCATCATGACACCGGCCGCGCGTATGCAATTCCCAAGGACAACCCGTTCGTAGCCAAACGTGACGCGCGCGGTGAGATCTGGTCGTTCGGGCATCGTCAGGTTTGGAAGTTCTCGTTCGACAAACAGCAGCGGCTGTGGGCGGGTGAGGTCGGGCAAGACCTGTGGGAAATGGTCTATCTCATTGAACGAGGCGGCAACTACGGATGGTCGATCAAGGAGGGAAACTATCCGTTTCGACCCGAGCGTCCCAAGGGGCCGGGTGAGTTCATCAAGCCGCTCGTCGAGCATCCTCATAGCGACTTCCGGTCGATCACCGGCGGCTACGTGTTCGAGTCGAACCGCCTGCCCGAACTGAAGGGAGCGTACATCTATGGCGACTACGATACGGGCAAACTCTGGTCGTTGAAGTACGACAGCGTGAGTCCGTTGGCGGGCAGCGTGACCGAACATCGCGAACTGGCCGACACGCAAGTCCGCGTTGTCGAGTTCGCTCAAGACGGTGCGGGCGAGGTCTATCTCGTGGACTTCGTCAGTGGCGAGTTCCATCGGATCGTGAAGGCTCCGCCGCAGGTCGCAACGAAACCGTTCCCGCGCAAGCTGAGCGAGACCGGTCTGTTTGCATCGACCAAGGACAACGTCCCGGCAGCCGGGCTGATCCCGTACTCGGTCAATGCCCCGCTCTGGTCGGATGGAGCCGAGAAGGAACGCTTCATCGCGCTGCCGGGCGACACGAAGATCGGGTTCGACAAAGTCATCTATCCTCACGGCCCGGATTACCCCGATGTCGGCTGGCGATTCCCGGATGGCACGGTGCTCGTGAAGACGTTCGCGATTGAGACCGAGAAAGGAAACGCCGCCAGCTTGCAGCGACTGGAGACCCGCATCCTCCAGTACCGCAAGATGCCGGGGAACGACGACGAGTACGGGGCGCAATATTGGAACGGCTACACCTACGTCTGGAACGACGATCAGACCGATGCCGAGTTACTTCCCGCAGAAGGTCTGGACCGCAAACTCATCATCAAAGATGCCGCCGCGCCGGGCGGGCAGCGCGAACAAACATGGCGATTCCCGAGCCGCGCCGAATGCACGCTCTGCCACACGATGGCGTCGAAGTACGTGCTGGGCGTGACGACGCTGCAAATGAACAAGGCTCACGACTACGGCGACAAACAGGAGAATCAACTCGCCGTGTTGGAGCAACTCGGCGTCTTCCAAGAGAAGCTGCCGAAGCCTCCCGCCGAGTTGGCGAGTCTCGCCGACTACCGCGATCCTCAAGAGCAGCTTCATCTGCGGGCACGCTCATACCTCCATGCCAACTGCGCTCACTGCCATCGCCGCTGGGGCGGAGGCAACGCCGAGTTCGAGCTGCACGCCTCAGTCCCACTCACTCAAACCGCGACGATCAACACGAAGCCGGGCCAAGGAGCGTTCAAACTGTCCGATCCACGCATCATCGTGCCGGGTGATCCATCACGCTCGATGATCTTGGAACGCATGAAGCTCACAGACTTAGGACGGATGCCGCACATCGCGTCAAAGGTCGTGGACCAAGACGCGGTGAAGGTCATCCAAGACTGGCTCGCGTCACTGAACGATGCGTCCCTGCTGGAACAGCCCGGCGCAAATCACCCGCGCCTGCCGAAGCTGCCACTCGTGAAGTAGCTCGGAGGGGGAACCGTCGTTTAACTCGCTCGCGAAATGTTATTGGGCTGCGGACATTTCGGCCTCATCTTTCTGTAGCCCGCTTTGCAGTCCTGTTTGCTTGAAGAGGCAACCAGAAAGATTGAGTCGGGTGAGACTGATGGACCGTCTAGCTAAGCGACTTCGTAGCCGGGAGGATTATCGCCGTCCCATGCCATGGATTCGCGAAACGCATCTTCGAGATTCGCATACCATCCGGAATCCATTCCCATGCTTAGGAACTGGCCGGTGATGAACAACAAGCCCCAAGGAAACGATGGACCGAAACCGCACTCGCAATATGCGATGCACGTATTCGTTTGGAGATGATCGAGCACAATCCAGCACGGGAATTCTTGTCCAAATTCGCCGTAGTCCCATCCTCGCATCTCACATCGCGGCGCAACAAGCAAAGGCTTCATCGCTCCAAGTAACGCCGCATCAACGATACGCGAAAGTTCCGCGTCGATCTTTTCTTGAACGATATGTCTGTAGTCCATGAATGTGTCGCCGAAAAAACGGGTCAGTCGGAGCGATTTCTGCGCGTAATCTCGGTTGGCTGTGCCCCGGCCAATCGGGCCAATCAGCGCCACCACAGATCGACCAGCCCGACCGCGAACAGGCCGACGCTGATGATCGCGTTCACGTTGAAGAAGGCGACGTTCACGCGGCTCAGGTCGTTGGGGCGGACGAGTGAGTGTTCATAGAGGAGCAGAGCCGACACGGCCACGATCCCCGTCAAGAAGACGGTGCCGAGTCCCGCGAAGTGCCACAGCGCAAAGAGGGCGGCGATCGTGCAGAGGTGGCTGAGAAGAGCCAGCTTCAATGCGAACGGGATGCCCCAGCGTGACGGCACGCTGAAGAGTTGCTTGCCTCGGTCGAAGTCGGCGTCTTGGCAGGCGTAGAGCATGTCGAAGCCGCCGACCCAGAAGAAGATGACGGCCGAGAGGAGAGCGGGAGTGACGGCAACTTCACCTCGAATGGCGATCCACGCCGCCAGTGGCGACATCATCAGCGCGGCCGACAACCAGTAGTGACACCAGACGGTGAACCGCTTCGCATACGAATATCCGAGCAGGAAGAGCAACACGGGGACCGAGAGAATCACCGGCCAGCGGTTCGGCAGGAAGAGTAACGTCGCGGCGATGAAGCCTGCCGAGCAGATCACAGTGAACGCGATGACTGTTGTCAGGCCGAGCAGTCCCGCTGGAATGTGCCGCTTCGCCGTGCGCGGGTTATCTCCATCGAAGCGCCGATCGACAACACGGTTGAAGGCCATCGCCGCTGATCTCGCACAGACCATGCACAACACGATGCCGAGCAGTTGCCAGCCATCGAACGGACTGCCGGGCTGATTCCACGCCAAGGCCGCCGACAGCAAGGCAAACGGCAGCGCGAAGACCGTGTGGCTGAAGCGGATCAGTTCGAGCAGATGGCGAAGTCGTTGGAGCATGGCTGTTCTAGTTGGGAGCGAATGTGTCGTTCGATGTGGCGGCGGATTCTAGCCACCAAGGCTCGCATTGGAATCGACGTGCTTGGTTGAGTTGCGAGGCGTTGCTCGCGAGAGTGAATTCTTCTTGTGTCGAGAGAGGTCCGTCCGTACGACTGACGTTTCGTTTCCTGTCGGTCTGCGCAAATTCTCCTGCTTCAAAGTAGTTATTCCGTTCCCGTGGGGACACTCGTGAGGGTGGAACGATGGGCAGAATGGCGCTGCGGACCGACGACGGTCGGCGTTTGCGAGCCCTCACCATCGCCTACGCCCAAACGGACTTCGCGGACCGGCCCCTCGGCCCTGCCGAAGAAGAGGCCCTCGCCACTCTCGACGGCACGTCAGCTCCGCTCCCCGATCTTTCCGCCGCCCTGTGCCAGATCGCTGCCAGCCAAGTCCCGACGATTCTCACCATGCTTCTCACCGAGCTGTAACAACTTCCTCACAGCCACTGACCAAGCCATCCATGCCGCTGAATGACCTCGTCAACACCGCTCACAGCGAGGTGGCTCACTTCAATCCTCTCTTGCTCGCCGGAGAAATGGCGGTTGTCCATTTGGGGGAGTGGCCGTTGAATGTTTCCCGACAGACAAGCAAGATGCGCAAGCGAGTGTGTCCAAACTCCGATGCCCAACCCTCTCATCCCTCTTACAGAAGAAGCACCATGACGCGATGGCTCACACGTTTGCTCTTGGGTGCCATGCTCACTGCCGCGGCGAGAGCCGACGGCCTCGCACAAGAGCCGACGTCAACCCGTTATTACTTGATCGGCAATTCGCTGACTTGGGACACCGTACCGCCGCGGTTGTCAGGCGATGTGCAGTGGCACGTCGATTGTGGAGTCAACCTGCCGTACATCCATGCTCATCCTGACAAGCCGTGCGTGAAAGAATCGACGCTTTGGCCGATGGCACTGCGTGACAAGCAATACGACGTCGTCTCCGTGCAGCCCCACTACGGATCGACGCTGACGCAGGATGTCGAAACGATTTCGGGGTGGATGACGCTGCAACCCAAAGCGGTCTTCGTCATTCATTCGGGCTGGGCCTGGCATGCGAAACGGGCGGAAGAATTCGCGAGCTACGCACCGCCGGAGCAAATGACGCACAGTCCGGTCTATTTTCGCGCGCTCGTTGCCGAGTTGCGCCGGCTGCATCCGGAGCGTGAGATTCGTCAGACGCTCGCGCAGAACCTGCTGGCGAAGATCGCCGAAGACATCGCCGCGAAGCAGGCTCCCATCGAACGACTCGAAGACCTCTATCGCGACGACATTCATCTGACTCTCAGCCACGGCAGGTATCTGGCGCACAACGCGGTGCGGCGTGCGCTGGGACAGGCGTTCTCCGCGGACGGGTTCGACAAACTCGACCCCATGGTGAAGCGGTATCTGGACGGCGTACTGGCTCAATTGACGACAACTTCTGCGGACACAGCGTTGCTGACGCAGATCCTCTCGATCGAAGAAACGGTGGACCGTGGGACCCTCATTGCAAAGGTGTCCGACCAGAACCTGCAAGGCAAACTTGTTGCCCTGCTGCCGGAGATTGAACGGGCAGCGAAGGTGCGGCGCAGCACGCTCGCGTTGGAGGCAGAGATCAAAGACATCGGCGGGAAGCTGGTCTGCACGCCGGGCGGCCCGCAGTGGCTTTATCTGGCGACGGGCGACGTTGGCACTGAGATCTTCGACGTACCCGCCGCGATCGATCTGTACAACGGCAACAATCCACTCAAGGGCAAAGGCGGACGCAACGAGCGGGTCACCGACGAGTGGCTCAAGCGGCTCACGAGCCTTGCGACTCTGCGAAGACTCGATCTGGCGAACTGTGCCATTCAAGGCGAAGGCTTGCAGCACATCGCCGCACTGACCGGACTACGTGAACTCAACCTGACTTTGACTCCCGTGACCGATGACGCGCTGAGGCATCTCGCGGGACTGACGGAATTGCGGTCGCTCGGTCTGGCGTCAACGCAGTGTACCGGCACCGGCTTCAGGCATCTGAAGGCTCTTCGCAAACTGGAGAGCGTCAACTTTCATTTCACACCGCTCAACGACGCCGGGTTACAGGCGATCACACAGGTCCCGATTTCTGACCGGTTGTGGTTTGCCCATACGCGGTTCACCGACGCGGGAGCCGCCCACCTGGCGGCCCTGACGCAACTGAAACGCTGCGGCATCGGCAGCGCGAACAACGCGAGCACCGGCGAAGCGGTCGCCGCATTGACGAAGTTACCACTCGAAGACCTTGCGTTGCTCGACAATCAAGCCACGCCCGTCGGCCTGGCCCACGCGGCCAAGATTGCCACACTGCGCCGACTCGATGTTTCCCACGCTCCCACGGTCAATGACGATTCGATGCCGCTGGTGGCCCAGATGCCGAAGCTGGAAGAACTCAAACTCGGCAGTGCTCAAATCACGGACGCGGGACTCCAGTCGCTGGCTTCTTCGAAGTCGCTGAAGAAGCTGTCGCTGAGCGGCCTGAGAAACGTCACTCCTGCCGGCGTTGAACAGCTTCGCAAGGCTCGCCCTGAGTTGGTCATTCAATCACAATGACTATTCCGCTATGGCAAACGATGTTTACGGAGAAGAGTTCGGGATGAAACGGCAGACGATATTCCTCGCCCTGTTGACGACAGTCCTCTCCGTGTTCGCGGGCAAGTGCTTTGCCGCGGAGCCTGTTGGATTCGATCAACAGGTTCAACCGTTTTTCAAGACGTACTGCCTGCGTTGTCATGATGCGCAGAAGCAGGAAGGGAAGTTCCGGCTCGATACGCTGCCGCGCGAGTTTGTCGATCAAGTCGCGGCACAGCGTTGGGGCGAGGTGGTGTTTCGGATGAACTCGGGCGAGATGCCGCCGAAAGAGGAACCGCAGCCGAAGGCCGACGAACTGGGCAGGGTCGTCGATTGGCTATCGACGCGAATCAGAGAAGGCGAATCGGCGCGGATGGCCCAGCGCGGTCCGGTCTCGCATTACCGACTCAGCCGCGAGGAATATGGCCACACGGTCCATGATCTGCTCGGCGTCTACCTCGACGTCCACCAGCCGGGGCTGTTCAACGACGACCCGCGTTGGCATGGCTTCGATCGCATCGGCTCGTTGCTGTCGCTTTCGCCGTCGCATGTCGACCGTTACTTCCGTGCGGCCGAAACGGTGCTCGAGCTTGCTTTCCCCGCACAGCAATCGAAGTCCACAACCGTTCGGCGCGAGGCCGGCCAGGGGCGTGAGCAATGGATGGCGGAGCACAAGATCACCGGGAGCGTGCGCTGGCGGCTGTTTCCCGGACGCCGCGAGCATCTGATGAATATCTCGCAGCCGGGAAACTATCGGGTCCGCATCCAGTTGAGTGGCATGGCACCGCCGCAGGGTCCGGCGCCGCATCTGTCGATCTGGAATCAACAGTTGAAAAAGTCGATCTTCGATCAGGACATTCTGGCCCCGGAAGACAAGCCGATCGTTGTTGAGTTTGAATCCGGCTTGTCGCCGGGCGGATTCCAGTTGGTGAACGAGGTGGCCGGTGCGTTTCTCCAAGAGGGCGAAGGCGATCATACCGCCAATGTGACTCATGGCGGCGGCAGCCTCTTCACCAGTTCCCGCGACTCACGCTGGATCAACCCGACCGGCTACATGCTTTTCACCGATGCCGGCGAGCCGCTCTATCCGATGTTGCTGGTCGACTGGATTGAGTGGGAAGGCCCGATCGTCACGGAGGCGGATCAAAAGAAACGAGACGGCGTCTTCCCGGTGAATCCCGCTGCGACGGAGTTCGATCCGAGCGAGATCCAAGCCCGCCTGAAACAGTTCGCCACGCTTGCCTGGCGACGTCCCGCGACCGATGCGGAAGCCGACCGCTACGTCACAATCGTGGAGAGCGAACTGAAGTCGGGCGAAACACTCGGCCCAGCTTATCGCGCCGGCCTCGTCGCCATCCTGACTTCGAAGAACTTCTATTACCTCGAAGAAGGGTCCGCTCACGAAAAACGCACCACGGTCAACGATTGGGAACTCGCCTCCAGGCTGTCGTACTTTCTCTGGAGTTCGATGCCCGACGACGAGTTGGTCGCAGCGGCTCAATCCGGCACACTCGCCAAACCCGATGTACTGCGTGGTCAAGTCGCCCGCATGCTGACTGATTCCAAGGGTCGGCGATTCACCGAGGCATTCCCTAGGCAGTGGCTGCAACTGCACCGCGTCGGCATGTTCCCGCCCGATCCCGGCCTCTATCCCGAATATGACAAATGGCTGGAGAAGAGCATGACGCTGGAGACGCTGGAGTTCTTCCAGCAGGTCTACTCGCAGAATCTCTCGTTGCGCGAGTTTCTCGACTCCGACTGGACGATGGTCAATCCACGGTTGGCGACTCATTACACCCTGCCGCCTCTCGCGCAAACGGGCTTCCAGAAAGTCACGCTGCGTCCCGAGAATCATCGGGGTGGTCTGCTCACGCAGGCATCAATCCTCTCGCTGACTTCGGATGGCACTCGGCATCGGCCGGTCCATCGAGGCGTGTGGGTGTCGGAAACGATCTTCGGTCGGACCCCGCCGCCACCTCCGCCGAATGTCGAACCGCTGGCACCGACTCCCAGCAACAAGCCGAAGGCGACGATCCGCATGCAGCTTGAGGCACACGCGACGCATGCCACCTGTGCGTCCTGTCACCAGAAGATCGACCCGCTAGGTTTCGCGTTCGACAGCTTCGACGCGATCGGCGGTTATCGGACGGAGGAGCGGGTGGTGGGCGGAAGTGGTGCGAATCCTCCCGTCGATGCCAGCGGAGTGTTGCCCGATGGCCGGGCGTTCAAAGGATCAGACGACTTTCGCAAACTGTTGATCGAGGATCTCGATCGCTTCGCCGAGTCGTTCGTCGAGCAACTAGCAACCTACGCTCTACGGCGCGTGATGACGATCGATGATGCCGGACAGATCAAGGCGATCGTCCAGACGAGCAAGAAGGACGGTTACCGGCTCCGCGATGTCATCGAGAATCTGGTCCTGTCGGACTTGTTTCAAAAGCGGTAATTGAAGTTGTGACGCAATCGCTCCGATTGCTTCCGGTTAACGAAAGGTCAATCGTGATGACGACGTCTCGATGTACACTGTCGGGCATCAAGCTGGTTTCTCTGATCATGCTGATCGGCACACAACGGCTGTCCGCCGGCGAGAACGATGTCGTGCCGATGCCCGGCAAGTTTCCGGCCACTGGTGCGGGTGTTTATCTCGCTGGAGAACTCGTGTCGGTCGATCACGTCAATCGCCATGGTGCCCTTCGCTTGATCGGCGACAACGACGATGGTCGGTATCACTCCGCCCCCAGCCATCGTTTCGCACTGCTTCCCTATGCCACGGTGCGTTACCACGGCGCGCCCGCGGAATTGCGTGATGTTCCCATCGGAACGGTACTGCACGGCACGTTTCTTCTGCCTGCGGAGGGAATCACGGATTTCCCACCGCCGGAAAAGAATTCGTCCAAGTACGTCCCCAAACAGACACAGGCCCTCATCTTGGAAGATGATTTCAGTTTCTACGAACGGCAGGGACAGACGTGGAAGATTGAGGCCGTTGATGCCAGCAAGGGAGCGCTCAAAGTCAGCTCCGATGGTCAGCAAGTCACTGCGGGATTGAAAGGCGAACAGTCGTTCGAGATTGATGCAAGCACGCGCGTGTGGAAAGGGCGGGCGTTTGGTGAACTCAAGGATCTGTCACCCGACCAGAACGTGCAGCTCAACCTGACTTGGACACCCGATTGGAAGAACGGAAAATTCCACGTGGCCGACGTTTGGACCGACCAGGAAGCCCGCGATGTCGCCCGCGAGAGACAACGTCAGATCCACATCCGCCATCAGCGAACGCGCTGGCTCGCCGGCTGGGTCGATCATGTCGAACATCAGCCGGGTGGCAAGGGGATCGTGACGTTGACCCTCTTTGGCGGCATGGATCCCTCCCTGTATGACGCAGCCCGCGCGCAGGCCAAACCGGGCGGAGGAGCATCGGTTGCCGCGGCGGAATGGACGTTGCGATCGTGGTGGCAGGAACACGATTCGAGGAATGGCCCCGTGCTCGATTTGAAAGATATCCCCGACGCACCGCCGGGCAGTAGTGGGTTACAATTGCGAGTGCAATTTACGCGTCTGCTGGAAGGCTATCGCGCCGGGCGAATCATCCGCTTCCGGCCCAACGGCTTTCCCAACGTGAAACTCCCTCCCGAAGAACGAGTGAACTCTTTCGACGACCGGTGATCCTTTCTGCGTGGCGAAATCCGGCTGATTTGCAAATGAAATGACCACCGCGAAACACAATTCTCAATGGAGCACCGAACAATGGCTCACTTCCTTTCTCAGAATTGGCTTCTCAATCGCCGGCACGTGTTGCGCGGACTCGGGGTTTCACTCGCGCTGCCGCTGCTCGACTGCATGCGTCCGCTACGCGCGGCGGAAGCCAAGTCGCGAGCCAAGCGGAGCGTGTTCATCTACCTGCCCAACGGTGTGAATACGATCGACTTTCAGATCACTCAGGCTGGCGCGGACTACGCGTTTTCGAAGTCACTGAAGCCGCTCGAGAAGCACCGCGCGAACATCACGCCGATCAGCGGCCTGCATCATCCGCATGGCCTGGGGCATCACCACAACTGCAGCAGCATTTGGCTGACCGGTGGCAAGATCGGGCAGTCGGAACGGAACACCATCTCGGTCGATCAACTCATGGCCCAGGTGACCGCGCCGCTCACGCGCTACTCGTCGATCGAAATGAGCAACCAGGGACACTCGCTCGCGTACACCGCCGATGGCATCGGGTTGCCGGCGCAGGGGAATCCCGGCGTCGTGTTTCGGGATATGTTCACGGAACCACAAGGTGGGATCGCCAAACAGCGTCGGGGCCTGCAACGACGAGGCAGCATTCTCGATGCGATTCTCGGTGAAGCCCGGTCGCTCGGCGATCAACTCGGTCAGGAGGATCGCGGCCGGTTGGAACAGTATCTGACATCGGTGCGCGAGGTCGAGATTCGGACCGGGCGCGCGGACAAATGGCTCGACACGCCTCGCCCCAAAGTCGATCCCGCCGACCAGTCGCGGTTGAATCGCGATATCTCGCTGGAGCGGCTCGGCGAGTATCTCCGCACCATGTACGACATCATCGTCCTCGCATTCCAGACCGACATGACCCGCGTGGCGACATTCAGCACCGGCAACGAAGGCAACGGCCCGTCGGTTCCCGAGATCGGCGTGAAGCAGGATCGCCATTCACTGTCGCACCACAACGCGAATCCCAAGCTGATGCAGGATCTGACGGCGAGCGATACGTTCAACGTCCAGCAGTTCGCCTACTTCCTGGACCGGCTGAGCCAAGTCAAAGACGCAGACGGTCCGCTCATCGATTCAACGATGGCTCTCTACGGCAGCGGCATGGCCTTCGGTCACAGTCACGGCAACGCCAACCTGCCACTCCTCCTGGCCGGTGGCGGCGGACTGGGGATCAAGCACGGTCGGCACATCGATTACAACGCCGTCGGCAAACCGGACGGCTACACCTACGACCTCGACAACCCCGCCAAGCACTACGCCATTTGCCACAACCCGGTGAATAGCAAAGCTCACCTCAGCAACCTGCTGCTGACGATGGCTCAGAAGATGGACGTGCCCACCGAGAAGTTTGCCGACAGCAACGGTGATGTTTCGGAGAACTTGGGGTAGTTTGGAAGCAGGCGAACCGCGCGAGCGTCTGGTTACCCTGCGTTCGCCGTCAGCCGGCAATCGTACGCTGGCGTTTGCGGCTGATGTGACTTCGTCCCATGATCATCGGACGTTGCACAGAGAACAGTTCCAAGGGCCGCCGTCGATGGAGCTCTTCACTTACCGTGTGACGCACTTCGGACAGACAAGGTTCAACGTGAAGTTTTCCGTCCTCACCCTCATCTTTACCGCCCTGCTATTGGCTCCGCTGGCCGTGTTGCACGCGGCCGAGGATGGCCTGCCTCCGACGCTTGCGCCGCTCCTCAAACGGACCTGCTTCGAGTGCCATGACGAGAAGACCGCTGAGGGCGGACTCGATCTCGTTGGATTGCCGTTCGAGCTCCACGATCACGCCACCCGTGGCCGGTGGATTCGCATTCACGATCGCATCGAAAAGGGCGAGATGCCGCCGCAGGACGAAGACCTTCCGCAGGCACGGCGCGCGGAGTTGGTGAAGCACCTTGCGATGGCGATCCACGATGCGGACCACGCTGAGATCGTCACTCACGGCCGCGGACCGATGCGGCGGCTGAACCGCGATGAGTACCAGCAAAACCTTCGCGACGTGTTGCAACTGCCGCTCCTCGATATTCGCGACATGATCCCGGAGGACCGCGAAGGGCACCACTTCAACAAGACCTCCGAAACGCTCGACATGTCGCGCGTACAACTCATGGCCTATCTCGATGCCGCCGAGGCCGCACTGCGTCAAGCGATGGCCAGCGGAGCCAATCCGCCGGCCGTGACGAAGTTCCGCGCCGTGGGCACAAGTCTATTCCCAGAAAATTCGACCTTCGGCGAACGCGAGGCGATGTTCTTCGCGAAAGACAACAAAGCCGTCGATCCGAAGCAACTCGATGCCTTGCGCGACGATCCCGCACTCGAACTCGCGCTCTTTCGCTCCGCCCACTGGCCCTACTACGGTTACCCAAGGGGATTCGTCGCCAAACTGTCGGGCGAATACAAGGTGCGTTTCTCCGCCCGTGCCGTCTTGCAGATCAGTGGCTACGAACTCAAACCCGCCTCGCAGCCGGTGCCGATGACCTTCCGCGCCCGTAAACCATCCGGTCCCGATGTCTCCGGCGATGTCCGCGCCACCGGCGGTATCATCGACATTCAGCCCGCCGTCGCGACGTATGAAACTACCATCCGCCTGCGCGAGCGTGAGACCTTTGAGTACAGCCTGCTCGGTCTCCCCGTGCCGCTCGCTCGCAACGTCCAAGGTGGCCCGCCAACCTATCGTTATCCACCGTTTCCCGACGGCGGGCAGTCCGGCGTCGCTTTTCAATGGCTCGAAGTCGAAGGCCCCATCTCATCGGAGAAATGGCCACCGCCGTCACATCGTGTGCTGTTTGATGATCTCGGCGTCGAAGCGTCATCCCCGCAGCCCAGGGAGGACCTGAAACGACTGCTGCGTCGCTTCGTGAACCACGCCGCACGCGAACCCGTACCGGATGAAGCCCTGCAGAAGTTCGAGCAGCTCATCCTCACGCGGCTCGATAAGAAATCGCCTTTTGCCGAGGGGATGCTGGCTGGCTACAAGGCCTTCCTCTGCTCGACCCACTTCCTATATCTGCGCGAGCCCGATCGCGCCGACGATCACTTCGCCATCGCTTCACGACTCTCGCACTTTCTCACCAACTCGCGTCCCGATGCCACGCTGCTCGAAGCGGCTCGTTCCCAACAACTCCGCGATGCCAAGACACTTCACCGCGAGACCGAGCGTCTCATCGCCAGCGGCGGCTTCGAACGTTTCGTGAAGAACTTCACCGACTACTGGCTCAATCTCCGACATGTGCGCCGCGACGAACCGGACATCCGCCTCTATCCCGAGTATCGCTTCGACGACTACCTCGTTGAGTCGCTGGAGCTGGAAACGCGCACCTTCGTCACCGCGATGATTCGCGACAATCTGCCCGCCCGCGTGCTTGTCGATGCCGACTTCATCTTTGCCAACGATCGCCTCGCGCAGCACTACCGGCTCCAACCGCTGAGCGGTTCCGCGATGCGCAAGGTCGCGCTGCCGCAGGACAGTCCGCTCGGCGGATTGCTCACGCAGGCCGCGATTTTGAAAGTCACCTCCAACGGCACCGCCACCTCGCCCGTAGTGCGCGGTGCCTGGATCATGGATCGCCTCATCGGCGAACCACCACCGCCACCGCCGACGAGCGTCCCTGCCGTCGAGCCCGACATTCGCGGTGCCAAAACCATCCGCGATCTGCTCGCGCTGCACACCAAGTCCAAATCCTGCGCCGCCTGCCACGCCCGTTTCGATGCCGTGGGCCTCGCACTCGAAAACTTCGACATCCTCGGTGGCTGGCGCACCCGCTATCGCGGAATCGAGCAAGGCGAACGCATCACCGGCATCGACCGCGCCGGCCATGATTTCGCCTACACCATTTCCGAGCCCGTCGATGCAAGCGGAAAGCTCCTCGATGGCCGCACCTTCCAAAACATTCGCGATCTGAAAACCATCGTCGGGTCCAATCCCCGCCAGCTCGCCCGCAACCTGCTTCATCAGTTCACCCTCTACGCCACCGGCACACCCGTTCGTTTCGCCGACCGACGTGAGATCGAAACGATGCTCGATGCCTGCGCTGGCAATGGTTACCGCGTGCGCGATCTGGTGCTCGCTCTCGTGCAAAGCAAAATCTTCCTCGGTGAAGCGGGATGCCAATAACGCCATGAACGCTCCAAACGTCTCCACCCCATCGCGTTTCTCACGCCGCCGATTCCTGCGCGGTGCGGGAGCCATACTCGCGCTGCCGTGGCTGGAGTGCATGACGCCGGTCTTGGCGCGTGCCGCCGACTTGCAGCCGCCGCGGCGAATGCTGCTCATCTCCAACAACCTCGGTGTGCTGCCGAAGCCGTTCTTCCCACAAACAGCCGGACGTGATTACGAACTCTCGCCGTACCTCGCCGCGCTCGCCGAGTTCCGCAACGACTTCACCGTCTTCAGCGGCCTTTCACATCCCGGCGTGGTCGGCGGGCACAGTACCGAGAATTGCTTCCTCACCGCCGCACGTGGCCCCACGAAAAGCGGCTTCCGGAATCAGATCTCGCTCGACCAGTTCGCCGCCGAAAGGCTTGGTCCAGTCACGCGATTCCCCACGCTGAATCTTGGCGTCAACATCGATAAAGCCAACCGCAGCCTCTCTTGGACCCGCGATGGCGTCCTGCTGCCCGCCGAGGACAGCGCGCCCGCGTTGTTTCAGAAGATGTTCGTCCAAGGCGACCCCGCTTCGGTGCAGGAACAACTCCACCGGCTCGACGAACGCGGCAGCATCCTCGACACGTTGCTCGATGAAACCAGGCAGTTCAGCCGCGACCTTGGCAACGACGACAAAGCGCGGCTCGATCAGTACCTCACCTCCGTGCGCGAGCTCGAAGAACGCCTGCAAATCGCTCGTGCCTGGGAACAGCGCCCGAAGCCCACGACAATCCAGCCGCCACCCGCCGACATTCAGGATCAAAAGCTGTTCTTCGAGAAGTTTGACCTGATGCTGTCGATGGCGCAGCTTGCGCTCGAATCCGACTCCACACGCATCGTCACGCTCATGGTGGATGCCTTCGCCACACCCGTTTTCAAGCTCCACTCCGATCAGAACACCACCGACGGCTACCACAATCTCAGCCACCATGGCCAGGCCGCCGACAAAGTGAAGCAGCTCGAAGACGCTGATCATCAACAGATGACCCTCTTGCAAAAGATCCTGAAAAGCCTCGCCACCAAACGCGACGGCGAGCAGCGACTGCTTGACCATACGATGATCCTCTACGGCAGCAACATGGGAGACTCCAACACCCACGACAACACCAACCTCCCCATCCTGCTCGCCGGCGGCGGATTCAAACACGGTCAGCATCTCGCCTTCAAACGCGATGACAACACTCCGTTGGCCAATCTCTTTGTATCCATGCTGCATCGCATGGGTGCCGAGACTGATAAGTTCGCGTCCAGCACAGGGGCGTTGAGCGGTTTTGAAAGTTCATGACCATGACACGCTTCCCTCGACGATTAACGGTTTTCCTGTTCCTGACCTGTGTGACAGGGCCGTTCGGCTCGCTCTTGCAAGCTCAAGTTGCGGCAGACCATGTCCTTCAACCGGGTAAGTTTCCGCTGCCGAATACCGGCACCTACCTCGCGGGCGAACTGGTGATCGTGGACCCCGTCAATCGCCGGGGTGGCTTGCGGTTGGATGGAGATGGTGGGGAACGTTATCACGCTGGCCCACTCCATTATTTTGCCATGCTCCCCTACGGCATGATCTGGCTTAACGGGGCTCCGGCGGAACTGCGCGACGTTCCGATCGGCACTCATGTACATGGCTACTTCTACGTGCCGCCGGTTGGCGAGGAATCCACGATCCCACCGCTGCCGAAGGACATGGAGCAATTCCAGCTCAAGCACAATCACGCCGTCTCGTTGGAAGACGATTTCAGTTTCTATCAGCGGCGTGGCCAGAGTTGGCAGGTGGTGTCGATCGACGCCAACAAAGGCAAAATCAACGTGGCACCGTCGGGCCAAATGGCCAAGGACGGAATCAACACGCCCTACACCTTCGACATTGAGGACGTCACGAAGGTCTGGAAAGGCCGCACGCTGGTTGATCTGGCGGACATCGCGCCCGAGCAAGTCGTGCAGTTCAATCTCGGCTGGTCGCCCGGTTGGCGAGACAAGGAATTCAAGGTCTCGGAAATCTGGCTCGATGACGACAGCCGAAAGTTCGCAACCGATCTCCAGCGACGCCGTCATGTGAAGTATCAGAAACAGCGTTGGCTTCCCGGCTGGATCGACTCCGTCGAAGACAACGACTTCGGTGGCGGCACCGTGACGCTCACGTTGTTTGGCGGCATGGACCCGTCGCTGTATGCCGAGTTGAAAGCGACTCAGGAAAAAGGCTTCGGTGTGGCCGTCGCCGAGAAGTCTCTGCGCACCTGGTTTCACCGTAGCGACAAGAAGATCGGCCAGGTGATCGAGTGGAAGGAAGCCGAGAACCCGCCTCCCGGCAGCAGCGGCATTCAGGTCCGCCTGAAGTTCACGGAATTGCTCGACGGCTATCGCCCGGGTCGAGCAGTGCGCGTGAAGTGCCACGATTGGCTCTTCGTGACCATGCCGTCGGAAGAACGATTGAAGACGATTGAAGAGCAGAAGCGATCGTCGGTTTTCAGTCTGCCCTGAACTCAGCAGAGGAGTCTTCATCGTTCTGCCCCCATCGTTCTGCCACCCGCCGGAATTGGCAGAACGATGGCATGAAAGGATCTGAGACCAGTTTTATGAAATACCGACTCGCTCAATTTGTTCTGTCACTCGTCATCGTCACTGCAAAAGTGCAGGCCGCTGAAGAATCGCCCGCGTTCGACAAGGCCGTGCAACCGTTCTTTCAGACTTACTGCCTGCGCTGCCACGACGCGAAAAAGCAGGAAGGCAAACTCCGGCTCGACACCTTGTCGCGCGACTTCGCCGATGAAGCGGTTGCTCAACGCTGGAGCGAGGTCGTCTTTCGCCTGAACTCTGGCGAGATGCCGCCGACGAAAGAGCCGCAGCCCAAACCGCAAGAACTCGGACAGGTGGTTGACTGGCTCTCCACGCGGATCAAGGAGGGAGAAGCGGCGCGGATGGCGAAGCGCGGACCCGTCGCACACTATCGGCTGAGCCGCGAGGAATACGGTCACACCGTCTACGATCTGCTCGGCGTCTATTTCGACGTGAACCTGCCGGGAGCGTTCAACGAAGACCCTCGTTGGCACGGTTTCGATCGCATCGGCTCGCTGCTGACGCTTTCACCGTCGCATGTGGACCGTTACTTCGGCGCGGCCGAAACGGTGCTCGCGCGGGCCTTTCCCGATCAGCAGCCCGCATTCCAAAAGAGCCGGCGCGAAGCGAACGCCGGCCAGGAAAAATGGTTGCAGGAACAGGGCTTGGCCGGGCCGGTGCGCTGGCCGATCTGGCCGGGACATGGTCAGCACCTCGTCAGCGCCAGCGTTCCGGGCTTGTATCGAATCCGAATCCAGCTCAGTGCGCTCCCGTCCTTTAAGGGCCGGCTGCCGCATCTCGCACTGTGGCATCATCAACTGAAACGCTCGGTCGTCGGCTTGGACGTCAACGCGGCCGAAGACCAACCGACGGTCATCGAGATCGAGACCTTCCTGCCCGAAGGCAACTTCAATGTGATGAACGAGTCGCCTGGAATGCTGGCTGATGGTCAGACCCCGAGCGTCACCCAGTTTCCGTTCGTGAACACGAAAGTCAGCCGCCAGAGCCGACCGACAGGCTACCGACTGTTCAACGACGAAGGGCAACTGATCTTTCCCCTGCTGATTGTCGATTGGGTGGAAACCGAAGGCCCGATCTTGCCCGCAGCCGACCAGAAGAAACGCGAAGGGCTGATTCCCGCCAAGGATGGCGACCTGACTGAAGCTCGCGAATGTCTGCGCCGATTCGCGATGCGCGCATGGCGACGACCCGTCACTGACGCGGAGCTTGATCGCGCTCTGAAAATCATCCAGGGCGAATTGACGGCTGGTGAGAACTTCCGTTCCGCCTTCCGAGCCGCAATGGTCGCCGTGCTGACATCAAAAAGCTTTTTCCATCTCGAAGAAGGCTCGACCTCGCAGCGCCGCGAAACGGTCAATGACTGGGAACTCGCGTCGCGACTCTCGTATTTTCTCTGGAGCTCAATGCCCGACGACGAACTCTTCGCCCTCGCACGGCAAGGCACGCTGCAACAGCCCGAGGTGCTCCGCGCCCAACTGACGCGGATGCTTGCCGACCCGAAGATCAGCCGATTCATGGAATCATTCCCGCGTCAGTGGTTGCAGCTTCATCGCGTCGGCCAGTTCCCGCCCGATGCCAGCCTCTACCCCGACTACGATAAGTGGCTCGAACAGAGCCTGGTGTTGGAGACGACCGGCTACTTTGGTGAGGTTTTTTCCAAGAACCTGCCGCTCCGCGAGTTCCTCGTCTCCGATTGGACGATGATGAATCCGCGCCTCGCGATGCATTACGGCCTGCCGCGCCCGGCCGCCTCTGGCTTCCAGCGAATGTTGCTCCGCGCCGAGGATCATCGCGGCGGTTTGCTGACTCACGCTTCCATTCTCTCGCTCACTTCGGACGGCACGCGGCATCGTCCGGTGCATCGCGGCGTCTGGGTTTCGGAAGCAATCTTCGGCCGCACGCCGCCCCCCCCGCCGCCAAACGTCGAACCACTCGCACCGACACCAAGCAATCAGCCGAAGGCCACGATCCGCTTACAACTCGAAGCCCACGCGACCCACGCCAACTGCGCTTCCTGCCATCAGAAGATCGACCCGCTGGGCTTCGCCTTCGACAACTTCGACGCGATCGGCCGCTGGCGAACGAGCGAACAAGTCGCAGGGGGCAAAGGGGACGACCCAGCGGTCAACGCCAGCGGCAAGCTCCCCGACGGCCGAGCGTACCAAAGCGCGGACGAATTCAAGCACCTGCTGGTTCAAGACATCGACCGGTTCGCCGAAGCGTTCGTCGAGCAACTTGCAACGTACTCCCTGCGCCGCGTGATGACGATCGACGATGCCGCTCAGATCAAGAACATCACCCAGGCCAGCAAACGCGATGACTACAAACTCCGCACGGTCATTGAGAACCTCGTCTTGTCTGACCTGCTCCTGAAAAGGTGACATGTAGACCGTCGTGCCGGGGCTGATCGTGGCTTTCAGGATTGGATCGATCGTGGCCTGTTGGACATTGGCGAGCATCCGCAGCGCGACTTCGTCCGTGCGTTGAATCATCCCGAAGATCGGCGGCTTTTCCTTGGCCAGAGTGCTGCCACCGCGATCTCCTTTCAAACGCCGTCGTCGGCCGAGCCAGCCTTTTTTTTGACCGCCTCGGGATGCCCTTGATGGCCTGCAACGACGTAGACTTCGTCGCATTCGACCTCCCCCGACAGGACCGCCTCCGGCTGTCTCACCACGATCCCCTGCCGCAGTTGAGTGGCCATCTCGTGAGCGATGTCTTCATCTACACCCAACTCATAGGCGATCTGCCGATTCGACAAATTCAAACCCATGAAGTACAGACACAACAATCAGGCTCGCAACGGCTGATGATGACCCGCGAAAATGGTCTGGATGAGATCATCAAAGTTCCGACCGCAGCCGCCGCACACGTAACGCTGCCGATCCGGCTGAGTCTCATTCAGCCCCCGCTGCGTCACCCGCGCCGACTCGCAATGAGGACAACAAACCCCCTCCAGCCAACGCAGCTTCCGAACCATCGCAAAACACTTCGAATCAACGGCAGAAGAGCAAGTTCCATCCCTGGCACCCCGATCCCAATCCCCTCGACTTTTCACACCGCTCCCAGCCGTATGCTCTCCAGGCGATTTAGCCACTTCTCCAAGACGCGAACAGACCTCCCCGAAACACCGGTTGAGCCAAACGAAGAACAGCCACTACACAAACACTCCCTCAAGAAAGACCACCATGCGAACCAATCACGTCAAACACAAAATCCAATCCGGCGGCGTGTCGATCGGCACGTTTCTGTTCGAGTTCAACACGACTGGCATCGGTCGCATCGCGGCGAACGCGGGTGCCGAGTTCGGGATGTTTGATATGGAGCACACGGGCTGGAGCATCGAGACGATCCGGATGTTGATCGCCACCACGCGCTGCACCGAGATGATCCCGCTCGTCCGCATCCCGGCCACCGAGTACCACTTCATCGCGCGTGTGCTCGACGTGGGTGCAATGGGGATCATGGTGCCGATGGTCGAGAGTGCCGAGCAGGCGACGAAGCTCGTCGCGTCGGCCAAGTACCCGCCGGTCGGCCGACGAGGCGCGGCGTTTGGCGTCGCTCACGACGACTACACGGGAGGCGACATCATGGAGAAGATCCGCAGCGCCAACACCGAGACGCTGCTGATCGCTCAGATTGAAACGGCCGCCGGCCTGGAGAACGTGGAAGAGATCGCGGCCGTCGAAGGCGTCGATGTCCTGTGGATCGGACACTTCGATCTGGCCAACTCACTGGGCATTCCCGTGCAGTTCGATCACCCGAAGTTCATCGACGCGGTCGAGCGCGTGCTGGCGGCGTGTCGTCGTCACGGCAAGGTTCCCGCCTTCATGGTGGGCGACGTGGCGAGCGGGCAGAAGCTGCTCGACCAAGGCTTCCGCCTGATCGCTTACAGCGGCGACCTGTGGATCTATCAAGCCGCCCTGCGCGCGGGAGTCAAAGCGTTAAAGCAACATGGCGCGAAGGAGTGAGATGACGTTCATCTCAGTAGGTGAGCCGGGCGGCGTCAGCCCAATGGCACTCACTTTGTCATTCACCCCGTGAGCGGCACGGCGCTAGCCGCCGGTTCATTGCGTGGAAACACAACTCCATTCACCGGCGGCTAGCGCCGTGCCGCTCAAAGTGAGTGCCATTGGGCGTCAGCCCCCGGACTCTGTGAATGAAGAGTCCGAGGACTGACGCCGCTCGACTCACCTGCACAATTCTTTTCCTGCGGGTCTCCGGAGGAACAGACCTCTGTTTGCCTTCTCTGTGCCCTGTATGTTCTGTGGTTAAATCCTCTTCCCCGACGCCATCGAAGAAGGTTTACCGCAGAAGACACGGCGGCACACAGAAGGCGAACTGAGAGCAGAGGTGGACGGGGCATCCAGGCCATTCTACCCATCGTTCCACCCTCACGAGTGTCCCCCACGGGAACGGAACAACTACTTTGCCAATCACGGTTGTGCCCGGATCGCTTCGTTCAGTTCGACGGCACCATCGTGGTTCAGGTCCAGCGCGTCGAACGATTCGGCTTCACCGAGGAACTCGCGGCGCGAGACTTCACCGTCGCGGTTCTTGTCCATCTTGCGGAACCACGCGGGACCGGCCGTCCGTTCGGCGATCCCGCCTTGCGCTGCCATCGCGACCACGTTGACGGGGCCACCAAATAGGCCGGGGAGTGAGCCTCGCGCCGCGGCCATCTGGAATTGCAGCGGCACCTCGGTCTCAGCCAATTGGCCATCGTGGTCTTTGTCCCACAGAGCCAGCTTGTCGATGGCCGCTCTGATTTCGCGATGAGCCAGCCGACGATCGCGGTCGGCGTCGAGGATGTCGAACAGCGTGCGGCCTTGCTCATTGATCGTGAGGACCGCGCGGCTGCGAGCGACATCAATGCGGGTCTTCAAGTACGCGGTCACTTCGTCGAGAAACAGCTTGCCGTTCTTGTCCGCGTCGAGGTCGTCAAACGTCACGCCGAGTTGCGTGAGCTGCGCAGCCTCGTCCTTTTCCAAGTAGCCGTTCGCGTTCGCATCACTGATCGTGAAGAGTGGCTTCACGAGAATCTCGGGATCGAACGTCGCCTGTTCGGGCCTCGCGCTCAGACTGATCTGAACAGCACCGATGTGCAGGTGAGCCGCACCGTCTGGCGTCATCCGAACCTCACTCGCTCGCGGCCCCGTCGCGACGACCGTCCCTTTCGAGACATCGAGCGTCAGCTCAAACATCGGTTCGGACGAAGTCACAAATGCACGCAGCTCATCGAAGTCGAGCTGCCCGTCGCTGTCCACGTCGTAGTTTTTGAAGGCCACTTCGGAGAGACCAAGCTCCAGCGGGCTGAGCTTCTGATTCTTGACGGTCGTCCCCGAGACACCCGACTTAGCCGCGTCGGCGGTGTCGTACTTGTCGATCACACGA